>Ga0255753_1000053_pt1 | contig 126942 bp, 132 predicted proteins | sample 041ome_10_FD_179953 | JGI IMG/M metagenome (GOLD analysis project Ga0255753, IMG submission 179953) | Coastal salt marsh microbial communities from the Groves Creek Marsh, Skidaway Island, Georgia - 041412US metaG (version 2) | ecosystem: Environmental > Aquatic > Marine > Intertidal zone >...
CGAAATGATGACTCTATTTATTATCTTCTGCACATTGGTATTGCAATATTAGGGTATGGCTTGTTAACGTATTCAGCATTTTTTTCAATTTTTATAATGTTTTTAGAAAAAAATCTTCATAGAAAAAGGTTGTCTTCTTTTTTTTCATCCGAAAATTCATTATTGGGAATGGAAAAATTCTTATTTTTTATTTTAGGGTTTGGATTTATCTTACTCACCATCACCATCTTCACAGGCGTTTTCTTCTCAAATGAAATATTTAGACAGCCGTTTATTTTTAATCATAAAACTTTTTTTGGAATAACATCTTGGTTATTTTATGCATATGTTTTATACCAGAGGTTTTTTAACGGGCTAAGAGGGAAAAAAGCCTTACATTACTCACTGACAGCTTTTATACTTCTTCTGCTCTCTTATTTTGGCAGTAAGTTTGTAATCGAGTACCTACTGAGCTAATCCTCAAGTGAAATAACTGGCCAATGATTGGCTTGAGCTTCTTTTATCAAAGTTTTATCTGGATTAACGCATACAGGATCTGACACAGCTTTTAACAAGGGAAGATCATTCAAGGAATCTGAATAAAAAAAACTTTTTTCAAATTGATGAAAATCGTAATTATTTTCTTTCAACCACTGATTAAGCCTTGTAACTTTTCCCTCTTTAAATGAGGGTAATCCCTTAACTTTCCCGGTAAATTCACCCGCTACTTCTTCTGGATCGGTACCAATCAGATAATCTATATCAAACAGTCTGGCAATAGGCTGAGTGATATATGAATTGGTGGCCGTAATCACAATACACAGGTCTCCTCGCTTTTGATGCTTCCTCACCAACTCAAGTGATTTTTTGCTGACTAGCGGTTTTATGACCGTCTCAACGTATTCATGCCTTAAGTTATCTAATTTATCTCGATTATTTTCTTTAAGCGGTCGAAATTGAAACTCGCAAAAAGCATATATATCTAAAGTTCCATTTTGATAGTCTTGATAAAAAATTTCATTTTTCTCCTGATGAAGCTTGGGGTCTAGCAAATGATGTTTTATGAGAAATTTTGCCCAATTGTAATCAGAGTCCCCCCTTAACAAGGTGTTATCAAGATCAAATAAGGCTAAATCCAAAATTAAACCTGAGGATGAGCTCTTTCAAGCTTTGAAGTAATCTTATTGACTGCATTGATATAAGCTTTTGCAGAGGCAATCACAATATCTGTATCTGAACCTTGACCATTCACAATTCGACCGCCCTTTGTAAGTCGAACAGTAACCTCTCCTTGAGCGTCCGTTCCTGTAGTAATATTATTCACAGAGAAGAGCAATAGCTCTGCATCAGATTGTACAATTTTTTCAATAGCCTTAAATGTTGCATCAACCAAACCACTACCTTCTGAAGTTTCTGATTTATTTTCACCATTACAATTAATCACAATTGAAGAATGAGGGCTTTGATTAATTTCAGAGGTGGCCTTTAATGCAACTAGTCTAAAACTCTCTTGCATGGCTGAGGAGTATTCATCACTAATAAGGGCGTGGATATCTTCATCAAAAATTTCAGATTTTTTATCAGCTAACAATTTAAATTTATCAAAAGCTGCATTCACTAAGTCATCGGTATCTAATTGAATTCCCAGCGCATCAAGTCTGCTCTTAAAAGCATTGCGTCCAGACAATTTACCTAAAGATATTTTATTAGCGCCCCAGCCCACATCTTCGGCTTTCATAATTTCATAAGTTTCACGATGTTTTAATACTCCATCCTGGTGAATACCGGACTCATGTGCAAAAGCATTAGCCCCGACAATCGCCTTATTTGGCTGAACTGCATAACCGGTAATGGTTGAAACAAGTTTTGAGGTGGGTACGATAAATTCAGTATTAATTGAACTGGATAAGTTAAAAACATCTTGCCTTGTTTTGATGGTCATAACAATTTCCTCAAGACTTGCATTTCCTGCTCTTTCACCAAGACCATTAATGGTACATTCAACTTGTCTTGCACCATTCAAAACGGCAGCTAATGAGTTGGCGACCGCCATTCCGAGATCGTTATGACAATGTGTTGACCATATTACGGTTTTAGAATTTGGAACTTTTTCAATTAACTGTTTGATTCGGTCTCCCCACTGAAAAGGAATGGAGTACCCAACAGTATCGGGAACATTAATGGTTTTTGCACCGGCCTGAATGACTGCATCAAAGACTTCAATGAGGAATGGAATCTCTGATCGAACAGCATCCTCTGCTGAAAATTCAACATCATCTGTAAACTCCAATGCCCACTTAACCGCTTCTACAGCACGCTCAAGAACTTGATCAGGAGTCATGCGTAATTTGTTTACCATGTGAATCGGACTTGTAGCTATAAAGGTATGTATTCTTCCTGACTTTGCATGCCTAATGGCGTTCCCAGCACGATCGATATCGTTTCTTACTGCTCGGGCTAATGAACACACGGTAGATTTAGTTACTTTTCTAGAGACAGCTTCTATAGCACTAAAGTCTCCTGGGCTTGCTGCTGCAAAACCAGCTTCAATAATATCCACACCAAGCTTTTCAAGTTGAAGGGCTATTCTGACCTTCTCTTCTTGGGTCATCGAGGCTCCAGGGCTTTGTTCTCCATCCCTGAGCGTCGTATCAAAAACAATTAATTTTTCAGTCATTTTTTCTTAGTATTTTGTTTTACATTAAAGTTTTCTTTAAAAAAATTGGCATATCCGGATAAAAGATAGCCAAGCAAGATGATAAAAATAATCTCAGCAGGACTGTGTGACAGAAGAGAAAAAGCCAAAACAATCAGCAAAATAGATACAGAAGGAACGCTATTCCTTAAATTTAAGTCCTTGCCACTGTAATATTTAATATCCGTTACCATTGATAGAGCTGCAATTAATATCATAATCCATGCAAACCATTGCATTTGAAAAAAATTAAAAAATGTATCATTTCCACTAATGCCGTTATCGATACAAACCCAAATAAATGCTGCTATAAGCGCAGCTGCCGCAGGGGACGGAAGTCCAAAAAAATATTTTTTTTCTGACATATCTAATTTTGTGTTAAACCTTGCGAGACGAAAAGCAGCACAAGCACAATATATAAAAGCCCCAATCCAACCTATTTTTCCTAATGGCTTGAGGGCCCATACGTACATCACTAAGGCGGGGGCTACCCCAAATGACACCATGTCTGAAAGGCTATCGTATTCAGCACCAAATTTACTTTCTGTATTCGTGAGTCGAGCAACTCTTCCATCAAGGCCGTCCATTACCAAGGCCAAAAAAATAGCTAATGCGGCAAATTCAAATTTACCGTTCATCGCATTGAGGATAGAAAAAAAACCAAAAAATAATGCCGCTGTCGTAAATAAATTTGGCAACAAATAAAATTCAGATTGTTTTTTTAAATTTTTATCATTTTTTACCATCCTGCAATTTTATCCTAGTTCCCCCTTTTTTTCATCGAAATTAATATTCAATCCACTTATAATGTGGATACTTTTTAAAAAATAAGATTGTTATGCATCTCAAAATAAACGCTCAAGACGGTAAAGCACGTGCAGCAGAAATTTCTTTAAAACACGGTAGCCTAAAAACTCCTATTTTTATGCCCGTGGGAACCTATGGCGCGGTCAAGTCAATATCCCCCAACATTCTCAAAGAAATTAATTTTGAAATTATTTTAGGCAACACATATCACCTATGGTTAAGACCTGGTTTAGATGTCATAGAAAAACATGGAGGGCTGCATCAATTTATCAGTTGGGATCGACCTATCCTAACGGATAGTGGTGGTTTTCAAGTGTGGAGCTTAGGCAAAATGAGAACCATCAACGAGGATGGGGTAACGTTTAAGTCTCCGATTAATGGTGACTCTTGTTTCTTAAGTCCTGAAGTTTCGATGCAAATTCAAATGACACTCAATTCCGATATTGCTATGGTTTTTGATGAGTGCACAAATTATCCGGCAACTTTTGAGGAATCAAAACTTTCCATGGAGTTAAGTTTAAGATGGGCTAAACGATCAAAACAAGCATTTCATAGCGATAATGCACTTTTTGGGATTGTTCAAGGGGGGATGTTCAAAGATTTAAGAATTGAATCGATTGAAAAGCTATTGGAGATTAATTTTGACGGTTACGCAATTGGTGGATTATCTGTTGGTGAACCCAAAGAAGAAATGCTGAAAGTCATTGATGATGTTAAAGATCACTTGCCTGAGAATAAACCCAGATATCTAATGGGGGTTGGGACGCCAGAAGATATTTTAAATGCTGTGGAGCAAGGCGTGGATATGTTTGATTGTGTCATGCCAACCCGAAATGCGAGAAATGGTTGGCTATTTACAAGGCTTGGTGATATCAAAATTAAAAATAGTCAGTATAAAGATGATTTAGAGCCTCTTGATAAACAATGCATGTGTTACACATGTCAAAACTTTTCTCGATCCTACTTACATCATTTGCATCGGATCGGGGAGATGCTTGGCTCTACTCTAAACACAATTCATAATTTATTTTTTTATAAACAATTTATGCTTGAAGCACGCTCAGCAATAGAAAAACAAGAGTTTCAAAAATTTAAACAAGAGTTCTTTAGAATGAGAAAAACAATAGCTTAATCAGCTTTTTCATTCATAAAATATGCTAAAATTCGACTTTAAATTTTTAAGATTGAAGTAAATATGATTTCTTTAGCCTATGCCAATTCTGCCGTTGCTCCCGCCGGCCTAATGAGCTTTGTTCCATTTATTATAATTTTTATTTTATTTTATTTTATGCTGATTCGGCCACAAATGAAGCAAGCCAAGGATCACAAGAAATTAATTTCAGAACTGAAAAAAGGTGATGAGGTGATGCTAGCTTCAGGAATGATGGGAACCATTGAGAAAGTTTCCGATCTTTACATCATCTTAAATGTTGCAAATGACACTAACGTAAAATTCCAAAAAAACTCAGTGCAAACTGTGCTTCCAAAGGGAACCATTAAGTCCATTTAACTATGAATCAATATTCACGCTGGCAAAATATTTCTATACTGCTGATTGTGTTGCTGTCAGTTATCTACGCAATACCTAATTTTTTTGGTGAGGCTCCAGCTGTTCAAATAATGTCTTTAAAGTCTGGAGAAAAAATTGACCCGATTGTCATCTCGCAGGCAGAAAACATTCTGAATGAGAATAACATTAGCACTAACGGGACCATTCTGACCGATGGTTATGTCAAGTTTAAGCTTGAAAATAATGAAGATCAATTAACGGCAAAAGGACTGCTTGAAGAAAAGCTTGGTCCAAATTTTATCATTGCTTTAAATTTGTTACCAAACTCGCCAAACTGGCTTGAGGCCATTGGAGGCCAACCGATGTACCTAGGGTTGGATCTTAGAGGTGGGGTGCATTTCTTGATGCAGGTTGATTTGAGTAATATTGAAGCAAAAGAATCAACGGGTAAAATCAATGAGATTCGATCTACTTTAAGGGAAAATAAAATTCGATATGATCAAATTGATGTTGAAAGCGGATCAATATTCGTTCAATTCTCTGATGAAAAAGATTTAAAAAAAGCTAAAGCTTTGTTAACACAAACCGATAGCAGTTTTGAATTTTCAAAACGAATTAATTTAGGCAACACAGGAAATGCCCCAAAAATTAAAGAATTGGAAAAAGATAATAAATTTATTTTAACTGTTGCAAGTTCTGCAGCAAATAAAGAGGAAATGACCAAATTTGCAATTAAGCAAAACCTTGAAACGTTAAATAATAGAATTAATGAACTGGGGGTGGCAGAGCCAGTTATTCAGCAGCAAGGCGATAACCGTATTGTGGTTCAACTTCCAGGGGTTCAAGATACTGCCAAAGCAAAAGAAATTATTGGCCGTACCGCTTTACTAGAAATGAGACTTGTTGATGACGAGGCTTCGCCTTCAATTATCGATGAAGCTATTGCTGGAAAAGTTCCGCTGGGGCGTGAGCTCTATTATGATCGCAATGATAATCCGTTATTGCTAAAAAAAGAGGTGATTCTCACTGGTGAGAATATCAATAATGCTGGGCCTGGTGTGGATAATCAAACAGGGCAATCCATTGTCTCTTTAACTCTTGATGGAAAAGGTGCAAACGTATTTAAAAAAGTTACTCGAGAAAATATTGGCAAAAGAATTGCTATTCTTCTTATTGAAAAAGAATTAACCGAGATCATTACTGCCCCAGTTATCAAAAGTGAAATTGGTGGTGGCCGTGTTCAAATCACTGGAATGAAAAATGCGCAAGAAGCCACAGATGTTTCATTGCTCTTGAGGGCAGGTTCGCTTGCGGCGCCAATGGAGATTATTGAAGAAAGAACTGTCGGACCAAGCATGGGAAAAGAAAATATTCAAAGAGGTATTCAATCAACACTTTGGGGTTTCATTGCGGTCATTCTGTTAATTTCTTTTTACTACATGCTGTTTGGAATATTTTCATCAATTGCGTTAACTATTAACTTAATTTTATTGATTGCTGTTTTATCAACCCTCCAGGCCACACTAACGCTTCCTGGATTAGCGGCTATGGCTCTGACTGTCGGTATGGCTATTGATTCGAATGTTCTTATCAATGAAAGAATTCGAGATGAAATTAGAAACGGAAATACACCTCAGGCAAGTATTCATCTAGGATATCAAAAAGCCTGGGGCACTATTCTCGACTCGAACATCACAACATTAATTGCAGGATTGGCACTCTTTATGTTTGGAACGGGTCCAATCAAAGGTTTTGCTGTTGTTCACGTTCTCGGTATTCTTACATCGATGTTTTCAGCCATCCTTGTCTCACGTGCACTGGTGAATCTATATTATGGTGCGAAAAGAAAAATTAATAAATTAAACATTGGTGAAATTTACAAGGTAAACAACTAAAATTTATGGAATTTTTTAGAGTAAAAAACGATATCCCTTTTATGAAATACCGCAAATTTTCTGCGGCCATTTCAATCATCACCTTTATCTTAGCTTTTTTCTTTTTATTTCAAAAAGGTTTAAATTACGGTGTTGATTTCACCGGTGGCACCATTATTGAAGTCTCTTATCAAGAAAAGGCAAATCTTGATGAAATCAGGGAACAATTAAAAAGTATCAATTTAAATGAAATTCAGGTACAAAATTTTGGTACTGACAAAGATGTTTTAATCAGGCTGCCTATCAATGAGCAAATATCAATTGCTGAATTATCAGAAACCGTGAATCAAGAATTATCAGTCTTAGGGAATAATTTTGAAATCAAACGTGTTGAATCGGTTGGCAGTCAAGTTGGTGAGGAGCTTTTTGAAAATGGCGCTTTAGCAATTCTTTTTGTTTGTATTGGCATCATTCTGTATTTATCATTGAGGTTTGAGTGGCGTTTTGCTTTGTCAGCAGTGATTGCAAATATGCATGATGTCATTATCATTCTTGGCTTCTTTGCATTTTTTCAATGGGAATTTAATTTAACTGTTCTAGCCGCCGTATTGGCAGTTTTAGGCTACTCCGTGAATGAGTCTGTAGTCGTCTTTGATCGGGTTAGGGAAAACTTCAGAAAAATGCGACGCGCATCTGTAAGTGAAGTGATGAATAATGCGATTACCCGAACGATGTCAAGAACCATCATGACCCATCTTTCGACTCAGACTGTAGTCATATCGATGCTAATTTTTGGTGGTGAAATATTACATAACTTCTCTTTAGCGCTGACTATTGGAATTCTATTTGGTATCTACTCATCAATAATGGTCGGTTGTCCAATGGCGCTTTGGTTAGGGACAAACCACTCTAATCTTGCTGGATCCATTTCAGAAAAAAAAGAAACTGAGTCTCCCTAAATTCAAAAGTGATTGATTTACCCATAACTTATCAAATTTTTATTTTATTTACCCTTCTAGGAATTTCTGCATTTTTTTCAATTGCGGAAACTAGTTTAATGGGTATCAATCAACACAAGCTGAACTATTTAGAAAAAAAAGGTTTGAGATCAGCAAAACTCGCTTCAAAATTACTTTCGCAAACTGATAAACTGTTGAGCGTTATTTTGATTTGTAATAACTTTTCAAATGCAGCGGCAGCATCAATGGTAACCGTGATCTCCATTCAACTTTTTAGTAATAATGAAGAAGTTTTACTGATAGCCACCCTTGTGGTGACTTTCCTTATCGTTATTTTTAGCGAAATTACTCCAAAAGTGATTGCTGCAGCACACACCGAAAAACTGGCTTTGGGTTGCAGTTTTCTTTTGTATCCTCTGCTAAAAATTCTTTATCCTATTGTGTTATTTGTTAACTTTTTTGTTTTATCAATTTTAAAAATATTTAATATCAAATTAAATTTTTCTGAAAAACATCTCATCACCATGGACGAATTAAAATCAGTAATATCATCCTCATCTAAAGTCATAACCAATAAAAATCAATCCATGTTAATCAATCTTTTGGATTTGGAGAATGACACTGTAGACGATTTGATGATTCCCCATACCAATGTTGAATTTATTTCATTTAATCAGGACATTGAAGAAATTATCAAAAAATTAAAAACCTTTCATCATGATTTTATCTTAGTCAGAGAAAGTGAACACCAAGCGATAACAGGATTCCTGAATATCAAAAAACTAGTAAAGTTTATCGATAACCAAGAAAGTTTGAGTATTGCTCAAATAAAGGAAATTATAGAGCCAGCAAGATTCATTGCATCTGGAACGTCTTTGTATAAACAAATTCAAAATTTCCAAGAGAATAAATACAAAATTGCAGTGGTGGTGAATGAACATGGAGATTTTATGGGCATGATTACTCTTGAAGATATTTTGGAAGAAATTACAGGTGAATTTAATTTAAATCTTCCATCAGATGATGCAAGAATTATCGAAGAGCCAGATGGTTGGATCGTAGAAGGAAGTTGTAGTTTAAGAAAAATTAATAAGATTATTAAATTACAATTAAAATCAAAAAAAGCAAAAACCTTAAATGGATTTGTTTTAGAATATTTTGAGGATATTCCCGAAACAAATACCAGTTTTAAAATCAAAAATATTACATTTGAAATAATAAATGCTCAAGACAAGAGTATTAAAACTTTAAAGATATTTAAATAATATTAACTATGGCACAACATGAATCAAAAATAATTATTGAGCCTAAAAAAAAGGTTAAACCAAATCTTCCTAAAATGTTCAAAGTATTGCTATTGAACGATGACTTCACTCCAATGGAGTTTGTTGTGGATGTTATTAAGAAGGTTTTTTTAAAATCTGATGATGAAGCAACAAGATTAATGCTCAAAATTCATACAGAAGGAATGGCTGTTTGTGGCATTTATCCCTATGAAATTGCTGAAACAAAAATGAATCAGGTTTTAAAATTAGCAAAAGAACAACAACACCCCTTGCAAAGTATTATAGAAAAGATATGATAAAAATATGATCTCACAAGAACTAGAAGTAAGTTTACATATGGCGTTTATGGACGCACGTCAAAAGCGCCATGAACTCATCACGGTTGAACACCTATTAATGGCCATGATGGATAATCCATCAGCTCAGGAAGTTCTTAAGGCATGCGGTGCGAATTTTGAGTCATTAAAAAAGGATTTACATAGCCATATTGAAGAGCATACGCCCATTGTCAATGGTGAAAACGAAGTCGACACCCAGCCTACGCTTGGATTTCAAAGAGTAATTCAGAGGGCCATGTTGCATGTTCAGTCGTCGGGGAAAAAAGAGGTAACAGGAGCAAACGTCCTTGTTGCAATTTTTGGAGAAAAGGACTCTCACGCCGTTTATTTTCTTCATCAGCAAGGCATTGCTAGACTTGATGTCGTTAACTTTATTGCCCATGGAATCGGTAAAGATTCAACAGAAAGTGCTAGCTCAGAAGATATTGAGGATACCGCTGAACAGGCTGCTCCAAAAAAAGAGAGTGACCTTGATGCTTATGCAATCAATTTAAATAAGGTGGTTGGTGAAGGTAGAATTGACCCAGTTATTGGAAGAAGTGATGAAATTGAAAGACTCTCTCAAATTCTATGCAGAAGAAGAAAAAATAATCCATTGCTAGTGGGTGAAGCAGGTGTCGGTAAAACGGCAATCGCTGAAGGTTTAGCAAAAAAAATTGTTGACGGTGACATCCCAGACATCTTAAAAAATACAACTATTTATTCTCTTGATTTGGGCTCACTTATTGCTGGGACTAAATATCGTGGTGATTTTGAACAGCGACTAAAAAATGTTTTAAAGGAATTAAGTAAAAAACCAGATTCTATTTTATTTATTGATGAAATTCATACAATTATAGGGGCTGGTTCTGCGAGTGGTGGTACGCTTGATGCCTCAAATCTTTTAAAACCTGCCCTTGCAAAAGGAGAGTTGAGGTGTATTGGCGCAACTACCTTCACTGAATTTCGCTCTGTATTTGAAAAAGATCATGCGCTGACAAGACGATTTCAAAAAATTGATATTGAAGAGCCCTCCATTCCCAATTCAATAGAGATTCTAAAAGGATTAAAAAATTCTTTTGAAAAACATCATAATGTTAAATTCTTAAATAATGCAATTACGGCAGCCGTAGAGTTATCCGCTAAATATATAACTGATAGAAGGCTTCCTGATAAGGCCATCGATGTGATTGACGAAGCTGGCGCATTACAGAAAATCCTGCCGAAAACAAAACAGAAAAAAACTATTTCATCTAAAGAAATAGAAGAAGTGATTTCAAAAATTGCAAAAATACCTTCAAAAAATATCAATCAAGACGATCGCAGCATGCTTCGAAACCTTGAGCGTGATCTGAAAGCAATTATTTTTGGCCAAGATGAGGCAATCAATAAATTATCAACTGCAATTAAAATGTCACGAAGTGGTTTACTTGCAGATAATAAGCCGATTGGTAGCTTTATGTTTAGCGGTCCCACCGGTGTTGGTAAAACTGAAGTTGCCAAACAATTAGCTTATACTTTGGGTATTGAGCTGATTCGAATTGATATGAGTGAGTTTATGGAAAGACATTCAGTCTCTAAATTAATAGGCGCTCCTCCAGGATATGTTGGATTTGACCAAGGAGGAACATTAACAGAAGCTGTTAATAAAAACCCATATGCCGTTTTGCTATTAGATGAAATTGAAAAAGCCCATCCCGATGTCCATAACATCCTTCTCCAAATAATGGATAATGGTTTCTTAACCGATAGCAATGGAAGAAAAATTGATTTCAGAAATATTACATTGATCATGACAACTAATGTTGGTGCGGAATCTTTATCAAAATCAAATCTTGGATTTGTGAACTCAAAACAAGAAACACTTGACGAAAAAGCTGAAATTAATAAAGCCTTTTCTCCGGAATTCAGAAATAGAATCGATGCCATCGTTGCATTTGCTCCATTACAACATGAAACGATTCTTAAAGTCGTTGATAAATTCTTGATTCAACTTGAAAACCAACTTCATGATAAAAAAGTTGAGGCTATCTTTTCTGGTAACTTAAAAGACTATTTAGCAAAAAATGGATTTGATGAAAAAATGGGTGCAAGGCCAATGTCAAGATTAATACAAGACACGATCAGGAAAGCTCTCGCTGATGAATTACTTTTTGGCGATCTAGTCAATGGCGGCGAAGTTGAGATTGACATTGACTCAGAAAATAAAATTATTCTGAATATCAAATCAAAGCAAACGTCATCCCCTAAGAAAGATTTGGCTTCTTCATAATATATTTAAACTCACTGGATTCATGAATTTTTGAGTACCAATCTTCAATATTTTTTTGATTTGTATCTTTAAACTTATTCTGATCTACATTAACAAACTGTCTTATAAAAGGGAATATTGCATAGTCTGCAATTGACAGCATTTTTGATAAAATAAATCCATTATTTTTTTCAATCATAATGTCTAGTATTTTAATAAATGTCATGCATTGATTAAATGCCTTGTTCTTATCAATATCGCTTTGTGCATACTTATAAAGATCTAAGTTCTCCTTAAAAAAGGAATCATTGGTATGAATTAATTCAAAGATTTCCTTACGATTTTTTTTTGGAATCAACTTATCTTCAATCTGGGCTTGCTGAAATGCCCAAAGCATAATATCTAAACTCTCATCGATTTTAATACTTTCAGCAATTAATAAGACAGGGACAGTCCCTTTAGGACTTATTGAAATCATATGTTCTGGTTTATCCTTTAATGAAATTTCATAAATAAAATAGTTGATGTCAGAAATATGTAATGCGAGCCTTGCTCTCATCGCATAAGGGCATCTTCTATAGGAATATAAGAATGGATAATTAAAGTTAAAGTTCTCGACGTATTGCATCAACCAACAATGGTCCTTGATAGATTAAACCTGTATATAACTGTATTAAATCCGCCCCAAGTTGTATTCTTCTTTTAGCATCCTGTGGTGTCATGATTCCACCGACACTGATGATTGTCAGTTTATTTCTTGATACCTTTTTTACATTGATCAACATCTCTTCGGACTTTTTATTAAGTGGCAATCCTGAAATGCCTCCTGGTGTATTTCTATAAGCTTTGGATACAAGTGATTTATCAATAGTTGTATTAGTTAATATAACTCCATCAATTTTATGACGAACCAGTAAGTTGATTATCGGTTTAATTTCTTTTAAATTTAAATCAGGAGATAACTTTATGAAGATAGGCTTAAAAACTTTAAATTTTTTGTGGAGTTTTATTCTCTCATTTACAATTTTTTTAATTAGATTCTCTAAATCCTTTATGTTGTGAAGATTTCTCAAATTTTGAGTATTGGGTGATGAGATATTTACTGCGATATAATCTCCGTGAACATAAAGCTGTCTTAAACATTTTAAATAGTCATCTGTAGACTTTTCGTAAGGGGTGATAGCATTTTTTCCGATATTGACTCCTATGATTACAGACTTATTTGACGCTTTTATATTATCTATAAATTTTTTTACCCCCACATTATTAAAACCAAAGGAATTTATAATTGCTAATTTATTCACATCTCTATAAATTCTAGGTTTGGGATTTCCAGGTTGTGGTTTTGGTGTCACTGTTCCCAATTCGAGAAAGCCGAAACCAAGATTCTGAAAAATATTAATATGCTCTGCATTTTTATCAAATCCGGCAGCTAATCCAATACGGTTTTTGAAAAGCAAGCCATTCAATAAAATTGGTTTTTCAGATGGTATTTCTTTAGGTTTTATTAAATGAAAAAAATTTACTATTTTAAGAATCTTAAGAACGAAGTGATGGGAAAATTCTGGAGGCAATAAAAATATAAAAAATCGAGAAATTCTGTATAACATATACACATTCTAACTTTAATGTCATCTAAAATAAACTAATGAAATTTAAATTAAATAAGAGTTTATTCTTGAAAAATTTTTGGGAGAAAAAAGCTATTTTCATTCCAAAAGGTATCAATACTTTTGAGGATAATTTTGTATTTAGTGATTTTTTTAACTACACCATAAAAAATAATCTTGATTCCAAAGTTTATATTAAAGAAAAAAATCAATACCGTCAGCAGTTAGCTTCAAAAAGTATTTCAAAAAATAGTGCTTTCACCCATTTAATTTTTAAAACCAATCATTTTCATCAACTCTCTTATGAGCTTTTAAATTTAATCACATTTATCCCAGATTATCTTATCGATGATGTAATGATTTCACATTCATCGCTAAATGGATCTGTTGGGAAGCATCAGGATAATTATAGTGTCTTTTTAATTCAGGGTAAGGGCTGTAAGGAATGGAGGATATACCAAGATAATAAAATTTTAAAATTTATGGCCTATGAAGGAGATGTTCTCTATGTACCGCCCAATGTGTTTCACTATGGAATCAGTAAAAGTGATACTTGCAATACCTACTCTATTGGTTTTAGATCTCCGGACACACTAAGCATTCAAGAAGATTTCAATAATTTTATTTTTGATATGCTTGATTCTAAGAAAACAGATTTTTTTAAAAGTAATTCTTTTTCTAATATTAAAAGTTTATTGCCATTAGATATTTTGAAATTTTTCCAAAATCACCTTAATTATAAATCCTTAATTTATTCGGACTTTATTGGGCATAACTTAACTACTGTGGATGTAAATCTCTTCTCCAGAAGGAGTATGCCTAAAGATAAATTTATTGCTAGATGTCGAGAAAATCCTATTTTTGTAGATCAAAGATCTCGGGTATGTTTTTATGATAATCACTTTTTTATTAACGGTGAGAAAATAAATATTGATGAACAATCCCAGGTAATGATGAAAAAATTTTTTAATGAGAAAGAAATTAGATTTATTAATATCCCTACAGTTAATATTGAGATATTGCATAAACTATATTTAAAAGGCTTCCTTACATTCAAAAGAATGTTTAATTTTTAATTGTGATCCAATCAAATACGCTATCCTGCTCGATGAAGTCGCACTGGTATTTCTTAAAATAGGGTTCAAACTCTTTTCGGACTTGTTCTTGAGTGTTGTTATTTTTACTCAAATGGCAAAATATTACTTTTTTAAGTCGATTTTTATTTAGCTTCTCAAATAAAGCTTTAGTTAATTTATTATTAGTATGTCCATTAGGTCCAGAAATTCTATTTTTTAAATTAATCGGATATTTTGATTTTTCAAGCATCTCCAAATCATGATTGGTTTCTATTACCAACATGTCTAAATTGGAATACTCTTCAATAATCTTTTCGGTAATTGAGCCAAAATCTGTAATTATTCCAACTTTAATGTTATTCGACTCAAAAGTGTAATGACAAGGCTCCATTGCATCATGAGGAACAGGAATAACTTTTATTTTAATATCATTAATATTAACCACCTCATCATAATTTAATAATGAAAATTTTTTTTCCATTCCTAATCGCTTGGCTGTGCCGTAAGTTGATGAAATATGTGTATTTTCATTTTTATAAATCATGGGGGCAGCCTTAATATGATCTTCGTGCTCATGCGTGATGAAATAATGATTAATATCTGAGAAAGTAAGATTAAGACGGGATAATCGCTTTGTTGTTTCTTTGAAGTTAAAGCCACAATCGATCATGATTAAGGCTTCATTTGATTTGATTAGAAAACTATTACCCTCACTTCCACTTCCTAAAGAGGCGAAGCTTAACATTTATGATTTTAAGTAATCATAAAGTATATTTATGATTGATTGAGCTGTTTTGGTTTTATTGATAGTTTCATCAGGGTAGTCTATATATACCTTGGCGCCATTTTCTAACTCAACTATACGCACTCTAAATCTTTTTTCACCTTGAGGAACGTCATTCTCATCGCCTTTACCCCAGAATCTTAACTTATCTTTCCAGTTTTCTTCTTTATTTGCTGATAATTTTTCTGTTTCATCGCCTTCTATTTCTTTTCTATACTTTTCCTGACCCTCGGAATCTTCTTCGTTTTCTGTTTCATCTTCCCAAAATGCTAATTTACTAATTATTCCTTTTTTCTTTTTTGGCTTGGTATCATCAATCTCTAAATTAGAATATTTAATGTAAAAAATTCCATCACTCCTATTTTTATCTTCAACTAGAAAACCCACCATATCTATTGCTAAACTGAGCCTTCTCCAAGATCGACTATAATTATCAGATAGGATAATATATTTGTAATTTTCATCACTGATCAACTCCGCTCTTTTAATCTCTTGTGCATTATTCAACAACTCTTTAGCATCAAGATCTGTATTGCCCAATTTAACCATTAATCTGCGCAGTAATTCGTACTGAATTTCAAGATCATCTTCCTTGAAGTTACTTTTAATTTCTGCATTATTTTGCTTTTCATCAGATTTATACTCTTGAATCTTATAAACAGTATCCGGGTTTACTGTACCCTCATAGTGTTTTGCTTTTCTTTCATAGTGCTCATCAAGACCTTTTAAGACTGATCTTTGTGACAAATATATCTCGGTTGTTCCCTCTTCGATACCGTCTTCAATTCTTGTTCTAAATTTTCTACGTGTTCCTGTATTGGCTAACGCGTCCAACCATGCATCAAATTTTCCCAATGCCCCATCGTCTTTATTCAAATCAGATTCTGCAATCCAGCGTGTTTCAATAATTCCTTTTCTCTTTGATGAGCTCACTTCAAAGCCCATATCTTCCCAAAAACTCTCAACCACAGGCCACACTTGATTTTGTGATGCTGGAACTACCAGCCATCTCATATTTCCTGATTTCACAACTTTTATTTTTTCTTTTTTATTTTGTAAAAGATTAGCCGCCTCTTTTGCTTCGTCTTTATTCTGGTATTGTTTAAGCGAAGTGGGCTGGCCAGAAATTGAATACTCATTCGAAGTATTTATTTCATCAAGATCTGGGGGAATTTCTAATTTTTTTGATTTTTTTGAACTCACATAATCAGGTTGTGTAACTTTATCAATGATTGGAATTTCTTCTAAGGACATACATCCTAAGAGCAGTATTGGTATAAAAACTAATAACAAAAATCTATACATATTTTTCAAATTTTGAATGGAATTCTGAAGACAGCTGAATTAAAGGCAGTCTAATTCCTGAATCAATTAGCCCCATCTTATTAAGCAAGTATTTCACTGGTATCGGATTAGATTCAACAAATAAAATATGATGTAACTCGTCAAGTGTTTGATTAATTTTTTCAGCTTCATCGAATCGATTTTCATTAACCAGCTTACACATCATACTCATTTCTTTGGGTTTAATATTTGCCGTAACGGAAATGACCCCATGACCACCCTTTTTTAAGAATTCAAAAGAGGTACTATCATCACCGCTAAAAAATAAAAAACTGTTATCCACTCTATTTTTTAACCATTCTATCCTTGATAAATCTCCAGTAGCATCCTTAATCCCAATAATATTCTCTAGTTTTGATAATTTAATGACTGTGTCATTGCCAATATCAGAGCATGTTCTCGTTGGCACATTGTACAAGATTTGAGGAATCTGAACCTCATCATTAATTTTTTTATAATGTTGGTAAAGTCCCTCTTGCGGCGGTTTGTTGTAGTAGGGTGCGACAATCAATGCTGCTTTGGCTCCTAGATCTTTGGCAGATTTTGTGAGGTATATCGCCTCTTCAGTTGAGTTAGCTCCAGTTCCAGCTATAACCGGGATACGATTATTGGTGTAATTTATGGTTTCTTTAATTAAATTAGTGTGTTCATCAAAAGTAATCGTCGGCGATTCCCCTGAGGTTCCTACAATGACTATGCCATCAGAACCGTTATGGCAATGAAAATCAATCAGATTATGCAGAGATTTATAATCAATTGACCCATCTTTGAACATGGGAGTGACAATGGCAACAAAACTTCCTTTGAACATGCGACTTTTTGGTGATAAAAATAAAGATATATTTTACTTTATTTCAAAGTCATATAAATTATTTTTTTATATATATAAATATTATATTTAAATAGATTTATATTCTTTTTAATTATAATAAGATTTGGTTATATTACTGATTAACATTTAGCCTTAAACCTCTATAATCTTAACATGACGGAATATTTACTAATTATTATAAGTGTTGTTCTTGTGAACAATATTGTGCTTACCAAGATTTTGGGATTATGTCCATTTATGGGTGTATCCAAAAAACTGGACACATCAGTTAGCATGTCCGCTGCAACTGCTTTTGTTTTGACAGTTGGCTCAATTACAAGCTGGTTGGTAAATTATTATCTGCTTATCCCCTATGGTTTGGAGTATTTAAGAACCATATCCTTTATAGTCATCATCGCTGCAGTCGTTCAGTTTACTGAAATGGTTATGGAAAAAAACTATCCATATCTTTACCGCGTTTTAGGCATTTTCCTTCCTCTAATTACAACTAATTGTGCTGTCCTTGGAATTCCCCTTCTTAATGCGCAACTTAGTCATAATCTCTTAGAGGCTGCTCTTTTTGGGCTTGGTGGTGCTTTAGGGTTTTCTTTAGTGCTAATTCTCTTTGCATCGCTCAGAGAAAAATTTGAAGGTGCTGATACGCCAGAATTAATGCGAGGAAGCGCTCTTGCAATGCTGACGGCGGGTTTAATGAGTTTATCCTTTATGGGGTTTATAGGACTTGATCGTCTATGATTGAAGCTATCCTGATTACACTTTCGATTACGATTCTCATAGGCCTTGTTCTTGGGTATGCATCAATTAAACTTAAGACAACTGGTGATCCGATAGTTGATAAAATTGATAAAATACTTCCACAAACCCAATGCGGCCAATGTGGTTACCCCGGTTGTAAACCATATGCAACAGCTATTGCTAATGGCGAGGCTGACATAAACCAGTGCCCCCCTGGTGGTGATGATGGGATTCATAAACTTGCTGACCTTTTAGGTGTTGAGTACAAACCGCTTAATGCTGAACATGGCGAACCAAAACCTAAATCCGTTGCCATAATTGATGAGTCAACTTGTATTGGGTGTACTCTATGTATCCAAGCTTGTCCTGTTGATGCAATTGTTGGGGCAGCCAAACAAATGCATACCATCATTGAAAAGGAATGCACGGGATGTGAATTATGCTTACCTCCGTGCCCAGTTGATTGTATAGATATGCAAGTAATTCCAGAAACAACAGAAAATTGGAAATGGAAATATCCAATTTATAAGATCGAACAACAGAATTAATTTATATGAACATCTCAGATAAAATTTTCAAATTTTTTGGGGGTATTAAGCCAGAAGGTCATAAGCAGATATCCACGCGCAATCCAATAAAGAGATTGCCCCTGCCCAAGGAACTTATTATTCCCATCAGACAACATGTGGGGAAGATGCCAAATATTGTTGTGAAAATTGGTGATCGAGTACTTAAGGGACAAATTCTTGCAGAGCCAGTGGCCAATATGTCTGCAGCTACACATGCATCGACATCAGGGTATGTTAAAGAAATTAAACCAATGAATATTCCTCATCCATCTGGACTGCCAGATCAGTGTATTGTGATAGAAACTGATGGGAAAGATGAATGGATTCGTCTTAAAAAAATTGATATTGAAAATATTAGTCTAAGTAATTTATTAGAAAAATTAAAACATTCTGGCGTGGTCGGGTTGGGTGGCGCAACTTTTCCATCCCATATTAAATTAAATGCTAATAGGATCCAAACGCTAATAGTTAATGCAGCTGAGTGTGAGCCTTACATCACCTGTGATGATATGGCCATGCAAGAAATGACCCAAGATTTTGTCGACGGGGTTAACCTTATTATGCATATTTTAAATATTCCAAAAACTATTATTGGAATTGAAGATAATAAGCCTCAGGCTATATCAAAACTGAATAGTGTGTTGGATAGCTCTAAAAATATTCACCTAAAAATTATTCCAACCGTTTATCCAAGTGGCGATGAAAAAAGATTAATCTATTTGATGCTAGGTGTAAAAATTCCAAAAGAGAAAAGACCAACTGAGCTTGGGATTCAGGTATTCAATGTGGCCACACTCATTTCAATTGCTAGATTTATTAATTACGGTGAACCTGTGATCAGCAGGGTTGTTACTGTGACTGGAGCGTTAGGTCAACCCAACAATTACCAAGCTTTAATTGGAACACCTATTCAACAACTTATTAAAGATGCCGGAGGAGACCCTAGCCAAGAAGTGATTATGGGAGGTCCAATGATGGGTTTTAAATTACCTCATACAGATGTTGGAGTTACCAAGGCTATGAACTGTTTACTGGCAGTCACCGATGAGATGAAATCTAAAGCTTCCACTGAGATGCCTTGTATCCGATGTACCAAATGTGTTGAAGTCTGTCCGGCACAACTTCAGCCGCAAGAACTTTATTGGCATGCAAAATCCAAACAATTTGAAAAGTTAACCGATGACTATAAGTTATTTGATTGTATAGAGTGTGGCTGTTGTTCATATGTTTGCCCAAGTAATATCCCTTTGGTTCAATATTATCGTTATGCAAAAAGTGAGATTCGCGAACAGGCAAAGTCTTCTGAAATTGCAGATATCGCAAGAGACAGAAATGAATTTAGATTATTTAGGCTTGAAAGAGAGAAAAAAGAGCGGGCTGAAAGAAATGCTCAAAGAAGGGCACAAGTCAGTGATGAGGATAAAAAAAAATTGATTGAAGAAAAAAAAGTTGCCATTGAGGCCGCTATGAAAAGAGTTGAGGAGAATGAAGAATAATGACTCCACTTGACTCCCCAGCAATTAAAAAGAATATGTCCGTTTCAGTTATCATGTTCACGGTTACATTAGCCCTCATTCCTGCTTTAATTGCACAAATTGGTTTTTTTGGTTTGCAAATTCTTGGAAATCTAATTATTGGAATCTCATTTGCGCTAATTTTAGAAGCTGTGTGTTTAAAACTCCGTCATTATCCAATCAAGCCCTTTTTAAAAGATGGTTCAGCCTTTTTAACCGCATGGCTTCTTATCATATCCATACCATCATCAACTCCGATATGGGTCATGTTAGTTGGTCTATTTTTTTCTATCGTAATTTCAAAACATGCTTACGGTGGAATTGGCTCAAACCCTTTTAACCCAGCAATGATTGGCTATGCTGTTCTACTGATATCTTTTCCAAAAATTATGACAAATTGGCCATCGGCAGAGCAATTTGATTTCAATAATTTTTTAAATTTTTCGCAATTATTTTCTATGTTTGCATCTATAGATATTGTAGATGGAATTGTTAGCGCAACCCCTCTGGATAAGATTAAAACAGCACTTTTTCTTGGGGAACCAATAAATAATTCTTTTTCAATATTTGATCAATTTAATGCTTACCAAATCATGTCAATATTTTATTTAATTGGCGGATTATATTTAATGATCAAAAAAATTATTACCTGGCATCTTCCTGTTTCTCTTATATTAAGCATCTTTGTATTTTCATTTATCTTGCATCAAATAAACCCAGATGTATTTATGCCTAGTCTATTTCATTTAATGAATGGCGCTACATTTCTAGCGGCTTTTTTTATTATCACTGACCCCGTTTCCAGTCCAACAACTTTAAGGGGGAAAATTATTTTTGGGGTTATGGTGGGTTTAATTACAGTGATCATTCGAAACTTTGGTGGATATCCAGATGGGATTGCATTTGCAGTCATTTTTATGAATATTTTTGTACCTTTAATTGAAAAGTTTACCCAACCTAAAGTCTTCGGTTATGAGTGAATATAAAGTAATTTTCAAGACCGTTGGATTGATCTCCTTACTCGGTTTAATTTTTGCTATTAGCCTGAGTATTGTTTTTGAAAATAGCTACCCGATTATTGAAAAAAATAAATCCGATTTTAAAAAAAAATTATTAGATCAAATTTTATTGGGAGTAGATTACAACAATAATATTTTAGAAAGTTTTATTGAAATCGAACCTAATGAATTATTAAAAAATAAACATCCATCAAAAGCCTACATTGCAAAAAAAGATGGTCAACTAAAAGCAGTTCTTATTGAATCTATAGCGCCTGATGGCTACAGTGGAGAAATTTTCATTTTGACTGCAATTGATGAAAATGCTGAAATTATAGGATCGAGAATTATTGATCACAAAGAAACTCCTGGTCTTGGCGATTATATTGATCAAAAAAAATCTGATTGGATTTTAAATTTTAATCAAATGAGTCTTGCAAAGACTACCGATCAAAATTGGCGAGTTAAAAAGGATCAGGGAATATTTGATTACAAAGCTGGGGCAACCATTACTCCAAGAGCTGTTATCAAGTCAGTAAAAAATACTTTAACCTTTTTTAATAACCATAGAGATTTATTTAATGATTAAAGATCAATTTCATGATGGGATGTGGAAACAAAATGCAGGATTAATACAATTATTAGGTCTATGCCCAACACTTGCTGTAACTGTGAATATTACAAATGGTTTTGCTCTAGGCGTTGCAACTATTTTTGTCATGATTTTATCAAATATATCCATATCCCCGATCCGTCAATTTGTTCCTGAAGCAGCGAGAGTTCCTATTTTTATTTTAGTTATCGCAGGGCTTGTGACTATTGTTGATTTATCGATTAATGCACTTTCAAGGCCTCTTTATGATGCTTTGGGTATATTTATTCCATTGATTGTCACTAATTGCATTGTCTTAGCTCGAGTAGAGGCATTTGCATCTAAAAATCCTGTCCTTCCATCTTTTTATGATGGACTTTTTATGGGGCTGGGACTCACTTTAGTTTTAATTATTCTCGGCGCTATGCGCGAAATGATTGGTAACGGAACATTATTTCAAAACTTACATTTTTTAATTGGTGATGACTATAAATTTTTAACCATTCAATTATTTAATAGTGACCATGGTTTTTTATTAGCCGCACTGCCTCCAGGAGCTTTCATTGCCTTATCATCTTTGATTCTTTTCATGAACTGGATTAATCAAAAACAAAAAAAATGAATTACGAAAAAAGATGGGAAATATTTAATGCTCTCAAGAGAGAAATTAATAATCCCACAACAGAGCTTATTTTTAAAAATCCTTTTGAGCTCTTAATTGCCGTTATTTTGTCTGCTCAAACGACAGATATTCAGGTCAATAAAGTCACCAATAAACTCTTTAAGGTAGCGCCAACTCCAGAAGATTTAGCAAAATTATCACTTACCTCAATTGAATCAATAATCAATAAAATTGGCTTATATAAAAATAAAGCAAAAAATATTCAACAAACCAGTCAAATTTTAATTAATGAATTTTCAAGTCAAGTTCCCAGAAAGAGAGAGGACTTAGAAAGACTTCCCGGAGTGGGAAGGAAGACAGCAAATGTGATATTAAATACGATTTTTAATGAGCCAGTCATCGCCGTTGATACCCATATTTTTAGACTGGCCAACCGAATCAATTTAGGTCAGGGAAAAACGCCTCTTGAAGTTGAAAAAAAATTGACTAAAACTACACCAAAAGAGTTCTTAAAAGATGCGCATCATCTTTTGATTTTGCACGGTCGGTATACCTGTAAAGCGCAAAAGCCTAATTGTTTATCTTGTTGTATAAATCACTTATGTGAGTATAAATATAAAAACTTTTAATCAAAGCTTTCTGCTGCTCTTCGATCAAGATCCTTCATAACTAGATCTCTCTGATCATCTGACATGTCAAACCAATTTACGATCTCATCGGAAGTCCGGTAACATCCAACACAGCTGCCTTTATCATTATAGGAACATATTCCAATACAAGGCGTTACAATTTGTTTTGTCACTATTTTAAAGCTCCATGACAATGTTTATATTTCTTTCCACTCCCGCATGGACAAAACTCATTTCGTCCAATTTTTCTTTGTGGCTCTTCTGTCACACCAAGATCATTTGCTGATGAACTAGCTTGATTGATTTCATTTTTATTTTTTTCATCAATTTTTTTTGCCTGGTCTTCACTTTTCACCTCAACCAACATCAAAACTTTCGCAATTTCATTTTTTATATTAATGAGCAATGTCTCAAACATGCTGAATGCCTCTTTTTTAAATTCTTGCTTTGGATCTTTTCCACCATACGCTCTCATACTAACTCCTTGACGAAGATGATCCAGAGCAGACAAATGCGAACGCCAATGATGATCAATAATTTGGAGCATAATTGATTTTTCAAAATGTCTAATTGCTTCGACTCCCGCAATTTTTTCTTTCTTGAAGTAATCTTTTTCTGCAATTTCAACAATGTTTGAAGCAAGTTTAGAAATTTCGATGTTAGCATCCTCATCCAACCATTTTTTGATTGAAATTTTAAGGTTATATTCAAGCTGGAGTCTATTCTCCAAACCTGAAACATCCCACATCTCTTCCACACTCTCAGGAGGAATATATTCAAAAACAATACTTGAGATTGCCTCATTTAGAATATTTTTAACCATTAATTCTGATTCTGAAGAGTTTAAAACATCATTTCTTTGCTCATAGATAACTTTTCTCTGACTGTTGGGTACTTCATCAAATTCCAATAATTGTTTTCTTATTTCGAAGTTACGTCCTTCCACTTTTTTTTGCGCACTCTCAATGGATTTGCTTACCCAGCTGTGTTCAATTGGTTCATTGTCAGGCATATTCAGCTTCTGCATAATATTTGATATCCGATCAGAGGCAAATATTCTCATGAGAGAGTCCTCCAGCGAGAGATAGAAAGTACTTGAACCAGGATCGCCTTGGCGACCGGATCTTCCTCTTAATTGATTATCGATTCGTCTCGATTCATGACGCTCTGTTCCAATTATATGCAGACCTCCTGCATTAATGACAGTTTCGTGATCTTTTTTCCACTGCTTTTTAATCTCTTCAATTTTTTTCTTAGTGGCTTGAGTTATATTTTTTTCGTTAGAAAGTCTTTCTAATTCAGGCTCAACATTTCCTCCTAAAACAATATCTGTTCCTCTACCTGCCATATTGGTAGCAATGGTTATCATTCCTGGTTTTCCAGCTTGCTCAATGATATGAGCTTCCTTCTCATGTTGCTTTGCATTTAAGACCTGATGATTTAACTTATGTTTTTTTAAAAATTTACTAATAAATTCGGAATTTTCAATTGAAGTTGTTCCAATTAAAATTGGTTGGTTTTGTTTATTTCGCTGGAGAATATCACTTATCACTGCGTTATATCTCTCCTCAGAAGTTCGGTAAATTTTATCCATATGATCAATTCTTGAAATTGCTCTATGGGGAGGGATGATGACTGTATCTAGATTGTAAATATGTTTAAATTCTTCAGCCTCTGTTTCAGCTGTTCCAGTCATACCTGCAATTTTATTGTATAAGCGAAAGTAGTTTTGAAAAGTTATTCCTGCCAATGTTTTTGATTCTCTTTGAATTTTAACTTTTTCTTTTGCCTCAATGGCTTGATGAAGACCGTCAGACCATCTTCGCCCTGGCATCATTCGTCCAGTGAACTCATCTATAATGACAACACCTCCATCTTTAACTACATAGTCTTTATCTTTAACAAATAAGTTATGCGCTTTTAAAGCAGATTGAACATAATGAAGCAAACTGATATTTTCAGGATCGTACAAGTTGGACCCTTCTGTTAAAACACCTAACTTGCTCAGGACTTTTTCTACACTTGTGTGACCATTTTCAGATAAGATCACTGCTGATGTTTTTTCATCAATCCAATAGTCTCCATCACTATCTTCTTTATCTTGTCTTTGAAGGCTGGCAACAATTTGATCAATTTTTGCATACAAATTAATATCAACGTCTGATTGCCCAGAAATAACCAAAGGAGTTCTCGCTTCATCAATTAATATGGAATCAACCTCATCAATTAGTGCAAAATTTAGTCCCTTTTGAACTTTTTGGTTTTGTTCATAGACCATATTATCTCTGAGGTAATCAAAACCAAACTCATTATTGGTTCCATAGGTGATATCAGCGGTATAAGCTTTTAATTTTTCTTCTGTTGGCAGCTGAGCTTGATTTACTCCGACAGTTAACCCTAAGAATTTATATATTTTTCCCATCCAGTCTGCATCTCGACGAGCAAGATAATCGTTGACTGTAATGACATGAACCCCATCACCAGATAATGCATTCAAATACACAGGTAGAGTTGCGACTAAGGTTTTTCCTTCCCCAGTTTTCATTTCTGAAATCTTTCCCTCATGCAGGGCAATGCCCCCTAGAAGCTGCTCATCAAAGTGTCGCAGTCCAAGCGTCCTTACACTAGCCTCCCTCACGAGAGCAAAAGCTTGTATTAATAATTCATCAGTAAATCCTGTTTTTTTATAAATATCTTTTAGGTTTTGAGTGGTTTTTTGAAAATCAATATCTTTGAGCTTCTGCATGTCAGGCTCTAAGTTATTGATCTTATTCACGATTACGGAATATTTTTTTAATAGTCTTTGATTACTGCCGCCAAAAACAGCATTTAATATAGTTTTAAACATGATTTTATTTTTTCTTTAGATATTTTCTTGGATCAAGTGAGCGGCCATTGAATCGTATTTCATAATGAAGATGGGGTCCGGTTGATCGTCCTGTGTTGCCAACAAGAGCAATAACTTCATCTTTGCTTACCAGATCGCCTTTGTTCACTAAAATTTTTGAAGCATGGGCATATCTCGTCTCAATGCCGCCTCCGTGTTTAATTTTCACATAATTTCCATAATCCGGAGCCTTTCCAGCAGCGATTACCATTCCCGAGGCTGTTGCTTTGATTTGATCTCCCTCTGCAGCGGAAAAATCTAACCCTTCATGAAAAGAACGAATGCCTAGAAAAGGATCAACTCGCCACCCATAGCTGGATGAATTGTACCCGACATTAACAGGATAAAGATCTGGTAGCGTATCTTTTAACACACTTTGCTTTAACAAAATGGATTCGGTCTCATTGTATATGTCTTCTCTTATTTGTATTTTTTTCATAAGTGCTTGTAAAGCAATTTGAACATCCTGGTCTGTTAATTTATTATTAACAAAAGGACCGCCCTGATTTTCATACTCTTTTTCTTTTTTCGGTAAAGAAGGAAGTTTTTGCTTACCCACAATTTGTTTTTTTAAGATCCCCTGCAATCTTTCAGTTTGATTATCCAATTCCTCCACTCGTGCATTAATTTCACCAATTTGTTGGATATACATTTGTAAACTTTTTTGATAACTACCAAAACCCACATCAAGCTTAAGAGTATCAACATTAGTTAGGTTATTTTCATTATTTTTTTCAATCAAATATTGATAAACTGAAAAGCTGATAACGAAGATGACCAAAACCAGCAGAAGAATGAAGACTCTGAAATCAATGGCAAGTGGTTTTCGTGTATTATTTTTACTTATTAGTAGCAGTTTCATAATTTGCTTAACATTATATATGGAATCAATTAAAAAATTACTTAAAACAGATCAATTTCATGAAATTATTGATAATAAAAACATCCATGACCAATACCTAAAATATTTGGAAAAACAAGTTGGTGATCAAAAGATGCGCTTATCTCAACGTCTTGATATTCTTTACATTGTTTTTAGTCATAATGCTTTTGCATCAAAATACAAGATGAATAAAAGTCAAATTTTAGATGACTTGAATCAATTGAATTCCAACATAAAAATTAAGAATATCCATATAAAAGTTGATCCTTCTATTTTGGAATCAAGAAAAAAATCAACAGTTAAAATCTCTGCTCACGCTAAAAATATATGGAATAAGGTTCATGAGACGCTCGAAGACTCTCCCTTGAAAGATTTTTTTCTAAAAAAGCATGATTGAAATCTTAACTTTATCGGTTACCGGAATTTTTGTTGGATTTATTGCAGGGCTTTTTGGCATTGGTGGGGGGTTAATCATCGTCCCAGTCGTAACATACTTACTTATCCACCTTCATGGCATGAATCATCAACTTGCTTTTGCCACTGGAATCGGCTCTTCAATGATTTCAATTATTTTCACTGGGTCGGTCGCAACATTTTTTAATTACAAAAATAAAAACCTCAATACGTTTTACTTCAAAAAACATATTGGTCCATTAATGGCGGGATCATTTATCGGAGGTATGTTAGTTATTTATGGTAACTATTACTATTTAAAAGTTTTTTTTGTATTTTATTGTTTTTTTGCAGCAATTAAACTCTTAACGAAAATAAATTTATTAAAACCCATCTACTGCTTTCCAGAAAAAATAATTGGTATTATTTTTGGTTTAATATCTTCACTGGTTGGGATTGGTGGTGGAACACTTTATGTCCCCTACTTAGTTACTCAAAAACTCAATATCAGAGAGTCTGTATCAAGCGCATCCATGCTCGGAGTAGTTATCGCTATCTCAACACTTTTATGTTTTTTTATGAATAATTTATTTATTCATCCGATTACTAATAACTTTAAATCAATTTTCGATTACGGGTATATTTATGTACCGTCATTAATTTTTTTAACACTACCAAGCTTGTTATCGATTTATTTTTCGACTAAGTTACTTATTACAATGAATGAAATTACTATCAAAAGATCTTTTGCTCTTCTCCTCATCATTATCGGTTGTTTAAGCTTTGTTAATCTGTAGAGTTTAAATTGTCCAAAATTATTGAAATATGAGATAATTCTTTTTTTTAAAATTGTAAGATATTAGGGAGGAAGTATGTCAGAAATCCAAATGGCATTGGGTGCTGCAGTTATTGCAGTTTTATATGGTGCCTTAGTTTCAAAGTCTATTCTCAGCCTACCAGCCGGGAATAAAAAAATGCAAGAAATTGCTGGAGCAATTCAAAAAGGCGCCTCAGCTTACCTAGCTCGTCAATATAAAACAATTGCCATTGTGGGCGTTGTATTAACAATCTTAATAGCACAATTTATTGATTTAAATACTGCCATCGGTTTCGTTGTTGGTGCCGTGTTATCTGGTGCTTGTGGCTTCATTGGGATGAATGTATCAGTTCGTGCTAACGTAAGAACGGCGCAAGCTGCTACCAATGGAATTGTTCCCGCATTTGATGTCGCCTTTAAAGGCGGTGCTATCACGGGTATGTTAGTTGTTGGCTTAGGGCTTCTTGGAGTTGCAGGTTTCTACCTTTATTTAGGTGGCACTGAAGCTGAGAACTTAAATCCCCTTATTGGTTTAGCGTTTGGTTCATCCTTAATATCAATTTTCGCAAGACTTGGTGGAGGAATCTTTACCAAAGGTGCCGACGTAGGCGCTGATTTAGTTGGTAAAGTTGAGGCCGGAATCCCAGAAGACGATCCTCGAAATCCTGCAGTTATCGCCGATAACGTAGGTGATAATGTGGGTGACTGTGCGGGTATGGCAGCTGATTTATTTGAGACCTATGCTGTAACAATTATAGCTACTATGGTGCTTGGGGGTCTGATGATTACGGGCGACACTGTTAATGGTGTTCTCTATCCACTAATGTTAGGTGCTGTATCTATTATCGCCTCAATTATTGGTTGTTTCTTTGTAAAAGCTAATAACAAAATGACTAACGTCATGCCGGCTCTTTATCGAGGCTTGGCTATCGCGGGTCTTCTATCTTTAGTTGCTTTTTATTATGTGTCTGAACATTTATTCCCTTCTGGAATAGTCATTGATGGCATCACCTATCCAGCGATTGGTTTATTTGCTTCAGCAGCTATTGGTCTTGCCCTAACGGCAGCATTAGTATTTATTACAGAATACTATACAGGTACAGAATATAAGCCTGTTCAACACGTAGCAAAAGCATCTGAAACTGGACATGCTACCAACATTATTGCCGGTATTGGTATCTCCATGAAAGCCACAGCACTTCCAGTTTTATCAGTCTGTTTAGCGATATTTTTATCTTATTCTTTTGCGAATCTATACGGTGTTGCTGTTGCAGCTACATCTATGCTGAGTATGGCCGGAATTATTGTTGCACTCGATGCTTATGGTCCAATCACCGATAACGCAGGCGGCATTGCTGAGATGGCTGGTTTACCTCAAAAAGTTAGAGATGTTACAGACCCATTAGATGCGGTTGGTAATACAACTAAAGCTGTTACCAAAGGTTATGCAATTGGTTCCGCTGGTTTAGCTTCTTTAGTGCTTTTTGCCGACTACACCCATAAACTAGATGTGTATGGTGTGATTGCAACTTTTGATTTAAGTGAGCCAAACGTGATTATTGGACTCATCATCGGCGGTCTTATTCCATACCTTTTTGCTGCGATGGCAATGGAAGCTGTTGGACGCGCTGCAGGTTCAGTTGTTGAGGAAGTTCGTCGACAATTTAAGACCATTAAAGGTATTATGACCGGCAAAGGTCAGCCTGATTATGCAAAAGCAGTTGATATGCTGACCACATCAGCCATTAAAGAGATGATTGTTCCATCTCTTCTTCCTGTAGCAGTCCCAGTGATTGTGGGTCTCTCACCATTAGGTGCTCAAGGGCTTGGTGGATTATTAATGGGTACAATCGTAACGGGTCTATTTGTGGCTATCTCAATGTGTACCGGTGGTGGTGCATGGGATAATGCTAAAAAGTATATCGAAGATGGCAATCATGGTGGCAAAGGCTCAGAGGCTCACAAGGCCTCAGTTACTGGTGACACTGTGGGTGACCCTTATAAAGATACTGCGGGTCCTGCAATTAATCCCCTCATTAAAATTATTAACATCGTTGCATTACTAATTGTGCCATTGTTATAAATTTTAATTAAGTTTTACAAAAACCCATCTTGTTAAATTAAGATGGGTTTTTTTATATGTGAACTAAAGTCATCAAAAAGGTGACATAAATCACCCACACAGCTGTCAGTCCAATAAACAAAGAAAATAATTTTGATTCTAAAAATACACAGCCTGATATAAAAGCACTCAGGCCTATTGTGATCAAATTACCAATCAGAATCATGGAAAATATAGAGAAACCAAGTGTATAAATAGGATACAAAATACAATTCATAATTAAAATTAAAATTAAAAATGAATTGGTCTGTGAAGATATTTTCTTAAATGAGATAGTTTGTAAAATAACCAAAATGGTCCATATCAACCCAATCACATACCCCTTCGGGAAAAAGCTTCCATTCATGATCGCTTTTTTTTGAGTTACTCCTTCAAAACCCAATTGAAATATTAAGAAATTTGTCACACAAAGAATGATAAAAATGAAAATCATTAATTGAATCAATGATCTTTCTTTTAAGAAATTAACTAAGGAGCAATCTTTCCACATGTTGATATTTTTCTATGGTTTTTTGAATGACTTCTAAAGGTAAATCAGGTGGTGGAGGTTTTTTATTCCACGCGCTCAACTCAAGCCAATCTCTTAGATATTGTTTATCAAAACTATGAGGTGATGTGCCTATTTTATAAGCCTCCATATCCCAAAATCTTGAGGAGTCTGGGGTAAGAATTTCATCCATCAAAACTAAATCTCCTTTATTATCTAAGCCAAATTCAAATTTTGTATCTGCAATAATAATTTTTTTTTGAAGAGCATAGTCTCTAGCAAATTTATAAAGATCCATACTGGTTTTTTTTATCAGTGAGGCTAAATCTGAACCGATGCTTTTGGTCATGACTTCAAAAGAAATGTTTTCATCATGATCGCCGACATTTGCTTTGGTAGATGGTGTAAATATTGGCTCATTTAATTTCTCAGCTTGTTGAATTCCCTTTGGCAACTCAATGTCACAAACCCTTCCTGTTGCCTGGTAATCTTTCCATCCACTTCCGGTTAAATAACCTCTCACTATCGCCTCGATAGGAACGGGTTTTAAGCGCTTTACAATTACCGATCTATTTTTAACAAGTTCTTTTTCATCAAAAGCAACGACATCTTCTGGATTGATTTGGGTTAAATGATTTTTGATTATTGAGGATGTTTTTTTAAACCAAAAATTTGAAATATGTGAAAGAATTTTACCTTTCTCATTTATTTCCTGATTCATAATCACATCAAACGCTGAAATACGATCACTGGTTATCATTAAAAAATGATGCTCATCAACGATATAAGTATCCCTTACTTTACCTTGATGAAATAATTGAAGACTTTTTATTTTTGTTTGCATAACTAATTTGATTAACTTTCTAAAATTTCAATTGCCGGAAGTTTTTTTCCTTCTGCAAACTCAAGAAACGCTCCGCCCGCTGTTGAAATATATGAAATTGCATTAGTTACATTAAATTTCTCAATAGCTGCAATTGTATCTCCACCACCCGCAAGTGAATAGGCTCTACTTTGCGCAATCCCTTCGGATAAAATTTTTGTCCCATTGCTAAATTGATTCAGCTCAAAGACCCCGATAGGTCCATTCCATAAAATAGTTTCCATATGATTTAATTCATTTGTAATTTGGGTTAATGTTTTTGGGCCCAGGTCTAAAATCATGTCATTCAAAGAGACATCATGAATATCTTTGATTATAGCCTCAGCATTTTCACTCAATTCTGAGGCACAAACTACATCAATAATTTCTGGAAAAAATATATTTTTTTCCTTCAGGATGTTTAATATTTTTTTAGCTTCATCGATAAAATCTTTTTCATAGAGTGATTTTCCAATATTGATTCCTTGCGCAGCGATAAAAGTATTTAATATTCCTCCCCCAAGAATCAACCCATCAACCATGTTAATTAAATTTTTTAACACACTGAGTTTAGTAGAGACCTTACTCCCGCCGACAACTGCAAGCATTGGATGATTCGGTTTTTCAAATATTTTTGTCAGCGCCTCAACCTCTTTTGCAAATAATAACCCGGCACATTTTTCTTTTACGTATTTTCCAATTCCAAAAGTGCTTGCTTCTTTTCGATGGGCGGTACCAAATGCATCCATGACAAAGATATCCGACATTGCTGCATATTGTTTTGATAAATTGTCGTCACAGGACTTTTCACCTTTATTAAATCTGACATTCTCCAGAACATGTAACAGATCGCTTTCAAAGTTAAAATGATCTTGTGACAAATCATGATGTAACTTTAATTTGATATCAAATTTTGTGGATAAATAGTCCACAATGGGTTGTAACGATAACTCTGGGTCAAATTGACCTTCATTGGGTCTACCTAAATGAGAACTAAGGATAACCGTTCCTCCATGATCAAGTACAAATTGAATTGTGGGTATTGATGCGTCAATACGATTAGTGGAAACGATCTTATTATTTTGAATAGGAACATTCAGGTCTGAGCGAATAAATACTTTTTTTCCGCTTAATTTTAAATCTTTTAAATTCTGAATTGCCATGACTTAATTTGCATGAGTCATAGCTACAGCTGTATCAAGCATGCGACAGCTAAATCCATATTCATTATCGTACCAACCGAATACCTTAATCAGGTCTCCTGATGAGGAAACTGTGGTTAATAATGAATCAAAATATGCTGATGCGCTGGTATGGTTAAAATCAATAGATACTAGTGGAATATCAGAATAGACGAGAATATCTTTGAGTTCATTTTCAGAGGTATTTTTAATAATCTTATTCACTTCTGAAACACTCACTTTTTCCTTTATTTTTAGAGTTAAATCAACCAATGACACATTAGTTGTTGGAACCCTAATAGCCACACCATCCAATTTTCCTTTTAATTCCGGAATCACTAAACCAATTGCAGAGGCTGCTCCTGTTTTAGTTGGTACCATGGATGAGCTTGCTGTTCTCGCTCGCCTTATATCTTTATGCATATTATCGAGAAGAGCTTGGTCATTAGTAAAAGAGTGGATTGTATTCATTAATCCTGATTCAATTGTTAATTTTTGATTTAACGCATGCAGGATTGGTGCAAGACCATTGGTTGTGCAGGATGCATTAGAAACAACACGATCACTTATTTTAAGATTAGCGTGATTAACCCCATAGACTATAGTCGCATCCACATCAGAATCGCCGGGTGCCGATATGAGAACTTTTTTCGCACCTTGCTCAAGATGAATGAGATTTGATTTTTTACTTCTTAAACTACCTGTACATTCCATCACCACATCCACATCCAATTCTCCCCAGGGGATCTCCTGAGGATCTCTCGTTGCGTAATATTTAATCACATCACCATTCAAAGTAAATTCATTGTCACCCATTAGGATATCGCAATCAAAACGACCGTGAGCTGAATCATATTTAAGCAAGTGAAGATTTGTTTCCATGGTTCCACGGACACTTCCATTGATGGCAACAACTTGAACATCTTTTCTTTTTTGCTCATAAACCGCTCGAAGAATGAGTCGCCCAATTCTGCCAAAGCCAGTGATTGCTATTTTTACAGCCATATTTTATCTTTATTTAAGGTTATAAAAAAAGGTATCTCACCTGATGAGATACCTTTTAATAGATTAATCTAACATTGAAAGATTAAAGAACAGATTTAACTGTTTTCACCACATTCTCAACAGTGAACCCAAAGTGTTCAAAAAGCTTTCCTCCCGGTGCTGATTCGCCATAGGTATCAATTCCTACAGATGCCCCATCAAGCCCAACATACTTTCTCCAATAGTCTGTAACTCCAGCTTCAAGTGATACACGCTTGACCCCTGGTGTTAAAACAGAATCTTTATAAGCCTGGTCTTGTCGATCAAAGGCATGCGTACATGGCATTGATACCACACGTGAAGCGATACCTTCTGCTTTTAAAGCTTCGCAGGACTTCATTGCAAGATCCAGTTCCGAACCGGTAGCAATGAGAATAACTTGATAATTATCGCAGTCACAAAGGACATAACCCCCTTTTTTAATTCCTGCTAACTGGGCATCAGTTCTTTCATGAAAGCCAACACCTTGCCTTGTTAAAACTAAGCTTGTTGGATTATTCAGGTTTTCAATCGCTTGTACCCATGCAACTGCAGTTTCAGTTGCATCGCCTGGACGCCACACTTCCATATTTGGAATAAAACGTAGGCCTGAGGTTGTCTCGATAGGTTGATGGGTTGGTCCATCTTCACCCTGCCCAATTGAGTCATGAGTTAATACATAAATAACGCGTTGCTTCATGAGAGCTGACATTCTCATACCATTTCTCATATAGTCCGTAAACATATGGAACGTTCCACCAAAAGGTAATATCCCACCGTGAAGTGCCATACCATTCATAATAGCAGCCATACCAAATTCACGAACACCGTAAGAAATATAATTACCTGGTTTTTTACCACTCACGTGTTCAAAGCTTGCACAACTTGTAAGGTTTGATCCTGTTAAGTCTGCCGAACCCCCAACAAACTCTGGAAGCATTTCAGCTAGTTTAGTAATGGCATTTTGCGATGCTTTACGCGTTGCAACTTTGTCTCCAGATGCATTCGTATCTTTAATAAAAGCATCGGATTTCTTTTGCCAATCTGTTGGAAGCTGGTTCGACATTCTTCTTTGAAATTCTTTTGCCAACTGGGGATGTTCTTTTTCATAAGCAGCAAACTTTTCATTCCAGGCAGCTTCCCGTTGCTGTCCTTTATCTTTCTGATTCCAACCATCATAGACATCTTGAGGAATTACAAATGGATCATGCGCCCATCCTAATTCTTTTCTTGTCAAAGCAACTTCATCTTCCCCAAGTGCTGCGCCATGGCAATCATGTGACCCTGATTTATTGGGGGAACCCTTACCAATGATAGTTTTGCAACAAATTAATGAAGGTTTGTCAGTGATTTTTTTTGCTTCTTGAATTGCCTTATCAACGGCATCAAAATCATGCCCATCGACGTTTCTCACAACATGCCATCCGTAAGACTCAAAACGACCTGCTGTATCATCTGTGTACCAGCCTTCAATATGTCCATCAATTGAAATACCGTTATCGTCCCAGAATGCAATAAGCTTACCTAAACCCCATGTTCCGGCTAGTGCACAAGTTTCATGAGAGACACCTTCCATTAAGCAACCGTCACCTAGAAAGACGTATGTATGGTGGTCAACTATGTCATGACCGGGTTTATTAAACTGATTAGCAAGGAGTTTTTCAGCCATTGCAAAACCAACAGCATTACTTATGCCTTGACCTAAGGGTCCTGTTGTAGTTTCAACGCCAGGAGCATATCCATACTCTGGGTGACCCGCACATTTAGAATGGAGTTGTCTGAATGATTGGATTTCACTCATTGGTAAATCATATCCAGTCAAATGAAGTAGAGAATAAATTAACATTGATCCGTGACCGTTTGATAATATAAAACGATCGCGATTCGCCCAATTTGGATTTACTGGATTATGGTTTAAATGATGATTCCATAATACTTCGCCAATTTCGGCCATACCCATAGGTGCGCCTGGATGCCCAGAGTTTGCCTTCTGAACTGCATCCATCGATAATGCACGGATTGCATTTGCTAATTCTTGTCTACTTGCCATTCTTAGTTTCTCCCTATTTAATTCGAGGATATGAGTCAATAATAGTTTTTATTATGACCTAATTATCCCATATGAATAATTTTGATAATTAATACCAATATAACCTGTAATTATTGCTTAAACGCATACAATCATCAAGAATTTGTTCAATTTTCTTTCCATTTTATTGAACAACCAATGCTCGGAATTTGCTCTTTTGGTCCACTTTGTGTTTGAGCAATATATTTCATAGCATTAAACAAATCTCTCTCATTATTTTCAGATGGCTCATTTCTTCCAGTTGAGTCAAAACGACCACGATACTGTAATTCAAATGATCGATTAAACCCAAAAAAATCTGGGGTACAAATGGCTTCATAGGCTTTAGCGACCTCTTGCGTTTCATCTAAACAATATTCAAATGGAAATTTTTCCTTATTTGCTAAAATTCTCATATTTTTAAATGAATCCTCTGGGTAATTCAATTGATCGTTTGCTGAAATAGCGACAGTATTGACCCCGTATTCCTTCAATTCTCTGGTGTCATGAATCAATCGAGGTAAAATTGCCTTTACGTATGGGCAGTGATTACATATAAACATAATGAGAAGCCCGTTTTCGCCCATTGAATTATGTAGATTAATCATAGAATTACTCGTTGAAAGTAAACTAAAAGGTTTTGCTTTCCATCCAAAATTGCACACTGGACTTGTAAGACTTACCAAAACTCTGTCCTTTCTATTAAAATGAATTATGCATAGATTTTATCACCCAGAACAGATTTCTTCACCCTGTAAAATTATATTGACTGAAGAAGCTTCAAATCATTTAGCCAGGGTCTTAAGGTTAAAGGTTCAAGAGCCCGTTTCAATTTTTAACGGTGATGAATATGATTATCATGGCATTATTCAATCCATTGATAAAAGGAAAGTTACTATAAATATTGAAACAAAAACTCTGAATATTTGTAATCCAAAAATTCATATCTCTTTGCTTCAGTCAGTGACATCAAAAGAAAAAATCGACATGATTTTTCAAAAATCTACTGAATTAGGTATTTCTTCATTACAGTTAATTGATTCTGAGCGAAGTAATTTCAGGATACCCGATCATAAAATAGATAGTCGATTAGAGCATCTTAGAAAGGTCATTATTGCTGCATGCGAACAATCAGGCAGATCAAGAATTCCAACCATTAATAATCGAATCATTAGCTTTAGTGATATCGAGAAAAGTAGCGAAAACGTACTTAAATTTATTCTTGACCCTCAAGCTCATCAGAGCCTGGGAAAGGTGGAATTCAATAAAATTGAAAACATCATGAATATTTTATTACTTATTGGACCGGAAGGTGGATTCACAAACAGCGAAATTATCATTGCAAATAAATTAGGATTTCAATCGATCAATTTAGGTAAAAGAGTTCTTAGAACTGAAACAGCTTCACTGGCTATGCTGAGCGCCATGCATATGCTTTTTGGTGATTTTGTATAATTTACATTTTTTATGTGTATATTTTTATAAATAATGTAAAATATACATTATGAAATTAAAACAACTCAGATTAAGCAGAAAATTAACCATTTCAAAGCTAGGACAGACTTTAGGAATTGATTCTGGTAATTTATCTAAAATTGAACAAGGTAAAATTAAGCCTTCAATTAAAGTGCTGCATAAATACTCGGATTTTTTCAATATCAGCGTTGATGAGCTTTTAGGAAAATCATCGCATGATTTTATAACTTTTTTTAGGTCTGCAGCCCCGTATATTCATAGTTACAGAAATAAAATATTTGTTATTGCCTTTGATGGATTTGCAGTTGATAGCGAAGAATTTACTAATTTATGTACTGACATCAATTTACTTCATGCACTGGGTATCAAAATAGTTTTAGTTCATGGTATCAGGCCATTCATAGATCAAAGACTGAGTCTAGGAAAAATTGACTCTAAATTCCATAAGAACCAAAGAATAACAACCTCAAGCATGATGCCCCATGTTATTGAGACGAATGGCTTAGTCAGAACCAAAATAGAAGCCGCATTATCTTCTAACATATACCACAACAATATCTTTAAAAGTGAAATAAAAATTTCATCTGGAAATTTTTTAATGGCAAGGCCTATTGGCGTCATTGATGGTATAGATATGGAACATACTGGCTTAATAAGAGAAATTAATCATGAGGCTATTTTGGAAAAATTAGATCATAATGAAATAGTGATGATTTCGCCCATTGGTTATTCTCCTATCGGCGAAATATTTAATTTATCTTATGAATCATCTGCCAGCATGATTGCCGCAGGATTAAAAGCTGAAAAGTTAATTTTTTATACAGAAAATAATGGCTTACGAAATATCAGAGGTGAGTATTTATCCGAAATGACACTCAATAAAGCCGTAAATCTTTTAAAGCATATAAAACATACAACAGACCCAGAGTATATTGAAAAAAATACCATTCCAATTCTTGAGGCTGGAATTCAGGCGATTAATAGGGGCCTAAAAAAAACCCATTTGATCAACAGGCATGTGAATGGATCGATCATTACTGAATTATTCACAAATTCAGGTCAAGGCACAGTGATTACTCACGAGCAAATAGAAAATTTTAGACAAGCCACACTTTTTGATGCAAAAGTTATTGAAAAAATGATTAAGCCATTATCTAACAATCAAATTCTGATCCAAAGATCCCTAGATATGATTGAAAAAGATATTAATCATTTTCATATTCTAGAGTTTGATAATAAGATTATAGGATGCGCAAAAATATCTCACTTTAATGATATTTCTGAAATAGCATGTTTTGCAATAAACGAGAATTATCAAAATATGGGTTATGGAAAAAAATTGTTAATGCACTGTGAAAACTATTGTAGGCATATAAATCAAAAAACTTTTGTTATGACAACCCAGTCTGCGCATTGGTTTATGGAAAATGGTTACCAAAATGCACAAATACAAGATTTACCCTCAGAAAAACAAAGTGAATACTCAAAAGAACGAAACTCTAAGATATTAATTAAAATAATGGAGCAAAAATGACGCCTAACGATAAAGCCAAGATATTAAGCGAAGCCCTGCCATATATTAAACAGTTTATTGATAAAACCATAGTGATTAAATTTGGTGGCAATGCAATGGTTGATGAGCAACTGAAAAGTTCTTTTGCGAAAGATGTAGTCCTCCTCAAGCTTGTTGGAATGAACCCTGTAGTGGTTCATGGAGGAGGTCCTCAAATTAATGAACATCTCGAAAAAATTGGTAAAAAAGGTGAGTTTATCAATGGCATTAGAGTTACTGACGAGGAGACAATGGATGTTGTCGAAATGATTCTTGGAGGGCAAATTAATAAAGAAATAGTCCACCAGATCAATATCCATGGAGGTAAAGCCGTTGGACTGACTGGGCAAGATGGAAATTTTATTCATGCTTCAAAACTCGAGACCATTTCTGAAGGGAAAAAAATTGATTTAGGTTATGTGGGTAAAATCGATTCCATTGACCCAAGTTTAATTCAGTTTCTTGATACCGGTGATTTTATTCCAGTAATTGCTCCGATTGGGATAGGTCTCGATGGTAAAACCTATAACATCAATGCTGATGTTGTTGCTGGGAAGCTGGCGCAAGTTTTAAATGCAGAAAAATTAATACTGATGACCAATACTCAGGGCGTGCTTGATAAAGAAAGTAAACTCATTACAGGAATTAAACCATCAGATATTGAGAAATTAATACTTAATGGAACACTAAGTGGTGGCATGTTGCCAAAAATAGAATCAGCTATGGATGCTGCAAAAGGAGGAGTAACTAGTGTTCATATTATTGATGGTCGCGTTGAACACGCTCTGTTGCTTGAAATTTTAACCAATCAGGGTGTAGGAACATTAATCAAAGGCAAAAATTAAAAAGACTTTGGGTTTTTGATTTAGACGATACACTTCATTTAGCCAACCCTGATGTATTTGAATTAATCAATCAAGATATGACCAAATATATCTCGGATGTCTTAAATATTTCCAAAGAAAATGCAGATAAAATTCGGATGGATTATTGGCAAAAATATGGCTCTACATTAAGAGGTCTTCAAATAAATCATCGTATTCAAACAAATGATTTTCTGATAAAAACACATGATCTAAAAAAAATAAAATCAAAAATTAAACCATTAAAATATATAAAAAAAATTATTCATTCCATTCGTGAGGATAAAATTGTTCTTACAAACGCTCCAAAACATTATGCAGATTTTGTGTTAAAAAAAATTGGTATTTTTCATCATTTTAAAAAAATAATTTGTATTGAGGATAATTTTTACATTCCAAAGCCGAATCAAAATGTTTTTAAGAGAGTGAAAAGACTACCTTATGAGAAATTTATTTTAATTGATGACAATAAAGAAAATTTAAAGCAAGCTTTTTTTTGTGGATTTATAACAATACATTTATCCTGCATTAGAGAGCAAAATGCCTATATAAATTACAGATTAAATCAATTAAATAAAATTTTAAAACTCAAAAATATTTAATAGCTCAATTCTCTTTTTAGTAAGATATTCATTAATTGCCTGACCAGTTAAATTTGTTGGAAGTGTTATTGGATGTGAAGCAAAATGAATCCGTAAATGATCGAAATAAATTAATATTTTTGAAACATCCTGCTGATATGCATCAGCATTTAATTGAAACAAAAGTAAAATTTCATTTAATTTGTCATCTCGCCCAAAAAAACCAATATCTTTTAATAATTTATATTTTTCATTAATACTTAAAGAAGGAAAATTAGCTAGTTTTTGATGAATTTTAAAAAATAGATCGATAACAGCTTGATCTTTTTTTGAAAAATTCGTTACATAGTTTTCGTTTAAATTAAAACTAAATTTATTTTGAAAAAAAAGCCACAATAAATTAAATCTTACTTTTAAAAAAAATGGGGACATAAAAAATGGCTTAAACCATTCAGATAAATTGTTTAACTCCTGATTTTCAGACGTAAATAATTGATCACTTCCTCCAATATCATTTAATGTTTTAAAGAAAATATAACCATGTCTCAATAAAAATACTTTTTTTAACTCCAGCATTACCCGATCAACCGATAAAAAATATAGTTCTTTGTTTGCTACCATGTTTAATAAATATTTTTTTGTATCATCATCGATCTGAAAATCAATGAATTTTGCTTGAAATCTACAAACCCTCAATATCCTTAAAGGATCTTCTGAAAAAGCAGATGAAATATGTCTTAAAACTTTGTTTTGCAAATCTTTGACGCCATTAAAGGGGTCGATAATTTTTCCACATTCATCTTTTGCAATCGCATTAATAGTCAAATCTCTCCGCTGTAAATCTTCTTCAAGGGTAATCTCAGGACTTGTAAAAAACTTAAAACCTTTATAACCAAATCCCTCTTTTTTCTCTGTTCTTGCCAGAGCATATTCTTCAAAGGTTTTAGGATGAATAAATACTGGGAAGTCTTTACCTACCGGTTTGAAATTATTTTTTACCATTTCTTCAGGGGTTGCCCCAACCACAACATAATCTTTTTCAAAGAAAGGTATCTTAAGCAATTCATCTCTGACTGCGCCACCAACAAGATATATTTTCATAATTCTCTAATGAAGGTTTTAAGGTCTTTTAAATTGGTTAAAAATTCATATGCATGATTTACATCACAAATATTATCAACTTTTAGTGATTTTAAATTATCTCTTGTTATTATTTTGTATGGACTCAATTCAAGAATAGCCACCAACGGCAATTCCAAGTATTTAGGCAGTTTAATTAACAAACATTTAATTTTTCTAGTTTGTTTTAATAGTTTTAAAATTTGATAAAAAGAATATTTTTGATGCCCGCCGAGGTTAAATAATCGGGATTCAAACTTATTATTATCAAGAAGCTGATCGATAATTGTATTTAAATCTTTAACTGAGATTGGCTGAAATAAAGATTGATGGGATATTACGCTCATCACTGGAAAAAATTTCATCAATTTATAAAAAAGATTTATAAACTTATCATTTTTACCAAAAACGATTGAGGGTTTAAGAATATAAGTTTTAATTTTATTCTTAGACTTTAACAATTCATGTTCACCATTAAATTTTGATTCTAAGTAATTACTCTGTTTTGTTTCAGATTTCAGTGCACTCATGTGAATAAATTTAGATACCTTTGATTTAATACAGGCCTCTTGAATTATTTTTGGATAATTAGTATGAATTTGTTTAAATGTATTAGATTTACTTTCATGTAGAATTCCGATTAAATTAATCACAGCATATGAATTTTTAACCAAATGTATTATTTCTTTTAGGTTGAATTGATTTATTTTAGAAAACTTAACATTGGGCAAAACTTTGAGATCTTTTATCTTATTTTCATGCCGTGAAACAATTTGAATGTGAAGATTAGGATTTTTTGACAACTCAATCGCTAATTCTTTTCCAATAAAACCAGAGCCGCCAAAAATGGTTACTAACTTCATATCACAAATGAGTGATTCGAAGAAACAAGTAAATCACTAGGGTAATTAAAAAAGCTGTAATTGTATAACGAGTAATTTTTTTTACTAATTCTAAATAATTTTTATTTTTAGTGGCTACATATAATACCATCAACACGATTAATGAAATCGCAAGTAAAAATGCTAATACTCTCCAAATCATATTAAAGCCGTCTCAAATTTTTTTTCATACACTTTTTGATTATGCTGTTCAATCTCGGTAAATAATTTTTCATTTTCTTCTAAAGTCACTATCTCAAAAGACTCTTTGTTATTAAGCAGCAAACGTAGCAATTGATTGTTTATCTCATGACCAGATTTAAATGCGGTAAATTTACCTATAATTGAAAAACCAGCGAGATAAAGATCGCCAAATGCATCTAAGACTTTATGCCTAACAAATTCATCATCGTAGCGTAGTCGATCATTATTAATAATTTTATACTCATCCATAACAATTGCATTATCCAGCGAACCGCCTTTGGCTAGCCCATTTGCTCTTAAGTACTCAACTTCTTGCATAAAGCCAAATGTCCTTGCTCTTGCTATCTCATCAAAATAAGAATCATTATAATAATCAATAGAGATTTGGTTGTTCCTATCAGCAAAAACAGGGTGAGGAAATTCTATTGAAAAATTAATCTTAAATCCCTCGTATGGCTCAAACATTGCAAATTTACCCTCAATTTCGTATTTTAGTGCTTTCTTGATTCTGATAAATTTTTTTTCGACATCTTGATTAATCGGTTCAGCTGATTGTATTAAATAAATAAAAGGATTTGAGCTCCCATCAAGTATTGGGATTTCCAAACCTGATACCTCTATCATTACATTATCTATGGAACAAGCATATAGAGCAGACATTAGATGTTCCACCGTCATAATTTTTGCAGTATCTTTTTGCAGTGTTGAACATAATCTTGTATCTGAAACTAAAAAAGGATCTGCTTTAATAAGGACTTTTTCTTTTAAATCCGTTCGAACAAATGTTATTCCACTGTTAGGTTTAGCTGGCTTTAATGTCAAAGTAACTGACTCACCCGAGTGAAGACCAATACCTTGAATAGAAACATTTTTTGAAATTGTTTTTTGATTAATCATTTATTTCTTCGTAAAAATGACGGTATATCGTATTCATCCTCAGAAATGCCTGAATTATTATTAAAATTAGAATCGTCCGCCCCATCAAAGAATACGTTGGGAGTATCCGTATTATTTTCACTAACTTGTTCATTTAGGTTTTCTTCAGCTGAACGATCAAAGACCTCTATTTTGGCATCAGTCAATTCTGTTTCTAATTGACTTTCCTGTGAACTATAATCGTCATCTAACCCAGTCGCTACAATAGTAACTTTAATTTTATTTTCAAGAGAATCATCAATAACATTTCCAACAATGACAGTTGCATCATGAGCTGTAATGCTTTTTACCTCATTCATCACATCTATATATTCTTTCATTTTAAAAGAACTGCTCGCTGAAATATTGACCAGGATTCCTTTAGCATTTTTTAATTGAATATTTTCTAAAAGAGGGCTATTGATTGCTAACTGTGCTGCCTTAACTGCTCGATTATCTCCCTCAAAAATTCCAGAACCAATAATGGCTGAACCCATTTCAGCCATGACAGTTTTAACATCAGAAAAATCAACATTAATAAGTCCAGTGTGGTTAATAATATCTGAAATACCAGACACTGAATTATAAAGAACCTCATTGGCTGCTGAAAATGCGTTTATAAAAGTTACATCTGCACCAAGTACATTCATTAATTTTTCATTAGGAATCACAATCAATGAATCAACGTAATTTCTTAATTCTTTGAGACCTTGTTCAGCAATTTGATTTCTTTTACCTTCAAAGCTAAATGGTTTTGTGACCACGGCTACAGTTAAAATTCCTAATTCCTTAGCAATCTCAGCAATCACTGGTGCGGCTCCCGTACCCGTTCCGCCTCCCATGCCAGCAGTAATAAATAGCATATCCGCATCTTCAATGATACTTTTAAGCTTCTCTTTGTCTTCGATTGCTGCCTGCTTTCCTGAATCTGGTCTTGCTCCTGAGCCTAGACCCTTAGTGAGGTTTAAACCAATTTGAACAATATTATTCGCTTGTGATTTCTTTAAAGATTGTAAGTCGGTATTAACCGAAATAAAATCGACTCCATGAACATTTTTTTCAATCATGAAATCCACAGCATTGTTTCCACACCCTCCAACACCGATGACCTTGATAACTGCCTCTTGTTTTTTTTGTTCAATGACTTCAAACATAATTTTTTAAAAGTTTCCTTGAAACCATAACTTCATTTTCTCTAAGATCTGCACAAGAGAGTTTCCTTCAATTTTTCTTCTCTGATCATTCTCATAATCAACTTTTCCTCTCTTAATGAGCCCAATTCCAGTTGCATAACGAGGATTTTCAATAATTTGCCTTAACCCATCTACGCCCTGTGGATATCCTATTCTAACTGATTGATTAAAATTTTTCTCAGCAATATCTGTAATATTTTTCATTAATGATGATCCACCAGTTATAACAATTCCTGAGGCTATTTTATTAATTAATTTTGATCGGATTAATTCATTAGTTACTAACTCAAATAATTCTTTAACCCTCGGCTCTATGATTGAGGATAGCTCTTTTGCATTGATTTTTTTCGGTGATCTTCCATCAACCAAAGGCACATCAATCACTTCCTGTGAATTTGCTTTCGAAGTATCACAGCTTCCATAATTAATCTTTATTTCTTCTGCCGATTGCTGAGGTGTTCGGAATGCAACAGAAATATCATTTGTGATTTGATCACCCGCTATTGGAATGACTGCTGTATGTTTAACAGACCCATCTTTATAGACAATTATGTCTGTAGTGCCGCCTCCAATGTCAATTAGACAAACGCCAAGCTCTTTTTCATCATTTGTTAATACTGCATCGGCAGATGCAAGCGGTTGTAAGATTAACTCCATAACATCCAAACCAGATCTCTTGATACATTTCACGATATTTTGTGCAGCCGCGATTGCCCCAGAAACAATATGGACTTTCACTTCCAGCCTCATTCCACTCATTCCCCTTGGCTCCTTAATATCATACTGGTCGTCAATAATGTATTCTTGAACCAGGGTGTGAAGTACTTGTTGATCTGGGGGTAAGGTGATGGCCTGAGCAGTTTCAATAACTCTTTCTACGTCTGAGTTATCTACTTCTAAGTCTCGAATTTTAACCATGCCCGTGGAATTAATACTCCTAATATGACTGCCCGCAATGCCAGTATAAACTTCTTTAATTTTACAGTCGGCCATTAACTCTGCCTCCTCCAGAGATCTTTGAATGGCTTGCATTGTAGATTCAATATTAACAACAACACCCTTCTTAAGACCGCGCGAAACATGTTGACCTATTCCCAAAATTTGAATATCGCCATCAGCTTTAATTTCGGAAACGATTGTTACTATTTTTGAGGTTCCAATATCTAGAGCGACAATTAATTTTTTTTCTTCTTTTTGCTTAATCATAATTTATTTTTTATTTGATTACTTTTACTATCTATTTCTACTGCAAATCCATCTCTGTATCTTAAATCAACATTTGATATTCTTTTATTTGTAGACTTTAGTATTTTTTGAAAATTACTTGTGAATCTTTTTAAATTTTCTTCAGATCTTTCTTCATTTAATTTTATTATCATTCCATCTGAGGTTTGAATCGTCCAATCTTCCTTCCTGGTAAAAGTAATTTTGTGAATTTTGATAAACTCCTCTCCTAAAATATTATTAAATTTAACAAATTTATCTGTTATGAAAGCAATCTTGTCTTTTGGTCCATAAATGATCGGTAAATAATCCTCATATGCTGCACCAAAATATTCCCCATCTTCATTCACAAGTCCTTGCATACCATATCGAGCAATTGGTTGATGCTGTTTGACTAGCATTGTAATTCTATTTGGCCATTTACGATATATATCCACATCTTTAATCCACGGTAATTTTCTCATCCCATCTCTTAATAATTGAATATTTAAAGTAAAAAAATTTCCCTCTAAGTAATTATTAGTTACAAGTAAAATTTGCTCCCTTTCAAGGTACTTATAATCGCCACTAATAACAATCTCATTGATTGGGAACCATCGATCAAATGAATAGGGAGATACAATCTTGACTAACAAGATAAAGATTGAAATTAAGCATATTCTAAAAAGAAACTTATAAAGTGATTTTTCCAAAATTTATTCTATTAAATTTAAAATTCGCTTAACAACTTGTTCAAAACTTAATCCTGCATTTTTAGCTGATAATGGAAAAAGGCTATGCCCAGTCATCCCCGGGACTGTATTAATTTCAATTAAGTAAAAGCTTGCTTTACTATCCATAATAAAATCAACCCTTCCCCAGCCTCTGCAACCAATGCTGCTAAATGCTTTAATGGCAGAATCATATAAATTTTTTAATTGATCTTGACTAAGGTCTTTAGGTTGTAAAAAAGTGGTTTCATCTGAAATATATTTTGCATCGTAATCATAAAACTCATTTTTAGGAATAATCTCTATAACACCTAGAGGTTGTTCATCTAAAATTGATACTGTAAATTCACGGCCTTTTATGTACTGTTCTGCAATAACCAGAGAATCATATTTGCTGGCCTCAAGAATAGCCAATTCAAACTGTGCTTTACTTTTTACCAATGAAATACCAAAAGATGAGCCTGAGCTTGATGGCTTAACTACAAAAGGACTATCAATTTTAATCACGATATCCTCATAAGAACTATCTTTTTGAATAATTTCATATTGAGGGGTTAATAACTGATGTTTTAACCAAACAAGCTTTGATAAAACTTTATTCATTGATAACATTGAAGCCTGAGGATTAGATCCTGTGTAAGGAACCTTAATTAATTCCAAAAATGATTGTATCTTGCCATCTTCGCCATTCTTACCATGTAAGCAAATAAAAGCAGCGTCAAATTTTTTTAGCTGAGAAAGATCATCTGTTTTTGGATCAATTAATTCAGCATCATATTTAAGAAGTTTTAGAGCATTAAATACATATTGTCCACTCTCCAGAGAAATCAGCCTCTCTTCAGAATTTCCTCCTGCCAATACTGCAATTTTTTTACTCACTTTTATCCCCGAGAATTTTTACTTCAATTTGTAGATCAATATCATTCAGCTCTCTAATTTTCTTTTGTGCTAGATATATAAGCTGCTCGATATCATCTGCTGATGCATTCCCCATGTTTTCTATAAAATTCGCATGTTTATCAGAAAATCGTGCGCCACCAATAGTGAACCCTTTTAAACCAGCATCTTGAATTAATTTCGCAGCAAAAGTATTATCAGGATTTTTAAAGGTTGATCCTGCAGTCGGCCAATTAAGTGGCTGCGTCTCGCGCCTTATCTTTAAAAGTTTATTTATCCTCGCTATTTCATTCTCATCTTGTTCACATAGATCTGGAAAATTAAACCAAGCGCCAATAAAAATATCGTTTTTTAAGTTTTTTACATTTCGATAACTTATTTCAAAGTCATCTTTACTCTTGATCGCTGTATTCCCAGAAAAATTAATTATTTTTACTTTATGGACAAAGTCCCATGTTTCATTACCGTAACAACCCGCATTCATTGCCAATGCGCCTCCAATTGAGCCTGGTATTCCTGCTAAAAAAGCACATGATTTTTTTTTATTTTTTGCTGCATATCTTGCTAATGAGGAGCACGAAACACCGCATTCCGCATAAATGAAATTTTCATCATTTTTTATCTCCTTCATGCCTCTTGATAGATTTATTACCGTCCCCTTTAACCCGCCATCTCTAATTAAAACATTTGAACCAAGACCAATTACGGTTATTGGTAACTTAATTTTTTTTTGATCTAACACCTCTTGAAGTGTCAATTCTGAACTCACTTCAATATAATTTTCTGCATTTCCGCCCACTTTCCATGAATTGAATTTTTTCATAGAAATATTTTGATAAATGACGTCTTTATTCACGATCATTGTCAATAAAATTTTGAGAGAACCATTTTCCAATTGATCCAGCTCCCATGACAAGCAAAATTTCATTGGAGTTTATTTTTTTTTCGATAAAGTCTTTTGAATTACTCATTTCTGGAAGGTAATAAGAATCACATGTTATTTTTTTTAATAAAATTTTACTTGATATTTTTGAGATCACTTTTTCACCAGCAGAATAAATATCAAATAGAAAAAGACGATCTGCCTTAGATAAAACTTTTATAAAATCATCAATAAGATCTTGTGTCCTTGAGTACCGATGAGGCTGAAAAACTAAATTAATTTTTTTTCTTGGAAAACCCTTTTTTATTGATTTGATGACTGCTTCAATTTCAGTGGGATGATGACCGTAATCATCAATAAGATGAACATTTTTTTCACCAAATTTAAAATTTTCATACAAATCAAAACGTCTTGCTACCCCTTTAAAATCAAATAATGCCTGCTTTATAACTTGATGATTAATTTTAAAATGATCAGCAACCGCAATCGCTCCCAAAGTATTTAACACATAATGCTTTCCTGGCATTGCAATTTCAACCTTGAATGGTCTAAATTTATTTTTACTAGAATTCACCCTAAAACTAGATAAATTCTTTTTAATCTGAATTTGGTCTGCAAAAAAGTTAGCTTTTTTATTTAATCCATAGGTAATAACTGGTCTTGCGATGTGTTTTAAAATTGATTTAATATTTGCATCATCAATACATACAAAAACTTCATTATAAAAAGGAATCTGATGAAGAAAATCTAAAAATGTTTTCTTTAACCTTTGCTCATCGTACCCATAAGTCTCCATGTGATCGTAATCTATATTGGTTAATAAAATATTATCAGGATTTAAATGAAGAAAAGAGGCATCAGATTCATCAGCTTCAACAATCATATATTTGCTTTTGCCCAACCGAGCACTTTGTTTTACGGAATTAATCTTTCCACCAATAACATAAGTGGGGTCCATTCCTGCTGTATTCATAATTGAAGCTAAAATACTTGTCGTTGATGTTTTTCCATGGGTACCTGCAATTGCAATCCCAACTTTAAATCTCATTAACTCTGCAAGCATTTCTGCCCTTGGAATTATTGGTATTTTTAGTTTTTTTGCAGCCACTAGCTCACAATTATTTTTTGATATGGCTGATGAGGTAACAACAACGTCGGCTTGACTTATGTTGCTTACATCATGACTAGTAAACAACTTAATCCCTCTATTTTTAAGATGCTCAGTAACCGAAGTGGATGAGGTGTCAGATCCTGTAATTTCAAATTTCATATTATGCATAATTTCTGCGATACCAGACATTCCTGATCCACCTATGCCCACAAAATGAATATATTTAATTTTATTTTCCATTATTTTCGATCTGCGTATAAATCAACGAGGCTGCATTTTTATGATTTGATGATTTTAATCTTTTTGCCATCTCAATGCATTGTTTCTTTGAAATTTTTTGGAGAATACCTTCAAGCTTTAACGTGATATCTTGTTCTTTACATATCATCGCTCCGCCTCTCTTTGATAGATACTCTGCATTTTTTTGTTGATGATCATCAATAGCATATGGATATGGAATAAGTATAGACGGCAGTCCTACATGTTCTAATTCAGCAATTGTCATTGCTCCAGCCCTGCCAATAACAAGATCTGCCCATTGATAATACTTACTCATATCCTCAATGAATTCTAAAACTTTTGCTTTTCCCGAATACATTTGATCAAGATTTATTTTTTTACCGGCGCCACATTGGTGAATGAGATTAAATTGTGGAAATTTTAATAAAATTTGAGGCAGTTTTTCATTAAAAACCTTAGCCCCCAAACTTCCTCCAATAACCAAAACATTTATCTTTGCTGTTGTTTTATTAAAGTTTTTTTTAATATTAAGAATCGACTTTCTAATTGGATTCCCTGAGATGTATATTGGATACTTTGATTCAACCTCAAAGGCAGTAAATATTTTTTTTGCAAAGGGGCTTAAAAGTCTATTACTTGTTCCATAAATTATGTTTTGTTCATGAATAAATAAATTCTTTTTCAAAATGATAGCAGCATAACCAGCTGGTAATGAAATATACCCTCCAAAAACTACCACATTGGAAACCTTATACTTAATGATCCAACAACATGACTTAATCAGCGCATAAAAAAACTTTAGTGGATAAGTAATTAAAGTAAACAATTTCTTACCTCTAAAGCCACCTATATTTAAAGATACAAAAATCACATTATTTTTGTTAATTATTTTATTTTCCATCCCGTTTGGTGTTCCAAACCAGATAACTTTCCATCCATTGATGAGGTATTTCTCAGCTAAGGCCCATGCTGGCATGACATGGCCACCAGTTCCTGCAGCTGCAATGACTATAGATTTTTGATTAATTTCGTTTTGCTTTGATTTTGTTTTCATAATCAATCCTCATGAGGATACCGCTTGCAATGAAGGTGACAAGCAATGCGCTTCCTCCATAAGAAACAAATGGTAGCGTTAACCCTTTCGTGGGGAAGAAACCTACATTCACTCCTATATTGATTGCCGCTTGAATACCAAACCATAAAGCTATTCCTTGAGCCATTAAGGCTGAAAAATTATTTCTTAATTGTGTTGATATCTTACTAATGCCAAAAATTCTTATAATCATGACGGCATATAAAAAAATAATTACCGTAAATCCAAATAAACCAAGTTCCTCAGCAAGAATGGCAAGAATAAAATCCGTATGAGCTTCAGGTAAGTATTGTAATTTTTGAATACTTTCCCCCAAGCCTACACCAAAGAAATCACCTCGTCCGATTGCAATCAAAGAATGTGACAATTGCCAACCTTTTCCATACAAATCTTCAAAGGGTGAAAGGAAAGTTGTTATTCGGTCCACACGATAAGGCGCTATCTTGAGTAATGAATACATAGCAATTGGAACAGATAACATTAGCCCAAATATTATTTTTAATGAAATCCCACCAAGAAACAATATACCCATTGATATACTGATCACTACAACCAATGCACCAAAGTCAGGTTGATAAATAAGTAATGAACCCACTAGTGCAATTGCAACTGACATCGGAAGAAAGCCCCTAATAAAGGTTCCAATTTGACGAGATTTTCTTAAAACATAATCTGCGGCATAAATAATAGTGAATAATTTTACAAGCTCGGATGGCTGAAAATTCATTATTCCAATTGGAATCCATCTTTGGCTACCATTTACCGTTTTTCCTATCCCGGGAACTAAAACTGCAATTAATAGAAGAATCCCAAATACAAAAAAAGTAGGGGCAAATTTTTGCCAAAAATTTATGGGTATCAAAAATGCAATCAAACCACAAAATATTGAAATGGTTAAATAAATTGAATGTCGAAGTAAATAATAATAATTTTGGTATTTAGAAATCTGCTTTAAAGCAGCGACATCGATGGATGAAGAGTAAACCATCACCAAACCAACGCCAGAAAGTATAATAATTATCCAGAGTAAAAATGGATCATAATTGGGCTGATTAAAACTATTTCTTAATTGCATTTGAACATCTCTACAACTAAACTTTTAAACTGATAACCACGATCCTCATAATTTTGAAACATATCCTTACTGGCACACCCGGGGGACAAAAGTATGATTTCATTTCTTTTGAGTATATTTTTTATATGAGTTAAGACATCTTTTAATGAATTGAAATGATTAACCTCAAAAGAGTTATTAAACTTATTCAAATACCTCAAAATAGCCTCAGCATCCTTTCCAATTAAATTTAAGCTGACAAGTTTATTTTGAAATAATTGTTCAAGGCCGACTATGGATTGATTTTTTAACTCTCCACCAAAAATTAAATGAATATTATTTTCCAGCGAATTGAGTGCAGATTTCGTAGAGGCAATGTTAGTTGCTTTCGAGTCATTAATAAAAATGTTTGGATGATTAACCTCTATTCGCTCAAATCTATGTTCAATTCCCCGCTGCCCACTAAAAAATAGTACTACTTTTTCTAGTGAAATCGACTTACACAAACGTTCTAATAATTTAATGATGTAAAGTATATTTTTAATATTATGTATCCCCTTTAAATAAGGGGTATCAATCCTGAATTGTTTTTCTTGGTGTTTAAATTGAAAAGATTTTTCATCCCAGCTTTGTAAAATATAACTCTCGTCAATTCCCAATGGAATAGCTTTATCAGGCTTGCTTTTGATCGGCACTGTTTCTTTATCAAACAGAATTACATCACAAAAGTTCTTTAAACTTATTTTTGTATCTCGATATGACTCAAATGAATCGTATCGATCTAAATGATCAGGCTCAATATTCAGGATAACTCCAAAATCAAATCTTGTTTCCTCTTTTAGCAATTCTATTTGATAGCTCGACAATTCAATAATGATAAATTCGCTCTGTTCTTCCTTAGAAAAAAAAAGATCGAGGATTGGAGTTCCAACATTACCCACTAATTTTGAATTCAGCTTATGCTTTATAAAGAATTCTTGCAGCAATGTACAAAATGTAGTTTTACCATTTGTTCCAGTGACGGCAATTAATTTTGTCTTTGTTCTATCGATTTGATTTAAGAAATAAGTGTCATTCCTGAGTTGAATATGATTATCAACGCATTTTTTAAAAAAAGGTTTTCTGAGATCAATGCCTGGACTTACATAGCAATTATCATAATTATGAAAATTTTTTAATTGTTTCTCATCTTGGAATATTTGAATATGATGCTGTTCTAAAAAAAAAAGATCCTTAGGTAAAATTGGTTTATTTTCAATGAGGGTGATCTTTCTGTTTAACCTGGCCAGGTATTGAACAATTGATTTTCCTGTAATGCCATACCCAAATACAATATCTGATTTTTGATTATTCATTATCGAATTTTTAAACTTGCCAATCCAATCAATATCAAAACCATGGTAATGATCCAAAATCTAATGACCACTTGATTTTCATTCCAACCTTTTTTTTCATAATGGTGATGAATCGGTGCCATTAAAAATATTCTCTTACCAACCCCATATTTTCTCTTTGTATATCTAAAGTAGATCACTTGTCCAGCAACTGATAATGTTTCGATCACAAAAATTCCGGACATAATAAACAATACTATTTCTTGACGAACTAATATTGCGATTGTTCCAAGAGCAGCGCCTAAAGAAAGTGAGCCAATGTCTCCCATAAAAACTTCTGCTGGATAAGCATTGAACCAAAGAAAACCTAGTCCAGCCCCTGCTATTGCTGCACAAAAAATAGCTATTTCCCCAGCACCGCGAATAAACGGTAACTGCAAATATTCAGCAAAAATTTGATTACCTGTGAGGTATGCAAATATCCCTAATGCCGAAGCAATCATGACTGTTGGCATTATTGCTAATCCATCCAACCCATCAGTAAGGTTTACAGCATTACTACTTCCGACAATTACAAAATAAGAAAATAAGATAAATCCAAAGGTGCCTAAATATAAATATGAGGACTTAATATAGGGAATAAGTAAATTTATTTCTTCAAAACTCGAGGCATTATTATAAATCCATACAGCCAAAACAAAGGCTATAATAGATTGCAGAAAATATTTGAACTTCGATGAAATTCCCGCTGAATGTTTTTCTTTAATTTTTTTAAGATCGTCAAAAAATCCAATTAATCCAAATCCAACAAGAGCGAAAAGAAGCTGCCAAATAAAAATATTATTTAGGTCGCTCCACATTAATACCGATAAAACGATTGAGATGATGATTAGCAGACCGCCCATCGTTGGCGTACCCATTTTACTTTGATGATCTGGGCCAAATTGTCGAACATATTGAGAGAAGCTATATTCCCCCATCGTTTTTATAAAAATAGTTCCAAAAAATAAAGAAATAGCTAAAGAAGTTATTATTGCCATAACTGATCGAAAAGTTATGTAATTAAATACATTTAAAAAATTAAATTTCAAATTAAAAAATTGAATTAAATCTAAAATCATTTAAACCTTTCTTTCAATTCAGAAGCAATAACATCAAATTTCATAAAACGTGATGCTTTTATTAAAACGATTGTATCTTTTTTTATCAGCTTAAGGGATTTGTCAATTAAATGATGTATATCGTCAAAGTAATAGATATCTTTTTTCATATTTTTTAATTTACTTAAAGCTCGGGTAATTGAACTCCCATATGCAAGAATAGAATCAATATTCGATTCTTTAATTTTTTTCACAATTTGATCATGGTATTGTTCAGTTAACTCTCCTAGCTCTCCCATATCACCAATCATCAAGATTTTATATTTTTGTGAACCACTTAAGTAATCAATAGCAGAGGACATTGAAGTGGGATTTGAATTATATGAGTCATCAATGATATCTATATTATTTTTCATAGATATTTTATTAAACCTTCCAGCTGTTCCTGAAAAATGTTTAAATCCATCAGCAAATGAATGTAAATCGAATCCTAAATTAATTAAAACAGCGCAAGCGATAATAAAATTTTGAAGATTATGAGAGCCCTCAACAGGTGAGTTGAGAATCACTTCTTGATCTAGATAAATAAATTTAATCTTATTCAGCCCCAAATATTCATAATTTAAACGATTGGCTTGATTTGAATAATCTGATGAAACAATAAACAACTGTCCTTTAGAATTATTAAGATCTGAAAAGAAGTTAATATTATCCGGTAGTATCTTAATATCCTCCTGATTAAGATAATAAAAAATTTGTTTTTTTTCTTTTGCAATTTCCACTTGAGAACCAAAATTACCAATGTGGGCATCGCCAATATTAGTAATCACAGCAATGTGAGGTCTCACAATATTTGCTAACTCTCTAATTTCACCTGGATGATTAGTTCCTATTTCTAAAACTAGATATTTCTCATTTCCTTGCATTTTAAATATTGAAAGTGGCAAACCAATATCGTTATTAAAATTTCCAAAGGTTGCGGCTACATCTTGATTGCCCACCTTGCCCCTTAAAAAATGTGTGATTAAATTTTTGGTTGTCGTTTTACCGTTACTGCCTGTTATAGCAATTTTTTTTGATGATGTTTTTCCAATGATTAGCTTAGCAAGATCAATTAAAAATTGTTTTCCTGAATCTACATGTGCATAAGGTATTTGATTATCTATTATTTTTTCTGAAATAATAAACAATGGATTTATCTTTAATACTTCTTGAATAAAATTATTACCATCAAAATTTTCACCTTTAATGGTTATAAAAATTTGATTCGTTTGAACTGTTCTTGAATCGATACTTATATCTGATGAATTAAAACAAAGATCGTCACTCAGATTAGAGCCCTTAGAAAATAAATGCTTTATTTCTTTAATATAAAGTTCCATAGCTAACCTTTGAAACCTTTTACAACATCTTTATCAGAAAAAAATATGGTTTTATCTTTTAATATTTGATAGTTTTCATGCCCTTTTCCTGCTATCAAAATTACCTCACTAGAGGATTGCTTCAATGCCTCTTCAATTGCTTTTTTTCGGTCGAGAATGATTTTTTTATCAATTGTTACATGATTAGATATTTGTTGAGCAATGCTCATAGGATCTTCTGATCTTGGGTTATCTGAGGTAATAAATACAGAATGTGCATATTTGTTTGAAACTTGACCCATGAGTTTACGCTTACCCATATCTCGATCACCCCCGCAACCAAAAACTAATGTTATTTTTTTTTTATAATTTGACTTTATAGTTTCAAGAACATTTTTTAACCCGTCAGGAGTATGGGCATAATCAATAAATATTTTTTTGTTTATATTATTTATTTTTTTATTGAACATCTCTAATCGCCCTTCTGGAATAGGGAGTTTTTTCACAGTTTTAATTAAAGTGCTCATGGAAACTTTTTTTAAATGACAGACTGCTATGGCGCCAACAAGGTTTAAAATATTAAATTTACCAATAATATTTGTTTCAAATTGATATCGTTTATTTTTAATTTCTAATTCAAATTCCGTCTTGCTTTTACTTTTTAAACTTTTGGAATTATTAATAATTTTAATATCTGCATGTTTTGAATAACCAAATGTTAAAACTTTCTTACTTAATGTTTTTAAATTTTGACACAGTCTAGCTCCATACTTATCATCAACGTTAATTATTGAGTAATTTTTTACATTTTCTAGAAAAAACCTTTCTTTCACACTAAAGTAATTAGCCATTGTTTTGTGATAATCTAAATGATCTCGGCTAAGATTTGTAAAAATTCCATACTCAAAATTTAATCCCTTGATCCTTTGTTGGTCAATTCCATGAGAAGAAACCTCAAGTACAAAATTTTTAATCTTATTCATTTTTTTATGAAACAGATCATATAAAACAAAAAGGTCAGGCGTGGTATTTTGAATATTTTTTTCTTTTGAAATGGTTCCAATTAGTTTTGAAGGTTGAATATGTTTATTTATAAGAAAATCTAACCAAAATCCTGTTGATGTTTTTCCATTGGTTCCAGTGATGCCGATTAATTTAATTTTTTGATTTAAATTACCATAGAAACTATCTAAAATTTTTTTTTGGTTTGATGCAATATTTTTAAATGCGATAATATTTATTTTGGGATATTTTTTTTGTAGAAGCTTTATCTCTTTACCGGCTTCAATAAGAATAAATTTTGCTCCCTTCTCGATTGCAGCTTTTGCAAATTTAGCACCATCAAATTTTTTGCCAGGATAAGCACAAAAGACATAATCTTTTTTTACATAATTGCTGTTATTCGTTATCCCTTTGGCTTCTTTAAAAAATCTAAAGTCTGCTATCTTCATAAGCAGCATCCATCTTTATGTCTAATAAATTTTCATTCAATTGTTTATCATAAGGGACATCATATAATTTAAGCGCTTCTTTCATGACCTCTTTAAAAACAGGACCAGCAACGGTCCCTCCATAATAGCTATCTTTTTTTGGATTATCTATCATTACTGCCATGATAAATTTTGGATTTGTGCTTGGAGCCATGCCTATAAATGATGCCACATACTCTCGGGAATACTCCCCATTTACAACTTTTCTAGCTGTTCCAGTTTTACCAGCAACCGAATACCCAGGGATTCTAGCCCTGAATCCTGTTCCACCATCTTCCTCTACGACGGCCCGCATATAAGTTTTCATTTCATTACTTACGTTTGGTGATAAGACTTTTTCACCAAACACAGAATCTTGAGTCATATAGATTCTAGGATGAACAATTAAACCTTCATTTGCAAAAATTGAATAGGCTTGAGTCAATTGAAGTAAATTTACACTCACTCCATACCCATAAGGCATTCTTGAATGATCAGTCTCCCTCCATAGTGAGAAATTACTGAGTCGACCATTAGTTTCTCCTGGTAAACCGATATTTACTTTTTTTCCAAATCCCAACTTATCATAAACTCCCCATAGTTCTTTTGGTTCTAAACGGGTACCTATAATTGATGCGCCAACATTAGAAGAAGTCTTAATTACATCTTTTATTGTAAGTTCATCTTCTGGATGGTCATCTCTAATGAATGTTCTTCCCACTTTTAATAAACCATTATTTGTATGTATTATCTCGTTTGTTTTTACTTTTTTTCTTTCCATGGCATAAGCAACTGAGATGGGTTTTAATGTCGATCCTGGTTCAAAGGTATCTGTGACTGCCCGATTTCTCATTGCATCCAAATTAGTGATTGAAGAATTCGGGTTATAAGATGGATAATTTGTCATGGCAATAATTTCACCAGTTTTTGCATCCATCAAGATTGCAGATCCTGCCAAGGCTTCATATCTTTCGATATATTTTTTTAGTGCTTCAAATGCTGTATGTTGAAGTCTGCTATCAATGGTGGTATGGATGTCGGATCCATTTATTGGTAATTTAAAGTCCTGTAGATCATCAATAATTCTTTTGCCGCCATCAACTAAGACTTTTTTATGTCCAATTTCACCTGTCAGGGTTTTGTCCCATAGCTTCTCAAGCCCTTCATTTCCAACCCCATCGATATTTGTTTTCCCAACTATATGAGCAGCTGACTCACGATTTGGGTAGAAACGTCGATATTTTTTCTCAAGATTTAGCCCCGTTAACTTAAGATCTGTTAATTTTTTTGCTTTTTCTGGAGAAATGCTTCTTTTGATATAGATAAACCCTTTATCCTTTTTTTTAATTTTATTAATAAGTTCTTGTTCATTTATATCAAGAAGTTTTGCAATTTCCTTTATTTTGGGTAGATCAGGATTGTCTTTTATTGATATTCCAACATCATAGGTGGGGCTACTGACTGCTAAAAGCTTATTGTTTCTATCATAAATTTTTCCTCGATAAGAATGCAAAACTTCTTTACGAACACTGAAGCCATCGCCTTTTGATTGTAAAAATTCTTTTTGTATTTGTTGGAGATACAATGCTCTTGAAAAAAGCATTGAAAATAAAATCAACACTACAGCAAGTACAGTCCTTCTCCTTATTTTGGAAAGCTCAAAAATATCACTTTGATGGCTAAATTGCTTCATTGACCTTCCAATTGAATAATATTATTTTGATTTGGTTCTACCATTTCCAATTTTTTTTTTGCAAATTCTTCAATTCTGTTATTCCCAGATTGGTCGGTATTTTCCAATTCAAGCTTTGTTTTTTCTTCTTTTAATTCAATTTCTCTCTTTTGCTCAGAATCAAGAATAGAAAAATTCTTTCTATACAAATGTTCTGTATTGACCTTTAATAAACAAAAAACAATAAGAACAATGAATAATAAAATATTCAATTTCATCATTTTTTTTCAATCACCCTTAATCGTGCACTTCTGGATCGTGGATTTCTTTTAATCTCATTATCAGATGGAGCTTTTGAGCAAATGCTAATTGCAGATGTTTCCTGATCAATATCTTTGTCCTTAATGGGTATGAATTTGGGAATATTATCGGCTGGGGGCCTGGTTAATTGTTTAAAGTAATTTTTAATTATTCTATCTTCCAAAGAATGAAAGGTTAGAACCGCAAATCTACCCTTATTTTTTAAAGCATCGAATAGTAAAGGGAGCGCCAAAGATAATTCATTCATTTCTTGATTTACTTCTATGCGTATTGCCTGAAATACTCGTGTTGCTGGATGTTTTTTTTCTCGAGAAAACGGTATAGATTTTTTAACTATTTCAGATAATTCAAATGTTGTTTCAATTTCTTTCAATACTCTTGTTTTGCAAATGTTTCCTGCAATTCTTTTTGCAAAGCGTTCTTCGCCATACTCTTTGAAAATTTCAACCAATTGTGTTTCTTCATAATGATTGACAATATGCCTTGCATCTAAAATTTGATCTTGATTCATGCGCATATCTAGAGGCCCGTCATGCATAAAACTAAACCCTCTCCCAGGATCATCAATCTGAGGTGATGAAACTCCTAGGTCCATAAATATTCCATCAAAGCTTTTTTTTTTAAAGTTTTTGCATAATCAATTATCGAGGTATGAATAGAATTAAATCTTTTATCGTTTATCATTGACGAGTAAGCAATAGCATCTTTATCTTTATCCAGAGCAGTTAATTTTCCATCTGTTGATAATTTCTTTAATATTGCTGTCGAATGTCCACCGCGACCATAAGTACAGTCTAAAAATTTGCCATTTATGTTCAAAACTAGGTGATCAGTTACTTCAACTTCCATAATTGGCAAATGTGTCAGTTCTGTCATAAAGAAAAGCCCCCTAATTCATTGATATTCTCTAAATGCATTTCCTGTAAAGAATGGTTAATTTTTGTATCCCATTTACTCTTATCCCAAATTTCAAAATGAGTTCCTTGTCCAATAATGATTGCTTGTTCTTGAATTTCTGCAAATTGCATAAGAGACTGGGAGATCAAAATTCGACCGGCTTTATCCTGTGCTAATTCTTCCGCATAACCTACAAGCAGTCTTTGTAGTGAGCTGATTTTTGGATCAAAACTTGATAGGGACATTAATTTTTTTTCAATGGGAATCCATTCAGAAATGTTATATAAGATTAAACATTTTTCGGGATGTGCTGTTAAAACAAGACTAGATGAATTTTCGAGAAGCTTTTCCCTAAATTTTTTGGGGATTGCTAGTCGGTTTTTTTCATCCAAATTAACAATACTTGAGCCTCTAAACATTCATTATCCTTTTGTAAAGAGGGGGTTGGTCAAATAAGTAACAACCCTTAGTTTTGTTAATTATTTCCCATAAATTACCACTTTTCCCCCTCAATTACACTATAGGCAAAAAAAAAGCGCTTTGCAAGCGCTTTTTTAGTCAATTCAATAAGTTAGCCTATAAGCCGGGTTCTGTATTTGTACAGTCATTCATCTTGGTTAATGATTACTCATTCACTCTAGCGGCCTACCCGGTAATAGTGCGAGCAGCACTGTAATTACCCTATTTGGCCTTGCTCCTGGTGGAGGTTACCGCGTTTCACCGTAACTTAATACGCTCGTCTCTGTGGCCCTATTCCTCATCTCACGATGGTTGGCTGTTAACCAACACCATGCTCTATGGAGCCCGGACTTTCCTCTATAAATAGCGACTGTCCAGCTAACTTAATTAGAATTATAACTCGTTTAAAATTTTCCAGGAAATTGTTTGATCGGCCATCAACGGGATTAGCTCATGATTTTCAATAGTGAAGGCAGCGGGAATGGTGAAGTCAGACTTTTCAAAGGTTATCTTCTTATCCGAAGGTTTTAGTCCATAGAAAGCACAGCTATTGTGAACAGCAAAATTTTCAAAATTATCTATCGCATTTTCAGCCTCAAAGTATTGCAAATAAATTTCAAGAGCACCAATTGCGGAAAAAATTCCTGCACATCCACAGGAGCTTTCTTTTTGACTTCTTGGATGCGGAGCACTGTCGGTTCCAAGAAAAAACTTTGCATTTCCTGAAACAGCTGCATTTGCTACAGCAATCCTGTGCTCTTCTCTCTTCAATACAGGCAAACAGTAGTGATGGGGCTTCAGACCGCCAGATAAAAGATCATTTCGATTTAAAATCATATGTTGGGGGGTGATTGTTGCAGCCACATTTATTGATGATGCTTCAATAAATTGAACAGCATCTTTTGTTGAAATGTGTTCAAAAATTACCTTCAATGCTGGAAACATTGAAGTAATTTTTATCAATTCATCAATAAATAACTTTTCGCGATCAAATATATCAATTTCTTTATTCGCAACCTCACCATGAATAAGCAATGGCAGTTGATACTTTTCCATTAATTCAAAAATTTTATAGCAAGCTTGAAGATCGCTAACTCCTTTTTCAGAATTTGTAGTCACCCCTGCAGGATACAACTTAGCCCCAATGATTCTTTCATCTTGAGCAGATAGTCGAATATCCTCCTCCATTAACGCCATAGTCAAATATAAAGTAACAAGAGGTTCAAAATGTTTAAAGCGAGAAATCTTTTGAATCTGATCATAATAATGAATTGCTTTGGAATAACTGGTAATTGGATCTTTTAAGTTGGGCATCGCGACAGCATGATGAAAATTTTTAGCTGTGGCATTAACTGCAAAATCAAGCAGAATTCCCTCCCGAAAATGGATGTGCATGTCATTGGGCATTGAAATTGATAATTTATTTGTCATTTTTATTTTTTAACCCTTCTTTATACAAATCCTTTTTATTTCTTTTAAAAATTTTAGCCACAATATCAGCTGCCTTTTTTAATGGTAATTCTTGGCTAAGCATGCTTAACATTTCAATCTCCTGATGAGTGAACTCCTCTTTATCATCTAGTTTTAATGGATTAATTATAATAACAAATTCACCTTTTAAACTCTTTGTATTGCTTTTAAAAAAAATACATAAATTTTCTGCAGAATCAGAATAATGAGTTTCATATATTTTTGTCATTTCTCGAGCTACAAAAATTGGGGTTGATGGACCCAGCACCTCGCAAATAGCATCTAACAATGCAAGTACTCTGTTTGGTGATTCAAAGAGTATAGCTGGATGTTGTTCTTGTTTTATTTTTACCAAAAGTTCTTCAGTATTTTTTTTCTTATTTGGTAAAAATCCATAAAAATTGAATTTTCCATCTGCTATTCCACTTATCGAATAAGCAGCAACTGCAGATGAGGGTCCGGGAATTGAGAATACTTCGATGCCGAGATTTCTAGCCACATTCACTAAAAAACTTCCTGGATCACTAACGCAAGGAGTCCCCGCATCGGTCATGTAGGCTATATTCGCTTTGTCTGCAATTATTTTTTTTAATAGAATCTCTGATTTTGCTTTCTCATTATGCTGATGGATTGAAAGAATTTTATTTATTTTGATCCCAAAGTGATTAAGTAATTTTCTTGTGTGTCTGGTATCTTCACACAAAATATATTCAGTGTTTTTTAATGTTTCAATTGCTCTTAGGGTGATATCGCCTAAGTTACCAATAGGTGTCGCGATTATAAATAATTTTGATGACATTTTTACCCAATATTGTTTTCTCTAGTATACAATTTATATGCGATCTAAAAATAATGTAAACCAAAAAAATGATCAAACACATAATATCCTTAACATTAGTATTGTTCACCTTAGCAGCATGTGCTCCTACAGGAATTATCGCTATACCCTCCTCTATTGCAGATAGAAGAACAACCGGCGTCCAAGTTGAAGATCAAACTATAGAATTTAAAGCACTGTATGAGTTTCAGAAAATGAATGGAGACTTTAGTGTTAGTGCAACTAGTTATAATCAAAATGTACTTATTACCGGAGAATCTACTACACAGGAATTAAAAGACCAAATACAAGATGTAATTGCAAAAATCGAGGGGGTTAAATCCATTTATAACGAAGTCTTAATCACCAGCTCCCTTCCGCTTAAAGAAAAAGCCAAGTCTAAAACCAAAGATTATGGAATTACGACAAATATAAAAGCTCGTTTTTTTAAAGAAGAAACTAAATCAAACTTTTCCCCTGTTCATGTAAAAGTGGTTACTGAAAGACAGATCGTATACCTAATGGGCCTAGTAACTCAGCAAGAAGCAGATGAGGCATTGCAAATCGCAAAAACTAGTCAAGGAGTCGTGAAAGTAAAATCATTTTTTGAAATTGATAACAAATATAAAAAGAATTGATTTATTTTTCAAAAACTTTATAATCTCAAAAAACTCCTCAAAAATTTCCAAAATTTAATTGTTTAACCTTTTTGAAATCTATTTATGAATGAAAATATAATTAATGTAACTGATTCAACTTTTGATGATGAAGTTATTAAATCTGAATTACCCGTTTTGCTTGATTACTGGGCTGAATGGTGCGGTCCTTGCAAAATGATTGCCCCAATTTTAGACGATATTGCCAATGAATACATCGGTAAAATAAAAGTAGCAAAAATTAATATTGATGACAACCCAAATACACCGGCCAAATTTGGTGTTCGTGGCATACCGACTTTGATGATTTTTAAATCAGGCTCTATAGAAGCAACAAAAGTGGGTGCCTTATCAAAATCACAATTATCAGCCTTCATTGACTCAACAATTTAAAATATATGCAAATTTCTGATTTAAAACACTTACCGGTAGCAAACCTCATTGAATTAGCCAACGAAATTAAAGTTGATAATGCAGGAAGGATGCGAAAGCAAGATTTAATCTTTGCTATCCTTAAGAGTAAAGCTAAAAGTGGTGAAACTTTATATGGTCAAGGCACATTAGAAGTTCTCCCTGATGGATTTGGATTTTTAAGAGGAGCGGATACGTCTTATTTGGCTGGACCAGATGATATTTATGTCTCACCCTCACAAATTAGAAGGTTTAATTTACATACTGGAGATACTGTCGCTGGTGAAATCAGAACCCCAAAAGATAGTGAAAGATATTTCGCGCTAGTTAAGGTTGAAAAAGTAAATGAAGAACCTCCTGAAAATACAAAAAATAAAATTTTATTCGAAAACCTAACGCCTTTATTTCCATCCGAACGTCTTAATCTGGAGCGTGATATCTCAAGCGAGGAAAATATCACTGGAAGAATCATTGATATGATTTCTCCAATTGGAAAAGGACAAAGAGGTTTAATTGTCGCCAGTCCGAAAAGCGGTAAAACTGTAATGATGCAAAATATTGCTCATGCAATCTCCGCAAATCATCCAGATACCGAACTAATTGTTTTATTGATTGATGAGAGACCCGAAGAAGTGACTGAAATGAGTCGTTCTGTTAAGGGTGAGGTGGTCGCATCTACTTTTGATGAACCGGCTACCCGGCACGTGCAAGTGGCGGAAATGGTTATTGAAAAGGCCAAACGAATGGTTGAGCATAAAAAAGATGTAGTTATACTTCTTGATTCAATTACACGCTTAGCCAGAGCATACAATACGGTGATCCCTTCCTCTGGCAAAGTATTAACTGGTGGTGTGGATGCAAATGCTTTACATAAGCCTAAACGTTTTTTTGGTGCAGCTAGAAATACTGAAGAAAGTGGGTCACTGACTATTCTCGCTACAGCTCTGATTGATACTGGCTCCAAAATGGATGATGTGATTTATGAGGAGTTTAAAGGTACAGGTAATATGGAAATTCATCTTGATCGAAGAATGGCAGAAAAACGACTTTACCCTGCGATTAATGTTAATAAATCTGGTACAAGACGTGAAGAATTGTTGATTCCCCAAGAAGTTCTTCAAAAAATATGGGTATTACGAAAATTGTTATACCCGATGGATGATATCGAAGCCATGGAATTCCTTATGGATAAAATTAAATCAACAAAAACCAATGAGAATTTTTTTGATAGCATGCGAAGAGGTTGATGTTGATTTTTTATCTTATTAATAAGATAATATGCGTCTTAAAAAATTATTAGATTAAATATTATGAAAAAGAATACGCACCCTAAATACCCTGAAATTAATGTAACTTGTAGTTGCGGTAATGCCTTTACAACACAATCTACAGCAGGCAAGGACTTAAATATTGAGGTATGCTCGCAATGTCATCCGTTCTACACTGGAAAACAAAAAATTGTAGACACTGCAGGTCGAGTTGAGAAATTTAAACAAAAATATGGCATGTAATTAGTCCATATGCATAAAAGGCAGCAGAGCTGCCTTTTTTTTTGTATATTAACCATATGAAATACTTTTTAGATCATGACTGGCAAGGTAATATGCAAACCCCAAAAAAAAAGGTTGGGGAAAAATCAAAAATAAATTTTTTGATTATATTTGCCTCAATTTATATTATTTTTGGCTTATTTGATCACAGCCCATGGAGGCCACTCGAGACAGACTCTTTTAGTATTTTTGCAGATATTTTTTTTAATAAAAATATTATTTCTGCCAATCTTGCTAGCAATGAGGGATTTGGTCATGCTCATTTATATGAAGTTTTGGGTGCTATATTTAGCAAAATATTATTTTTCCTTGAGCCTCACAATGCTGCACGCTTAAGTAATATTATATGGATCTCCATTGCAATGCTCAGCATAGGATTAACCAATAGAGAATTAAGGGGTTTTGGTTACGGCAGACAAAGTAATATTATTTTTTTATCATCCGTTGGTTTATTTATTGCTCTTCATTCATTTAACTATGAAATAGCTATATTAACGGCATCTGCACTCAGCTTGTATGCTTTTTCATTATCCCAAAGGCGTCCTTTTAGAGCTTCCATACTCCTTGGCTCAGCCCTCACCATTGGTATTTTTACAAAAGGCTTATTCTTTTATCTTCCAATACTCGGAATAACCCTTTCATTAGCGCTCCTACCAAATTGGAATGCTAAAAGACTCTTTATTTTTTCATCCATAGCTTACTTTTGTAGTGTCATAATTTTATCTATCTGGTTATTTTTATTATCTTCACATGCTCCTGAGAGTATGAATCAATATCTCAATCAAAGCCTTACTCCCCTTACTCAAAATCTAAAGTATTACTTAGTTAATTTATTATGGTTTGCTTGGCCCGCTATTCCATTGTTTTTTTGGACACTTTTTAAAGAAATTGATACTTTTTTTAAATTTAAAAGAACCCACCTGCCCATCATTTTTATTTTTTGGTTTTTAATCCTGTTAATTTCAGAATCTTCAATAAATCAAACTAAATTGATGATTTTATTACCTGCTATTTCAATTTTGGCGAGCAGCTCAATTGATTCACTCCAAAGAGGGGCATCAAGCGCTTTAAATTGGTTTGGTATTCTTATATTTTCATCTATTACGTTGGTATTATGGATCGGATGGTTTGCATTTCATGTCGGTATCCCATTTAAGCTTCATGAGAGGATGCTTTATTTATCAGGCAACTTGATTCCTGAATTTAATCTAATCACTTTTTTATTAGCTTTAACTTTTCTTAGTTTATGGATTTTTTCTTTGTTAAAAAACAAACTTACGAACCGATCAACAGTAACAAACTGGGCTCTTGGTATTACTTTAGTCTGGGTCACCATCGCCTTACTTTGGTTTCCTATGATCGAAAATAGAAAAAATTATGGCCAGGTATATCAATCTATCCAAGAATTAAATCTTTCAAAGAATGAATGTCTCAATTCAAATGATTTAAACGCAAGCCATATCGATCTTATTTTTTATTACACACAACTAATTATAAAAAATCAGAGTTATAGTTGTGCATATACAATAGGTTATTCTAATTTAGCTCGAGGCTCAGAATTGGTAAAGGATAAAAAAAATATTCTTTGGACAGGAAAAATGCCAAACGACCGAAAGTCATTTTACATTATTAAAAATTAAATAAGCTTAGACGCATCTTTGACCAAAGGGTCAATGTCAGCAATTTTATCCTCTTTGATAATTTCTTTAAGCAAATTTCTCATTTTCGGTGCCCAAAATTTTTGGATATGATTTGCAACGCCATCAATGGCTTCTTTTTTATCTGGGTATGCCTCAAAAAAACTTGCAATTTGATTGGCCATTTTTATTAATTGCTGATGTTCCATGGGTTGGTATTTTACAAGATAATTCGATACTTGTGAGCATAGGTGACGAATCTTTTTTCTCTTGCAAAGCCAATTAATGTCAGAGAATTTTTGACCGCAAGATTCACTGCCATTGAAGTGGGAGCAGATATAGCGATTAAGATGGAAATTTCTGTCGTCAGCACTTTTTGTACCATTTCGTAGCTAGCCCGACTTGAACATACAATGAAATGTCCTAACAAATTGTTCATTAATTTAGAGCCAATTAATTTATCCATGGCATTATGTCTACCAACATCTTCTTTAATTGATAATAAATTCGCGTCTTGATCAAATAAGGCCACCGCATGAATTGATCCAGTTTTTGACTGTGCGTCTTGATTGGCATTAAATATCTCAAGACTTTTTTGAATAATTTTTTTATCCAATGGATTATCTTTTTTCTTTGGATAATTTGCCAATAATCTTTGAGAAAAATAATCTAAACTCTCTACCCCACAAATTCCACAACCAGTTTTTCCAGATAAATTTCTTTTTACTTCCTTTAATTTTTGAAAATTTTCTTGGGCAATCTCAACCTCTATTTGAATACCGTTGTCATTTTTTTTTATATCAATATCAAAAATATCTTCAAATTTAGAAATGATTCCCTCTGTGAATGAAAATCCAACAACAAACTCTTCTAAATCAGTGGGTGAAGCCATCATTACAACATGAGCTATTCCGTTATAACTGATAGCAATTGGCATTTCATTAGAAAGATAATCCTCAGTGTCGGAGTTAGGTAAGTTAGAATCTGTAACTAAATGTTTTGAATATAAGCTTGGGTCGCTCAATATTTAAACTTTTTCTTTTTTAGTATCAACAAAAGAGATTTGTTGTTCACTAAAAGATCTGTACTTTTCCTGCCAAGATGAAACTTGACTCACTTTGGTTAATTGCACAGCGGTCACTTTAAACTCAGGGCAGTTGGTTGCCCAATCTGAATTATCCGTTGTGATAACATTCGCTCCCGAAAAAGGGTGATGAAAAGTTGTATAAACCACTCCAGGCTGAACCCTTTCGGTAATCTGACACCTCAGTACTGTTTCACCAGCTCGACTAGTAATGCCTACCCAATCACCGTTGTTGATCCCTCTCTCTTCAGCATCATGAGGGTGGATTTCTATAAGGTCTTCAGAATGCCACTGACTATTTTCAGTTCTTCTGGTTTGTGCTCCCACATTATATTGTGAAAGTATTCTTCCTGTGGTTAAGATTAAAGGGAAGCGTTTATTTACTTTTTCTGTTGTAGGAATATATTCAGTCACAAAAAATTTACCTTTACCACGCACAAATTCATCAATATGCATTGTCGGTGTTCCATCTGGGTGTTCATCATTACAAGGCCACTGGATACTTCCTAACTCATCTAGCTTTTTGAATGAAACATTTTTGAAAGTTGGAGTTAATTTAGCAATTTCATCTAAAATTTCTGAGGCATGGTTATAGTTCATTTTATAACCTAATGCATTTGATAACATTTGTGTTACTTCCCAGTCCTCATAACCATTTTTTGGTGACATCACCCTGCGAACTGGAGAAATGCGTCTTTCCGCATTAGTAAATGTTCCACTTTTTTCTAAAAAGGACGAACCTGGAAGAAATACATGGGCATACATTGCTGTTTCATTTAAGAATAAATCTTGGACAATCACACACTCCATTGACTCCAAGGCGTGAGTCACATGTTGGGTATTTGGATCCGATTGAGCAATATCTTCACCTTGGCAATATAAACCTTTAAAAGAACCATCAATTGCTGAATCTAGCATATTGGGAATCCTCAAGCCTGGTTCTGACTGCAACTGAACGCCCCAGCTCTCTTCAAGCATCTTTCTTGTTTCATCATCTGAAACATGCCTATATCCAGGGAACTCATGAGGAAATGAGCCCATATCGCATGAGCCTTGAACATTATTTTGCCCACGAAGAGGATTTACTCCAACTCCTTCGCGACCAATATTAGCTGTTGCCATCGCTAAGTTTGCTATACCCATAACCATGGTAGAACCTTGGCTATGCTCAGTCACACCTAAACCATAATAAATGGATCCATTATTTTCTTTAGCAAATAAACGTGCAGCCTGTCTTACTGTTTCAGCAGGGACTCCTGTTTCTAATTGCAAGGCTTCTGGTGAATTTTTTTCCAAACCGACAAAATCAGCCCACTTTTTGAAAGAATCTATTTCACATCGATCATTTACAAATTGTTCATCAACCAATCCCTCAGTAACAATGACATGAGCAATCGCATTAATTATAGCGACATTGGTACCTGGTTTTAATTTTAAGTGATAGTCAGCCTTCACATGAGGTGTCTTATTGACTAGGTCGATTTCCCTTGGATCTACCACAATTAGCTTGGCGCCCTGTCTTAATCGACGTTTCATTTGCGACCCAAAAACAGGGTGGCCATCTGTTGGATTTGCACCAATCACCATAATGACATCTGATTTCATTACAGAGTCAAAATTCTGTGTCCCAGCAGATTCACCAAGTGTTTGTTTCAGACCGTAACCCGTAGGTGAATGGCAAACACGCGCGCAAGTATCAATATTATTATTGCCAAAACCTGCTCGGACAAGTTTTTGAACTAAATAAGTTTCTTCGTTGGTGCAACGTGATGAGTTAATTGCTCCCACAGCTTCGGTGCCATATTTTTTTTGGATACGTGAAATTTCTTTAGCGGCGTAATTTATTGCTTCATCCCAAGAAACTTCTTCCCATGGGTCATGAATACTTTTACGAATCATTGGAGTAGTGATACGATCCTTGTGTGTCGCGTACCCCCAGGCAAATCTTCCCTTAACACAAGAGTGTCCATGATTAGCCCCGCCATTCTTATTTGGCGTCATACGAACCAATTCCTCACCCTTCATCTCCGCATTAAAAGAACATCCCACCCCACAATATGCGCAGGTTGTGGTCACTGATCTTTCAGGAACACCTGACTTAATAACTGAATTTTCCATCAATGTTGCAGTGGGACATGCTTGCACACAAGCACCACATGAAACACATTCAGAATCAAAGAAGTTTTTATTTCCTGCTGATACTTTGGAATCAAAACCACGGCTGTCGATGGTTAACGCAAACGTTCCCTGAGTTTCTTCACAGGCTCGGACACATCTTGAACAGACAATACATTTTGAAGGATCAAAAGTGAAATATGGATTGGACTCGTCTTTTTCTGCATTTAAGTGATTTAAACCTTCATACCCATACCTCACTTCTCTGAGCCCGACTGCGCCTGCCATATCCTGTAGCTCGCAATCACCGTTGGTTGCACAAGTGAGACAATCTAATGGGTGATCAGATATATATAACTCCATCACACCTTTTCGAATATCGGCTAATTTTGGAGTCTGGGTTGAAACAACCATTCCCTCTTCAACAGGGGTCGTACATGAAGCTGGGTATCCTCTTTTTCCTTGGATTTCAACCAAACATAATCGACATGAACCAAATGGCTCAAGTGAATCTGTAGCACATAACTTAGGGATTGACGATCCAAGCTCAGAGGCTGCACGCATTACTGATGTTCCTTCAGCAACGGAAACTTTCTGACCATCAATAGTCAAAGTTATTTGCTTTAAAGCATCCTTTTTTGGTGTTCCAAAATCTCTCGTATCGTCCATATTTGTTTTAACTACCTTGTTAATTTCTCTATTCTAAGTGTCCGACGCATTTGTATCAACCCCAAAATCTTTAGGGAAATATTTTAATGCACTCATTACTGGAAAAGGTGTCATCCCACCCATCGCACATAATGATCCATTAACCATGGTGTCACATAAATTTTCTAATAATTGAACATTTTTTGCTTGCTCATCATTTGCGGTAATTTTATCAATCACCTCCATACCTCGAGTTGAACCAATGCGACATGGGGTACATTTTCCGCAAGACTCAATTGCACAGAACTCAAATGAATACCTGGCCATTTCTGCCATATTCACGGTTTCATCAAAGGCAACGATACCGCCGTGACCGACAACGGCATTAAGTTTAGAATATGCTTCATAATCTAATTCAATATCAAAATGTTCTTCAGCTATAAACGCTCCAAGCGGACCTCCCACCTGGACAGCTTTAATTTTTTTCCCTGATGCTGAACCTCCGCCGAAATCATACAAAAGTTCACGCAATGTGATTCCAAATGCTTTTTCAATCAATCCTGTATTTTTTAGATTGCCCGCTAACTGAATGGGTAATGTTCCTTTAGATCGGCCTACCCCAAAATTTGCATAGTACTTAGCGCCTTTTGACATAATGATAGGAATCGTTGCAAGCGAAATGACGTTATTCACCACCGTTGGTTTACCAAAAAGTCCTTTAATCGCAGGCAATGGTGGTTTATAGCGAACCAACCCTCTTTTTCCTTCTAGGCTCTCAAGTAATGATGTTTCCTCTCCACAAATATAAGCTCCGGCTGCTCTTCGCACTTCTAAATTAAAATTTTTACCCGAATTTAAAATATTTTTACCAAGGTAGTTATTTTCTTCAGCAATTTTGATGGCTTTATTTAAGGTTACAAGTGCATGAGGGTATTCCGACCTCAGATAAATATAACCATGATCGGCATTGACGGCTAGCCCAGCAATAACCATTCCTTCAATGAGCATAAAGGGGTCATTTTCCATGGCCATTCGGTCTGAGTATGTTCCTGAATCACCTTCGTCAGCATTACATACAATATATTTTTGATCTGAATCTACATCGAGAACAGTTTGCCATTTGATGCCTGTTGGAAATGCAGCACCGCCACGACCTCTTAACCCTGATTCTTTAACTTCATCTACAATTTGCTGATTAGTCATTTTTAATGATTTCAAAAGTCCATTGAAACCGTCGTGAGCAATGTAATCATCAATCGAAAGTGGGTCAGTGATGCCTGTTCGGGCAAAAGTTAGTCTTTCTTGTTTTTTTAACCATGTCAATTCTTCAGTTGGGCCTAAGTATTTGGGATGCTGCCCACCCAAATAAAACTCACAATCAAATAATGAATCAACATCATTAATTTCAATCGGGCCATAAGCTAATCTTCCATCATCTGTCTCAACTTCAACTAGGGGCTCAAGCCAAAACATGCCTCGAGATCCATTACGAATAATTGTGACATCAATATTTCTTTTTTTTGCTGTAGCCGCAATTAAATCAGCAACGTCATCAGCTCCAAGTGACAAAGATGTTGAGTCTATTGGCACAAAAATTTTAAAACCCATTATTTATAATCCTTGATTAATTGATCAACTTTTTCTTCGGTTACCCGACCATACACCTCATCATTAATCATAATCGAGGGAGAGCAGGCACAATTTCCTAAACAATACACTGGCTCTAATGAAAATTTTTGATCCTCCGTCATTTCATGATAATCAATACCCAGCTTATTTTTTATATATTGTTCCAAATGTCTGACATTCATCGCCTGACAAGATTCAGCTCGACAAACTTGTATTATATTTCTTCCCGTTTTTTTGGTTCTAAAATGATGATAAAAAGATACAAATCCATGAATCTCTGCAACTGATAGATTCATCGATTGTGAAATTAAAGGATAGCTTTCTTCAGGAATATATCCAAACTCATCCTGAATAGAATGCATCAATGGAAGTAATCCCCCTGGTGTATCTTTAAATTTATCGATATGTACTTGTATATTTATTTCATTCATAATTAATTGACCTAACTTATATGAGTATTATACTTGTTAATTAATTCCTTTTAATAAGAGAAATCATTATTCTTAATCCTGTTTGAATGTTAGTTGATCAATATCAAAGAAAAATATCCTATTTAAGATTATCAGTGACCGATCGTTGTGATTTCCGTTGTCAATACTGCATGAGTGAAGATATTGAATTTATGCCAAAACAACAAATGCTCACCATTGAGGAAATGACAAGATTAAGTCAAATTTTTATTAATTTAGGTATTACCAAAATTCGATTAACGGGTGGAGAGCCTTTGGTAAGAAGAGGTATAGATGATTTAATTGGCTCGCTCGGAAAAAATAAAAAACTCAAAGAACTCACGCTGACAACCAATGGATCACAACTAGATAAAAAATATTCAATATTGAAAAAATCTGGCATCAAAAGAATAAACGTCAGTCTTGACAGTCTTAATGCAAAGCACTTCAAAGCAATCACCCGGGGGGGTGACCTGAATCAAGTGTTATCAAATTTAGAGTTAATAAAGAATAATATACAAGTAAAGTTAAATGTCGTTTTAATGAAAAATGTCAATGATCATGAAATCAATGATTTATTAAACTACGCTATTGAACGCCATTTCAATATTACTTTTATTGAACAAATGCCATTAGGCGACATTGGTTTTGATCGATACAATAGTTTTATCGACAGCGATAAAACAAAAGAATTAATTGAATCGAATTTTTCTTTAATAAAAATTCCTTTATCAACCGGTGGTCCCGCCGATTACTGGAAAATTAAGAGTACCAACACCTTAGTTGGATTTATTTCCCCTCATACTCATAATTTTTGTGAAGCCTGTAATCGAATTCGAGTTAGTGCTGATGGTCACTTACATCTTTGCCTTGGACAAGAGAACAAGATCAATTTAATAGATCCTTTGCGAGCATCTCAATCAGATCACGAAGTAGAAAAGGTTATTTTAGAGGCGATGCTCGTGAAACCAAAATCTCATGACTTTGACTTGCAATCAAAAACCCAAATTATTCGTTTTATGTCTCACACTGGAGGCTAAGTGAGGATTGCTGGATTAATCATTGCAGGCGGAAAGTCATCGCGCATGGGTCAAAATAAAGCATTAGTAAACTTTAAACAAAAGCCATTGATAGAACATGTGTATGATCGCCTTAAGGATCAGGTTGAAAAAGTTTTTATTAACATTAACCAAGCTGGTAATAATCTCAAATATAAAGAAAATATTATCCCCGATCAAAAACAAGATTATCAGGGGCCGCTGGCTGGGCTTGATGCTGGATTACAAATGATTCAAACCGAATGGCTACAAATCACCCCATGCGACAGTCCCTTTTTACCCTTAGATCTGACTCAAATATTAATGAGCACATCAAAACAGTCCACGCATAAAATAATCATTCCTCAAACTCGAAATAACATTCATCCAACCTTGGGGTTATTTCATTCATCCATTGCTGATGATTTAAATCTATTTCTTAAAAATGAAGATCGTGGATTCATTAACTTTATCAATTCAGTTGGTTTTGAAGCAGTTTCTTTTGAGGATGAGGATGCATTTATTAATATCAACACGCTTGATGAATTAAAAAAATATGAAAAAAATGAAAATAAATGAATTTTTAAAAGACAAGGGTTGCTTGTCTGAATACGACCCAAATACTATGTCCTATGAAAAAGCCCTAATGCTGCTTGAACAATTTCTTACGGTTACCAAAAAAACTACGCATCTTCCGATCGAAGAAGCTCAAGGGTGTTTTTTAGCAGAAGATATAAGATCTCCAGTGAATGTTCCAAATTATAATAATTCAGCGATGGATGGCTATGTTTTTCGTCATAAATTTATAAAGCCAAAAAATAATAAATTTAAAATTGATGGAAAAATTTTAGCGGGTCATCCACTCAAAACTAAAAATTCATCGATATCATGTTTACAAATCATGACTGGGGGAATGATTCCGCGGACATTTGATACCGTCATCCCCCAAGAACTGGTTCAAATTAATCATGGAATTGTTGAATTTGATTTCAAACCAAAAGTTGGTGCAAATATTCGTAAAATTGGTGAAGACATTAAAAAAAATCAAGTGGCCATCAAACAGGGTGTTTGTTTAAATGCATGTAATATTGGTCTACTTGCATCACTTGGCATTACAAAAGTAAAAGTTTTTCAATCTATTCGTATAGGTTTTTTTAGCACGGGAGATGAAGTTGTTCAGCTTGGATCGAAAATTAAAGCAGGTCAAGTTTATGATAGTAATCGTTTTTTAATTAAAGCTTTCATTAAAAAAATGAATGCATGTTTAGTGGACTATGGAAATTTATCTGACGATAAAATTTTGCTTGAAAACCAACTCAAGAAAGCATCGAGAGAATGTGATTTGATTATTACAACCGGAGGTGTTTCTGTCGGTGAGGCTGACTATATGAAAGAAATATTAACAAAAATTGGGCAAGTTCTTTTTTGGAAAATGGCGATTAAGCCTGGACGACCCATGGCATTTGGTAAAGTAAATAAAGCATTTTATTTTGGCTTACCCGGCAACCCAGTCTCTGCGGCCGTTACTTTTTTACAATTTGTAAAGCCCAGTATTCGCTTTATGATGGGCAGCGCAAAATTTGAAAAATTACCCTATGTACAATTAAAAATTAATGCAGAAGTCCAAAGAAAAAAAGGTCGTAAAGAATTTGTTCGAGGGATCATACAGCGCCAAGGAAAATCTTGTTCAGTGATCCCCCTTTTACAACAAGGTTCAGGAATGTTGAAATCAATGTCTGACGCAAATTGCTTTATTGTTTTTGATGCAGACCAAGACTTAATTAGGAAAAATTCCTATGTCAATATACTTCCATTTGATGGGATAATTTAATCCTTAACTGAAATTAGTTTATGTTTTTTTATTTATGAGTCCAACTCTACAAAAATTTGAAGTAAAATTTTTTGAGACAATTGTTTTGTCTTTGCTTCTGCATGCCTCGTTATTGGTCATAATTCCTCGAATGAATCTAAATGATGTAGTAATCCCTGAATTGTTAAATGTTGAAATTGAATTAAGTAAGCCACAGCCACCGCCAAAAATAGAAGAGATACCCAAACCTATCGAGCCGCCGAAGAAACAAGAAAAACCTATTGAAAAAAAACAAGAAGTGAAACCGGAGATTAAGCCTATTCAAGAAACGGTTAAAGAGGAGGTAATCGAGCCGATTATTGAAGAGATGGCAGAGCCACTCAATGATCAACCCATTGAGGAGGCAATAAAACCTATCCCAGAAGTAGTTCCCACGCAACCCTCGCCTGAAGTTGTAAAACAGGTGACTGATAGTTATACAAATCAATTAACGCGCGCGATTGCAAAGCAAAAAAAATACCCCAAAATTGCCCAAATGCGACAATGGCAAGGAGAGGTTCTGTTAAATGTTGAAATTGATCCCCAAGGAAATTTAGTCAAAACTGAGATTTTAGAAGCATCGAGGTATAAAATCTTAAATAATGAAGCGGTCGACATGGTCAAACGTGCTGCTCCATTTCCAAACCCTCCCGAAGAATTACAAAAAAGAAATTTCACGGTTTTAGTACCAATATCTTTTAAACTTGAGTAAGATTTATTTGTCGCATAAATTAATTAAACTTTAATAAAATATTAACAATGAAAATACAAAATTTCGTCCTTGAAGGCACTAACAATCTCCAGTTTGATCTAAAAAATTTTACCGGTAAAAAACTGATCATTTATTTCTATCCTAAAGATTCAACACCAGGTTGTACCAATGAAGGTATTGATTTTTCTGCAAATATCGAAGCATTCAAAAAATTAAATTGTGAAATATTTGGTATATCCAGAGACAGTATTAAGTCACATGAAAATTTCAAGGCAAAATACGATTTCAAATTTGAATTATTGTCAGACCCTGAAGAGGTTGCGTGCAATATTTTTGATGTGATTAAAATGAAAAATATGTACGGCAAACAAGTGCGTGGCATCGAAAGAAGTACATTTATCATTGATGAAGCTGGTAACATCATAAAAGAATGGCGGGGTGTTAAAGTAAATGGACACGTTGACGCAGTGCTGGATTTCTTAAACTCATAAACGGTATATATGGTTAATACAAAAACAAAGCTGTTTGTTCTGGATACCAATGTTCTTCTTCATGACCCCAGCTGTCTCTATCGCTTTGAAGAGCATGATATTTATCTTCCTATGGTGACCCTTGAAGAGCTGGATAATATCAAAAAAGGGAGCTCTGAGGTTGCGCGAAACGCTCGACAAACGAGCCGTTTTATTGAAGAAATCATTGCAGATACTGAAACAAATCTAGATCAAGGATGTTTACTTGATAAGTTTAGTAAAAATTCAGGACGATTATTTTTGCAAACTCAACCGATTGACTATAACCTTCCCATGCTTGCCGGTATTAAGGCTGATAATCAAATTTTAGGTGTAGTTCATTTCTTAAAAACCGAATACTTCAAACGCGATGTAATCCTTGTTTCAAAAGATATTAACATTAGAATTAAAGCTCGCGCCCTATCGATTCCAGCTGAAGACTACTTCAACGATAAAGTATTAGAAGATACTGAACTCTTGCACTCTGGTGTGAAAGAGCTTCCTGAGAATTTTTGGGAAAATCACAGCAAGGATATGGAGTCTTGGCAAGAAGAAGGGAAAATGTTTTACAAACTGACTGGACCCCAATGTAAAGATTTTATACAAAATGAATTTGTTTGTTACGATTTTGATAAACCTTTTCACGCGATTGTTCGCAAGATTGTAAAAAATACAGCCACGCTAGAAATTGTTCAAGACTTCTCGAATACAAAATTTAATGTTTGGGGAATCAATGCACGTAATAAGGAACAAAACTTTGCCCTCAATTTATTGATGGATCCAAATATTGATTTTGTGACTTTATTGGGTCAAGCTGGAACAGGAAAAACGTTACTCACTTTGGCAGCCGCTCTCCAACAAACCTTAGACTTAAAAATTTATTCTGAAATTATTATGACCCGAGTGACGGTATCAGTGGGTGAGGATATTGGTTTTCTCCCCGGAACCGAAGAAGAAAAGATGAACCCATGGATGGGTGCATTAGAGGATAATTTGGATGTACTAAATAAGTCTGATGAAACAGCTGGCGACTGGGGAAGAGCAGCCACATCTGATTTAATTAAATCAAGAATTAAAGTGAAATCACTAAATTTTATGCGTGGAAGAACTTTTCTTAAAAAGTTTTTAATCATTGACGAGGCTCAAAATTTAACACCGAAACAGATGAAAACTTTAATTACCCGGGCTGGCCCTGGAACTAAAGTCGTTTGTTTAGGAAATATTGCACAAATTGATACCCCATATTTAACTGAGGGCAGTTCAGGATTAACTTTTGTGGTTGATCGCTTTAAGGGTTGGCAGCACAATGGACATGTTACTCTTCAGCGAGGTGAGCGTTCTCGATTAGCAGATTATGCAGCAGAAGCCCTCTAATAATTCTATTCACAGCAAAGGGTTCTACTTTTTCCTAAGTGCTCAATTTTTGTCAGCTCTAGCAGATAACGCGCTTTTGTTTGCTGCAATTGCTTTACTCGCTAATATGCAGGCGCCCCAATGGCACCAACCCTTATTACTGCAATTTTTTGTAGTCTCCTATATTGTATTGGCCCCTTTTGTTGGAGCCATCGCTGATGCCTTTCCAAAAAGTAATGTCATGTTTTTTTCTAATGGGATTAAACTCATTGGAAGTTTAGCCATGTTAGCTGGAATTCCTCCACTCTATGCTTATGGGATTGTTGGTATTGGGGCTGCATCTTATTCCCCAGCAAAATATGGAATTTTGACCGAATTACTTCCATCAAAAGAGCTCGTTGCGGCCAACGGTTGGGTTGAAGGACTCACGGTCGCTGCAATCATTTTTGGTGCAATTATTGGAGGTATTTTTGCAAATTTTTCACCTCAAATTGCGATCATTATCATCTCTTTTTTATATCTGGCCGCAGCCATATGTAACCGATATATTCCCTTTGTTCCGATAGATCATAAATTAAATACAAAAAATCCAATGTATCTGCTCAAAGATTTTTATATTTCTCTAAAAAAATTATGGTTGGATCCCCTGGGTCAACTTTCATTAGTTATTACCACTTTATTTTGGGGAGCTGGGGCCACTTTACGTCTTGTTGTGATTGCCTGGGCGGCCTTTGCATTGTCATTTGGTCTGGATAAAGCAACCTTACTTACCGCTATGGTTGCACTTGGAGTTGCGATTGGTTCAGTAATCGCTGCTCGTTTTATTAAAATGAAAGATGCCGTCAAAATCCTATTGGTCGGATTTTTTATGGGTATTTTAGTCTGCGTTATGGTGTTTTTAAATACATGGCAAGCTGCAGCCATTAATTTATTACTCATTGGAATCTTTAGCGGTATTTTAATTGTCCCCATGAATGCCCTGCTTCAATACAGGGGGCATAAGTTAATTGGAGCTGGGCATTCCATCGCAGTGCAAAATTTTAGTGAAAATCTTGGCATTTTGATTTTAAGTGGCGCCTACACTTTTATGGTCAAACAATCATTACCCATTAACGGCATTGTATTTATCTTTGGTTTTTTTGTTGCATTAACCATGATCATTGCTTTAATCTATTATGAAGATGCGAATAAATAACTAATGTAGCTTGACCCTAGCCTCAGTTCTTCGTGAAATAATTTTACCAATTAAGCGAAATACCACACTGACAACACCATGTAAGGCAGATAGGTGCATTTGATACAACATCAGGTACATTAATCGAGCAATCAATCCCTCAACGAACATACTCCCTCCTAGCAAGGACCCCATGAGGTTGCCTACGGTTGAATATCGGCCCAAATTGACCAATGAACCATAATCCTTATACACATAATGAGGAAGGGGTTTGTTGGGTCTTAACACACGATTTTTAAGGGTTTTATAAAGCAGAGATGCCTGCTGATGAGCGGCCTGAGCACGAGGAGGGACTAACTCTTCAGCTCCAGGTTTAATCGGACACGCAGCGCAATCGCCAAAAGCAAAAATATTTTTGTCCGTCAAAGCTTGCAGGGTAGAAAGTACTTTTACCTGATGAATTGCATTTGTTTCAATGCCCTTAATTTTTGATAAAAACTCAGGTGCTTTTATTCCTGCAGCCCACACCACTAAGGATGAAATAATTTTTTTCCCTGAATGGGTTTCAACACCAAACTCTGTCACCCGGGTTACTTTTTCACCCAAAAATAATTTTACGTTTAATTTACGTAATTCCATCTCAACTGAAGCGCTGATTTTTGCGGGAAGCGCAGGCAATAGTCTTGGACTTGCCTCGACTAAATGAATACTGATATCCCGGTCTGGATTTATGCGGTCTAATCCATAGGCCGCCATTTCTCTGGTCGCTTTATGCAATTCAGCCGCTAACTCAACTCCTGTGGCGCCACCTCCCACTATCACCACTTCTAATTGTCCTGGTCTCACCGAACCGGCTTGGGTCTGCGCTCTTAAAATAGAATTGTGTAATTTTTGATGGAATCGCTCGGCTTGGTATTGTGTATCAAGCGCAACAGCATGCTCTTTTGCTCCAGGAATATTAAAATCATTGACTGTGCTTCCGACGGACAAGACTAAAGTGTCATATTTAATTTTTCTTTTTGGGATAATCTCAACCCCATCAATATCTGATGTCGGGGCAATGGTGATGGTTTGATTTTTAGCGTCAACATCCTCTACACGACCATAGCGAAATTTGAAGTGATGCCAATGCGCTTGAGCTAAATACTCAAGCTCATCCTTATCTGGATTTAAACTTCCTGCAGCAATTTCATGTAATAAAGGTTTCCAAACATGGGTCTTTTTGGCATCAACTAAAAAAATTTCTGCGAGATTTTTTTTGCCTAAACTATTCCCCAGTTTAGTCGCAAGTTCTAAACCACCTGCGCCGCCACCAACAATTACAATTCGATGAAGCTGTTGTTCCATTCAGTCCCCTATTCGTTACCGGTTAAGTCTTTATTATGGCTTCTTACAAAAGCAATAATTTTTAATAATTCATCTACTGTAACGCCGTCTTCTGCTGCCATCAGGCCATAACCTTTAGCGCCCATACCGCCATTGGTACCTGCCCAGATAGTTTCAAACATTCCTTTGTTTGTTGCATCTTTCGCATAGTTATATTTTGGACCTGTTAGACCTGGACCCACTTGGCCTTTTGCTGTTGGACCATGGCACTGTGTACATGACCACATGTTGTAACGTTTTTTACCTGCTTTGACAGCTTCAGCATCGCCAACATAAATATTTTTACCAGATTTTAGGAATTCTTTTTCAGCATCTGTGCCTACTAAAGCCTTTTCTGGAAATTTAATTTCACTACCATCAGTGGTTTTAACCAGTTTGATGTTTGTGACTGTTTGTGTGGATACAGTTTCTTCTGTCGATATCTGAGCTAATGAATCATTCTCAGCGCCAACAGGAATTGATGAATCTTCTTTTGAGCAACTCTGAATAACGCATATAAAAATTAGAACTAGATATTTCATAATCCTCCCAGATTACAAATAAAAACGGCTGATTAAATCAGCCGTCATTATAACCTATGATGCAAAATACTTTTGAATTACAGACCTTCGTTACCGGTTAAGTCTTTATTATGGCTTCTTACAAAAGCAATAATTTTTAATAATTCATCTACTGTAACGCCGTCTTCTGCTGCCATCAGGCCATAACCTTTAGCGCCCATACCGCCATTGGTACCTGCCCAGATAGTTTCAAACATTCCTTTGTTTGTTGCATCTTTCGCATAGTTATATTTTGGACCTGTTAGACCTGGACCCACTTGGCCTTTTGCTGTTGGACCATGGCACTGTGTACATGACCACATGTTGTAACGTTTTTTACCTGCTTTGACAGCTTCAGCATCGCCAACATAAATATTTTTACCAGATTTTAGGAATTCTTTTTCAGCATCTGTGCCTACTAAAGCCTTTTCTGGAAATTTAATTTCACTACCATCAGTGGTTTTAACCAGTTTGATGTTTGCATAAGTCAAACTAGAAATACCAACTAATGCAGCTAATAGTGATGACACAACTACTTTTTTTGAAAACATAATTTCTCCTATTTATATTTTGAGAATCACAGGTTATATAAACTGTTTATATAACCTTGACCACCAAAACTGTTTAATAGTTTAATAATTTATAACTATCAGGGTTATTTAAAAATTAGATTATGGGTAGTCAATCTTTGGTCAACATTATATAAAAAAAGGGGTGAAAAATCACCCCTTTTTTAAAACTTTTTTTACAACATTTATTGCTTGTGACGCTTATATCCATCCAGATTGCTTGAAAATTCTGGCTCCAAATATGGGATGCCATAATCATCTAAAATCTTTAAAATTTTATCTCTATTTTTCATAACAACCGCCTCAATTTCATCACGTCGTTCCACATCTCTTTTACGCACACCAACTGAGATGTTCCATAATGTTTTGCCTGTTTGTTTGACTTGTTCATATTCTGGAATTGGAACAATCATCATTTCTACACCCGACTGTTTCGCATAATAGCCTGCGAGAGGTCCCCATTCGACGGCGATATCAACTTCTCCGGAGACAACATCATCGATTAATTCGCCTGGAGATGCGGTCAAGTCTCTTTGAATTCGGTAGGGTTTAGCGTTACCCATTAAATCATTATCATCCAGGGCGACAGTAACAGGACTTTTATCCTTAATGCCAATTACGCTTTTTCTTAAATCTTCTGATTTCCAATCTTTAATATTTAAACCCCTATCTTTTCGATATACCCAGACATACCCGGCTCGATAATATGGCTTAGTGGTATCGACAGCATCATAAGTTGTAGTCGTTCCAATGAGGTAATCACATCGATAGGCATTCAACGTATTCCTTAGGAAACCAAAGCGATCAAACCAAAATTGATAGGATAATTCTTTGCCCATTTCCTTGGCTAACAATTCTGCAATTTTGTTTTCAAAACCTTCACCTTTATCATTCGAATATGGAAGATTGTTTGAATCTGCGCACACCTTAAATTCATTGTCTTTTGGAACGCGTCTAGCCTCTCCGACCTTTCCATCACTATAAATATCGTCAGCATAAACAGTTTTTATAGTCACCAGTGGTAACGACATTAATGCAATCAAAAATGTAATTAATCTTTTTTTAGCCATATCCGCATTTCCTTAATTTGTAAATTATTGTTCGTGATTATACACAAAAAAAAACACCCTACCGAAGTAGGGTGTTTGTAAGACTAACTAACGAGTAATTAGTTTCTTATAATTTAAAATTATAAGCTAAATACTGTTAATGCACCGCCGCCAGGAGCAGCGTTGTATTTTGTTAGTTCTTTATAACCACCAGCAGCACCAAGTGCGTCTGTGTCATTTGTTAGACCAAGGTTCATAGCAACACCAGCCCAACCACCGATACCAGAAAGCACACCTACGTATTGCTTACCTTTGTGGCCGTATGTGAAGGCATTACCAATAACACCTGAACCAACTTGGAATTTCCAAAGTTCTTTACCGCTTTTCGCGTCAAGAGCTTTTAACCAACGATCTAAAGTACCGTAGAATACTAAGTCTGAGTCAGTAGTTAAAGCACCGCCCCAAGCTGAGAATTTCTCTTTGTTGTACCATACTTTTTTGTTAGTCATTGGGTCATAAGCAGCAAAACCGCCCATAACACCGTCAGGACCAGCGAACATTGTTAATGTCGCACCAACCCATGGCTGACCAGCAACGTATTTAGATTCAACTGGCTCGTATGTCATACATACGTGGTTAAGTGGTGAGTAAATTAAGCCAGTTTTAGGTGAGTATGCAGCAGGCTGTTGGTCTTTAGTACCTAAAGCAGCTGGACATGTACCTTTAGTGTTGTAGTCTTGGTGAGTTGCGTGTTCTGCAACTTTGTTTGGAACACCAGATTTCATATCAACGTCTGTTGCCCAGTTCACGAATGGGTGAACTTTTTCAGCAGCAACTAAAACACCGTTGTCAGCTTGCCATGTGTAAGCAAAACCGTTTCTATCGTGGTGCCAAGCGTATGTTTTACCACCTTTGTCAAATAAGATAACTTCGTTAATACCGTCGTAATCCCATTCGTCGTGTGGTGTCATTTGCATACCCCAACGTGCCATACCTGTATCTAAGTCACGAGCAAAAACTGTCATAGACCATTTGTTGTCACCAGGACGTACGTCTGGGTTCCAAACAGATGGGTTACCTGTACCGTAGTACACTAAGTTTGTTTTTGCATCATATGGCCACCAGCCCCATACAGAGCCACCACCATGTTGCCAACCGTCTTTAACTGCTTGTGGTTTGAGCCATGTTTTAAGACCTAAGTCAGCTACACCACCTTGTAGTTTGTCAGTAGGAACTTTTTTGAAAGAACCACCTTGTTTGTTACCGCCGTTTACATCTTCGTAAACTGATAAAGCTGAGTATAAAGGTGTGTCTTTGTTGAAGTCTTTACCGATAAGAACTTCTTTATCTGGACCTGTTGAGTATGCTTTCCATGCTACAGAACCGTCTTTTGTGTTAAGAGCTGTGAAGAAGCAACGAACACCAAATTCAGCACCTGAGCAACCTTGAAGAACTTTGTCTTTGATTACGTGTGGAGCTGATGTGTTTGTAGCACCAACTTTAGGATCAGTAATTTGTGCAGTCCAAACTTCTTTACCAGACTTAGCATCTAAAGCAACCATGATACCGTCGTTTTGTTGTAAGAAGATTTTACCGTCACCAAAACCTAGACCACGGTTAACGTTGTCACAGCATAATACTGCTTGAACGCTTGGATCTTGTTTTGGGAAATATGACCATACGATTTTTTGATCGTTGTTTAGGTCTAAAGCGTAAACGTTATTTGGGAACGCTGTGTGAACATACATTGTGCTACCAATAACTAATGGTGAGCCTTCGTGACCACGGTTTACACCAGTCGCGAATGTCCATGCAGCTTTAAGGTTCTTAACGTTACCTTTGTTGATTTGTGTTAAAGCTGAGTGACCATTGTTTGAGTGGTTACCACGTGGGTGAGCCCAATTGTTCGCATCAGCAATAGCTTTTTCTTGATCAGCAGCAGCAGAAGCAACCATAGGGGCTGCAACAGCAAAACCAGCTACTAAACCAAGAGCTAATTTGATTTTATTTAATTTCATTATATAAATCTCCATAGTTAAAACTAAGGGTTTAAAAAAAGAGCAAATAAATTCCCCTCTATAAAAAATTTACACAGTGGATTTCATTTACTGTAGCACTAACTTCATGTGCTTGTAGAACACTCTATACCCAACTTTTATAAATTGCAACAGTTTTGTTACAATTTATTTACAATTGTTTGATTTAAATTTCTTATTAATACATCTTGTATATCGTACCCAATATAGCCCAATATGTAGTATAGGATGGCCTAAATTTCAAATCATTTAGATTGAGATATAATGTTAATAAGGTACACACAAACATAAATATTTAAGAAAGATTGCTGCCCCATGAAGACCCTGTTTCCAGAAATTGAGACCTATCAAGTCCATGCATTGACCGTAGATTCAGGTCATACCATCTACGTTGAGGAGTCAGGCAACCCAAAGGGTAAACCGATTATTTTTTTGCATGGAGGGCCAGGGGGTGGAACAGGGCCAAAGCAAAGGCGTTTTTTTGATCCTAGACATTATCGTATTGTTCTTTTTGATCAACGTGGCTGTGGAAAAAGCACTCCTAATGGTGAAATTGTAAATAACACTACAGATGATTTAATCGATGACATTGAAACAATTCGGAAACATTTGAATATTGATCAGTGGATTTTATTTGGCGGTTCTTGGGGAAGTACTTTAGCTCTCGCCTACTATGTCAAATTTCCCAAACTTGTCAGGGGGTTAATCTTAAGAGGTATTTTTTTAAGTCGCGCATTTGAGCTGGATTGGTTTCTTAAAGAGGTTGCTATTTTTTTTCCTCTCAAATATCAAAAACTTTTAGATTTTCATCACTCCATCAATAAAGAATCACTGGTAGCGGATTACTCTCGGTTAGTGTTTGGTCAAGATCAGAACATTGCTGGAAAAGCTGCTCATGCTTGGAATAGTTTTGAAGGAAGCATATTAAAGCTAACCTATGAAAATAATGATGATGACCAACCTGAAATTAATTACGACGATGAGTTAGCTAGGGCTCGTGTTCAATTACACTACATTAAACATCATTGTTTTGTGAATGGAGATGAAATTTTAAATCAACTTCAATCTTTAAAAAAAATTCCCACGGTCATCGTTCAGGGTCAATATGATATGGTCTGCCCCCCTCAAACTGCCTTTGATCTTCATCAGGCTTTACCCCATGCAGAATTTCATTTAATTGCAGATGCCGGTCATTCCGCATCCGAAACCGGGATTACCGATGCACTGATCAAAGCCACAGAGGCATTTAAAAAAATCTAATGAATTTATTTCTGTGGAAAAATAAATTTTACTTTTCACATTTTTCAAAGAATTTAAACCAGCATCGATTCTTTTCTTTGTGTGCAACGACCAGTTTTTATTTTTTATTTACTTTGATTCCATTTATTATTCTGATTTTTTTATTATTAAGTAAATGGGTATCGAATTCAGATATTTTATTGCTTGAACTGCATGATGTCACTAATAAACTGTTACCTGAAATTTCTGAGCGGATGATGACTCAAGTAAAAAAATTCACCGCAGACTCAAAAGGCTTAAGTTGGATTTGGTTTTTTATTTTATTTTGGGCTGCAAGTCCATTGGCAAATGGATTAAGAAAAAATTTTCAATTAATTTTCAATATCCAAATAAAAAGACGATTTTTAACAAATAAAATAATCGATGTCATTGTGCTACTGCTGATTATTTCTCTTTTTTTCAGTTACATTTTTATTTCAAAGTATCTTCAAAATTTAGCCTCTGTCTTCCATGCCCTTATCCCCTTCAGTGAAAAATCATTTTTGTTAATATTGTTTTCAAGTATTCTCATGCTTACCGTGATGACCATTTTTTACAGCATTATGGTTCCGATAAAAAGATTGCCAAAAATATTATTGATCATTGGCGCTGCAGCCACCTGTTCTGTATGGATATTTTTGCATGAAATGTTCGATGTCATTATGAATATGAGCCAGTCTTATGGAATATTTTATGGAAGCATGAGAAATTTATTTATCTCTTTGATCTGGTTGTTTTTAAATATTGCTGGATTACTTTTTGGGGTGGAGCTCATTGCGTTTATTTATAATAAAGATGTTTACAAATATCGGATGTTGTTAATGCAGCCAAATCGGATCTTAATCGAAAACTTTTTTAACAATAAAATTGAGCGTTTTAAAAAAGACGAGGTCCTGTTTAATGATGGCAGTCCATCAACCTTTGTTTACTTTGTCGTCGAAGGTCAAATTGAGACAACCATCAACAATCAAAAAAGAGTTTTACATAACAATGAATATTTTGGGGAGCTTTCTATCATTAACAATACCAAGAGAGTGGGCAATGCCAAAGTGATTTCTGATTGGGCAAAAGTCATTAAAATTCCTCAGCACGCTTTTAAAAAATTACTCAAAGAGGACATAAGCTTTCAGAATGATATTCTCATAAATTTAAATAAAATTATCATTAACTAACTTTTCAGGCTTGGCTTTAAATCAAAGGCGATGCAAATTCTCTCTTCATTCGAATTGAAGGGAATGGTTCGATGAAACACGGAGGATGGGAAAAAAATTACATCGCCCTCATCAGGCAGGATGGTTAATTTTGGGAAGTTGTTATGTTGCTTTGGATAATTGTCCCCATCAGTACTTAATTCAATAGCTCCCTCATCAGGGCTTTCTCTCAGCTTTGGAATACTTAAATATACAGCTCCACTGATCCAACCATCTTCATGAATATGAGAATTTAAGTGTCCCCCTTGTTTCATTCTTACATACCAGGAACTACTAAACTGTATGTCTTTAGGAAAAAGTTTAATAAATGCACAAGGACTCGTTTGATGCATCTCATAATATTTTTGAATCATTTTTTTTAAAGCCAAAGATAACAGCTGAAATGATTTTTCATTGCGCTGAAATAAATTCCCTGAAGATTGAATCCCGTTATATAACCTGCTTTGCTTGCGATCTGAAATTTCTGTTTGCTCGATATCTGATAACAAATCAAATCGAAGCTTGTGATTATTGAGGACGAGTTCCGGTACCTTCTCATGTAAAACAAATTCCAATGGGTTTGGGCAAAAATTATACAAATCCGGTTTATTAAAATTTACAGCGTAATGATTTGAGAGTGTGGCAAGCAGTGGGGATGTATGCTTTGTACCAATGACTTTTTTTAATTTTTGTTCAAATTGATTAAATTGTTTTAACTTATAGTGGCAATACAAAGCTCTTGATGGGGCATCAAATAGATTAGCTTTCTCAAAATGAGGAATCGCTAACTCAAATAGTTGATTATCGTAATAAAAAATAGCGAGTTGATAATTGGCTTTTGGATGATTAGGGTCAACCTCAATCGCTTTTAAGAGAAACTTTCTCCCCTCATTAATATTTCCATCATGCCAAAGAGCATCTCCAATATCGGTAAAAAATTCTGCATTATTTTGCTCCAAATTAATTGCATTTTCATATTCTTGTATCGCTAATTTCAGTTGACCTTGATTTCTCAGAGCTCCAGCTAAATTAAAATGTGTTCTTGCCACTTTGGCAATCATTAAAGATTGTCGATATATATCAATTGCCTGATCTAATCTTCCTTGCTGCTGATAAACTGATCCCATGTTATTAAATGCTTCATAAAAACCAGGTTGAAGCTGAATTGCTTTTTGATAATTAACAATAGCCTCTTCAAAATTTCCGAGCTGTTGAAACAAGATTCCTTTGTTAAAAAATACTTCTACAAAATCAGGTCTTATCCTTATTGCCCGATCATAACAATCTAGTGCACCTTGAGAATCATTTAAATTGAATTTAACCGCGCCTAAGTTAAAGATAATCTCCGGGATCTGATTATTTATTATCAGCGCCTGTTCATAAGACTTTTGAGCGTTAATCAAATCTCCAGTTTTTTCAAAACAAGCCCCCAAAATATTCCATAAAAATATTTCATTAGGTAAATGTTTAATAAAACTTTGTGCTTGTTTTATGGCACTCTTGTAATCACCCTGTTCATGAAGTTGGATAATATGTTGAATATCACGTTGTGTTAAATTTTTCATTATCACGTCATTGGAATTTTTAAATAATTTTTCTTACAACTTCATCTTAACAAATTATTTGATCTGATTATCAAACCTATAAGCCGTCATGATAAAATGCACGCTATGGATAATATCTCTACAATCAATTTAATTGGATCAATTCTTTTTGCTATAGCAATTTTACATACTTTTTCCACCAAGTACTTTGAACATTTAGCACACACCCACAAAAAATTTTCTGGACTCCTCCATTTATTAGGTGAAGTTGAAATTGTCTTTGGTTTTTGGGCCATGGTGCTTGTTATTTTTATGTTTGCCCTTGAGGGCAAAACGTCAGCCGTTGAATATGTAGATTCAAGAAACTTTACCGAACCCATGTTTGTATTTGTGATTATGGTCATTGCAGCCACCAAGCCTATTCTTGAATTTTCAGAAAAGCTGGTCATCTTATTAAGTAAGCTAATTCCAATTAAAAAAGAGATAGGAATGTTTTTCTTATTATTAAGTTTTGTCCCTTTGTTAGGGTCTTTTATTACTGAACCCGCGGCGATGACACTTGCAGCTCTCCTGCTTGGCCGATTGTATTATAAAAGTAATTTATCTAATACCTTGAAGTACTTAACTTTAGGTGTTTTATTTGTAAATATCTCCATCGGTGGGACACTAACCCCCTATGCGGCACCGCCTGTGCTCATGGTTGCTGGGACCTGGAATTGGGATATCATGTTTATGCTTGAAAACTTTGGTTGGAGATCTGCTATCGCTGTTTTAATTAACGCCGGACTCCTCACCTTTTTGTTTAGAAATCAAATAAAACAAATAAACTTTAACCCACAAGCAAAAAGTGTTGTTCCCTCTGTGCTTACGCTCATTCATTTATTATTCCTTTTAGGTGTTGTAGTTTTTGCTCATCATCCAGCAGTGTTTATGTCGCTTTTTTTATTTTTTCTGGGAATCACAACGGCTTACAAACATTATCAATCTGAATTAATTCTCAAAGAAGCTTTATTGGTTGCTTTTTTCTTGGCAGGTCTAGTAGTTATTGGGGGCGTCCAGCAATGGTGGTTGCAACCCATTTTAGTCTCAATGAGTGACAATGCGGTGTATTTTGGAGCAACAATTTTAACCGCTTTTACTGACAATGCTGCATTAACCTATCTAGGATCATTGGTTGATGGGCTGAGCGATCCCTTTAAAATTTCACTGGTTGCCGGTGCTGTCACGGGAGGGGGCCTCACCGTCATTGCGAATGCACCTAATCCTGCAGGAATTAGTATCTTAAAGCAACATTTTGATGAACAATCGATCAGTCCATTGGGATTATTGGCAGGTGCACTTGCTCCCACATTGGTGGCTGTTGTTTTATTCAGGGTCATTTAATTTGTCCAAGTCAAAATATGTTATTAATTCAAGTAAATTAAAATCAACCCGTGAGCGGGAAAAACTATCCCTTGAAGACGCTGCCTCCTCTTGCAGCTTATCTGCGCAGCAAATTAATTCACTTGAAAAAGATTTAGATGTTGGTTTTTTTAATGAGCATTTTAAAGAGATAGCCGTCAAAAAATATATTACATACCTTGGCTTAACCCAATCAGAGATCCTGATTCCTGAGGAGAGCAACCATAGCGAAGAAGCTGAACCCTCAGAAGAGAAATTAACCCCCCAAACAAATTTTCAAAGGCTTGCTAACATTGCGATAACAAAAAAGAAAAGCGTAATTATTTTTGTTCTGTCAGTGAGTCTATTGCTCATGCTTGCCCTTAAGGATCCAATTGAAACAGCAGACAATCTTCAAGAAAATGAAATTACGACAGATGCATTAAGTGACAATCAAGCTGATTTATCCCTATCTGATGAGCCGATTCTGATGAATGAACACGATGATCATTCACATTATTCACCTAATCCGATTATTGCTAACACTGAAGCAGTTTCTGTGAACAATTTAAACGACTGCATTACCTTGTTAAATACTGATAATTTTCAAAATTATCAAACAAAGTATGTCCCTGAAAAACCAAATAATTATATTCACATTAAATCCTCATTGACACAAACGCTATGCATTCAATCAGGAAATGAAGAAGCTAAATCAATTATAGTCACAGAATCTGAACCATTAAATTTTAAGGGGAGTGCGCCATTTTTGGTGCACATCAACGAACCAGATAAAGTCGAGGTGTATTTTCAAGGCTGGAAAGTATGGCTGAATCCTAACTTTCAAGTCTTTAAGATTAACTCTTACCGGGATCCGGCTTTAACAAGCCTCGAGTAATTCCTGCCAAGATGTTGTGAAGCGTTGACTCTTGTTTAATTGCTTCATCTGCCACTTTCCATCTTTTGACTGCCAGCCACTGGTAATAATATTGTGACGATATTTACTACGAATGGCATCCAAAGCGTTGCTTAAATTGGCACGGATTGTCTGTGCCGCACAATCCTGATTCACATGCTGAGCTCTTTTTAGATCTAGCAGAATAATACCCGCTTTATGATATGACGTATTATGCTGATATATTTGTGTTAAACCGGTCATTGCTAAACGCATTAGCTGCTCATGATGATCGGTATGGATGCCGTGTGTCAATCGAATCGAATATTGGATAGGCTGTTTAGCAGTAAATGGGTTATTTCTAATAAATAAGATCATTTCCTTTGTGAGTAATTCTTGCTTTCTCAGTTTAACTGAAGCCCTCTGTACAAACGTCGCAATTGCATCTGCCATATCCGTAAAGTTATCAATCGTTTGTCCAAAACTTCTCGAGCATATGATTTGTTTTTGATCGGGTTTAAACGACTCTATCGGGTAACACTGGATTCCATTCAGCTCATAAATCATTCTTTCCATGTTGACACCAAAGAGCTGCTTCATCCATTTTGGGTTGGCTGTTTTCAACTGATATACAGAGTCAATTCCAATTGCATTCAATCGCTTTGCTAGTCGAACTCCAATACCCCACAGCTCAGAAACAGGTATTTTTTTTATCAAACGATCTTGTGCTGCTAAATTAATCTCAGAAAAACACACCACCCCCTCAAACTCAGGATTTTTTTTTGCCATGTAATTTGCTAATTTGGCTAAAGTTTTAGTTTCAGCCATGCCAACACAAACCGGGAGTCCAATATCTTTGAGTATTTTAAATCGAATCAGTCGGCCCTGTTGTAGACAATTTGTACGTTTTAATTTTAAGAAACATTCGTCAATGGAATAAACCTCTTGATCTTCCGCAAGCTTTCCTAACACTTGCATCACTCGATTACTCATGTCTGCATAAAGAGGGTAATTAGACGAATAAATCTTCACTTTATGTTGACGAATAATAGATTGCGCTTTAAATAGCGGCATTCCCATCTTAATGCCTAGCAATTTGGCCTGATTACTTCGCGAGATAATACAGCCATCATTATTACTTAAAACAACAACAGGATTTTTTTCAAGCGATCGATTAAATACACGCTCGCAACTGACATAAAAATTGTTCACATCAACCAGTGCAATCATTTTTTAAATTTACGTACAGATCCTGTAACCACACCCCAAATTTCAAATTCACTGTCTGACTTAATATGGATTGGTTTATATTCTTTATTTGCAGGCATTAAATATGGTCCCTCACTATTTTTAGCAAGCACCTTCACCGTGAATTCACCATCAATAGACGCGAGCACAATGTCATTAATTGCTGCTGACTTAGAGCGATCCACAATCACAATATCATTATCTAAAATTCCAGCATCAATCATAGAGTCTCCTTTAATGCGAACAAAAAAAGTGGACTCACTTTGATCGATAAGGTATTCATTTAAATCTAATCTTTTTTCCGCATGATCATCGGCCGGTGATGGAAACCCGGCAGGAACTTTATGGCTAAACAATGTTATTGGATTAACCCTGGCTTGCTCTGCTGGCATAATGAATGACTCTACATTTGATGTCATTTGATGTAATAAAAAATTCTTCACTGCCTTAACACGGCTATGTGGAATACGGACTACCTTGGTTGATTCGGCATAAGGTCCTGTGTCTTTTTTTCGACCAGCACCTACTCTCAAGCCTCCATGTGTATGTTTGATTTGACTCATATTTTGATTAATGTAACATTAATCAAAATATTTTTATAGTCCTTAATTTTAAAAAAAATCGAAAATTATCTTGACAACTTAATTTAATCACGGCAAAGTGATTCACAGGTGCCCAGATTCACCAGTACATGGGCAGTTTGAGCTGATAATAGAAATTATTTGTGATTAGCTTAAATAATTTATTCAAAAAATATGGAGGAAATTATAGATGAATAAAGGCGAACTTATAGAAGCAATTGCAGGGGCAACAGGCTCTACAAAGGCTGATGCCGGACGTGCTCTAGATGCTACGATTGCAAGTATTACCAAAGCTTTAAAAAAGGGTGACACAGTGACTCTCATTGGTTTTGGTACATTCAAGGTTACTAAACGAGCAGCTCGAACAGGTCGAAACCCACAAACCGGTGCTGAATTAAAAATCCCAGCGCGTAAAGTTCCATCATTCAAGGCAGGTGCAGGCTTAAAAGCAGCAGTCAACTAATTTATTCTTTAATGAATGTAAAAAAACCCAGATTTTCTGGGTTTTTTTTCGTCTTAAGTCTATATCGAATTTTTTATTTATTTTTTGGTAAACATTTTATACAGCACAGGTAGAACAATTAACGTGAGTGATGTTGAAGTGATGAGTCCCCCAATCACAACGATGGCTAAAGGTTTTTGAACTTCAGAACCTGGGCCGGTTGCAAATAAAAATGGGACTAATGCCAACATCGCAACGGCAGCTGTCATTAACACTGGTCTTAATCGTTGCTTACAGCCTTCAATAATTGCCAAATCTTGTTTGATGCCCTCTTTTTGTAAACCTTGAATACAAGAAATTAATACCACGCCATTTAGTACAGCAATACCCGCGAGCGTAATAAATCCAACAGAGGCCGGGACAGACAAATATTCTCCGGTAATGGCCAAACCAAAAATACCACCAATACTGGCAAACGGAAGCACTGTGATAATTAAAGTAGCAAAGCGCACTGAATTAAATAATAAAAACAAAAGAAAGAAGATACCAACAATGGTGAGTGGAATAATAATAGAAAGGTGGCCAAGAGCTCGGGTCATATTTTCAAATTGCCCTCCATACTCAATATAATAACCATCAGGGAGGTTAAGTTTTTGATCGATTGCTTTTTGTAAATCAGCCACTAAACCGCCTAAGTCACGTCCTTCAACATTAATACCGGTATAAACCCGTCGTTTTGCAAATTCACGACTAATCCGGGCTGGGCCATCACGCGTTTCAATAGTGGCCAGGTCTCCTAAAGATACTCTGGATCCGTTAGGCGAGGTCAACATAATATTACGGATCACATCTTCATCGTCTCGATATTGAGCTGGAAATCTCACCGCCGCTCCAAAGTTTCTTTGCCCCTCATAAATTCTTGTCGCCTCTTTGCCGCCAATGGCCATTTCAATCAGATCATTAATTTCTGATACATTAAATCCATGACGCGCTATAGCAGCTCGATCCAATACAATGTTCAAGTACTGTTGGCCCGTGATTTTTTCAACCTTAATCCCAGTAGCCCCCGGAATGGCTTTAGCCAACTCGGCCACTTCATCCGCTTTTTTTCGAAGTATGTTGATGTCATCACCAAAAATCTTGACCGCAACATCCGCTCTGACCCCAGTCACTAATTCATCCACCCGATCAGAGATGGGTTGCATCATAATGATCACTACCCCCGGAAGGAATTTAATTTTCTCTTTAATGGCGTTAGATATGTCATCTTGCGTCCATCCTTCCGGCCACTCATCCTTAGGTTTTAAGCTTACCAATGGTGTTGATTCATTTTGGGCCTGAGGATCCGCTGGGCTCTCTCCCCGACCCAGGGCACTGACCACAGATTTAACGCCAGGGACTTCCATGATGGCCTTCATGGCTTTGAATTCCATATTAATTGATTCTTCAATGGAAATATTTGGGACTCGATCAATCCCCGGAACAATCGAGCCCTCTTTCATTTCTGGAATAAAAGAAGTCCCTAAAAAAGGAATCGTTAATATAGATGCAATAAAAAACCCAACAGCAACAGAGATCACTTTTTTTTCATTTATTAAAACTTTTTTTAATAAAGCTACATAGGGTGTTTTTATTTTTTGAATAATTTTTGTATCCTCACCTGAGCCGCCCGTTAAAAAGAAACTGCATAATGCTGGGGATAATGAGAAGGATAAAATCAATGAAATTGTAAGGGCTATGGCTATGGTTAAAGCCAATGGAGAAAACATTTTTCCTTCCATACCTTGCATTGTCATTAACGGTAAAAAAACTAAAATAATAATTCCCACTCCGAATAAAACTGGGGTTGCGACTTCCTTGCACGCATTAAAAATCACCGTATTTTTTATAATATTTTGACGCTCTTTGGCGTCATATTTATCTAATGTCTTAATAAAGTTTGGATCCATTTTCATCAACGCTTTTTGATTGTCTCCTTTTTTATGGCCCAAGCGATGAAAGGTATTTTCAACAATTACCACGGACCCATCGACCATGAGTCCAATGGCAATTGCTAATCCTCCGAGCGACATTAAGTTCGCAGAGATGCCTAAATAGTTCATGACCATAAAAGTGATTAACGGTGTTAACACCAAGGTCATCACAACAATCATGCTTGATCTAAAATCACCCAAAAAGACAAATAAAATAAGAATCACCAGAATAATGCCTTCGATAAGCACCTTCACTACGGTATTAATTGCCGCATTCACCAACTCACTTCGGTCGTAATAAGGAACAATTTTTAAGCCGCCTGGTAATAATTCTTTATCATTAATTTCCTCAACCCTGGCTTTAATATTTTTTACAACCTCCTTGGCATTACCCCCTCGCAGCATCATCACAACCCCACCCACTGATTCTGTAATTCCATTTTTGATGACTGCACCCACGCGAACTTCATAGCCAATTTTTACCTCGCCAATATCTCGCATATAAACAGGGATACCGTCAGTTTCAACAAGAACGATATTTTCAATATCATTTACAGTCTGTATTAGGCCTTCTCCACGAATTAAATATTGTTGAGCGCCTTTGGGTAAAACACCTGCTCCACTATTAATATTATTTTTTTCTAAAGCTTCAAACACTCGGGATAATTTAATTTTATAGTGGGCCAATCGATCAGGATTCACCAACACTTGGTATTGTTTAACGTAACCCCCTTGGGAGTTTATCTCAGCAACCCCACTTATATTTCTTAATAAGGGTCGAACCACCCAGTCGTTTATTGTTCGTCGATTTGTCAGCTCAGGAATCGTCAGCTGTCGATCCTCCTCGCCAGGAAGCTCTAAAGTGTATTGAAATATTTCACCTAAACCTGTAGAGACCGGTCCAAGAATTGGAGAAACGCCTTTAGGCATATTGTCTTGGACTTGCATCAACCTTTCCATGACCAATTGACGTGCAAAATAAACATCTGTTTTGTCATCAAAGACAAGGGTGATCAAAGATAGAGCATCTTTGTTTAATGATCTCATTTCAACCAACCCAGGTAAGCCGGTCATGGCAATTTCAATGGGGACTGTAATAAAACGCTCAACTTCCTCAGGGGACTTACCAGTGGCTACTGTAGCGACTTGCACTTGAATATTGGTTACATCAGGAAAGGCATCCAATGATAATTTTTTTGCTGCAAAAAAACCGCCCACAATCAACATGGCAGAAATAACCAAAACAATAAGTCTTTGGTTTAAAGAACCGTTAATGAATGATTCAATCATAAGTAATTATTCTTTTGCATAGAGACGCTCATTATTTAAATGAAAAGCGCCGTCAATGACAACCTCTTCCCCTTCCAGCAAGCCATCTTCAATATGAATGAATTCTTTGTTTTTAATTCCTAAAGTGACTGGTCTTAATAAAAACTTATTATCAGCAATTTTGATAAAGACATTGGGGATATCGTCAATCGATACGATCGCATTTACTGGAACACCCACTTTTTCAACTTCTTTACCCGATACTTTCATGGTAATCAGCATGTCAGGCTTGAGGAGACCATGGCTATTATCAATCTCTGTCCTTATGGTCACCGTTCTGGTTACTGGGTCAACAATGTCCCCAAGATAGCTTATTTTTCCTTCAACATGTTTTTCTTCGTAGGCAGGAACATCGATCAAGATATCATCTCCTTCTTTTAAAAATCCGATCTGTCGCTCTGGAACTTGGGCTACGCCCCAAACCTCACTTAATTCAGCAATGGTAAAAATATCTTCGGTTGGCTCAACGACTTGGCCTACATTGACATTTTTTTTGATAATTTTGCCGTCAATTTTAGCAACGATGCTGGTAATTGCATCAATTTGAGTTTCCGATTGAATCGCTTCTATTTCTTTTAGTGTCATCCCCATAACAAATAATTGATCTTTACTGGCTTCCATTTCAGCTTTGGCCGCGGAAAGCTCTGTTTTACGCTCTAATTTTTGCGCCTCACTGACCACATCAGCATCAAATAATAAAACAGCACGTTCATAAGCTTTCGTTTTTAATTCAACCATTTGTACCGATTTAATATAATTCAGCTGCTGTTGAGCAAGCTCGGTGCTATTAATGACGGCTAGAACATCGCCTTGTTTAACGGTTTGCCCAAGCATGCCACTGATTTCGATAATCCTGCCTTGCACGGGGGATCCAATACGAGCCAATAAATTTTGCTTCACTTCAATACTGCCCGGAATGTCTAATGATCTTTTAATGGGAATTTTTATTGCCTGCTGAAACTTTATTTGTTGCAACATGGAATCAGAGGCCACAACTTCATTGGGATTAATTCTTTGAGCTTCAGCCTCATCACTTTTTTCTGAACAGGCTCCTAAAAATACAACTAACATTATTAATAAATATTTAATTTTCATATCACTCCATTATTTTTGAACCTAACAATTGTTCCATCTCCATAATCGATACGATGTAATCAAGTCGCGCTGACAAATAATCTTTACGCACGACCCTTTGCGTTCTTTGTGCATCTAAGTATTCTAAAATACCTCGCTCGCCAAATCGATAGGCGGCTTCAACCACTTTTAATACCGATTGTGCTTGATCTAAAAGACTCTCTTCAAAAGTCATCACTTGTTCTTTAGCAATTAAATATCTCTGAAATGCTGCATTCACATCCCTTTTTAACAGAAGGGATTGTTGCTCATAGGTTGCCTCTACTTCTCTTAAATTTGCTGCAGCTTGGCTAATTTCACCTTCTCTTTGATTCCAAATGGGTAGCGGGATACTGACCCCAATGGTGTAGTTCCGAATACCAGGATCTTGATTCATGCCAGCACTTAATGTCAGTCCTGGATTGACTAAATTTTTTTCTAATTTAATTTTATTCTCAAACACTGAGGAGGCAGCCTTCAATTGCTTCAGCCTGGGACTGTTTTCGATTAAATTTGTTACGTCAACTTTGTTCAGTCTAATATTGGACTGAGGAAATTCTCCAGTCAACTCAAACTCATCTGGAATACTTTTACCAATCAAACCTTTTAAAAAAAACTTACTCTCCTGAATTCTCAGTTTTGCAGCTTGAGCATCTCGTCTTGCCGCCAACAGTTCTGTATCAGCTTTAATTAATTCGTAGCGAGGTGACTCACCCACATTCACCCTTAACTCAACCCGGTCTCTGATATCTTGAATAACCTTTTGATCGGCTTCGGCTAATTTTAAGATTTCCTGATTGTGAATGACGCTATAAAAAGCTGACTTAATATTCAGCATTAAATTAATTTTGGTTCCTTTATTCACTTCATCAACAAACTTTAAATTTGACTCGGCAATCTGTTTACGAGCACTTCTTACATCAGAAAATTCGATGGGTTGTGAGATGCCAATGGCCCAATTCTTATCTTCTACTATGGGAGCCTGCCGTGTTTTAGAGGGGCCAACAGCGACGCCAACATTTGGGTTCAAATATTGTTCAGCCACGGTAATTCCAGCTTTTGCGGCATCTTCTTTGGCTTGAATGACGTCCATGACAGGATTGGTTTGATTCGCCATATCGATGAGGTCGTTGAGCGTATAAACCGGATTTGAAAACAATCCAGATGACACTAACATCAGAAAAAGAATGAGTTTTGACTGTTTTAAAATCATTGAAGTATATTATAGAGTAATCGAGTTAGAAAAACAGAATATTTAAGGAGAAAAAATGAGTCAAATCCTTGTTACAGGCTCAAATCGAGGCTTGGGTCTAGAATTTGTTCGTCAGTTCTTAAATCGTGGGGATCACGTTATTGCAACGTGTAGAAATCCAGATACTGCTGATCAATTGCATGACTTACAAAACTTAGGTCCAGTTGAAATTTATCAACTTGATGTAGGCAATCCAGATCAAGTCAACACCCTTCAAAAACAGTTAGCGCATCTTCCCATCGATATTTTAATTAATAATGCCGGTATTTGGAGAGGGAGCCAACTGGGCCATATCTCTATTGACGAATGGATGGAAAGTTTTAGGATTAACAGCATAGCGCCCATACACATGATCCAAACATTCTTGCCTAACCTTGAAGCTGGTAAAGATAAAAAAGTGATTTCCATCACCAGCAAGATGGGGAGCATTGACGACAATACTAGTGGCGGTTCATACATCTATCGCTCCTCAAAAACTGCTCTCAACTCCGCCATGCAAAGCATGCGTCATGATCTAACACCTCAAGGTATTGCGACCTGCACCCTTCACCCCGGGTGGGTTAGAACTGATATGGGAGGTCCGGGTGGGTGGATTGATGTTCAAGAAAGTGTGTCAGGAATGATTAAGGTGATTGATCAGCTCAGCCTTAAAAAGACTGGGCAATACATAGACTATGCAGGAAAGATTATTCCTTGGTAGGGGATATTGAACTTGGGGAGGCTTATCTGGCTTCCCTTGGGAAGCCATGGAGTTTATTAATTCAACAATTCAGGCCTTGTAAGCTTGCCAAAAAAGACCATCTACTCCCTCATCAAAGTGTCATCAAAAGTATTTTTTTTCAACAATTAACCCCACATGTTGGAAACATCATCTTCAATCGATTTAAAGAATTATTTGGCGGTCACTTTCCGCCAGATGAAGAGATAGTAGAAGCATCTGAACGCTTAAAAGACATTGGATTGTCGCAACGAAAAATGGAAACGATTATTCGCATTAGTGAATTTAGCCTGAATAAAGCAATTCCTAGTGCAGAAGAAATAAAAACACTCAGTAACCAAATGATTATTGAGCGATTTATACAAATTAAGGGGATAGGCCAATGGACCGTGGAAATGATGTTAATGTTTAATCAACTTCGCATGGATGTTATGCCCGCATCAGATTACGCGCTCCGCAAAAATTACACCAAGCTTTTCCAATTAGATCAACTCATTACCGCCACCGAACTAGGTAAGGTCACCCAACACTTAAGTCCTTATCGCTCGGTTGCTGCTTGGTATTTATGGCAGCTCAAATAGACATCTATTTCTTCTTTGATTTTTTAATCTTGGATTCCTGGGTATGGCAAGAAGACCCTTTTCGATAGGCACACATCACCGTCAAAGCATCAATGATCAATTGAAACACAACAATAAATAGGGCAATTTGAATCAGGTACCCAGCCCAATTAATTGTGGTGATGTCAGCAACAGCAGAATCCATAGAGTTAGCCCCCAAGCACATAAAAAATAATCTCGTATTTTCATACAGGGTCTGACCATCGATTACCCGGGTAATCACCGCCGGGACGTAGGTTAGAGGAACTAAGAATAGAATCCAAAAAAATAATCTTACAAAAGCACAGCGCATTAATTTCTCCTTAATTTAATCGGTAAATTTAAAATCTCTTACAAAGTGACAGGAATATCCATTAGGGTTTTTCTTTAAATAATTTTGGTGAGACTCTTGAGCAGGGTAAAAACTTTTGAATGGATGGATTTCAGTGACGACTGGATCTTGCCAATGTCCAGAGGCATTCACTTGGCTGATGACATTGTGAATCGCTTGCTTTTGATCTTCCGTGACATAAAAGATGGCTGATCGGTATTGCGTTCCCCGGTCGTTGCCTTGTTGATTGATTGTCGTTGGATTATGCATTCTAAAAAATTCAAACAACAATTTTTCTGTTGTTATTGTCTCAGCGTTATACACTACCTGAATGGTTTCCGCATGGCCCGTTTCCCCCGTTTTCACATCATCATACGTGGCATTTTTTAATGCTCCTCCAGAAAAACCAACGGTGGTTTCTATAATGCCATCCAAGTCTTGGAGAAGGTATTCAAGGCCCCAATAACAGCCACCGGCTAAATATATTTCTTTTTTTTCCATAGAAAAGGTTGTAAAAGTTTGAAAGAATAATAAAAAAGCTAAAAGAAAACGCTGCATTAATTCAACATAATACTATGCGCAATCACCGAATGCTTCCAAATATCGGGTTTGACATTCTTTATCTTCACTCAAACACTTGTCAAGTTCACTGGGGACTACTTTTTTTTGTTGATGTGTTTTTGAAGATAACTTTTCTTCTGATAGGGTTTTCATTACCTCAAAACCGCTAGTATGATAGCTGGGCATGTTTCTTTTCTCCTTGTGAGATACATTGTTAACATTTAGCTTTTGGCTACTGTTAAGATGAAGAATATCAAATTAAGTTCAGGTTTGGCAAGAAAATCCTTGATTAATTGATCAAGGCACATGTGCCTTCACGCATGCGTGAAGAAAATTGACCTTTAGTTAACTCTTTTTCAGAGTAATCTTTTAATAAGAGGTTATATCGATTTAGGTAAGTTTTTTCATAGAATGCGCTAGCCTGATCCGTATTTTGAATGGTGTACTTTTCACACACCAATTCTTCCTCACCTAATTTGCACTCTTTTAAAAGGTATTGAGTGTGCATTGACTGTAAACCCTTTTGATCATCATAAGTCCAGACTTCTTTTTGATTGTCTGTTTCTGAAGACACCCAATCCGTGCTGGTCGTCATTTTCAAATCACATTCCATATTGATAATCTTGGCCTGAGCAACGCTCAGCATAAAAAATAAAAATAAGAATCCACTCGACTTAATATAAGTCATCTTTTTCCTTTTAAAATATTATGGTTTAGCTTTTACCAGCCAAGCTCACAAATAAAATTCTCATCCCCGAGTAATTTTTCACAACGCTCTGGATAGATATAAAAGTATGTTAAAACAAGCAACAAAATTATGACGACATAAATAATTTTTTTCATAATATCTCGGCTTTCTTAAAATGGCTTTATTAAAACGCACATTTATATGATCCCCTATTTTTTGAAAAGTTACATCTATTTTTGCATTTAATTGACTTGCCTACAAAAAAAGGGGATAGTAGCCCCTTAATTTACGCTTGTTATTTATGCTTAGAATCTATAGTCGCACTTTCACTTAGTCTTTTAATACTTCATAACTCCCCATAAATTAATACTTACTACTAAATTTTTAAAAAGGAATACACATGGCAACAGGAATTGTTAAATGGTTTAATGAGGATAAAGGTTTTGGTTTTATTATGCCCAATGACGGAGGCAAAGATCTTTTTGTTCATTACACCGAATACAGATCGCCAACAGGCGCACATCCGGTTCTTAGAGATAATGACAAGGTAAATTATGAAGTTGGTGAAGGTCAAAAAGGCCCTCAAGCAGTCAACGTTACCATCATGGAATAATGCGTTATTTATTTAAAAGGCAACTATTTCTTAGTTGCCTTTTTTTTTGCCTTTTTAGCCTCAGCTAAAATTTTATCTTTCTTCTCTTTTTGCTTTAGTTTTGCAAGCTCTTGCAAAACGGTAAAGCCACTCTCAAAAAAATTAGCCATAATGCCCTCAATAAATTAATCTTACCAAGAATAACATAATCCATAGGGTGAGGGATTTAATTGGATGCTAAAATCTCCAAATCATCTGGCTCTTTAATCGGTAATTTCTGTAAAGCCATTTTGGCGTCTATGTTGCCCTGGTTGGCTGCACGCTGATAATATTCTTGGGCTGTTTCAAGATCCTGAGACGTTCCTTGTCCAAATTCATTCATGACCCCCAATTGGTAATTCGCCTGAGGTAAATTATAATTTGAGGCTAATTGGTAATACTGATAAGCCAATAAAAAATCTTTAGGCTTACCCATGCCGTAATAATGAATATGAGCAATATTTAAAAAAGCTTCAGGCTGATTTATTTTTGCAGCCTCCTCATAGTGCATTAATGCTTTTTGATAATTAGGATAGACTCCATGGCCATAATGTTCCATCAATCCTAAATTAAACTCTGCTTCGATTTGTCCTTGTTTTGCTGCTTTGGTATACCAGTGGTGGGCTTTTAGGTAATCTTTTTGGCGATCGTTATAGTGGTACTCACGTGCCAAATTCAATTGTGCTTCAGGCATACCCTGCTCTGCGGCTCGCTGATAGTAATCTAGAGCTGCATCATAGTCATGATGTTCTCCAATCCCAGACATAATAAGCTGTGCTGCGTTAAATTGTGCTTCTTTTAAATCCTGATTGGAAGCTTCTTCAAACCATAGTAAGGCTTGATCTAGATTTTTTTTGACACCTAAACCGTAACGATACATCTGCCCTAATTGAAATTGAGCCTCTGGTATACCGCTTACTTGGACTTCACAATTATTTTTCACCACCATCTGATTTGATGCCGCTTGTTTGAAATAATTAAAAGCTTGTTGTTGATTTTTTAAAGTACCAATACCGTATCGATACATCAGGCCTAGATTAAATTGAGCATCAGGATTATTTCCTGCGATGGATTGATAAAACTCAAACGCTTTTTGATAATCCTTTTGAGTGGATAAGCCATAACGATAGACCAAACCCAACTTTGCCGTTGATTCTGGATTCCCACGATTATGGGCACGTTGATAAAGATCGAGCGCTCTCGGTAAATCTTTATTAAATAAGTTACCTTCAAAATAATGATTGGCAAATTGATGTTGAGCGTTACTGATGACATCATTGGTCATCTGTGAGTAGAACCCATTAAACTGCCCATGAGTAAAATGAGTTTGCCAAAAAGTTTTATTTTTACATAGATTTTTTTCTTGGACTTTTACTGTTGAGGCCTGAATCTCATTCGCTGCCAGTGCACTCGAGATTAAGAGCCCATTGGTAATGAGGGCTACGATTGCTTTAATTTTCATTTTTCTAATCCTTAAACTGATAATTACAATCTATAGATGGATTAAAAAAACAAAAGTCAGGGATTATTTATTTTTTTTGCTTCTTAATAAGATTTTCATAATTATATTGCGCATAAAAATTGCCTAAGGCCATTGAGCGTTTATAAAATTCCAGAGCTTTTTCAACATTCTCATATTTACCACTTTCATACATTAAGCCAATATTAAACAGAAGATTTGGGTTATATGGATTATTTTCAAGGATGGTTAAACAGTGACTCAGTTCATCGCATTCAGTTACGTTCGTGGGAACAGGTTTTGATACAGACTTATGACCAAACATGACAAAAGTCCCATTATGAAACCATTTTGTCCAAAATAATTTTGGATCTTGACCCTCTAACTCCTCCTGAGAGAAGGTGAGCTCTAATGGTAGCGGTTTTGTAAAATGTATATATTCTTTCGTCGCATAGGCGCCCGATGAACCGATCACTAAAACTAGAAACCAGGTTTTATAATCAAAAGTTTTTTTCTTTTTTGGAATTAAAAAATTATCTTCTAATTTTTTTCGAATCTGCTCTTTCATAGCAAGATGATTTTTTTGAAAACTGATCCCTTGTTGATTTTTTTGCTGAAGTAAAGCATTGCGGATTAATCGAGCCAGCAAGTTCCAGCGCCTATCTATTCCATTGATACGCTCACCTCGAAGAACATTTAAGAAGTCTTTATTAACTGAGGTTTTATTCATTAATTTCTACTCCTAAGCATTCTTCAAGATAAGGAGCTATTTTTTTACGCGATTGCGATAAGAATTCTTTTGTTGCTGCTGGTGTTCGATTGATCCTTGTTGCGATTTCTTTTATGGGAAGGCCTTCCGTTTGCAAAGTCAGTACATAATGTCGCTCTGGCATATGCTCTTGAATAATTTTCATTCGCTCTTCAACACACTCACTCGAACTTGAAAACTCTTGGTTCATTTTTATTTGAATGTTTTCTTGCCCAATCAAGTTTTCCAAATCCTCGCTCTCAATATTAAATATTGTCTGGTTCTTTCTTTTAGTTTTTCGGATAAAATCAAGCATCGAATTTCTCAAAATTTGCCACACCCAAGACTCAAATCTTTGCTCATCTTTTAATTGATCAATACTTTTAAAAATCTTAATGATTGTTTCTTGGAACACATCGTCAGCATCTGATTGCGATAGCCTCCCGGCATTGATTAAAAAACCAAGCGCAGGATAACGAAACCATTCATAAAGGGCTTCAAAACCTTTTTGACTAGATCGGTCTTTTAATAGCTCCAACACTCTTCCTGGTTGCATCATCAGCCTCTTTATTAGTAGTGACGTGACCTTTATATTATGGTCAGGAATGCTTATTAAATTTATTTTAACTTTTTTTCTAAAAAATCCTGACCTTTTATTAACCGACTCGTATATGTCTACAAAGGAGATAGATTTTTCTCTTCAAAGAAACCTCCAGCGCCTTGGTTATCTGGCGTTAAATAAGATAACCACTTACTTCCCCCTGGTAGTAACCGCCCTGACTAGTCGGCGGTTCAAGTTGGCTAGTCACCTTTTTAAAATGAATGAGTAGGGAAATATATTGGACTTAAAAAATATTTTTTTAATTATTGTGTTGTGTTTTAGTTTATTAATTGGCTACGGATATGCTGAAGCAATTCAGCTTAATAATATCTAATATAATTTGGTGGGCCCACCTGGACTCGAACCAGGGACCAAAGGATTATGAGTCCTCTGCTCTAACCAACTGAGCTATGGGCCCTACGATTACTCTTTACCTTCAAGGAAACTTTTCAATCGATCTGATCGAGTAGGGTGTCTTAATTTTCTTAATGCTTTTGCTTCAATCTGACGAATACGCTCTCTAGTCACATCAAACTGTTTACCGACTTCTTCAAGTGTATGATCCGTATTCATTTCAATACCAAATCGCATTCTGAGAACTTTGGCTTCTCGAGGCGTTAATCCCTCTAAGATTTCATTGGTCACATTTCTTAGGCTCGAATAAACAGCTGCATCGTCTGGAGTGAGTGTGCCAACATCTTCAATAAAATCACCTAAATGTGAATCTTCATCATCCCCAATCGGTGTTTCCATGGAAATAGGTTCCTTAGATATTTTTAAGATTTTTCTAATCTTATCTTCAGGCATTTCCATTTTTTCAGCCAATTCTGCTGGCTCAGGCTCTTGTCCAGTAGCCTGCAAAATCTGCCTTGAGATTCGATTCATTTTGTTAATCGTTTCAATCATGTGCACAGGAATACGAATGGTTCTCGCCTGATCTGCAATAGATCGAGTAATTGCTTGTCGAATCCACCAGGTTGCATATGTGGAAAATTTATATCCACGACGATATTCAAATTTATCAACCGCTTTCATTAAGCCAATATTGCCTTCTTGAATCAGATCAAGGAACTGCAAACCCCGATTGGTATATTTTTTAGCAATAGAGATCACTAGGCGCAAGTTAGCCTCGATCATTTCTCTTTTTGCTCTGCGTGCTCGAGATTCGCCTCGAGTCATTTGTCGGTTAATTTCTTTGAAGTTTTTAATGGGGATGCCAGAAAAAGTCTCTAGATCTTTTAATTTTAATTGTTGATCAAGAATCGAATGTTTTAATTTTTCTAAATTTTGAACGTAAGCTTTATCAGCCTTCATTTCCTCCTTGAGCCATTTATTACTGGTTTCATTACCAGGAAATGATTTAATAAATTGAGTCCGTGGCATTTTCGCCTGATTCACACAGAAATCCATAATCGCTCTTTCATGTGACCTGATCTGGACGATAAATTGGCGAACTTTATCACATAACACTTCAACTAATTTTGCTGAAAATCTAAAGTTTAATAATTCTTTCTGGATAAGATCTTGATGTTTCTTGTATTCTTCGTCATCAATCCATTTACTTTCTTCGCGGAGTTGGGCTAATTTTTTATGCGCTGTTCTTATTTTTTTAAATCGCTTCAGAACTTCTTCAGTTAATATTCTCAAATCTTCAGAAGACATTCCTTTGCCACTATCAGAGCTGGAGGAGTCATCCTCGTCATCACTGTCGGCATCGCTATCTTCATCGGCTGAATCCTCCTCGTTCATGCCGAGCGCTTCATTCAATTCTTTCTCAGCCTCAATATCAATCAGTCCATCAACGAATTCATCTACAGATAACTCTCCGGCTTTAACACGATCGCCCATTTGTAGGAGATCATCAATAATCCCTGGACAGGCAGAAATTGCTTGAACCATATGTTTCAAACCATCTTCAATTCTTTTGGCAATTTCAATTTCTTCTTTTTTATCAAGCAGTCCAACTTTTCCCATCTCACGCATGTACATGCGAACTGGATCCGTTGTCCGACCAAATTCAGAATCGACTGTAGCTAAGGCTTGTTCTGCTTCTTCTGCGGCTTCCTCATCTGTAACGGGAGCAGGCGCATCATCCATTAATAAATTTTCCGCATCCGGGGCCTCATCGTAAGTGCGAATCCCCATGTCATGAATAATAGAAATGATTTCATCGACTTGATCCGTTTCAGAGATTTCGTCAGGAAGGTGGTCATTGATTTCCGCATGAGTTAGGTAGCCACGTTCTTTCCCTAAAATAATTAATGCTTTTAATTGATTGCGACGATGCTCGGCTTCTTTAGGACTTGAAGCTTCATCAAGATAGAGGTCTTTTAATTTTTTGACACGAGGCTTACGTGTTTTTTTTTCGGTTACTTTTTCTTCAGGATTTTTTCTTGGTCTTCCCATGCGTGAGTGCCTTAAAATTTAATTGTAATGCGACCCGACATAATACCAAATTCAGTGTTTTTCATCAATAACTTTGCACACTTATGTTCACGATAAACACTTTATTATTTTTTGAAATTTTTTAAGAAATCTTTTTCTTCTGCTGTTAATTCACTTAATTTTTTATTTTTTAATGCCGCTAATTTTTGAGACTGTATTTGCTTGGTGGATATATTATTTAATACCGATTGGACTAGAGTAAACTCAGCCTCCAAATCAATATTTTCTGCATAGTTCATGATTTGATTTTGTAATTCATTTATTAATTTTTCTTCAACTCTGTCAGCTAACCCATGAATTAAACTTGCACTATTTTCAAATGGGGCATCATTCCCTTGAATAATTGATAATAGGGCTTTATAGATTTCATCGTCAACAGAATTTCCTTGAAATACTTTCTCATCCGCAGGATTAAATAATTTTGGATGTATTAATACAATTAGAATATATTTCCTTTTTGCCGTCAGAGTATTTTTAGCAGATGCGCTATATTTTATTTTTGTATTCATGGATTGATTGACTGTCAGAGGTTTTCCCCCAACCATTTTTTCAATTTCAACTTGAGACAGATGAATCAATTCGGATACCCTTTTTAATAAAAATATCTTGTACTTGGGTGAGCTCATTTTTTTATAGATAGGCTCAAAATTATTAATAAATTTTATTTTATTTTCCTGAGAATTTAAGTCGTTATTCGAGGTTAATCGTTTTATTATAAAATCGGATAAGGGTGTTGCTTGATTGATCATTTTTTTAAAATCATCTAGTGAATGATTCCTAATATAAGTGTCTGGATCTTCACCTTCAGGTAAAAACATAAAATAAAATTCAAGATCATCTTCTAAAATTTCAACAGCTGTATTCAATGCTTTCCATGCAGCTTCGATTCCTGCATTATCGCCATCAAAACAAAATGTGATTTTTTTTGAGTACCGAATTAACTTTTTCAAATGATATACAGTTGTCGCGGTTCCGAGGGTAGCAACTGCATTTTGAACGCCATGCTGATGAAGCGAAATCACATCCATATAACCTTCAACAATCAAGATATTTTGTTCATCGCGAATTCCTTTTTTGGACTGTGATAAACCGTATAATTCATAACTTTTTTTAAATAAGGGTGTTTCAGGTGAGTTGTAATATTTGGGCGTATCGTCTGCATGAATAACACGGCCACCAAAGCCAATAATATTATCTTTGGCATTAAAAATTGGAAACATAATCCGATTTCTAAATCGATCATACAATTTACCAGCCTCATTCTTTTGCACGAGACCAGCCGACTGCAAGATGGCATCATCATAATTTTTAAAAACTTGTTGTAACCCCTGCCATTCTTGGTTGGCAAAACCAATTTGAAATTGTTTTGCAATTTCACCAGATACTCCACGATTTTTTAAATAATGAATTGCCTCCTTAGATGCACGAAGATTTTTTTTATAAAATTGATTCGCTTGCATTAAGGCTTGTTCAAGAATCAAATAATCAGACTTATCCGACTTTGAGGTTGTTTGTTCATTTGGAACAGACAGCCCTAATTGACTTGCTATGGATTGAATTGACTCAATAAAGGTTAATCCCTCATATTCCATTAGAAAACTAATAGCTGATCCATGTGCCCCACAACCAAAACAATGATAGAACTGCTTCGACGGACTGACAGTAAAAGAGGGTGATTTTTCTTGATGAAAAGGGCAGCAGGCAACATAGTTTGCTCCAGCTTTTTTTAATTTAACTCTCTGGTCAACGATATCAACAACGTCAATACGATTAAGTACTTCTTGAATAAATGATTCAGGGATCATCGCATTATGATAACTGAAATTAAATTAAATTTATGAATGGATTTTTAAGTTAGCTTTTCGCGAACAATTTTTGAAACTTGACCCATGTCAGCACGGCCAGAAATTTTCGATTTTAAAACACCAACCACTTTACCCATGTCTTTCATATCCGTTGCGTTAACTTCAGAAATGACTTCATCAATGATTTTACTGACCTCGTCATCAGTGAGAGGTTCTGGCATATATTTCGAAAGTACATCAATTTCAAGTTGCTCTTGATCAATGAGGTCTTGGCGGTCTGCTTTTTGGTAGGCTTCTATCGAGTCTTTGCGCTGTTTTAACATTTTTTGAATGACACTCAGCACTTGATCATCTGTTAACTCAACACGATCATCAATCTCTTTTTGCTTAATGGACGCTTGAAGTAAACGGACTGCACCTAGGCGAGCTGTATCTTTAGCTCGCATAAATGTTTTCATATCTTCAGAGATGGTTTGCTTTATCGACATCTCAAGTTTGGATTAATAAAGTTTTGGAGGAAGCATCTGATTGCGAAGACGTCTGTACTGTCTTTTAACTGCAGCAGCTGCTTTACGTTTACGTTCCCAAGTTGGTTTTTCATAGAACTCTTTAGCACGAAGATCATTCATTAAGCCTGTTTTCTCAACAAGACGCTTAAATCTTCTCAAAGCAACGTCAAAAGGTTCGTTTTCTTTTACTTTAATTGTTGTCATAAATATTAAATATTATTAATTACTAAATAAGGTCCGCTATTTTAATGCTAATATCACTTTTTTTCAACTAAAAAATATGAAATGTTAGTTCTAGGCATAGAAAGCTCATGCGATGAAACCGGGTTAGCAATATATGATTCAAACACCGGGTTAGTGGGGCATGTATTAAATTCTCAGGTTGATTTGCATCGGCTGTATGGTGGGGTTGTCCCTGAACTGGCCTCCAGAGACCATATTCGGTTTATTCTGCCTTTGCTTGACGAACTTTTAAAAAAAACGGCTATTTCTATTGATCAAATTGATGCCGTTGCATACACCAAGGGGCCAGGTTTATCAGGCGCACTTTTGGTGGGGGCCAGCGTTGCTGAAAGTTTAGCGTTTAGCCTCAATATCCCAACTATTCCTGTGCATCACTTGGAGGGCCACTTATTATCTCCATTTTTAGAAAAAAACGCTCCAGAATTTCCATTTTTAGCCTTATTGGTTTCAGGAGGTCATTCTCAATTAATTCAGGTCCACAGTCTGGGAAATTATGAAATTATTGGCGACACCCTTGATGACGCTGCGGGAGAGGCCTTTGATAAGAGCGCTCAATTACTTGGCCTCGGTTATCCTGGTGGGGCTGCATTATCCAAACTTGCTGATCAAGGTCATGAAAAATATTCACTCCCCCGACCGCTGATCAATACGGATGACCTAAACTTTAGTTTTAGTGGCTTAAAAACAGCTGTTTTACATTTGGTGAATAAAGAAAAACCTTTAAACGATGAAACCAAAGCAAATATTGCTTTTGCCTTTCAAGAATCAATAACAGACGTGCTCTCTGTTAAATGTTTAAAAGCCTTAGATGAAAAAAAACTATCATCATTAGTCGTATCCGGGGGTGTAGGTGCCAATCGACAATTAAGAGAAAAATTAACCGCCCTATCTCATGAGCATAAGTTTAAATTATATTTTCCAAGCCTGGAATTTTGTACTGATAATGGAGCAATGATTGCCTTGGCTGGTTGTTTTCGACATCAACTATCAGCATCAACAAACTATGAATTTTCGGTCAAACCCAAATGGAAGTTAAATGAGATATAACGATTTAACGGAATTTTGATTCTTGTCGTTGTAATAAATTTTGAATATTTTGTTTATGACGATAGATCAGCATAAGACTTAAAAATAGACTTAGATATATAAACCCAGTTTCTGTATTCATCAAATACGCAATAATCGGCAAAACTATTGCCGCGCTTAATGCTGAAAGCGAAGAAATTCTTGTGATAAGAAATATAAAAATCCAAGTTGCTAACACCATCAAAGCAATCTTAGAATGGATAATCAGTAAAATACCAAAGGCTGTTGCAACCCCCTTACCCCCTTTGAACTTATGATAGATTGGAAATAAATGTCCTAAAAAAACTGCCCCAGCAACTAAAAAAATTTCATTTTTTTCAAAACCAAGATATTGGCAAAGAAGGATCATTACAGAACCTTTTGCTAAATCGCCTAATAAAGTTAAAACAGCTGGAAGCTTTTTTCCAGACCGCATGACATTGGTAGCGCCAATATTTTTAGACCCAAAACTTCGAGGGTCTTTTAATTTAAAAAGTTTGCTGAAAACAATACCAAATGATATTGAGCCAATAAAATACGCTAAAATGAGAACAACAGTAAATTCCATAGTTTAATTATAAGTGATAACTCATTAGATGAATAATCGAATATTTATATCCAACCTCGTGGTTCCGATTATTATTGGTGTGCCCGAATGGGAAAGAGCTATTCCGCAAAATTTATATCTAGACCTTTCTATCGATCTAAAAAAATCTGATCCATTCACTAAAGATGATCTTTCTGAAACCATTGATTATGCTGCTGTCACCAGTGGAATAAAGGAAATTGCTAACCAAAACAAACAAATTCTATTAGAGAGTTTTGGTGAAAACATTATTAATCATATTTTTAAAAACTTTCCTGCCCAACGTATTGAGCTGAAAATTGCTAAGAAAAAAATTCTACCTGAAACTGATTTTGTAGGGATCATCCTCACCCGGTCCATTTAGCCTCGAGGGTGGTGTTTTTGATGAAGGTCTTTTAATCTTTCACGAGCAACGTGGGTGTATATCTGGGTAGTAGAAATATCGCTATGGCCCAAAAGCATTTGCACTACTCGTAAGTCAGCCCCATGATTTAAGAGGTGAGTTGCAAAAGCATGACGAAGCACATGAGGGGACAAAGGTTGAGTTATCCCTGATATATCTGCATAGCGTTTTATTAAATACCAAAATGCTTGACGGCTCATTGGTCCTCCCCGTGAAGTTACAAATAAATACTTGGATTGTTTCTGTTTTAAAATGAGATCTCGACTTTTTTTCACATATTGCTCAATCCAAAACGACGCCTCCTCCCCTAAAGGGACTAATCTAGTTTTATTGCCTTTTCCAGTTACACGAATCACGCCCTCAGTTATAGAAACTTCCGTCATTAAAATGGAAATTAATTCACTGACCCTCAATCCACATGCATAAAGAAGTTCAAGCATAGCCCGATCACGCATTCCTTGATCATCATTTAAATTGGGAGCTTTTAACAAAGCCTCAACATCGGTTTCATTTAAACTTTTTGGGAGAGATTTTGAAGCCTTGGGGGCTTCAATCATCAATGTTGGATCTACTTTAATGATATTTTCACGAATGAGGTATCGATAAAATCTTCTGAGACAGGCGAGTAATCTTGAGATGCTTCTTGATTTTGAATGTGGAAATCGAAAGGCCAAGTATTCCTGAATTTCACTTTTCGAAATGAAAACAATATCATTATTTTTGTGCCAAGCGACCAGTTGTTTTAAATCATATCTGTAACTATTCAGTGTATTTTTTGACAGGCCATCTTCTAGCCATAAGCTATTTAAGAATTGATCTATGATGGGTGGAAGATCTTTAATATCATCTGACGTCATTCAACAAATTATGACATAAAAAAAGCCCCTTTAAAGGGGCTTTTAGGGTATGTCTTAACTTATTATTCAGCGTCTTTTTTATCTTCTGCTGCTGGAGCTTCTGCTGCTGGAGCTTCTGCTGCTGGAGCTTCTGCTGCTGCTGTTTCAGCTGGCGCTGCTTCTGCTGCTGGAGCTTCTGCTGCTGGCGCTTGTTCAGCTTCTGCTGCTGGAGCTTGTTCAGCTGGCGCTGCTTCTGCTGCTGGAGCTTCTGCTGCTGGCGCTTGTTCAGCTGGCGCTGCTTCAACGACTGGAATGTCCTCGAATTGTGAATCTGAGTCACGCATTTTAAGTCTTTCTTTAATTCTCGCAGATTTTCCAGAACGCTCACGAAGATAGAACAGCTTTGCTCTTCTCACATTACCACGGCGCTTCACTTCGATCGTATCTATTAATGGGGAATGAAGCTGAAAGGTTCTTTCTACACCCTCACCCGATGAAATTTTTCTGACAATGAAGGAGGAATTTAATCCACGATTTTTTCTAGCAATAACCACGCCCTCAAAAATCTGTACTCTTTTTCGATCGCCCTCGACCACGTTCACACCTACTGCGACTGTATCGCCTGGTGCAAATTTAGGTATTTTTTTACCTAAACGTGCGATTTCTTCATTTTCTATGGTTTGAATAATATTTTTCATAACTATTTCCTTTTATTTAAGTCTTGTTCCTGCTCTTTTAATGCTTCTTGTAGCAGCCGAGACTCCTCTATTGTTAATTCCCGATTATTAATTAAATCAGGTCTTTTTTTAAAAGTTTCAAGCAAAGCGTTTTTTTTTCTCCACTCAGCTATCTTCTTATGATCTCCAGATAATAAAACCTCTGGCACTTTTAAATCTTTAAAAATCTCAGGTCTTGTATAGTGGCAGTGGTCTAAAAGTCCTTCAAAAAATGAGTCTTCTTGGTATGACTCAGCTTTATTCAAAACCCCCGGAATTAACCGAGACACTGCATCCACTAAAACCATCGCTGGCAATTCACCGCCTGTTGTTACAAAATCACCAATCGAGATTTCTTCATCAACATATTGATCTATAAACCTTTGATCAATACCCTCGTATCGACCTGAGATCAATATTAAATTTTTTTCTTTCGACAATTCTAAAGATTTTTTATGACTCAAAGTCTGTCCTTTTGGACTTAAGTAAATCACTTTAGAATTACCTTTATTTGCCTTAGCCAAACTCTTTTGGATTTCCTCAAGAGTATCTACCAATGGCTCAATCATCATGACCATTCCAGGTCCGCCGCCATAAGGCCTATCATCTATCGTGTTATGGGCATCCAGAACAAAATCCCGAGGATTCCATAAATCTAATTTTAATTTTTGCTCATTTAACGCTCGACTAACGACCCCATCCATTTTTAAAATTTCAAACATCTGCGGCATTAGGGAGACAATGTTAAATGTAAGCATCTAAAACTCTTTATCCCAATCTACATCTATTCTTTTCTCTGTTAAGTCAATCTTGACAATAACTTGGGGTATATAAGGTATTAACCTTTCTTTTTCTCCCGAAACAACCAGAACATCATTAGCTCCGGTTTCAATTAACTCAATCACTTTTCCGAGATCATTGTGTTGCAAGTCATAGACATTTAAGCCTATCAAATCATCCCAGTAATATTCATTTTCTTCCAACTGTGGCAATTGTTGTCTATCAACTGCAAGAATCTGACCTTTACTCTCAATTGCCTGGTCACGATTTTCAAACCCAAGATCAGCAACTACGTCCTGACCCTGAATTTTCATTTTTTCAATTTGTATGCAATTCCAATCTTTTTGGTTTTTAGACAAAAATTGCTTTTTGTACTGTATAAAACTTTTAGCTGTTTCCGTGAAGGGTCTTATTTTGACCCAACCCTTAATCCCATAGGCTGAAATAATTTTCCCTATGATGACAAGGTTTTCCAAAAATTAGTCTTCTTTTGGAGCCTCTTCAGCAGGAGCAGCAGCTTCTTCAGCAGGAGCAGCAGCTTCTTCAGCAGGAGCAGCAGCTTCTTCAGCAGGAGCAGCAGCTTCTTCAGCAGGAGCAGCAGCTTCTTCAGCAGGAGCAGCAGCTTCTTCAGCTACTGGTTCAGCCGATGCTGCTTTTTCAGCTTCTTTTTTAGCCTTTTTAGCTTCAGCTTTTTTTGCATCTTTTTGTTTCATTGCTTCAAGCCCAGCAGGACCTTTAGCTTGTAATTTTATAATTCGTGTCATAGTCTCAGAAATTTGAGCTCCATGGCCTTTCCAATACGCGATACGCTCTTCATTGAGACGAATTGTTTCAGAGCCAGATTGGGCCATAGGGTTATAAAAACCTACGCGCTCAATAAACCGTCCATCTCTGCGTTTTCTGGAATCTTGCACCACTACATTGTAGTAAGGTTTTTGTTTTGAACCACTTCTTGATAGTCTAATAATTACCATAAATAATCTCTAAAAATTTTATACAGAAAAGGGGTGGATTTTACGCTATTTTTGGGTATTTTGGCAAGTGTTTCGTCATTTTATCTGTACAAAGTAGGATCTTTAACTCCTGCTTTTTCAAAACCCTTTTGCCTTAAGTCGCATGAATCACATTTACCACAGGCTCGCCCATCAGCATCTGCCTGATAACATGAGACACTCATCGAGTAATCAACTCCCAACATTAAACCTTTAAGAATAATATCCTCTTTTGAGAGCTGAATTAAAGGGGTATGGATATGAAATGGTTCGCCCTCGACAGCACTTTTAATGCCTAAATTGACCATTGTTTCATAGGCCTTGATGTATTCAGGTCGACAATCGGGGTAGCCGGAATAGTCAACAGCATTGACGCCCAAAAATACATCATTTGCTTCAACCGTTTCAGCCCAAGCGACAGCTAACGACATCATAATTGTATTTCTAGCAGGCACGTAAGTGACCGGAATGCCATCGGTTCTTTGTTCTGGAATTGTGAGCGAATGGTTGGTTAAAGCTGATGACTTGAGCCAGCTCATATCAATATTGATCTGTCTAAAAGATTCAACTTGATGAAAATCTGCAATTTTTTTTGCTGCATGAGTTTCAGAGGCATGTCGTTGCCCATATATGACATGCAAGGCATAGCATTTAAATCCTTGTTGTTTTGCAATTGCCAATGTCGTTAATGAATCCAAACCGCCTGAGAGTAAAATAATGGCTTTCTTAGACACCTTGTTTTTCACCCCATAATATTTTATGCAGTTGCAATTGAAGTCGAGCTTCTATCCCATGATCTAAAATCCACTTGGCAAGTAATTCGCCCTCAAGCTGATTATAAACTGGGGAAAAAAGTATTTTTTTCTGATCCAGTTGGTGCTCGTGCATTGTTTGTATTGCCCACTCAAAATCTTCTTGATCTGCAACGACAAATTTAATTTCATCCATCGGTTTAATTTGTTTTAAATTAGGCCAAAAATTATTCTCAACCTCCCCTGATTTAGGTGTTTTTATGTCCAAAATAATTTTTACTTTTGCGTTTACGGGAGAGATATCTATCCCGCCTCCTGTTTCTAAAGACACCTCATAATCTAGGTCACAAAGTTGATCCAATAAATCAAGACAATTTTTTTGCGCCAAGGGTTCGCCGCCAGTTACGGTTACAAATTTTGTGGGATATTGTTGAACCTGATTAATGATCGCATCAATCTCCTGTTGATTGCCCTGATGAAAGGCATAAGCAGTATCGCAATAGGTACATCGCATGGGGCAACCCGTCAATCTGATAAAAACTGTTGGAAAACCAATTCTCGAAGATTCTCCCTGAATCGAATAGAAGATTTCATTGATTCTGATTGTTTTCATTGACGTTGATTAGAGCTTGATGGATTCCAGTGCTTTTAATCTTTTTTTGGCACTTTCAATATTTGATGCGTTTGGATAATCTTTGATAATTTTTCTTAAAGTTTGTTTTGCTTTTGTTATTCGCGTTAACTGAATTTCCGTGTTTGCTTTTCCATACAGGATTTCTGGCATCAACTCATGATCTGGGTGATTTTGAATTAATTTTTCATAAGTTTTCAACGAGGCATTGTAGTTTTTGAGTGCAAATTGAATAAAGCCAATATTCTTTTTTGCCTCCACCAATCGTTGCGATTTCGGATAGGTTGTGACAAATCGATCAAATAATTCGAATGCCTCTTTATACTTAGTTGAGCGCATCAACCCTTCCGCGTCATTAAACATATTCATTGCCTGCTCTTCATCTATCAGAGGGGGAAGTTTATTTTCAACAACGTTTTCTTTATTTTGATCGGCTGGAGAGACCTGCTCCTCATTCAATAGCTCTTGATTGATAGCATTTTGAACAGATTCAACAGCGTTTTGATTGATATTATTAATTGGGTCTTGATTAAGCTGGTTTGATTGATCTTGCACAACATCCAGTTGTTTTTTTGGCTGTTCTTGCAATAACTCGAGTTGTTGCTCTAATTTTTCAAAGCGACTTTCGATATCTTGATAATTGAGTTTTTGTCGATCTTCAAAACTTTGCAGACCAAATTGCAAAACCTCAACATCGCCCCTCAGTTTGGCGAGATCATCAAAAATTTCATTAATTTTATTGTTAAATTGCTGCAGGCTTCCACCTTGGAGGACTTGCTGAAGATCAGTGATTTTACCTTCTAAATCGACAAGCTTTTCTGTTTTTAAAGAATTGAGCTGGTTTTGCAGGTCATTAATTTTTTTTCTGGCTTCCTCATCCTCAAGAAAGGCAAATGAATTCAAACTAAAAATTAATAAACCAGCCCATAATATTCTTTTCATGAAAGAAATCTATAACGCCTTATTCTACTTCGTAGCTAATATCTACTCTTCTGTCCTGACCACACTCTTGACCTTGGCAGTTTTGATTTGCTTCTTCTTCACCGTAGCTCACGGTTTCAATTTGTGAGTCATTAGCGCCTGATGTATTCATCACGTCCTTGACGGACACTGATCGTTTTTGTCCTAAGGCTAAGTTGTACTCATGAGATCCACGATAATCTGCATGGCCTTTCAGAGTCATTTTTGCTGCCGGATGGTCTGCGGCATATTGAGCATGCGCATTCACGACATCAAGATACTCTGGTTTGACTTCAAATTTATCGAAATCAAAATACACACTGCGCTGAGTTAACAAACTATCAGATCTTAATTTATCAAGACCCAAATCACTGGTGCTGTCAGAAGCCGTTCCTGCTTTTGCATCCGAAGGTGCATTTGCATCATTTAACGGAGTTGAACTACAACCTGCTAAGAGAGCCAGAGCAAAACCTGCATAAAAAAGTTTATTCATTGATTTAATTTCCTTTCATTAAAAATCAATCGGTGACCAAGTAGCTTCTTGATTACTCAATGGGCCTGTGTCAATTAACTGTTGTTTAAATCCATTTAAAGACACTGTTTTTAAGGCAGTTTCTTTCTCAGATTCCTTACTCGTATATAATACCATATGTCCATTCGGACTGAAAACAGGAGCCTCATCATTTTTTCCTTTAGTTAAACGCATTACCTGATTCGACATTAAATTTTGTACCGCAACTTTATATGATCCATTATCGTTGGTGATAAACGTTAATAATTTTCCATCGGGAGATAATCTTGGACTGACATTATATTTACCTTCAAAGGTTACCCGTCTCACCTGCTCGGTAGCCAAATCAATGGAATAAATTTGCGGGCCGCCGCCCCGGTCGGAGACAAAGAAAATTGATTTACCATCAGGCGCCCACACAGGCTCAGTATCAATGGAACGGCTTCTCATTAATCGTTGCACATCGCCCCCATTAACGTCCATGATGTATATTTGAGAAAATGCATTGTAGGTGAGAACAATGGCTAATTTTTTACTATCAGGAGACCAGGCTGGTGAACTGTTATTGCCTTTAAAATTAGCAACTAATTTCCGATCGCCTGTTTTAAGGTTCTGCACAAAAATAACTGGTTTTTTCTTCTCAAAAGAAACATAGGCAATTTTTTCTCCATCCGGTGACCAACGCGTTGAAATAATTGGCTCATTTGAAATCACCACTGATTTTGCATTAAACCCATCCATATCTGCAACATTCAAGTGAAATTTTTTATTGTTCACTTTTTGAACATAACCAATTTTTGTATGAAACACCCCCGGTGTTCCCGTAATCTTTTCGTAGATCACATTTGAGATTTGATGACCGATTTGTCGAGCTTGTTTTAATGTGCCCATATATTCAGTTGAAATAATCAGTTTTTCTTTAAAGACGTCCACTAAATCATAGGTCACTTTGATTTGTTGTTCATTTTTTTCCACACGGCCAATCACCAATAATTCAGTCTTGAGACCAGACCAAAAGGTATAATCAACTTGATCAGAATTCGCAGGCAAGGATTTAACACCCTCCGTTTTGATGATTCTAAAAAAACCGGAACGAGATAAATCAGACTTGATTATATTGTGAATTTGATTTTTTTCATTATCAGTATCGTCGCCAGAAAAAGGAATTACAGCAACTGCCAGCTCGTTCGCTTTACCACCTAAGATATCAATCACCTCAATCGCCTGAGCGGTTTGGAATAAGAATAAGATTAACAGTAAAGTTTTAGATAAAAATTTCATTGAGGTTGTCCATTTGGATAGAATTTTAATTTAATTTTTTTGAGTTTAGCAAATAATTTTGGGTCTGTTGGAACTGGTAGGGGTTCCGATTGATAAATAGCTCTCTCCACAGCTTCATCACAACTTAAATTTTTACTGGTTTCCTTCAAAACGGGATCATTGAGTAATTCTCCAGAGGGCAGTAAGGTAATTTCAAAAGATAAGCTTAAATAATCCAAACCACACAAATTATTATTCACATTCTGCTGAATTTTTTGTTGAATCAAAGCTTTATATTTATCAATTTCTGATTTGTTTTTTCCTGCTTCTACATCTTGATCAGCTTCAATGGCAATTCTTTCTGTTTTTTTCTTGTCTTGAGAAACAATTTCCTGATCAGCCACCTTCAGCTCTTGCTCGAGCAGCTCTTCTTTCAATCTGTCTAACTTCTCTTCCTGCATTAATTGTTGTTGCAGTTGTTTAATTTGCTCCTGCTTTAATAGCTCCTGTTGGACTTTCTTGATTTGTTCTTTTTTCTTTTGTTCTGCAATCTCCTTTGCTTTTTTTTGCTTCAAATTAATCTCAGCTTGATCATCTTGATTTTTTGCTGACGGCTTTGTTGGAGCTTTCTCTATTTCTATTTTTTGAGCAGGATTAGCTTTTGATTTTGGAGGGGCTTTGGCTTGCTCTTTCACCGTCGGTATTGCTTCCCATAACTCCACTTCTGCAAAGTAAGGATATTTGGGTGCCCACTGAACGGTTACAATCATCACCAGGAGAATTGTTAAATGAATCAGCAATGAAAATAGATTGGATTGAAGATTAATTTTTGCGTCTAAATCCATTTTAATTCGCTATTTTTCAGGCTTTAGCAGTAAACCCACTTTATGAATTTTATTTTGTTTTAATAAATCCATGATGGTGATAACGTTTTCATATTGTGTTTTTTTATCAGCAGCGATCACTACCGATTGCTCAGGATTTTTCTCAATGGCTTGATTCAACTGGATTAATAATTCATCCGTTTTTATTTCCTTGCCCTCCATCTCAATGTTGCCATTTTTCTTCACCGAAATGGTAATGGGGGACCCTTGTTGTTTTAAATCTTGCCCAACACGGGGAAGCTCCACCACTCCAGGGTTGGTCATCGGCGCTGTGACCATAAAAATGACCAACAACACTAACATCACATCAATGTATGGAACCACATTGATGTTATTCATTAGGCGTCGTTTTTTCATCAAGATCGTCTATCCACGTTGTTGATAAATTCTTCCATAAAGCTTTCATAGCGAATGGCAAGTCTATCCACTTTAGCTGCAAATCGATTGTATGCTATCACCGCTGGAATTGCTGCAAAGAGTCCGATGGCTGTGGCAATTAAAGCCTCTGCAATTCCCGGGGCCACTTGCGCCAGTGTTGATTGAGCAACATTGGAAAGACCGATAAAAGAATTCATAATGCCCCAAACCGTCCCAAATAATCCAATGTAAGGACTGACCGAGCCCACGCTGGCAAGAAAAGGAAGATGTCGTTCAAGCGCATCGAGTTCTCGATTATAAGCCACTTGCATGGCGCGACGCACGCTGTCTTTAGTCTGTTTGTCCAATTTTTGATCACTCGATCTAGCGACAATATATTCCTTATAACCTGCTTTAAATATAGCTTTCAGTCCGCCTATGTTTGCTCCCATTGCACTGGCAGAGTCATACAGTTGCTTGAGTTGCGCGCCAGCCCAAAAATATTTTTCAAATTCCTCAGCATCTTCTTCGGCAGCTTTAATCGTTTTTATCTTAATAAAAATATATTTCCATGAAAATAATGACGCCAGAATTAATATCAGCATCACAATTTGCACGGGAATACTGGCTCCCATGATTAGGGATAAGAAAGATAAATCACCATTCACATTCATTATTTACACTCCATTAAAGATTTTATTTGTTCCGGAATACGAACCGGTTTTAATGTTCTTGCATTCACCCCTACTACTTCAACCGATGCTGTAATTAAAAGATCCTTATTACGTTTAATCTGTTGCTCAAGCTGAACCCTCACTGAGGTTAATTGTTTTAATCTGGTTTCAACTTCAATCAAATCATTAAAGACTGCAGGTTTGATAAATTTTATATTAATTTGATGCACTACAAAAAGAAGATTTTCTTCTTCTTTTAAAATCTGTTGGTTAATTTTTAAACTTCTTAACCATTCGGTTCTGCCTCGTTCCATAAAGTTTAAATAGTTGGAGTGATACACCACTCCGCCACTATCTGTATCCTCATAGTAGACCCTGACTGGCCAACTAGATTGATGACTTACCATAGTGTTTTATTTATTCCATTCTTGTCTAACGTAATATCAAAATGTTTCAAACTTAAATCTGTTGCCATTCGGCCTTTAGGTGTCCTCATGAGGTAACCTTGTTGGATAAGATAAGGTTCTATGACATCCTCAATCGTTTCTCTTTCTTCTCCAATCGCTGAGGCCAGATTATCCAAACCCACTGGGCCGCCGTTAAACTTTTCAATAATGGCCAACAAAAAGGAACGGTCCATACCATCTAAGCCAATTTTATCCACATCAAGCATTTTTAGGGCGGCGTCTGCAGTTTTTATATCAACATTTCCATCAGATTTTACCGCAGCATAATCCCGGACTCTTCTGAGTAATCGATTAGCAATTCTTGGAGTTCCTCTTGAACGCCTTGCAATCTCTCTTGCCCCAGAATCATCGATTGAAATTTCAAGCAATTTTGCTGATCGCTGAACAATCTTTACTAACTCAGATTCGCTATAAAATTCTAATCGTGAAACAATGCCAAATCGATCTCGGAGTGGATTGGTCAGCATACCCGCTCGTGTTGTTGCACCCACTAAAGTAAATGGGGGCAAGTCCAATTTCACTGATCTTGCTGAGGGTCCTTCACCAATCATAATATCTAAACGATAGTCCTCCATTGCGGGATATAAGATTTCTTCAATGACAGGGGAGAGCCGATGGATCTCATCAATAAATAGAACGTCATTGGGTTCTAGGTTGGTTAATAAAGCAGCTAAATCTCCGGCTTTTTCAAGCACCGGGCCAGACGTTTGCTTTAATCCGACATTCATCTCTCTGGCAATAATATGTGATAAGGTTGTTTTACCAAGTCCCGGTGGGCCAAAGAGAAGTACGTGATCCAAGGACTCATTTCTTGATTGAGCCGCACTCATAAAAATTTGTAACTGTTCACGAATTTTTTCTTGCCCAATATATTCATTTAGATCAATCGGGCGTAGGGATCTTTCCAAATTTTCTTCATTTTCTTTGGGTGTATTTGCTATAAAACGATCTTCTTCAATCATATTTAATTTGATAACCATTGTAAGGCTTGTTTAATGCCATCATTCACACTGATGTCATCGTTTAAGTCTTTTATCACTTTTTGAATATCTGCTTTTGAATAACCCAAAGCCTCTAGTGCGTCCATAATATCCGTAAGGTTTTTCCCGTGCTCAGTCGTTTTTTGTAAATTCAGGAACTGTTTGTCTTTTAATTCGACTATCAAACGTTCTGCTGTTTTTCTACCTATACCTGGTATCTTAATCAGAAGCGATACATCTTGTAGATTAATCGCATTTAAAAATTGTTCAATTGAAACACCACTTAAAATGGAAAGGGCAACCTTAGCACCAATCCCATTGACTTTGATGAGACTCTTAAAAGATGATTTTTCTTCGGCAGTTAAAAAACCATATAACAATTGAGCATCTTCACGAACCACCATATGTGTTAATAAAAAAACTTCATTGTTTACTTCAGGAAGATTGTAGAGGGTTGACATTGGAACTTCAATTTCATAGCCAACTCCGCTGCACTCAACACGAATCCATGGGGGCGATTTGTCAACGAGCCTGCCTCGAATACTTCCAATCATAAGATTCTTCCGCCACGGTATTTCATAGTTAAATCATCTTTTTTTATTTGCATAACCTGATTGTGACACAAGACACACGCAAGCGCATCAGAGGAATCTGGACCAAGCATTTCTGGTAAATTTAAAAGCTTTTGCACCATCGACTGCACCTGTATTTTTTGAGCATGCCCGTTCCCAACGACAGATTTTTTTATTTGCAAAGCTGTGTATTCATATATGGGTAGATTATGTTGAATTGCTGCCGCCATGGACACCCCTCTAGCCTGGCCTAATGCTAAGGAGCTATTGGCATTCATATTCACGAACGTCTTTTCGATACACATTTGCTTTGGATTAAATTTTAGAATGGTTTCACAGACCTCATCAAAGATAATCTTTAATCGTTCTGGAAGATTTAATTGATCAGAATTTGTTTTAATAACTCCACTGGCAATATAGGCATATTTATTTTTATTACAATCAATCACGCCAAATCCAGTTTGTCTTAAACCTGGGTCAATGCCTAAAATTCGAGTTTCAGACAAAATTAATTCTCGATCACGGCGTTGGTATAAACTTCTTGCACATCATCAAGATCATCCAGTACATCTAAAATTTTTTGCATCTTTATCCCATCATCTCCAGATAATTCAACCTCATTCTCTGCCTTCATGGTTAATTCCGCCATCTCAAATTTGATTTTCTCTGTTTCAAATATTTCTTTAATCGAAAGAAATTCATTAGGTGGGGTAATGACCTCAATCGAGCCATCATCATTAATCTCAACATCTTCTGCTCCAGCATCAATCGCTTTTTCCATAATTAATTCTTCGTTGGAGCCTGGTGCAAAAAAGATACTCCCACAATGCTTAAACATAAAAGCAACACATCCATCCGTTCCCAAATTACCACCATTTTTAGTAAACGCATGACGGACATCAGCGACAGCTCTGTTTTTATTGTCTGTTAGGCAGTCAACAATAATCGCTGCTCCATTCACTCCATAGCCTTCATATCGAATTTCTTCGTAATTGACACCTTCTAATTCACCCGTCCCTCTTTTAATGGCTCGGGTAATATTTTCTGCGGGCATATTCTCTTCTTTGCCGGCTGCAATCGCAGCACGAAGTCTGGGGTTAAAATTTGGATCACCGCCACCCATTCGAGCAGCTACCGTGATCTCTTTAATGAGTTTTGTAAATATCTTCCCACGCTTGGCATCTTGTCGCCCTTTTCGGTGTTGAATATTCGCCCACTTAGAATGTCCAGCCATATGTTTTCCTAAAATTGAAAATTAAAATATTTTATCATTTTGATGCGGGTCGTGAAGCTAAAATCAACATTACAAAAATCCCACTTAAAATCAAGATGAGTCCAATCAATTCATTCAACAATGGTGCTTCACCAAATTCAATAAAAGCTGCAATTGATCCGATTACTGGCGCCAAAAGAGAGATCGATGAGACTAGACTTGTTTTAAGATACTTGACACCGTATAACCAAAGCATCCATGCAATCGCGTTACAAAAAATAATGTTATAAATAGAAGCGCCTATTAAATAAGTATTCACTACATAAATATCAATGCCTTTAAACCAAATCACAAAAATGATTGGGATGCTCCCCAATAGCATTTGCCATGCGGTCAAATTCAATAGGTCTGTCTTGGGATTGATGTGATGATAATGTTTAACTAACACAACCCCGCATCCCCAAAAAAAACCTGAGCTGATTGCCAAGATCATACTGAATAAATCTGGGCTTTTATGTACCGGATCAAAAATGAAAACTAAACCTAAAAAACTAATCATGATGGCGAAACATTGATTGAGTTTAATTCGTTCTTTGAGGAAAAAAAATGCTAAAAGATTAGCCCATATAGGCATGGTAAAAGTGAGTACCGATGTTTTTGCGGTTCCGCCTTTCACTAGGGCAGCTAACACCAAAACAGTAAATCCAATCATCTGCATTAAACCAATCAAGAAAACATATATGGGATGTGCAAGTTTTAATGATTTTTTATAAAAAATTAAAACAAAAAAAAGGCATAATGCACCAAAAAAATTTCTAATAAAAGCAAACTCCCAGGGTCCGATTAATTGGACAGATTGTTTCATCACAACCCAGTTATAACCCCAAATCATCGTTAATAAAATGACCGCAAAAATTGGCATGAGTTGGTTATTTTTTAAATTTTGCATGTTGATTAAAATTTGTTATTCTAAGTTTTTATTCATTGTATTATTTATTCTATGAAAACGGCTCAACAAATTCTAAATGATAAAACTCACAATAATATTTTAACCATTGAACCGGATCGACCTGTGATAGATGCATTGATTATTATGGCTGAATATAAAATTGGAGCCCTTTTAGTCATGGATAAAAATAAGTTACTTGGAATTATTTCAGAAAGAGATTACGCCCGTGAAATTGTTCTTCATGGCCGATCATCCAAGGTTTCACTGGTGAAAGATATTATGACCAAAGATGTTATTACCATCGATGCTCATGAGACTTATGATAAGGGACTCGAAATTATGACAGAAAATCGTATTCGTCATTTGCCTGTTCTCGAAAACAAAAAGGTCATTGGCATGCTGTCGTTAGGTGACTTAGCCAAAGAAACCATCAGTCATCAAAAGTTTTTAATCGAGCAATACGAAAGTTTTTTAAAAAGTTAGTCGCCAATAATTTTAACGAGAACTCTTTTTTTTCGTCTGCCATCAAATTCTCCGTAGAAAATTTGCTCCCACGGTCCAAAATCCAAATGGCCATCAGTCACCGCGACGACCACTTCTCTGCCCATGACTTGTCGCTTCATATGCGCATCCGCATTATCTTCGCCGGTATCGTTGTGACGATATCCACTCACCGGCTCGTGAGGGGCTAATTTTTCAAGCCATTTTTTGTAATCGCTATGTAGACCTGACTCGTCATCGTTAATAAAAACACTGGCGGTAATGTGCATGGCATTGACAAGGATTAAGCCTTCTTT
>Ga0255753_1000058_pt1 | contig 125078 bp, 141 predicted proteins | sample 041ome_10_FD_179953 | JGI IMG/M metagenome (GOLD analysis project Ga0255753, IMG submission 179953) | Coastal salt marsh microbial communities from the Groves Creek Marsh, Skidaway Island, Georgia - 041412US metaG (version 2) | ecosystem: Environmental > Aquatic > Marine > Intertidal zone >...
CAGGTGACAACGTATCTATTACTGCAACATTAATTGCTCCGATTGCAATGGAAGAAGGCTTACGCTTTGCAATTCGTGAAGGTGGTCGAACAGTTGGTGCGGGTGTTGTTGCTAAGATTGTTGAATAATTAAAAAAAATATAAAAGCGCCCCTCTTTTTTGGGCGTTCGTTCTTTGAAAGGTAGATGGTAATGCAAAATCAGAAAATTAGAATACGCTTAAAGGCGTTTGATTATAAATTAATTGACCAATCAGCTCAGGAAATTGTTGATACAGCAAAAAGAACGGGTGCGATTGTTAAAGGACCAATTCCACTTCCTACAAAAATAGAACGTTATGATCTTTTACGCTCACCTCACGTAAATAAAAAATCAAGAGATCAATTTGAAATTAGAACTCATTTAAGATTGATGGATATTCTAGATCCAACAGATAAAACTGTTGATGCGTTAATGAAATTAGAATTAGCTGCTGGAGTGGATGTCGAAATCAAGTTGTAAAATTTTAGGAGTTATGTATAATTCACGCTCTTAATTGAATAAACCAGAAACTAATCAATTGTAATTAGTTTTTTTAATAATAATAAGATAAAGGAAAAGATCATGAGCTTAGGGCTTGTTGGTCGCAAAGTGGGAATGACTCGCTTATTTACTGAAGACGGTATTAGTATTCCGGTTACAGTAGTTGAAGTGGTTCCTAACAAAGTGACACAGATCAAAAAAATAGATGGCAATGGCTACAATGGACTTCAGGTATCATTTGGCGATTCAAAGTCATCCAAATTAAATAAGTCAATTAAAGGACACCTTGCAAAAGCAGGCGTTGAGGCTATTGACGGTCTAAAAGAATTCAGAATAACCGATGAAGAAATAAATAACCACCAGTTAGGTGGCGAAGTAACTGTTTCTTTGTTTGAAGCTGGCCAAAAAGTTGATATAACTGGTACAACAATTGGTAAAGGTTTCCAAGGTGGTATAAAAAGACATCATTTTAGTTCACAACGAGCATCTCATGGTAACTCTGTTTCGCACAATGCGATTGGATCAACGGGTATGAATCAAGATCCAGGCAGAGTATTTAAAGGCAAGAGAATGCCTGGACATTTGGGTGCTGTCACAAGAACTACACAAAATTTAGAAGTTGTCCGCGTAGACGCTAACCGAAATTTAATTATGATTAAAGGTGCAGTTCCAGGCTCTAAAGGATCAAATGTGACTATTAAGCCTGCTGTTAAAGTGAAGGGGGCTAAATAATGGACATAAAATTAGTCGATAATAAAGGAAAAGCTTCCACTAAAAAAGTTAAGGCCTCTGATGCAATATTTGCACAAGACTTTAAAGAGTCATTAGTTCATCAGCTTGTTGTTTCATACATGGCTAACGCTCGCGTGGCAACCCGTGCACAGAAGACAAGAGCTGAGGTTAAACACAGCACAAGAAAACCATTTAGACAAAAAGGTACAGGTAACGCTCGGGCAGGGATGACTTCAAGTCCATTATGGAGATCTGGCGGTCGTGCATTTCCAAATCGACCTGACGAAAATTATTCAAAAAAAGTGAACAAAAAAGCTTATCGTGCTGGAATGAAATCAATATTTTCAGAATTAGTTCGTCAAGATCGTTTGACTGTAGTTGAGGAATTTAAAGTAGATAAGCCGAAAACGAAATCATTTAATGAACTAATTAAACACTTTAATATTGAACAAAATGTTCTGGTAATCACAGATGAGTTTGATGAAAATTTATACCTATCATCAAGGAATGTACCTTCAGCATTAGTGGTGGAAGCTAGATATATAGACCCGGTTAGTTTGGTTCATTTTTCAAAAGTAATTGTGACTGAAAAAGCCATTAAAACGATTGAGGAGATGTTTGCATGAGTGAACTATCAATTAAAAATAGCCAAACATTGAATGCTATTCTTGCCCCTCAAATTACAGAGAAGGCAACATTCATTGCTGATAAATACAATCAAGTTGCTTTTAAGGTTAGAAAAAATGCTACCAAAGATCAGGTTAAGCAAGCAATTGAGTTGATGTTTAAAGTAGAAGTTACTGCGGTAAACCTTCTAAATATGAAGGGTAAAACTAAACGACGTGGTAATAATTATGGTAAACGAGCTGACTGGAAAAAAGCTTATGTTTCATTAAAGCCTGGTCAAGAAATTAATTTTGTTGGAGATTAGTGACTATGGCAATATTAAAAGTTAAACCCACAACTCCAGGTCAACGCGGTCTTCAAAAGGTAGTTACCGAAGGATTACATAAGGGTAAACCATTTGGGGCTTTGTTGGAAAAAAAGTCTCAAAAATCTGGAAGAAATAATAATGGTAGGATCACTGTTCGTCATCGTGGAGGCGGCCATAAACATCATATTAGAATTGTCGATTTTAAAAGAAATAAGCATGATATTCCTGCCAAGGTAGAGAGAATAGAGTACGATCCGAATCGAAGTGCTCGAATCGCCTTACTTTGCTACGCTGATGGCGAAAGACGTTACATTGTGGCCCCTAGAGGATTAGAAGTGGGCTCTGAAATAATAACAGGCCAGATTGCACCAATTAAAGTAGGCAATGCTTTGCCGATAAAAAATATCCCAGTTGGAACGACAATTCATTGTGTTGAGTTAAAGCCTGGCAAAGGTGCACAGATAGCAAGATCTGCTGGAACTTCAGTTAATTTAATGGCGAGGGAAGGTGAGTATGCTCAGCTAAGACTTCGATCAGGCGAAGTTCGAAAAGTCCACATTACTTGTATTGCAACCATTGGTGAAGTTGGAAACGATGAGCATTCATTGAGAAAACTTGGAAAAGCTGGTGCCGTTCGTTGGAGAGGGATTAGACCTACCGTGCGAGGTGTCGTTATGAATCCAGTTGATCACCCACATGGTGGCGGTGAAGGAAGAACTTCAGGCGGAAGACACCCTGTAAGTCCATGGGGCGTTCCCACCAAAGGCTATCGCACCAGAAATAATAAACGTACAGATAACATGAGAGTTAGCCGCAGACCGGCTAATAAGAGGTAACTAAATTATGTCAAGATCAATTAAAAAAGGACCTTTTGTTGATGCGCATCTTACTAAAAAAGTGGATGTTGCCCAGGAGACAAGAGACAGAAAGCCAATTAAAACATGGTCAAGAAGATCTACGATCCTACCAAGTTTTATCGGCGTAACAATTGCGGTTCATAATGGAAGACAGCATGTTCCAGTTTTAATTACTGAGAATATGGTGGGGCACAAATTAGGCGAGTTTGCAGCTACGCGAACTTTCAAAGGACATTCAGGCGATAGGAAGGCGAAATAATATGGCTAACGAAGTTTCCGCAATATTAAGAGGCGTAAGAATCTCTCCTCAAAAAGCACGCTTGGTTGCTGACTTGGTTCGAGGAAAAAAAGTTGATAACGCACTTAACATTCTAACTTTTAGCCCAAAGAAAGGCGCTGAAATTATTAAAAAGGTTGTTGAGTCAGCAATTGCAAATGCTGAGAATAATAATGGCGCGGATATTGATGAGTTAAAAGTCAAAACTATCAGCGTTGATAAAGGAATGGTACTCAAAAGGATTCGAGCTCGTGCAAAAGGTCGCGCTGGAAAAATTATCAAACCAACATGTCACATTAAAGTGACAGTAGGAAGTTAAGAGAGAATTATGGGTCAAAAAATTAATCCAATCGGTTTTCGTTTAGGTGTTCAAAAAAACTGGTCATCTAAATGGTTCACTAATTCAAAAAATTATCCTGCACTATTAATTAATGATATTAAAGTCAGGGAGTTTTTAAACAAAAAGCTAGCTAATGCTGCAGTCAGCAAGATTATTATTGAAAGGCCGGCAAAGAATGCTAAGGTCACCATAATGACGGCTCGTCCTGGTATTGTTATCGGAAAAAAAGGTGAAGATATTGAAAATCTTCGTTCTGACCTTCAAGGATTAATGGGAATTCCTGTTCAACTAAATATAGAGGAAGTTCGTAAACCAGAAATTGATGCGACTTTAATTGCTCAAAGTATTGCACAGCAGCTTGAAAAAAGAGTTCAGTTTAGAAGAGCGATGAAGCGTGCGATGCAAAATGCCATGAGACTTGGCGCTCAAGGAATTAAGATTATGAGTGCTGGCAGATTGAATGGTATTGAAATTGCACGGTCTGAGTGGTATAGAGAGGGCAGAGTTCCTCTTCATACATTAAGAGCAGATATTGATTATGGGGTAGCACGTGCTCAAACTACATACGGGATCATTGGCATAAAGGTATGGATTTACAAGGGTGATGTGTACCAAGATGACAAGATGGCCACACCAGTAATAAAAGATAATAATGCTGACTTAGATAACGAAAAAACGCCAAGTCGAAAACCTGCAAAGCCTGAAGTAAAAAAAGCAACAGTTAAAACAGTTGCAAAAAAAACGACAGTTAAAGCAGCAACAAAAAAACAAGAAGTTAAGGAAGAGGCGGTAGATGCTGAGACTAAAACATCACCTGACTCAACTGAAGATAACAAAGAGGTTTAATTATGTTACAGCCAGCAAAACAAAAATTTAGAAAACAGCACAAAGGACGAAACACAGGTATTGCTACTACTGGTAATAAAGTAAGTTTTGGTGAATTTGGCCTTAAAGCTATTACACGTGGAAGGATTACTGCGCGTCAGATTGAAGCGGCTCGACGAGTAATGACTCGACATATTAAGCGTGGTGGTAGAGTTTGGATTCGTATGTTTCCAGATAAACCTATTTCAAAAAAGCCAGCTGAAGTGCGTATGGGTAAAGGTAAAGGTAGCGTTGAATTTTATGTTGCAGAAATCCAACCTGGAAAAATGCTTTATGAAATGGATGGAGTACCCGAAGAGATAGCGCGTGAAGCCTTCAGGCTTGCTGCTGCTAAACTTCCTATACAAACAGTCTTCACAACAAGACATATTGGGGGCTAAATGATGAAAGCTATTGATTTAAGAAAAAAATCTGTTGATGAACTTGGCAAAGAATTAATTGAATTAAGGAAATCTCAATTTAATGCAAAAATGCAACTTACCATGCAGCAGTCAAATAAGACAGATCAATTAAAAAAAATACGTAAAGATATAACAAGGATAAAACACATCATGTCAGAAAAAGTGGAGGCTAAATAATGGTTGAAGCTCAAAAAAACTTGAGAACGATGCAAGGAAAAGTTCTGAGTAACAAAATGGACAAAACAGTTACAGTTTTGGTAGAAAGAACTGTTAAACACCCAGTTGTGGGAAAGGTAATTAAATTATCTAATAAATTTCATGCTCATGATGAAAAAAATGAGATCGGGGAAGGTGATGTAGTTGAAATCGCTGAATCAAAACCGCTTTCAAAAACAAAAACGTGGGTGGTAACAAAAGTTTTATCAAAAGCGCCGCAAATTATTTAATTCTTGTAATTACAAGTAATTTATTATAAAATTTGCGTCTTTTTTAAAGTGGTGCATGCTAGCACCCCAATACTGACCGTAAAAACAGTTAGTTAAACTGGGTTGAAATAGCGGATTAAGTTGGAGAATATTTCATGATACAAATGCAATCAAAATTAGAGGTTGCCGATAATACTGGTGCACGTTCAGTTCAGTGCATCAAAGTTCTTGGCGGTTCAAAACGTCGCTATGCTAGCGTTGGAGACATTATTAAGGTTAGTGTCAAGGAAGCTATGCCAAGAGGCAGAGTCAAAAAAGGTGAAGTCTATGATGCTGTTGTAGTAAGAACAGCCAAAGGCGTAAGAAGACCAGATGGCTCATTAATTAAATTTGATGGTAATGCTGCAGTTCTTTTAAATAATAAACTAGAACCCATCGGTACAAGGATTTTTGGCCCAGTAACCCGAGAGTTACGAACAGAAAAGTTTATGAAAATTGTTTCATTAGCGCCAGAAGTGATATAGGGAGTGAGTAATGAATAAAATTCGTAAAGGCGATAAAGTTTTCATCAGCACAGGTAAAGATAAGGGCAAGGATGGTATTGTTTCCGAAGTCTTAGCAAATGGTAAAATTTTGGTTGAAGGTATAAATATGGTGAAAAAACATGTTTCACCTAACCCAAATCTTGGTATTCAAGGCGGTATTGTAAGCCAAGAGCGCCCTCTAGATATTTCAAATGTGGCTATTTTCAATAGCAAAACCAGTAAGGCAGACAAGGTATCTTTTAAAACTCTAAAAGATGGAAAAAAAATTAGAGTCTTTAGATCAAATCAAGAAGCAATAGACGTTTAAGGAAAATAATATGGCTCGTTTAAAAAAATATTATGAAGAAACAATAGTTAAACAGTTAATGGAACAGTTCAATTATAAATCAGTAATGCAAGTTCCAAGAATTGAGAAAATAACATTAAATATGGGTGTTGGCGAAGCTGTAGCGGATAAAAAAGTTATGGAAAATGCCGTGAGTGACTTAGAAAAAATTGCGGGTCAAAAACCCCTTGTCACTAAGGCAAAAAAATCAATTGCAGCATTTAAAATTCGTGATGACTATCCAGTTGGTTGTAAGGTGACTTTGCGAAAAAACAATATGTATACATTTCTTGATCGCCTGATTTCAATTGCAATTCCTCGTATTAGAGATTTCCGAGGAATATCAGCCAAATCATTTGATGGTCGAGGAAATTACAACATGGGAATTAAAGAGCAGATAATTTTTCCTGAAATTGAATACGATAAAATTGATGCTCTCAGAGGAATGAACATAACAATTACAACTTCAGCTAAAACTGATGATGAGGCCAAAGGGTTATTATCAGCTTTTAGTTTTCCATTTAGAGGGTAACACGAGTATGGCTAAAAAATGCATGACAGAACGTGAAATTAAGCGCCGTAAGATTGTTGATAAATACAAAACGAAGCGTAGTGAATTAAATGAAATTATCAAAAATTCATCTTCAACAAATGAACAAAAAAATGAGGCTCGAGCTAAATTAGCTTCACTTCCAAGAAATTCAAGCCCAGTCAGATTAAGAAATCGCTGTGCTTTAACTGGAAGACCGCGCGGAACTTACAGAAAGTTTGGATTAGCCAGAGGTAAACTAAGAGATTTAATGATGTCAGGAGAAGTTCCTGGTGTTGTTAAAGCGAGTTGGTAGGAGAACATTATGAGTATGCAAGATCCAATAGCAGATATGTTAACAAGAATCCGAAATGGTCAAATGACCAATAAGGTTCATGTATCGATGCCAGCATCTAAGTTAAAAAAATCAATTGCTGCAGTTTTAAAAGACGAAGGTTATATTGAGGATTTTAATTTGAATGATAGCAATGGTAAGCCAACATTAACTGTTGAACTAAAGTACTATGCTGGTAGACCAGTTATAGAAAGAATAGAGAGAATTAGCAAACCTAGTTTGCGAATTTATAAGGGAGCCGAAAACCTACCAAAAGTGATGAATGGTTTGGGTGTTGCGATTGTAACAACCTCAAAAGGCGTTATGACTGATATTAAAGCAAGGGCAGCCGGAATTGGTGGCGAAATCCTTTGTTATGTTGCTTAAGGAAAAGATCAATGTCAAGAATAGCTAATTTACCTGTTAATATCCCGGAAAAAGTTGAAGTCACAATAACACCTGACAATGTTTTAGTTAAAGGCCCTTTAGGTCAACTAAGTCAATCATTAACTGGGGATGTATCAGTAATAAAAGATAACAATGTTTTAACGTTCACGGTTAACAACGAAACAAAATTTGCAAAATCAATGTCGGGGACCCTTCGCGCTTTAGTAAATAATATGGTTACTGGAGTATCCACTGGTTTTGAAAAAAAACTAAGACTCGTGGGTGTTGGATATAAAGCTCAAGTTCAAGGAAATGCAGTAAATTTGGACTTAGGTTTCTCTCATCCAATATTGCATAAACTTCCTGAAGGCGTGACCGCGCAAGCGACTTCTCCAACTGAGTTAGTCATCAAAGGATTCAATAAGCAATCAGTCGGCCAAGTTGCCGCTGAAATTAGAGACTATCGACCACCAGAGCCTTATAAAGGTAAGGGTGTTCGTTATGATGACGAACAAGTTGTAATGAAAGAAGCCAAGAAACAATAAGGATTAATTATGGTTAATAAAGAACAATCAAGAATCAGAAGATCTCGAAAAACTAGAGCAAAAATTGCTGAATTAGGACGAACTCGGCTTACAGTGTTCCGTTCAAATTTAAATATATACGCTCAGGTTATTGATGGAGCAACTAATAAAGTTGTTGCAGCAGCCTCTACAGTTGAAGCTGAAATGAGAAAGAAATTAAAAAAAACAGGTGATGTTTCTGCAGCGGCCGAAATCGGCAAAAGAATAGCTGAGAAAGCTAAAAAAGCCGGTGTTGAAGAAGTGGCTTTTGACCGATCAGGTTATCGGTATCACGGCAGAATTAAAGCTCTTGCTGACGCAGCAAGAGAAAATGGACTTAAATTCTAAATAATTAGGAAAAATTATGGCTCAAGATCAAGGATTTCAACAACAAACAGACGGTCTGAAAGAAAAGATGATCACTGTAAACCGTGTAACTAAGGTTGTTAAAGGCGGACGTATTATGAGTTTTGCAGCATTAACCGTAGTTGGTGATGGTGATGGCTCAATTGGAATGGGTAAAGGTAAAGCGCGTGAAGTCCCTTTAGCAGTTCAAAAAGCTTTGGAAGAAGCAAAAAGAGGAATGTTAAAAATTAATTTAACAAAAACGGGAACATTGCAGCATGCTGTAGTTGGTAAGCACGGCGCTGCAAAAGTTTTAATTCAGCCTGCAACTGAGGGTACAGGTATTATTGCTGGTGGCGCTATGCGAGCAATATTTGAAGTTATGGGAATGCATAATGTAACTGCGAAAAGCTTTGGCTCATCTAATCCATACAACATTGTTCGAGCAACTCTTAATGGTTTGGCGAATATGAATAGCCCTGCCGAGATAGCAGCTAAACGTGGCAAAACAGTTGAAGAAATCAGAGGCTAGTTATGGCAAAAGATAAAATGATAAAGGTAACGCAAATTAAAAGCACAATCGGTACAGGCAAAAAACATACAGCAACAGTTAGAGGTCTGGGCTTAAGAAAGATTAATCATACCGTTGAGGTTATTGATACCCCAGAGGTAAGGGGAATGATTAATTCAGTAAATTATTTATTAAGAGTTGAGAATTAATATGAAACTAAATACATTAAAGCCAGCAGAGGGTTCAAACCCATCAGCTCGAAGAGTAGGTCGAGGAATTGGATCAGGTTTTGGAAAAACAGCCGGGCGTGGACATAAAGGACAAAAGTCAAGAGCTGGAGGATTTCATAAGGTAGGTTTTGAAGGTGGTCAAATGCCTATTCAACGAAGACTTCCTAAAAGAGGCTTTAAATCTCTTCAGAAAGATTACAAAGATCAAATTAGAACATCTGAACTAAATAAACTACCTGAAGGAAAAATCGATTTATTGACCTTAAAAAAAGAAAACTTGGTTTCAGAGTTAGCATTAAGTGTAAAAATATTTTTATCTGGCGCTGTTGATAAAAAATATACGATTTCGGGTATTGCTGTTACTAAGGGTGCAAAAGAGGCAATTGAGTCTGCTGGTGGAAAAATAGAATCCTAGTTGATTAAAATACAATGGCACAAAATCCTTTAAATTTAAGTGGAATGTCCGAGTTAAAAAATAGAATATTATTTTTACTTGGGGCTCTCGTCGTCTTCAGGCTTGGAGCGCACATTCCAGTACCTGGCATTGATCCTCTTGAATTGAAGAAATTATTTGATAGCCAAAGTGGCGGTATCCTGGGAATGTTTAATATGTTTTCTGGTGGCGCCTTAAGCAGATTTACAGTATTTGCTTTAGGAATCATGCCTTATATATCTGCATCAATTATCATGAATCTTTTGCAGGCAATGTCACCAGCGTTGAAAGACTTAAAAAAAGAAGGTAAATCTGGACAAGAAAAAATTGCGAAATATACCATTCAAGGAACTCTAGTATTAGCTGCATTCCAGTCCTTGGGTATTTCAGTTGCTCTTGAGGCTCAACCTGGACTTGTATTAGACCCAGGTTTGCTCTTTAGAATTACCGCAATGCTAACTCTAGTTACCGGAACTATGTTCCTAGTTTGGCTTGGAACACAAATAACTTCCAGAGGAATTGGTAATGGGATATCAATGATCATTTTTGCTGGGATTGTTGCAGGTCTTCCAAGCGCCCTAGGCAATACATTGGAGCTTACCAGGACTGGAGCTTATTCGATTCCTTTAGTCTTTTTTCTCATTGCTGCTGTTGTTTTGGTAACTGCGATAGTAGTTTTTGTAGAAAGAGCCCAAAGAAGAATTACAATTAATTATGCTAAAAGACAAGTGGGTAATAAGTTGTATGGTGGGCAATCGTCGCATCTTCCTCTTAAAATCAATCAAGCAGGAGTTATTCCAGCAATTTTTGCATCAAGTGTAATTTTATTTCCAGCCACGATTGCCGGTTGGTTTGGTACTAGTGAAAATTTTTACTGGCTTAAAGATGTCTCAGCACTATTATCTCCTGGACAACCAATTTATATTTTCTTATTTGCTGTTGCAATTATATTCTTTTGCTATTTTTATACTGCTTTGCAATTTAATCCAAAAGAAACTGCTGAAAATCTAAAGAGAGCAGGAGCTTTTGTTCCAGGGATAAGACCTGGCGAACAGACTGCAAAATTTATTGATACGATTATGGGTAGACTAACTTTAGTTGGAGCAATCTATATTACTTTGGTATGTTTGTTTCCTGAATTTCTCATACTTAAATTTAATACGCCATTTTATTTTGGTGGAACATCTTTATTGATCATAGTTGTTGTCGCAATGGATTTTATGACTCAAGTTCAATCACAAATGATGTCTTATCAGTACGATAGCTTGTTGAAGAAGGCTAATTTTAAAGGTCAACAAGGAATGATTCGCTAATGGCTAAAGAAGATATTATTGAAATGCAAGGTGAGATTCTTGAGAACTTACCTAATGCAACTTTTAAAGTAAAGCTCGAAAATGGGCATGAAGTTCTTGGTTTTATTTCTGGGAAAATGCGTATGAATTATATTCGTATCTTACCTGGTGATAAAGTGACGGTCGAAATGACGCCTTATGATTTAAGCAAAGGCAGAATTACTTTTAGAGAAAAGTAAAATAGTAATTAAGGAAAAATTATGAGAGTTAGAGCATCAGTTAAAGCATTATGTAGACATTGTAAAGTTATTCGTAGACGAAGGGTTGTGCGAGTAATTTGTAAAGACCCACGTCACAAACAAAGACAGGGTTAAGTAATTGTATTATCAATTAAAAATTGATATAATCTACGGCTTTCTTTTTAGTAAATTGCCTAATATTTTGGAGAAATTATGGCTCGTATAGCAGGGGTAAATGTACCAGACAATAAACATGCCGTTATAGCTTTAACAGCTATTTATGGCATTGGAAGAACGACAGCGGAAACCATATGTAAATCTGTGGGTGTAAATGCGTCAACGAGAATTAAAGATCTTGATGATAATGATGTCGAAAAACTAAGAAATGAAATAGCCAAATATCAGATAGAAGGTGACTTGAGAAGAGAAGTTACTATGAATATTAAACGTCTCATGGACCTTAACTGCTATAGAGGAACGAGACATAAGAGAGGGTTGCCTGTAAGAGGCCAGCGAACAAAAACAAATGCGCGCACGAGAAAAGGTCCCATCCGTGCAATTAAAAAATAAAGGCTAAACCATGGCAAAAACTAATACAAGAATTAAAAAGAAAATTAAAAAGAACGTTGCTGAAGGTATAGCTCATGTTCATGCTTCTTTTAACAACACAATCATAACAATTACTGATAGACAGGGTAATGCCTTATCTTGGGCTACATCTGGCGGCGCTGGATTTAAGGGTTCAAGAAAAAGTACACCATTTGCTGCTCAGGTTGCCGCAGAAACAGCAGGTAAAGCCGCACAAGAATACGGTGTAAAAAATATTGAAGTTCGTATTAAAGGTCCTGGACCTGGAAGAGAATCTTCTGTTCGAGCACTTAACTCAATAGGTTTGAAAATTACTGCAATTCAAGATGTGACTCCAGTTCCTCACAACGGCTGCAGACCACCTAAGAAAAGAAGAATTTAAGGAGATTAAAGTTGGCAAGAAACTTAGACCCAAAATGTAAACAATGTCGTCGTGAAGGAGAAAAACTTTTCCTCAAAGGCGAAAAATGTTTTACCGATAAATGTGGTATCGAAAAAAGAAGCTATCCTCCTGGCCAACATGGTCAAAGAAGAGGAGGTAGATTATCTGATTATGGTGTTCAGTTAAGAGAAAAACAAAAATTGAGAAAAATATATGGAATTCTTGAAAAACAATTCCGCTCTTATTACGCTGAAGCTGACCGTTTAAAAGGAGTTACTGGTGAAAACTTACTTCAGTTGCTTGAATCAAGATTAGATAATGTCGTATACAGAATGGGCATTGGAGTTTCTCGATCTGAGTCGCGTCAGTTAGTAAGACATAATTCAATTACGGTGAATGGTAATCGTGTAAATATACCGTCTTATCAAGTAAAGCCTGGGGATCAAGTGGCTGTAGCCGAAGCATCTAAAAACCAATTACGAGTTAAAGCGGCCTCAGAAGCTGCTGAAGAAAGAGGCTTTCCAGAGTGGGTTGAGGTTGATATTAAAAAACTTACTGGGACTTTCAAAAATAAGCCACAGCGCGATGATTTGCCTCCAACAATTAACGAGTCACTAATTGTTGAATTGTATTCAAAATAAAAAATAAATAAAACTTAAAATAAGGATTTTTATGCAAAATAGTCCAACAGAATATTTAAAACCTAGAATTGTTGATGTAGATTTAGTTAATCCCAATAGAGCCAAGGTAGTCTTAGAGCCTATGGAACGAGGTTTTGGTTTTACTCTAGGCAATGCCCTTCGACGAGTTTTATTATCTTCAATCCCTGGCTTTGCGATAACTGAAGTAAAAATAGATGGCGTTGTTCATGAGTATTCGACAATTGATGGTGTACAAGAGGATGTTGTCGATATTTTATTGAATCTAAAAAAAGTTGCACTCAAAATTCATGATGGAAGCGAGGCAACAATTCACTTGAAAAAAGACTCAGAAGGTGAAGTAACAGCTGCTGATTTTGAGCTTCCACATAATGTTGAGATCGTTAATAAAGATTTAGTAATTGCTAACGTTAACAAAGGTGGAAATTTAAACATTGAAGCAAAAGTTGAAATGGGTCGAGGATATCAGCCTGTTCCTCAGAGATTAAACAAAGAAGAAGATAATTCAATTGGCCATTTAATGATTGATGCGTCGTTTAGTCCAATAATGAAGGTTAGCTATGTGGTTGAAAGCGCTCGAGTTGAGCAAAGAACAGACTTAGATAAACTAATTATGGATGTTGAGACAAATGGCGTTGTTGACGCCGAGCAAGCAATTCGTGATGCTGCTAGAATTCTTATGGGCCAGTTATCTGTATTTGCTAATCTTGAAAGCGAGTTAACTGAGGTAGAGGTTAAACAAGCTCCACAAATTGACCCTGTTTTGCTTCGTCCCGTAGATGACTTAGAACTCACAGTTCGTTCTGCAAATTGCTTAAAGGCAGAAAATATCTATTACATTGGGGATCTTATTCAAAGACATGAAAACGACCTTTTAAAAGCTCCGAATTTAGGAAGAAAATCCTTAAATGAGATCAAAGATATTTTAGCCGCTAAAGGCTTATCTTTGGGAATGAAGGTTGAAAATTGGCCTCCACAGGGCGTTGAATCAAATTAATTAATTTTGGAAATATTATGAGACATGGTAACAGCCACAGAAAATTAAATAGAACAAGCAGCCATAGAAAAGCAATGTTCAAAAATATGACAGCTTCATTATTAGAGAATGAGGTTATTCGTACCACTTTGCCAAAAGCAAAAGAACTTCGTAAGTATGCTGAGCCACTAATTACTCTTGCTAAAAGTTCATCAGTGCATAATCAAAGAAAAGCTTTTGCTGAATTAAGAGATGATGAAGTTGTGGCAAAGCTTTTTAATGAGTTGGGCCCTAGATATAAAACTAGAAATGGTGGGTACCTTCGAATACTTAAATGTGGCTTTAGGAAAGGTGATAATGCACCTATGGCGTTTGTAGAGTTGGTAGATCGCCCTCTTCATAAAGAAAAAGTTGAAAATGATGAACCAGCAGCTGAGAAAAAAGCAGCTAAACCAGCAGCTGAGAAAAAAGCAGCTAAACCAGCAGCTGAGAAAAAAGCAGCTAAACCAGCAGCTGAGAAAAAAGCAGCTAAACCAGCAGCTGAGAAAAAATAAAATATATGCGTTATTTGAAAAAGCCGGTTTTACCGGCTTTTTTTTTAGATTAAAGTTTTGAATATTTGATTAAATAAATCATAATAAAGAACATTATGGATCAAAAAAATAAAGAAAATTTAAGCAAATTACTTCAAGATGTTAATGAGCTTCTAGGAAAAAATAAGATTGTTGAGGATCTTGTTGATAAACAAGAAATGCCTAAGCAAAAATTAATAAAAAATTTAGTCCAGAAGCAAAATTTATCTTCTCTTGGAAAACTACTAAATTCTCTTCATCCAGCCGACGTAGCATTTATCTTAGAGTCTCTTCCTTTGAATGATCGATTGATTGTTTGGGATCTAGTTAGAGCAGATCGAGACGGTGAGATATTGATTGAGGTCTCCGATAGCGTTCGACAAACTTTAATTGCTGATATGGACAGCACAGAACTGCTAGCGGCGGCAGAGCAACTAGATACAGATGAAATTGCTGATATTGCTGCTGATCTTCCTGAAAATGTTCTGCAAGACCTTCTTGATAGCTTAGATGCAAATAATAGGGAAAGATTAGAGTCCGCTCTATCTTATCCTGAAGATCAGGTGGGCGCATTAATGGATTTTGATATTGTTACTATCAGAGATGATATTTCTATAGAAGTCGCATTAAGATACTTGAGAAAAATTAAAAAACTTCCAGAATTAACAGATAAATTATTTGTTGTTAGCAGATCACAAAAAATATTGGGCGTTCTGCCTCTTAAGAAAATTGTTGTCAATGAGCCTGAATTAATGGTGAAGGAAGTTATGTCGAATGAAGCTGTTTTATTTAAAGCAAACGATGATGCTGCAGAAGCAGCAAAGGCTTTTGAAAGATACGATCTTGTTACAGCTCCAGTTGTAAATGAAGATAATAGATTGGTGGGTCGAATAACTGTTGATGCTGTTATGGATTATATACGTGAAGAAAGTGATAGCAATCAGTTATCAATGGTTGGCCTTCGTGAAGATGAAGATATATTTTCATCTATTTGGAAATCGGTTCGTAATAGATGGGCATGGTTAGCAATAAATCTTGTTACTGCATTGATTGCTTCTCGGGTAATTGGAGTATTCGAAGGCTCAATCGAAAAGGTAGTAGCCTTGGCTGCATTAATGCCGATTGTTGCTGGTGTTGGTGGAAATTCAGGTAACCAAACAACAACAATGATTGTTAGAGCAATTGCACTTGGCCAGGTATCTCTCAATCATTTAAGAAAACTATTATTTAAAGAAATAGGCGTTGCAATTCTTAATGGACTTTTATGGGGAGGGGTCCTAGGGTTTATTTCTTTTTTCTTGTACAAAAATTCAAGTTTAGCAATTGTTATGACAACAGCCATGACCTTAAATCTAATTCTTGCAGCCATAATGGGTGTTATGATACCTTTAATTCTAAGCAAATCTGGTCGTGATCCTGCAGTTGGGTCGAGTGTTTTAATTACGGCTATGACTGATAGCGGAGGTTTTTTTATCTTTTTAGGACTAGCAACTTTAGTTCTTATATAATTATCTTATGACTTTCCAACTCTTTGATTACTCAAGTTATTTAAATTTTAATACACTCATAGAGCTTGCAATAGCAGTGTCTTCAATTGCGCTATCTTATTTCTTTGTTGCAGATATATTAAGAAGGTTTATATCAAAAAATTCAAAAGCAAAAAATAAAGTTATAACTGAAGGCTTAATCAAAGTTATTTTCCCTATATGTGCAATTGTTATGATTGGATTTGCTCAGACTATTTCAACAATATTTTTTTCACATGGACTATTAGTATTAGTTCAAAAACTATTAATAGCTCTTGTAGTTATTAGACTTTCTGTTTATTTGATGAGATATTTGTCAAAACCAAATTCAATATTAAGAGCATTTGAAAATACTGTTTCAGTTGTGATTTGGGTTGTATTAGCATTGCAAATAACTGGCGTACTGCCCGAGTTTATTAATTCATTAGATGCTGTCACATTTAAAATCGGCTCTCAAAACCTTTCTTTATTAATGATGGTTCAAGCCATTATTGCAATATTTTTGTCTATTTTAATTGCGATGACAATTAGTAAGTTTATTGAAAATAAATTGATGAAAGCTAGCCATCTAGATGCAAATGCTAAAGTAATGATGAATAAAGTTTTTAGAATATTTTTATACTTTATTGCGGTTGTTATCTCTCTTTCATCTATAGGGATTAACCTTACTTTTTTAAGTGTTCTCGGAGGTGCATTTGGCGTTGGTTTAGCTTTTGGGCTTCAAAAAATTGCTAGTAATTATGTATGTGGATTTATTATTCTCATGGATAAATCAATTCATATTGGAGATATTTTAATTGTAGGGGAGCACTATGGGGTTGTTACATTAATACGATCAAGATATACCGTCCTAAGAAAACTTGATGGAGTTGAAGTAATCATTCCAAATGAAACATTAATTTCAGAAAATATTGTGAATCATTCATTTTCAGATCGTAAGGCGAGAGTGTCAATCGAGGTTCAAATTAGCTATAAGTCATCTGTGGATACAGCCTTCGAAATTATGTTAAAAGCGGCAAAATCCGAAAAAAGAGTTTTAAAAGACCCAGAACCAAACGTATATCTAACAGGATTTGGAGATAATGGCATTGATATACTTTTATCTTTCTACATCCTTGACCCTGAAGAAGGATCGCTGTCACTTAAATCAGATATAAATAAAAAGATATGGAAAGAGTTTCAAGCGAAAGGTATTGAAATACCATATCCATATAGAACCGTAGAAATAATTAATAAATGATCAAATATTAAGGTTTTTAAGAGTAGCTACTACTATTTGCTTAATTTTGTTTCTTTGTAAATGACGTGCTTTCTAGCCTTTGGATCAAATTTTTTAATTTCCATCTTATCTGGCGTATTTTTCTTATTTTTTGTCGTAGTGTAGAAGTGACCAGTACCAGCAGTAGATTCTAGCTTGATTTTCTCTCTCATATCTTTTTACCTTCTGCTTTCATTTTAGCTATTACAGAGTCAATACCAAGTTTGTCAATGGTTCTGAGAGCTGCATTTGATATTTTCAGGGAAACCCAACGATTTTCACTTTCAACCCAAAACTTTTTATTCTGTAAGTTTGGCATGAATCTACGTTTTGTTTTATTGTTTGCGTGTGAAACATTATTTCCACTAACAGGCTTTTTACCTGTGACTTGACATTCTTTTGCCATAATAAACTCTTGAATTTGAAAAACGACTATTAAACCACAAAATAGGGGTGTTTTACAAGTGTTTTTTATGCTTTTCCAGTACTTCCAAAGCCACCAGAACCCCTTTCAGAAGCATTAAAATCGTCCACAACATTAAGTGTCGCTTGAAGAATGGGGATGATAATCATCTGAGCAATTCTATCAAAAGGTTGGATAGGGTAGGCTTTATCAGATCGATTCCAACAAGACACCATTAGTTCACCTTGATAGTCAGAGTCAATCAATCCAATTAAATTGCCTAACACAATACCGTGTTTATGACCCAAACCCGACCGAGGGAGTATACAGGCTGCATAATCTGGATTTTGAATATAGATGGCAAGCCCGGTGGGTATGAGTATTGTTTCATTTGGTTGGATAATTAATTCTTCTTCAATGCATGCTCTTAAGTCTAATCCTGCAGAGCCAATTGATCCATAATTTGGCAGATGATGCTTAATTTTTGGATTTAAAATTTTTACATCAATATCAATTTTCATTTTTTTGATAACTCTCTTGAATTTCTAATAATATGTTATTTGCTAATTTAATTTTAGGCATTCTGGGTAGAATTTTCTCTTGAAATTTATCAAGAATAATCACCTCTGCATCATCATGACCCATTGTATTGTTTAGTTCATTGGCAATTACCATATCTAAATTTTTTTCAATCAGTTTTTGTTTAGCGTAATGAATTAAATCATTACTTTCAGCTGCAAAACCTACACAAAATAGGTTAGGAAATTTTTTCTTCGTATTTTTTAAGATATCATTTGTTTTTTCTAATTCCAAGGTTAAAAGTTTTTTATCTTTTTTGATTTTGCCATGAAAAATTTGCTTTGCTTTGTAATCGGAAATAGCAGCAACACTAATAAAGATATTATTTTTTTTTGCCTCCTGATAAATAACGGTTTCCATATCATCATGATTTCTGGCTTCTATAATTCTTATGCCAGGATTAATTCCCTGATGGGTTATGCCCTTTACTAAGGTCACATCTGCGCCTAATTGAAAAGCTTCATTTGCAATAGAGACCCCCATTTTTCCTGAACTAAAATTAGTAATCGCACGAGCGTCATCAATTTTCTCAATGGTTGCACCAGCAGATATCAATATTTTCAAATTTTTCAATAAAGGTTGTGAAAAATATTTTTCTATTTCATTGAAAATAGAGATTGGTTCACTGAGTCGACCCATACCATTTTCTCCGCATGCTTGGATTCCTAATTCGGGACCGATAAAAAATACGCCATTGTTTTTGAGGGAATCAATATTTTTTAAATTTGGGGGATTGTGATACATAAAGCTATTCATGGCTGGACAAACAATCAAGTCACAGCTTCTGGCAGCACAAATATTAGTTAATAAATCATCACAGATTCCTGAATTTAGTTTTGCTATAAAATTTGCCGATGCGGGAGCAATTAAAATGAGATCAGCATCTCTTGAAAGATTAATATGATCCATACCATTGCCTGATTGATTATTCCAAAACTCTTGGTCTGTTAATACAGGATTGTTGGTAACTGCTTGAAAAGTAAGGGGAGTGATAAATTTCATTGCAGCTTTTGTCATTACAACACGGACAATAAAATTATTTTTAATTAATATTCGAGCTAGCTCTACTGCTTTATAAGCAGCAACACCCCCACATACTCCAAGTATAATAGTTTTTTTCATAACTTAATTATACCAAAATGCAATCAATAATAGGTTTAGATGGATGTGCATCAGGTTGGGCAATTGCGTCAAAAAATATTAAAAGTGATTTGATTGAATTTCATTTAATAAGTCAGCTTGATCAATTAAATGATATGTTCAAACAACCCTACTTGATTGCAATCGACATGCCTGTACATTTAATTAATTTGTTTCGATCAGTAGACCAAAAAGCAAGAGTCATATTAGGTAAACGAGCGTCTACGGTTTTTAATGCACCCTCTATAAATGCTTTAAAAGAAAATAATTTTCAAACTGCATCATTAATTAATTTTGAGTTAACTGGAAAAAAATTAAGTAAACAAAGCTTTAATTTGTTTAAAAAAATAAGGGAAGTTCAGAATTTTAAAAATTCCAATCCAGCTATTAGGATTTATGAGTCACATCCTGAGTTAGCTTTTATGAAGTTAAATGAAAATCATGTAGTTTTAGAAAAGAAGAAAACAAATGAGGGAATGATTAAGCGCATTAAATTATTGCAAAGTATTTTTGATAGTTTCGATTTTGAAAATTTAAGAGCAAAATTTAATAAAAATATGATTAAGAATGATGATATTTTAGATTCTTTTGCAATGCTTTATGTGGCTTTAAAGATATATAATCGATGTGAGGATTGCATCATGGATGATGTTTTTGAAAATGTTTCCATAAGCTTTTAGATATGAAAAAATTTATTTGGATAATACTAAGTATTGTTGGTGCCTTTTCTTTTTCAATAATAGCGCTTTCAAGAAACGAAACTATAAATGCTATTTGGTTTATTGTGGCTTCGGTCTGTATCTATTTGATAGCTTATAGATTTTATGCGGCTTGGATTGCCACAAAAGCATTAGTTATAGATTCCAATCAACATACTCCTTCAATTAAATTCAATGATGGTAAAGATTTTATCCCCACAGATAAATGGATAGTCTTTGGGCATCATTTTGCTGCGATTGCTGGCCCAGGACCTTTAGTAGGTCCAACTCTTGCTGCTCAATTTGGATATCTCCCTGGAACAATATGGATTTTAGTCGGCGCTGTGTTGGGAGGTGCCGTTCAAGATATGTCTGTACTTTTCTTCTCTGTTCGAAAAAATGGTAAAAGTTTGGGACAATTGGCTCGAGATGAATTAGGGACTTTAGCAGGAATTGCATCTCAAATAGGGACTTTTGTTATTATGATTATCCTAATAGCCGTCCTTGGTCTTGTAGTCGTGAATGCAATGAAACATAGCCCTTGGGCAACTTCGACGGTAGTAGCAACAATTCCGATTGCCATATTAATTGGATTTTATTTGCGAAATATAAGACCTGGGAAAGTTTTGGAAGCAACAGCAATTGGAGTACTGCTTCTTTTATTAGCTGTTTATTATGGAGGAGAGATTGATAAGTCCCCCTCGCTTCGAGTTTTATTTGATCATGACGGTTTGAGCCTTGCCTTTGGAGTGATTATTTATGGGTTTTGTGCAGCTGTTTTGCCAGTCTGGATGTTACTTGCGCCGCGTGATTATCTTTCAACTTTTGTTAAGTTGGGCACAGTGATCTTTTTAGCAATATCAATAATTATTATTCGTCCAGAAATACATATGCCTGCTGTAACTCAATTTATAGACGGTACAGGACCAATTTTTGGTGGATCACTTTTCCCGTTCGTTTTTATAACCATTGCCTGTGGGGCAATCTCTGGTTTTCATGCTTTAATTTCATCGGGAACAACACCTAAATTAATAACAAATGAAAAATATATTCCAATGATTGGTTACGGTGGTATGTTGCTTGAAAGTTTTGTAGCAATTATGGCGATAGTTGCAGCATGTATTTTGGATCCAGGAATATATTTCGCAATTAATAGCCCACCAGGAATGGTAGGTTCTTCTGCCGCTGAAACCATACAAACAATTAATAATTGGGGATTTACAGTCACATTGGAACAGATGAACCAATTAGCCCAAGATGTTGGTGAAAATTCTCTCTTTGCAAGAACAGGTGGAGCACCATCCCTTGCCGTAGGAATGGCAACAATTTTTGCTAAAGCTTTTGGGCAAAATTTATTAGCAATGTGGTACCACTTTGCCATTATGTTTGAAGCTGTATTTATATTAACCACATTGGATGCCGGCACTCGTGTTGGTCGATTTATGTTACAAGATATCTTAGGAAATTATTACAAACCCTTAGGTAATCATTCATCATTAGTTTCAAATATTATTACAAGCTCAGCCGTTGTTTTTTGTTGGGGATACTTTTTATACATTGGCGTTATAGACCCCAATGGGGGTGTAAATATTTTATGGCCCTTATTTGGCATTGCTAATCAAATGCTAGCAGCAATAGCTTTATGTGTAGTAACAGCTATGCTAATAAAATATCGAAATAAACTTTATGCGATGGTTTCAGCTATTCCTTTATGTTGGCTTTTGATTATTACTACTGTGGCTGCGTATGAAAAAATATTTAGCGAGGACAGCAGGGTAGGTTTTCTTGCAGCCGCTAGAAATATTCAAGATCAGATTAGTAACCCAACCTCACTCATTGATATTGATGTGATGCAAAAAATTGCCTTCAACCTTCATTTAAATATTGTCATTATCTCAATATTGGTGATAATTTTATGGATTGTAGTTATAGACGTTGTTAAATTGTTATTTCAGGTAAAAGTGTATGAAAAAAATATTTAAAAAAATTTGGTTTTTTTTGAAAGAATTGTCGGGTGAAAATCATTACCAGAGATATGTTATGAATAATAAAAAATGTAATCACATGACTCAACAAGAATTTTATTTAAAACAACTTAACAAGAAGTGGAACAAGATTAATCGTTGTTGTTAAAACTGATAAGAATAATACCTACAAAAAGCATAGGTAAAGATAAAATTTGCCCCATTGAAATATAATCTAAAAATAATCCTATATGCTGATCTGGTTCCCTAAAAAACTCAACAAAAATTCTTGATAAGCTGTAACCAATTAAAAATAGTCCAGATGTTTGACCAATTTTTCTTGGATATCTTGAATACACCCATAATATTATAAATAAAATAATACCTTCAAATAAAAATTGATAAAGCTGAGAAGGATGCCGACTAATATTGTCAACTTTTGGGAAAATCATACCCCAGGGAAGATCAGTTGGTCTGCCCCATAATTCTTGATTAATAAAATTTCCAAGACGACCCAAACCAAGCCCTAAAGGTACAAGTGGGGCAATAAAATCTGTAACTTCTAACCATTTAATTTTATATTTTCTAGCTACAAATAAAACAGATAATAAAACTCCAATTAATCCACCATGAAAGGACATGCCGCCTTTCCAAATGGCAAAAATTTCCAGTAAATTTGTAAAATAATACTGGGGTTGATAAAATAAAGTGTAACCAATTCTTCCACCGATTATGACGCCAAGAGCACCATAGAAAAAAAGATCATCAAGGGTTTTTTCATTAATATTTATATCGGAGGAAATTTTGATTTTATATTTACCGAGTTGGATAAATAGAATAAAGCCAAAAAAATACATTAATCCATACCAATGAATTTGAAGAATTCCAAAGTCTAGTGCAATTGGATTAATTTCTGGGAAGTTAAACATCAAACATATTATAATGTCTTTTTAAGGAAGCTTAATGCCAAAATATAGATCACATACAACCACGCATGGAAGAAATCAAGCAGGAGCTCGTGCTTTATGGAGAGCTACTGGAATGAAAGATGGTGATTTTGAGAAACCAATTATTGCAGTAGTTAATTCTTTTACTCAGTTTGTTCCAGGACATGTGCATTTAAAAGACCTAGGACAGCTTGTTGCAACTCAAATTGAAAAACATGGCGGCGTAGCCAAGGAGTTCAATACCATTGCTGTTGATGATGGGATTGCGATGGGCCATGATGGAATGTTATATAGTTTGCCAAGTAGAGATTTGATTGCAGATTCAGTAGAGTATATGGTGAACGCTCATTGCGCGGATGCCATGGTATGTATATCAAATTGTGACAAGATTACCCCGGGTATGTTGATGGCAGCAATGCGGGTGAATATTCCAACTATATTCGTCTCTGGAGGCCCTATGGAGGCTGGTAAGGTCAATTGGGGTGGTCAAGAAGTAAAAGTTGATCTAGTCAGTCCTATGATTGCTTCAGGTGATATCAAGATTTCTGATAGTCAACTTGATGATCTTGAAAAATCTTCCTGTCCAACATGCGGATCATGTTCAGGAATGTTTACTGCAAATTCAATGAATTGCTTAACAGAAGCTCTCGGTTTAAGTCTTCCAGGAAATGGATCAACGCTAGCGACGCATGAAGCTAGAAAGAAATTATTTCTTGATGCAGGTCAGCAAATTGTTGAAATTACAAAAAAATATTATGAAGAAAATCAGAGTAAGGTATTACCAAGATCAATTGCAACAAAAGAGGCTTTTGAGAATGCCATGAAGTTAGATGTAGCAATGGGTGGATCGACCAATACCGTTCTCCATTTGCTTGCCGCCGCAAAAGAGGCTGAAGTTGATTTTACTATGAAGGACATTGATCAAATTTCAAGGAATACCCCATGCATAGCAAAAGTTGCGCCTGCGAGCCAAAAATATCATATGGAGGATGTCCATAGAGCAGGTGGAGTTTTTGGAATATTAGCAGAGCTAAACCGAGGTAATTTACTCAATAAAAATGTTTCAACTGTACATTCAGAAACTATAGAAGATGCTATCTCTAAATATGATATTACTTCAACCCAAGATGAGAGTATTAAGAACTTTTTTAGGGCCGCTCCTGGGGGTGTTCGAACAACAGAAGCATTTTCGCAAAATAAATTATGGCCAACATTAGATAATGACCGTGAAAATGGATGTATTCGTAATATTAAAAATGCGTATTCAGCTGACGGAGGCTTAGCAGTTTTATATGGCAATATTGCGATTGAAGGATGTATCGTTAAAACTGCGGGGGTAGATGAAGAGATATTAAAATTTAAAGGAAAAGTCAGATTATTTGAGTCGCAAGAAGCTTCAATAAAAGCAATTTTAGGTGATGAAATAAAACCTGGCGACATTGTACTTATTACCTATGAGGGACCAAAAGGTGGTCCAGGAATGCAAGAGATGCTGTATCCAACATCTTACTTAAAGTCTAAAGGCTTAGGAAAAGAATGTGCTCTACTTACGGATGGAAGATTTTCAGGAGGTACATCTGGTTTGAGCATAGGCCATGTATCCCCTGAGGCTGCAGAGGGTGGGAGTATTGGGTTGGTTCAAGAAGGTGATGAAATTATCATTGATATTCCCAACAGGACTATCAATGTGTCTCTATCTGATGAGGAATTATTAAAGCGAAGAAAAGAAATGGAATCACTAGGGGCTAATGCATGGAAACCCAAGCCAAGGGATAGAAAAGTATCTAAAGCTCTTCAAGCATATGCTTTGATGACCACAAGTGCTTCACAAGGTGCGGTAAGAAATCTTGATCAAATTAAAAAATGAATTCTAGGTATCTAAAAATCGAAAATAATAATAATTTGGATTATTTAAAGATAGATAATCCATTAGCAGAAGCAACAATTTCTCTTCAGGGTGCACATGTTTCATGGTGGAGACCTAAAAGCTCATCTGAGGATGTGCTTTGGCTATCCTCGAATGCTAGATTTGAAAAAGGAAGGTCAATCAGGGGAGGGGTTCCAATTGTGTGGCCATGGTTTGGACAACACCCCACAGATAATAGTTATTGCATCCATGGTTTTGCTCGGGTAATTCCCTGGGAATTAATTAAGTCTGAAGATTTAAAAAATGGGGCTACAAAGCTGCATTTGAGGATGAAACCAACTCAGGATGTTAAAAAGCAATTATCTTATGAATTTACATTAGAGTTAGTTCTTATCATTGGAGAGTCTCTAAGTTGTAGCCTCACCACAACCAATCAATCAAATTTCCCTTTCATTATTTCGGAAGGATTTCACACCTATTTTTATATTTCTGATTTACGTAATATAAAAATCAAAGGTCTTGAGAGTGCTGTTTTTTCTGACAAGGTCGGATCATTTAAAAAAGGAATTGAAGGCGAAGAGATTATTATTGGTGAGGGAGAGTTCGATAAAGTTTATATAAATAATAGCAATGATTGTTATATTGAAGATGAGATTTTTAATCGTGTCATCACTGTTAAGAAATCTAATAGTAACTCAACAGTGATCTGGTCTCCGGGAAAAGAAAAAGCTGAAAAGATGGCTGATATGGGAAAAAAAGATGAGTGGCGGAGAATGATTTGTGTTGAAACTGTGAATGCATTAGAAAATAATGTTGTTATTTATCCAGGAAAATCTCACACAATTGGAACTGAAATAGCTGTTCAGGAATACTAATACTTCTTTAATTAATCCTCTTTGAACTAAAAATACATGCATGGGACTAACAGACATGAAAATCTTGTTATTTTTATTAATTTTTATTACTCATTTTGCATTATCTGATGATATGGGAAAGCAGTTAGCCCAAGATAATGGTTGCCTGGCTTGCCATTCTGTAAAAACTAAAGTTCTAGGTCCTTCATATCAAGATGTAGCAAAAAAATATAAAAATGATAAAAAAGCTAAAACTATGTTGATTCAAAAAATAAAAAATGGCGGCACAGGTAATTGGGGTAATATTCCTATGCCTGGTCATCCTAAAATTAAAAACGAAGATCTTGATAAAATCGTTACTTGGATTTTATCAATTTAATCTGCTATTTTTATAACCAAAGATTAAATATACAAATAAGCCTAAACCATTCCAAATAATAAATTTTAACCATGTATCAGTGGGTAGAAAAAACACCAAAGCTGCACATGAAAAAATACCTAAACAAGGAATCAGCGGATGGAATTTATTTTTAAATATTTTTTTTGAAAAATTTAATTTTGATTTTCTGATTTTTAAGACCGCAAAACATACAAAAATAAAAGCAGTTAAAGTACCGATATTTACAATTTCTGCTAAATTACCCAGAGGAATCAATCCTGCAACGACAGAAATGATTATTCCAGTTAATAATATTATTCTTACAGGTGTTTGCGTTTTTTTATTGATCACAGAAAGTTTTTCTGGCAAGAGTTGGTCTTGGCTAATAGCTAAGAGAATTCTTGTTAATGCATAAAATAGAACAAGTATGACTGTTGTTAAACCAGAAATTACACCTGTTGCTACCAAAGCTGATGCACTTTTAAAACCAATTTTTGTTAATGCGAAGGCAACAGGCGATGAAGTTCCCAGCTCTTTATAATTTACAACTCCAGTTAATAATGCGGAAACGAGAATATAAATGAGTGTGCAGAAAATCAAAGAATAAATTATTCCTCTGGGCAAGTCTTTTTGTGGATTAACAGCTTCATCACCGGCAGTGGAAACCGCATCAAAGCCCACATAAGCAAAAAAGACAATTGAGGCTCCAGCTAAAATTCCAACTGTACGCCCATCTTCCAATTTATCGAACCATCCATAAGGCATAAAAGGCTGCCAATTACTCACTTCGACATTAAAGATAGCAACTAGAATAAATGTAAAAATCGCTATTAATTTTACTAATACCATCACGGCATTAAATTTTACACTTTCTTTTACACCTACAATCAGCAGAATCATAATTGAAATTATTATTAAAGATGCTGGTAGATTTATAATCCCATCTTGATAAGGACCATGAGTTAATGAGTGGGGGATTGAAATGCCTATAGAACTTAAAGCATTGTTGAAATAACCAGACCAACCATTGGCTACAGCTGCAATTGACATTCCATACTCAAGAATAAGAATCCAGCCAATAAGCCATGCGATTAATTCACCGAAAGTAACATATGCATAACCATAGGCGCTACCACACCCCCCAACAGAAGATGCAAGTTCAGCATAGGACAAAGCAGCAAATGTGCAAGCTAGACCAGAAATAACAAAAGAAAGAACAACTGCTGGTCCAGCCTGATTTGCAGCTGCAATCCCAGTTAACACAAATATTCCAGTCCCAATAATACAGCCAATGCCAAGTAGGGTGAGGTCAGTGACTGTTAAACACCTTTTAAGTTTTGTGTTTTTATTACCATAGATCTTTTTTTTTCTAAATAAATTGTTTAGCATGTATCTGATGATAGCCAGTCTTTGTTGATAAGAAATTTTGTATATAACTCCTCTTCTGCACTGCCTTTTTTTGGAGTCCAATCATATGACCAATTTACCATAGGCGGCATAGACATCAAGATGGATTCTGTACGACCTTTGGATTGAATTCCAAATAAAGTCCCACGGTCTTGTAATAAATTAAACTCAACATAGCGACCTCGTCTATATAGTTGGAATTTTTTTTGTTCATCTGTGTACTCATTATTTTTTCTTTTTTGAACAATCGGCATGTATGCATTTAAAAAAAGGTCTCCGATACTAAAAACTAAATTAGAGGTTTTGACAAACCCAAATTTATTCAAGTCATCAAAAAATATTCCACCAATACCTCTTGGTTCATTACGGTGCTTTAAATAAAAATATTCATCACATTGTTTTTTATAATCGGGGTAGAGCTTTTCATCAAATTGATCAAGCCCATCTTTAAGTGTTTGATGGAAATGAATGACATCTTCTTCAAATGGATAATAAGGGGTTAAATCCATACCACCTCCAAACCACCATACATCATCTTTATTATCTTGGGAGGCAACAAAAAATCGCACATTCATATGAACCGTTGGAATAAAGGGATTATGAGGATGAAATACAAGAGAAACACCCATTGCTTCCCACTTACGATTCTCTATTTCTGGGTGTGCTTCGGTTGCTGATTTTGGAAGTTGTGATCCATAAACATGAGAAAAACCAATACCAGCACGTTCAAAAATTTTTCCATTTTCAAGAATACAAGTATTCCCACCACCACCTTCTGGACGTTGCCATGAGTCGTGAAGAAAAGTTTTTGTCTCTACCATTTCAATAGTTTCAATAATTCTATTTTGCAGGGATTGAAATCTACTATTTACCAAGTTTTTATTTACCAAGTTATTTCCTTATAACTTTATTAGTATCAAAATCAATAATTTGTGAAGGTTTTGAGTAATTACCAATCTGATCTTTTATAATAATACAAGAGTTGCTGTGAAACAGACGGCAACAATCTCTCCAAAATTTTAAATTTTTTTTACCTGATAAATTAGCACTGGTGGATGTGATAGGAAACATAAAATTTTTAAGAATAGATTTAATTTTTTTATGATCCGGTATTCTGCAACCAATTTTCATTTGTTTTGGAGCAAGTAAGAAATTTTTTGGTATGTGTTTTTTTTTAAAAAGGAGAGAGGTATGCGGCTTCCAATTTTTAAAGGAATTAGATTTATAGTAATCATTATTAATGTAATGCTTAAATTTTTGTGCATCATCCGAAATTAAAAGAAAGGATTTATTTTTTGCTCTTTGCTTTAAGAGCAGTATTTTTTTGAGACTTTTTATTTTTTTTGGATGGCAACCAATGCCAAAGCAAGATTCGGTTGGGTGTATTAATATTTTACCAATTAGTAGTTTTCTATTTAATCTCGGTCTTTGCAAATTAATTTAATGCCTTCTTACCAATGTCTCTTCTAAACTGACATCCATCAAACGATATAAGATCAGTCATTTTATAAGCTTCATTGAATGCAAGCTGCAGATTTTTACCTTTTCCTGTTAACCCTAAAACTCTCCCCCCATTTGTTAAAATTTTTTCATTTTCTCTTTTTGTTCCAGCATGAAAAACATATTGTGTAGGGCTTTTATAATTAGCATTTATTATTTCTATTCCCTTTTCTGGAGAGTTGGGATAATTTTTTGCAGCCATAACCACAGTAAGAGCAAAGTCGTCATCCCAAAGGGGTTGGTGTTTGCTAAGTTTATGATCACAAGCATCATAAATTAACTCAAAAAGATCATTCTTCATTCTAAAAAGTATGGGCTGTGTTTCAGGATCACCCATACGACAATTAAATTCTAAAACTTTTATGCTCTCATCTTTAATCATTAAGCCGGCATATAAAAACCCTTTGAATGTTATTCCGTCTTTTTTTAATCCTTGAATTGATGGCTCTATAACAGTTTTCATAATTTGATCATGAATCTTTGGAGTTACAATGGGTGCTGGAGAATAAGCTCCCATCCCCCCGGTATTTGGACCTTGGTCGTTATCTAAAAGTCTTTTGTGGTCTTGGCTTGAAGCCATTGGAAAAATATTTTCCCCATCGCACATGACAATAAAGCTAGCCTCTTCGCCATCCAAAAACTCCTCTATTACAATTTCAGAACCTGCATTCCCAAATTGATTCTCTTCAAGCATGAAATTAATCGCTGTGTGAGCATCTTCTTTTGTAAGCGCGATGATCACTCCCTTTCCTGCAGCGAGTCCATCTGCTTTAATTACAATTGGCATTTTTTGATCATCTATATAGGAATGTGCTAATTTAGCGTCATTGAAGGATTTATAAAATGCTGTTGGTATTTGATGTCTTATCATAAATTCCTTGGCATATTTTTTTGACGACTCTAGCTTAGCAGCCTGTTTTGATGGGCCAAAAATTCTAAGATGCCTTTCCTCAAATTTATCAACAATACCCTCTGAAAGAGGTTGCTCAGGACCTACAACTGTAAGATCAATTTTATTTTCGATTGCAAAATCAATTAATTGTTGATGATCGGTAATATTAATATTTTTAATTTTTGGTTCAGAATCACTGCCGCCATTTCCAGGCGCGATAAAAACTTCCTTAACATGCTCACTCTGGGAAATTTTCCATGCAAGCGCATGCTCTCTTCCACCACTTCCAATTATTAATGTTTTCATAATTATTTAATGTTTAAAATGTCTTGTATTGGTGAATAGCATAATTAAATTATGCTCATTTGCCGCATCAATAACTTCATCATCCCTAATGCTTCCTCCAGGTTGAATGACGCACTTTGCTCCATAACTTGCTAATACATCAATGCCATCTCTAAATGGAAAAAAAGCATCTGAAGCTACGACGCTATCAGATAAATTAAGGTTAGCATTTTCAGCCTTAATGGCCGCGATTCTTGTACTATCCACTCGGCTCATTTGACCAGCTCCAACACCCAGAGTACATTGATCTTTGCAAAAAATGATGGCATTTGATTTTACATATTTGGCAATATGCCATGCAAAGGTCATGTCTATCAGTTGAGTATTGTTAGGTTTAAGTTTACTGACTACTAAACAGTCTTGTATATTAAAATCAATGTGATCTGGAGTTTGAATAAGCATACCTCCGCCAATTTTTTTTATATCAAAATTATCATTTCCTTTTTCATTAGGTATCTTTAACAGTCTTAAATTCTTTTTAGCTTTAAAAATTTTAAGTGCCTCATCAGAAAAATCTGGGGCGATAATGAGTTCTGCAAATTGCTTTTCGATTTCAAGAGCTGTTTCTTGATCAATTATCGTGTTAAAAGCAATAATTCCCCCAAATGATGAGGTTGGATCAGTTTGAAAAGCTTTTTGATACGATTCTTTTGCTGAACTGGCAGAAGCAACACCACATGGATTTGCATGTTTGACAATTACACAGGAGATATTTTCAAGATTTTTTACACACTCCCATGCAGTTTCAGCATCGTTAAGGTTATTAAAAGAAAGTTCTTTTCCTTGAATTTGGGTAAAGTTTGATAAGGCACCTTTATAATCAGTTTTTTGAGTATAAAATGCTGCACTTTGATGGGGATTTTCGCCATACCTCATATCCATTTTTTTTTCTAAATTTATAGTCATAATTTCAGGAAAAAGATTTTTGCTGAGTGTCTTGTTAGATAGGTAATTAAATATTGCTTGATCATAATTTGAAGTGTGATGAAATGCTTTTTTTGCTAATTCTTTTTTTAATTCTTGAGATAACTCCCTATTATTAGATTCTAATTCCGAAAGGATCAAATCGTAATCTTTTGGATCGGTCAATATAGCAACATCATTATGATTCTTTGCAGAGGACCTGATCATCGCTGGGCCTCCGATATCAATATTTTCGATAGCCTCTTCAAATGTTGAGTTAGGATTTTCTATGGTTTTAATGAAAGGATATAAATTTATAACTACTAGATCGATTGGTTCAATAGCATGTTCTTTTAAAGTCTCAATATGATCCTCTAAATCCCTTCGAGCTAAAATACCACCATGAATAATTGGATTTAAAGTTTTGACTCTGCCATCTAGAATCTCCGGGAATCCAGTATGCTCAGATACTTCAGTAACATTAATTTTACTGTCTCTTAAGACTTGTGCACTACCGCCTGTAGATAAAATTTTTATACCCAAGGCTGATAATCTTTGGCCTAACTCCAAGAGTCCTGTTTTATCAGAAACACTGATAAGTGCTGTTTTAACTTTTGCCATAAAAAATAGTACTAAAAATTTAAATTATAGAGTTCGAGCTTTTTTCTCAAAGTATTCCTGTTTAAGCCTAAAATTTCTGCTGCTTTTGTTTGATTACCTTGAGCATAATTCATTATATAAATTAATAATGGTTTTTCTACAGATCTTAAAACCATTTCATAAACCGCATTAGGTTTTTCGCCTTCAAGATCATGAAAGTAGTTTTCTAGAAGATTTTCTATTATGTCAGGTAGGTCTTGTTTCATTTTTAGGCAAATGAAAAACTTTCATTATTATTGACAAAAAGGGAGTCCTCTTTAAGACTTTGGAAAAATTCCTTTATATAATTAATCTGTTCGGATGTGTTATCAATGGTATTCATTTTTGAACGAAACATTGCTGAATTTTTGAAACCTTTTGTGTACCAGGATATATGCTTCCTGGCTACTCTCAAGCCAGATTCTTCTCCATAAAAGTCATATAAATCAATGACATGTTCAAGAGTCGTTTTTTCTACTTCATCTATAGTGGGAGGCATTAAATGATTTCCAGTTTTAATGAAATGATCAATTTCTCTAAAAATCCAGGGTCTTCCTTGGGCTGCACGTCCAATCATTACAGCGTCTGCCGAGGTTTGTCTCAAAACCTCAAGAGCTTTTTCTGGGGTGGTAATGTCACCATTAGCGATAACAGGTATGCTAATTTCATTTTTTACAGCCGCTATCGTTTCATACTCAGCCTCTCCGGTATAGTGACAGGCTCTAGTTCTTCCGTGAATAGCGAGCGCTTGAATACCTGAGCTTTCAGCAATTTTGGCAATATTTATTGCGTTTTTATGTTGTTTATCCCATCCGGTTCTGATTTTAAGGGTCACTGGAACGGGTGAGGCTTTTACGACTGATTCTAAAATTTTTTTCACAAGATCTTCATGTTGAAGAAGTGCCGATCCAGCCATAACGTTACAGATTTTCTTTGCTGGACAACCCATATTGATATCTATAATTTGAGCCCCTTTATCTGCATTATATTCTGCAGCTTCAGCCATCATTTTTGGATCTGCTCCTGCAATTTGAACAGATATTGGGTCAACTTCTCCCTCATGATTTGCTCTACGAATGGTTTTTGAGCTTCCATAAAGTAAAGAGTTGGATGTAACCATTTCACTTACAGCCATGCCTGCGCCATATTTTTTACATAACTGACGGAAGGGCCGATCAGTTACACCTGCCATTGGGGCAACAACAATGTTATTTTTAAGTTTATGTGGACCGATTTGCATTATCTAAATGAGTCAATAAAATAGATTGCCTATTTTATAGGCAATTGACTGGTTTTAAAAGTCATACCCAAGTTCTTTTATATATTTTTTGATTATGCTCATAGATTTTTGAACTTGTCTTTTATCTCCTTTTACACCAAACTCAACTTGGCGGTGAGGAGTAATTTTAGGCAGACTGTACATCTTCACAAGAGGAAATTGAGATTCGATATCATCCATTAGATCAATCAAAAGGCTTTCAGCAATATTTTTTATAATAATTGATTGATCATCTAAATTTGATTTGATTTTGGGGAGTTTGTGATTGAAAATCCATTCCATCATCGGCCATGCCATTTCCGGAAATCCGGGCATAAAGAAATGAACACCAACATAAAAACCTGGAATTTCATTTATTGGGTTAGGAATTATTTCAGCTCCTTCAGGAAAATAGGACATTAATACTCTTTTTGGATAAGCTTCCTTACCAAACTTATTTTCAATTAAGGATAATGCTTCTGGATGAACCACCAGTTTTTTTTGATAAGCTATTGCAGCACTTTGTCTTGTATGATCATCGGGTGTAGCACCAATTCCACCAAAGCAGAATAATGTTTTATTTGTAAAATTTGCGATAGCCTTTGAGATTTCTTCTGGTTCGTCGGAAACATAAATTACCTGATTAAGCTGATAATCATAGAATTTACATAATTCAAGTATTTTTTTAAAATGTTTATCTTCTCTTTTTCCTGACAGAATTTCATCACCAATGATAATTGCTTGAATTTTATTTTTTTGCATTAATGTGCCTCATCCCAATTTATCCCTGACCCAATATCAGCAATTAAAGGAACATCGAGCGAGGCAACTTTACTCATAATGCTTGGCACCTCTTTTTTAATAATATCAAGTTCCTCTTTGGGCACTTCCAGAACTAACTCATCATGAACTTGCATAATAATCATTGATTGAAGTTTTTTATTAGCCAGCCAATTTTGTACTTGGTTCATAGCCATTTTAATTAAATCTGCAGCAGTACCTTGCATGGGGGCATTAATTGATGCTCTTTCAGCCGCTGCCCTTCTCATCCCGTTAGAGCTATTAATTTCTGGTACCCAAAGTTTTCTTCCAAAAATTGTTTCAACATATCCTTGATCTTTAGCTTTTATTTTACTTATATCCATGTAGTTTTTAACACCTGGATATTTTTCAAAATATTGTTCAATAAAGTTTTTTGAGGAATTTCGATCAATATTAAGAGTCTGAGCAAGACCATAAGCGCTCATGCCATATATCAGTCCAAAATTAATAACTTTTGCAAATCGCCTTTGTTCTGATGAAATATCAGCAGGACTCATATTAAAAATTTTGGATGCTGTTGCCGTATGAATGTCTTCATTTTGTTGAAAAGATTCTATTAATCCGGCATCCTGGGATAAGTGAGCCATTATTCTGAGTTCAATTTGTGAATAATCACAAGAAAGAATTAAGGCGTCTTGTTTTGCAATAAATGCTTTTCTAACCTTTCTACCTTCCTCTGTTTTGATTGGAATGTTTTGTAAATTAGGCTCAGAACTGGCTAGTCGTCCGGTGATAGCTACTGCTTGATTATAATTGGTATGAATACGGCCTGAGGCTGAATTCACCATTTTAGGTAACTTGTCAGTGTAAGTGTTTTTTAGTTTACTTAAACTTCGATGTTCTAAAATTACTTTTGGCAAAGGGTGAATATTTGATAATTCCTCAAGAACATCTTCACTTGTTGATGGAATTCCCGTTGGCGTTTTTCGAGTGGAGGTAATACCAATTTTATCAAATAAAATTTCTCTAAGTTGTTTTGGCGATGAGAGATTAAATGGTTGACCTGCAATTTTAAAAGCTTGGCTTTCTAAATCAATAATTTTTAAGCCTATTTCTTGACTTTGATTTTGCAGTATTTGTTCAGATATTAATACGCCATTACGTTCAATTTCAAATAAAGTTTTAAGAGATGGAATTTCGATTTGGTAGTAGATATATTTCGCTTTATCATCGTTTAAAATTTTCTTATGAAATAAATTGTAAAGTTGCAAGGTGACATCAGCGTCTTCTGCTGCATAGGTAAAAGCATCACTAATATTGATTTGGTCGAAAGTTAATTTGTTTACACCTTTTCCAACAACTGACTCAAAACTTATACATTCATGGTTGAGATGTTTACTTGATAATTTATCCATTCCGTGGGATTCAGTGCTATCAAGCACATAACTCATTAACATTGTATCTTCAATTTCACCAATAAAACTTAAACCATAGTTTTTCAAAACATGCATATCATATTTAATATTTTGACCAATTTTTTTAATACTCTGGTTTTGTGTAATTGTTTTAATTTTCTCTAAAGTGTCTTCAAAAGGCAGTTGATTTATGCTGAGATCTTGATGCTGAAGTGGGATATAGCATGCTTCACCAGCATCAGTCGCCAGTGAAATTCCAACTAATCTTGCAATCATAAAATCAAGGGAATCTGTCTCAGTATCAATAACGCATTGACCCTTTTTCAGGATTTTTTGTATCCATAATTCAAGCTCGTCTGAGGTATTAACAATGCTGTATTTTTTTGTGGCTATAAACTCAGTAATAGATTCTTGAGTTTTAGAGGCCTCACCAGCCGAGTTTGGTTGAAATTCTTTTTTGAGCCAACTATTAAAGTTATACCTTTGATATATCTTTCTAAGCTCCTCTTTATTTTGATCTTTGGGTAAAAATTCCTTTAAATCTAGATTGATATCAACATCTTTCTTTATCGTGATTAATTTTTTTCCAGTCGCTAACCAATTGAGAGAGTCTTTAAGATTTGTTCCAACAGCACCTGTTATTTTTTCATGATTTTGAATAACACCATCTAGGTTCCCGAATTCTTCAAGCCATTTTAAAGCTGTTTTTGGGCCTACTTTATCTACACCGGGAACATTGTCTGATTTATCTCCGATTAAAGTTAGGTAATCAATAATTTTTCCGGGTGGAATTCCAAATTTATTAATAACTCCATTAATATCCAACTTTTCATTAGTCATGGTGTTAATTAAGGTGATATTATCATTCACTAATTGAGCAAGATCTTTATCTCCGGTAGAGATAATTACTTGCATATTTTGCTCATCAGCTTTTGTTGCCAAAGTTCCTATAACATCATCAGCTTCAACGCCTGCTATTGATAACATTGGAATACCAAATGCATTTATGGCTTGTTTAAGGGGATCAATTTGTAAAGAAAGATCATCGGGCATTTTTGGTCGATTAGCTTTATATTCAGCATAGATATCATTACGAAAGGTTTTACCTTTTGCATCAAAAACACAAACAATATAATCCGAAGAGAACTCTTCAATGGTTTTTTTAAGCATGTTTAAGACGCCGTAAATAACCCCAGAAGGCTCATTATTATGATTTCTTAAATCTGGAAGTGCATGATATGCTCTATATAAATATGATGATCCATCAATGAGTAATATTTTTTTCATATGAGTTTATTATGGCTGAAACTAAAAAAAATCCTAGTGTTAATCTTCATGACTTACTAATGCAAACCCAGTTGGACAATGAATCATGGCATGCTTTCGAGATTGTATCTGAATACGTGAGCGCTACCCAGTCGTTAGATAAAATAACACCTGCTATTTCTTTTTTCGGCAGTGCTCGATCAAAGCCTGGTGATTCAAATTACATATTAACTGAACAAATAGCTTACAAATTATCAGAATCTGGTTTTAATATCATTACAGGTGGTGGGCCAGGGCTTATGGAGGCAGCGAGCAGGGGGGCATTCAATGGTAAATCTAAAAGTATTGGATTGAATATTGTATTACCTCAGGAACAAAGCCCTAATTTATATCAAGATATCAGCATAAATTTTAAATATTTTTTTATGCGCAAAGTCATGTTTGTGAAATATGCTTTTGCTTATGTAGTAACTCCAGGGGGCTTTGGAACATTGGATGAATTAAGTGAGGTGTTGACCCTAATACAAACCAAAAAATCAAAAAGAGTTCCTGTTGTGCTTGTGGGTAAATTTTTTTGGCAAGGCCTGGTGGACTGGTTAGAAAATCAGATTATTAAAGAAAATTTTGCGCACTCGGAAGATCTTCAGATTTTTAAAATATGCGATGACCCTGAGGAGATTGTTGATTACATCTTCTCATGTTATTACGATATTAATAATGATCTTTCTTTTGAAACCAATAACCTAAATATTCATTTATAATATTTGAATTAACATTAATTAAAATTATCTATGTATAAATATATATTCACTCTATCCTTACTTTTTTTCTTTCATCTTGGATTCTCAGAAAATACGGAAGATATTTCTCCTCCTCCTGCTGATTATGAATACGATGCATCTCTTGATCAGCCTGAAATTACTATTCGGGAGGAAAAAGACGAATTTATAGAGGAGTATCGATTAAACGGTAATCTTTATATGATCAAAGTAACTCCAAAAAATATGCCTTCCTACTATTTAATAAAATATGATCAAAATGGTGACTGGGTGAGAAAAGATATGGAGGGTTCTGCTGTATCAATACCAATGTGGGTAATCGGTGAATTTTAACTAGTTCATGGCGGTTTATACCTCTCTCAACTCAAATGATGCAGAAGATTTTGTTAAAAACTATAACATTGGGAGCTTGATATCTTTTAAAGGAATCTCAGGGGGTGTCACCAATAGTAATTTTTTTATTCAAACTGATCATCAAGAAGTAGTTCTTACCATTTTTGAAGAATTAGTTGCAAGTGAGTTAAATTTTTACTTTGAATTCATGCATCATTTATCAGAGCATGGATTTTCTTGTCCCAATCCGATAGAGGACAAAAAAGGAATCATAGTCCACACGCTAAGAAAAAAACCTGCTGCATTACTCACAAAAATACCAGGCAAAGTTCATGAGGAAATTAATGAAAATCAACTGAGGGCTCTAGGATTCGCATTGGCAAAAATGCATGAACTCTCAAAAAGTTTTAATACACATAAAGAGAATGATCGAAATTTATCTTGGATGAAGAAAACATATCAATCAATCTCTGATTGCCTTAATCATTCAGTAAAAAATTTGATAAGTGAGGAGCTTATTTATTTACAAGATTTACCCAGTGATCTTCCAAAAGGCATTATCCATGCTGATCTTTTTAGGGATAATGTTCTGTTTGAAGATGACACAATTGGCGGAATTATAGACTTCTATTATGCGTGTACAGACTATTTCATTTACGATATTGCAATTGTAATAAACGATTGGTGTACAAATAACGATGGGTCTATTAATAGAACAAGACAAGAAATTTTTCTTGAGGCATATGATAAAAATAGGGTCCTAAAGCAAAAAGAATACGATGCACTTGGAGGTTATCTAAGACTTGCTGCAATGAGATTTTTATTATCAAGATATCAGGATCAACTCTCTAAAAAAGAAGCCGAATTAAATCAACCTAAAGATCCCTTATTTTTTCAAGAAATTTTAAGCCTCAGGAGATTAGGTAAATAATGAATTATTTTAAATTAACAAAATCATGGATAAGTCAGATATTTGATATTCTTAGATGCACTAAAAACAACTCTTTAATAATTGGATATACATATCTATTTATTTTTTTAGTTTTACCCTCACTGCCATTAATTCAATTTTTATCACCAGTTGTAATTATTTTATGGCCAATTGCAGTAGTTCAAATTGTTATTTTTTATCATGCATCACAGGATAAAAAAATCAAGTTTTTATCTCTTGATCCAAAAATTAAGAAAAAATTACCTCAGTTAGTTAGAGTGGGATTAATTACTTTTTTCTATGCATTGGTAATTTCATCCATTCTGTCACCACAGATGAAAGTAATCGTTGAACAAACAAATTTAGCAAATAACGCAGTTGAATTATCAGTATTTATAAAGCTTTTATTAAAGTTATTTTTACTCATGCTCCCTTTATTTGCAGCAACTTGGTTTTCACCAATGATAATCGTCTTCCAAAATCAAGAGGTTTTAAAGTCCCTTAAATCAAGTGTTGCCGCAATATTAATATACTTGATACCCTTAATAATGACATGGCTATGTTTAGTTATTATTTTTGCCGGTTCGATATATGCAACTCAAAGTATTTTGATGATATTTAATTTTTCACAAAATATCTTCATGGCCATATCAACAATAATTATTTTTAGTCTAACTTCGATCTACGTGGCGGCTTTATTTATTTTTCAGTACCTTAGCTACAAAGAAATTTTTAAATTATAGTTTATCTAATTTAGCAAATTCTAAGGCAAGCCATTTTGTGCCCGCAATTTTAAATTGTACCTGTATCCTCAAGTCATTAATTGAGCCTTCATATGAGATTACAGTTCCTTGCCCAAACTTTTTGTGTGCAACCTGCGAGCCAATGGTAAATGGAAAGTTTGAATTAGGCTCATTTTTTGTAAAACCAATAGACTGTTGACGAAGCTGCGGTTTGGATTCAATAGCGATATTAATTTTTTTGATAAGATTTTCAGGTATTTCATCTAAAAATCGTGACGATAAATTATAATGAGTTTGGCCATACATAAGTCTTGATTGTGCGTAGGTCAGATATAGGTTCTCTCTGGCTCGAGTGACAGCTACATACATTAATCTTCTTTCTTCTTCTAAGCCATCAGCTTCTATTAAGCTTTGTTCATGAGGACATAATCCTTCTTCCAAGCCGGTGATAAAAACAATTTCAAACTCTAGTCCTTTTGCTGAATGAATAGTCATTAACTGAAGAGCATCTTGATTTGCTTTTGCTTGCAACTCTCCACTCTCAAGAGAGGTATAATTTAAGAATTCAATTAATTCAAGATTTTTATCCACTTCATCAAAATTTTCTGAAAATGTAATTGCTGCCGAAACTAATTCTTCAAGGTTTGATACTCGATCTTGACCATCTTTGTCTGCTAAATAATGATTCTTTAATCCGCTGAAATTTATTACAACATCAATCGCTTCAGCAAGACTGACACCTTGTATCTCATCTTCTATTCGCTTAATTAAATCTACAAAAAAAGATATTCCTTTTTCGGCAGCAGGCACTTTATAGCCTGAAACTGCTGATTCCCAGAGAGATGTGTTTGTAATTTTTGCTGAATCCTGAAGTTGTTCTATGGTTTTGTTACCAATACCGCGTGTAGGAAAATTAACAATTCTTAAAAAAGCATTATCATCCTGTTTATTAGAAATCAATCTTAGATAAGCAAGTGCATTTTTTACCTCAGCTCTCTCAAAAAATCGCAAACCACCATAAACACGATAGGGAATATTATTTGAAACCATGTGATGTTCTAATATTCTCGATTGCGCATTACTTCTATATAAAATAGCCATTTGTTGATAGAGTGTGCCTTTGCGGTGCCACATTTTTATTTCGTCAAGAATATATTGAGCTTCATCCGCATCCGATAATGCCCGAAAAATTCTAATGGGATCTCCGTCACCAGAAGCTGTCCACAAATTTTTACCAAGTCGATTTTCATTATTTTTAATTATAGAATTGGCAGCATTAAGGATATTGTTTTTAGATCGATAATTTTGCTCAAGCTTAATAATATTTTTAATATGAAAATCTCTCTGTAGAGACTTCATATTTCCGACATTTGCTCCTCTAAATGCATAAATTGATTGATCGTCATCACCTACAGCAAAAATAATATTATTATTTCCTGTTAAAAGCTTCAGCCATCGATATTGAAGCTCACTTGTATCTTGAAACTCATCAACTAATACATGGCGAAATCGATTTTGATAATGAGTTCTTAAAACTTCATTATTAAATAATAATTCATAGGATTTAAGGAGCAGTTCCCCAAAATCGACCACCCCTTCTTTCTGGCATTGTTTTTCATATTCAAGATAAATTTCGTTAATTCTTTGAGTATGTGGGTCATAGGTTTTAACATCTTTTGCTCGCATCCCATTTTCTTTTGATCCATTGATATGGTATTGAATCTCTTTTGGGTTAAATTTATCTGTATCAATCTGTAATATTTTGCATAATCTTTTTATAGCTGAAAGCTGGTCACTGCTGTCTAGTATTTGAAAGGTTTGTGGAAGATCCGCATCTTTAAAATGTATTCTTAAAAAACGATTACAAAGTCCATGAAAGGTTCCAACCCACATGCCACGTGGATTCATACCCAGCTGTTTTGAAATTCTTGACAACATTTCATTGGCAGCTTTATTCGTAAAAGTTACTGCAATAAGACCGTTGGGGGAAATAATTTGGTTATGAATTAACCAACTAATTCTTGATGTTAAAACTTTTGTTTTGCCGCTTCCTGCTCCAGCAAGAATGAGGGCTGATTCATTTTGAAGCTTCACTGCTTCAAGTTGTTTTTCATTTAAATCATTTAAGTAGTTTAATTGCATGGGTCATGATGCTACCTTAATTTTTTAAATTTTAGTATGACTATTCGAACTTTTTTAAATTTTAGTTATCATATATTCAAATCTGGAATTTTTGCATTGTTCCTCCCCAATGCACCAGAAAATAAAAAGGGTCTCATTAGAGACCCTTTTTTTATATCTGAACGATATATGGTTACATCATACCACCCATGCCACCCATACCACCCATACCACCCATACCGCCCATATCAGGTGCTGCTGGAGCATCTTCTTTAGGTAGTTCGGCAATCATACAATCAGTGGTAAGCATCAGTCCTGCAACAGATGCTGCATTCTGCAATGCAGAGCGAGTGACTTTTGTTGGATCTAAGACACCCATACTGACCATATCTCCATAAGTATCAGTTGCTGCATTATAGCCATTATTACCTTTTTCAGCCTTAACCTTATTAATAATAACGGAAGCTTCTTCTCCAGCATTTGTAACGATTTGACGAAGAGGTTCTTCAATTGCACGAAGAACAATTTGAATACCCGCATCTTGTTCGGCATTTAAGCCTTTCGTTTTTGCTATTGCGTCTTGTACTCTGATTAGTGCAACGCCACCACCAGGAACAATTCCTTCCTCAACAGCAGCCCGAGTAGCATGTAATGCATCTTCCACACGTGCTTTTTTCTCTTTCATTTCAATTTCAGTCGTTGCTCCAACCTTAATGACTGCTACACCCCCAGCAAGTTTAGCAACTCGTTCTTGAAGTTTTTCTTTATCATAATCACTTGTTGATTCAGCAATTTGAGTTTTGATAGTTTCAATTCTAGATTTAATGCTATCTGCTTTACCTGCACCATCAATGATAATTGTATTTTCTTTGCCAACTTCAATACGTTTAGCTTGGCCAAGATCTTCAAGTTTGATATTTTCTAAAGTTAGTCCAACTTCTTCAGAAATAACTGTACCTCCAGTTAATATAGCAATATCTTCAAGCATTGCTTTTCTTCGGTCACCAAAACCTGGCGCCTTAACAGCAACAGTTTTAATGGTTCCGCGAATATTGTTAACAACTAAAGTTGCAAGCGCTTCACCTTCAATTTCTTCAGCAATAATTAATAAAGGTTTACTTGTTTTTGCAACTTGCTCAAGGGCAGGAAGTAAATCCTTAATGCTGGCGATTTTTTTATCATGAAGCAGAACATAAGGGTCATCTAAAAGCGCAATTTGTCTTTCATTGTTATTTATGAAATAGGGTGATAAGTAACCACGATCAAACTGCATACCCTCAACGACATCCAATTCATTAATTAAACCTGAACCGTCTTCAACCGTAATTACACCTTCTTTACCTACCTTATCCATTGCATCAGCAATGATCTGCCCAACTGATTCATCAGAATTTGCAGAAATAGATCCAACCTGAGCAATTTCTTTACTGGTATTACAAGGCTTACTTAATTTTTGCAGTTCAGCTACTCCTGTTTCAACTGCTTTGTCGATACCCCTTTTGAGGTCCATTGGGTTCATACCGGCTGCAACAGCTTTCATTCCTTCACGAACAATTGCTTGAGCTAAAACAGTTGCTGTTGTTGTTCCATCTCCAGCATTATCAGAAGTTTTTGAGGCAACTTCTTTTACCATTTGCGCGCCCATATTTTCAAATTTATCTTTTAATTCTATTTCTTTTGCTACAGACACACCATCTTTAGTGATTGTTGGTGCACCGAATGATCTTTCAAGAACAACATTTCTTCCTTTTGGTCCAAGTGTAACTTTTACTGCATTTGCGAGTGTATTTACACCTTTGACCATCTTTTGGCGAACATCATCGCCGAATCTTACGTCTTTTGCTGCCATTATTTTTTCTCCGTATTTACTTAATTAATTATTCAATAATTGCCATGATGTCATCTTCGCGCATTACGAGAAGCTCTTTGCCATCAACTTTAACGGTTTGTCCAGCATATTTACCAAATAGCACTTTATCTCCCACTTTGACATCTAAAGCTTTGGTATTGCCGTCTTCTAAAATTTTTCCATTACCAACTGCTTCAATTACGCCTTGGTCTGGTTTTTCTGCTGAAGCACTTTCTGGAATAACAATTCCTGATGCAGTAGTACGTTCTTCTTCAACGCGTTTTACAATCACACGGTCATGTAAAGGACGAATTTTCATTTGTAAGCTCTCCTAATAGTGTATTCTTATTATTATTTGGTTATAAAATTAGCACTCTACAACCAAGAGTGCTAATAATAGGGATGATTGTGCTTTATTTCAAGTGTAAAACTCAAAAAAAAGGTTTTTAATAAGGTTTTTTATGTTTTCTGAACAAGATTATCGTCAATTAAATAATACAGAGCTTAAATTATCTCCAATTACCCTGGGGACCATGACTTTTGGAGATCAAAACTCTAAACAGGATGCATTTGAGCAGCTTGATTATGCCCTTGAATACGGGATCAACTCGATTGATGTTGCAGAGTTGTACCCGGTTCCACCCAAAGCTGACACTTATACGAAAACTGAAACTATAGTTGGTGAATGGTTGAAGTCGCAAAATAGGGAGAAGATTATACTCTCCAGTAAAATTGCGGGCCCCCGACGAGATTTGAATTGGATCAGGGGGGGTCCAATTGCTTTGGATGAATCGAATATTATCGCTGCCGTTGATGGCACTTTAAAAAGAATGCAGACAGATTATCTGGACTTACTCTATCTTCATTGGCCCGAAAGAAATGTACCAATGTTTGGACAATATCGATTTGATCCTAATGAAGAAATAAAAAATGGTAAACAAATTGAGTGGATTTCGATTGAAGATCAATTAGAAACACTTTCAAAATTAGTAAATTCCGGGAAAGTGAAGGCGATTGCTTTATCTAATGAGTTTCCGTGGGGATTAATGCAGTTTATTAAAATTGCTAAGGAAAATGGATATCCATTAATTTGTGCATTGCAAAATAGCTATAGCTTGTTGAATAGGACTATTGAATTTGGAACAACGGAAATTCTGTATCGGGAAAAACTCGGATTTTTAGCATACTCTCCCTTAGCGTTTGGTTATTTAACTGGAAAATATATAAATAATCCCAGTGCAATTGGCCGCGTTACATTATTTCCGGGATATGCCAAACGTTTTGATAAGCCTGGTGTAAATTCTGCTGTGGACAAATACGCTCAATTAGCTCGTAAGTATGAATTGGGGTTAACAGAAATGTCTTTAGCTTTTGTATTTTCCCAATGGTTTATGACTTCAACAATTATTGGCGCTACGTCCATGGACCAGCTTAAGCAAAATATTAATGCTTATCGAATTGATCTACCTGAAGAGTTGCTCAGTGAAATTGAATACATCCATTTGTCAGCTATGAACCCAGCTCCATAAATTTATGAGTAAAAAAAATAAGCAGTTGATTCAAGATAGTATCGATTATGTTTGGCATCCATATTCAAAAATGAATAGCTGTAATGAACATAATTTAATCGCTATTGAATCTGGACATAAAAGTTGGTTAAAGTCAGTTGATGGAGATCAGTATTTTGACGCGATTAGCTCATGGTGGGTGAATTTATTTGGGCATAACAATCCTTTCATTAAAAAAAGTGTGTTGCGTCAACTAAACAAAATTGAACATGTGATGCTTTCAGGAATGACTCATCAGCCAGTTGTTCGTTTATCAAAAAAATTAGCTCATTTAACAAATCTGGACCATTGTTTTTTTTCAAGCGACGGATCAAGTTCGGTTGAAATTGCCTTAAAAATGAGTTTTCATTTTTGGAGAAATAAAGGATTTAAAAAAACAAAGTTTGCTATGTTAGAGAATAGTTATCATGGGGAAACTATAGGCGCAATGTCTGTTACAGATATAGATATTTTTTCTAAGAATTATCATTCCCTGTTAAATAAAAATATCATTCTTCCCAATCCGTCTCCAAAAAATTATGAATCTGAAAAACAACTCAAAGAGTTTGCGCTAGAGAGTTTTAAAAAAGCAGAAGTAATCTTAAATAAACATCATAAAATAATTGCAGGATTGATTATTGAACCGATTCTTCAATGCGCCTCAGGCATGAATTATTATCACCCTATATATTTGAAAAAATTAAGAGCATTATGTTCAAAGCTTGATATTCATTTTATTGCAGATGAGATTGCGGTTGGTTTTGGCCGTACAGGGAAAATGTTTGCATGTCAGCACGCCAATATTACTCCAGACATCATGTGCCTATCAAAAGGTTTATCAGGGGGTTATCTTCCATTGGCAGCCACTGTTGTATCCAAAAAAATATATCATGAGTTTTTAAATCCAGATGTTGAGAAAAACTTTTTGCACTCTCATAGCTTCACTGGCAACCCTCTTGCGTGTTCGGCAGCCATTGCAACTTTAGATTATTTTAATAAAAAATTGAACATTGATGAAGTAAATGAGAAGTCTAAGCTGTTTAACCAGATCATGATGAAATTAACAAAACATAATATTAGAAACTTTTTAAATATTGGAATGATTTGGCGTTTTGATTTACCTGAAAATCAAGAGCCTATGAACTTTGAATCTTTAGCCCGAAAAGAAGGATTGTTAATCCGACCCATTGGCAAGTGTGTCTACATTATGCCCCCTTACACAAGCACCTTGTCTGATATAAAATTTGTAGTGAAAGTTTTAGAGAAAATATTTAAAAAACTACAGATGGATATTAAATGATACGTTTACTTCTAATCATTAGTTTTTTTATTACAACAGCATATTCTCAAGAGCTTGTCATTAAAAATAAAATTAATTCACAAGATTTTGCTTATTCTATAAAAAACATCTCAACAGGTGAGTCATGGGGCAAGAATGCTGATAAATCATTTAATTTCGCATCAGTAAATAAGTTAATCACAGCCACAATTGCGCTCGATGAATTAGGTCCTGATTTTAAATTTCGAACGTCATTTTTCTCTAGCAAAGAAATAAAAGAGAATAAACTTTTAGGTGATTTAATTATCAAGGGGGAAGGAGATCCAACCTTATCAATTGAGAATTTAAAAGATATTTTTAATAGTTTTAAGGCAAGAGGGATTAACCAGATAACAGGAAATATCTTTTTAGATGATTCATACTTTAAATTTCAACCTAACCCAGAATATATTGATGACTTAAGCTACCGAGCTTATAACATTCAACCCAAATCTTTATTAATTGAAGCCGGAGCGATTGAGATTCAATTTTTAAATCAGGATGATAATGTGTACTTATTCAGTAAACCATCCATAAAAGAGATTAAGGTTATAAATAATTTAAAAATAACAAATAAAGTCTGTGAGGACTGGAAGTCCAAAATTCATCCTGATGTAACCTTTTCGGATAAATTGATACAGATTATTCTTAATGGATCTTTTAGTAAGAGTTGTAAAAATAAATCTTTATACCTGAATGCATTAAATCAGGATGAATACTTTAAAGTTGCTATTAACAATATCTTAAACGAGGCGGATATTGAATTTAATGGAGAAATACAAAAGCAAAGCTTTGCTGATGATGAGTTAAATAGCTTTATGTTGCTTCATGAACATTTTTCGGATCCTTTAAATCAGCTGATGTATCAGATGAATAAGTTCAGCCTTAATTTATTTTCAAGGAATCTTGCCCTGACTGCAATGAAACAAAAGACAGAATTTGAAGCTGATGAGTTTAATACCGATATTTTTTTTAAAAGCTGGTTTGAAAAAAAAGGAATCAATTTTAATGAATTTTTTATTGAGAATGGGGCAGGGTTATCACGCGATAGTTATGCCAACACTCTATTATTTCAGGAAGTCTTAACATTTATTGTAGAATCTGACTGGAAATCAGAAATTATTAGCTCACTTCCAATTGCAGGTATTGATGGGACATTAAAGTCAATGTTTAAAGAAAAATCTTTTTCAAATGCAACTCATCTTAAGACAGGCCGTCTTAAAAATGTATTTGCTTTGTCAGGTTTTATGAAGTCAAGCAAGGGCGAGGAATATATAGTAACATTCGTATTAAATGGACCTCAATACCAATCCTTCTTAAAGTTCATTGAACAAAGCCTAGATTATTTGTATCAACATTAAAGCTAACAAGGATTTATATGAAATATTATTTTTTGATTTTTTTAATCATGACATCATCAGTTTTTTCAATTGAATTAATAGGAGATAAGGAAAAAGGTATGGAACAAAAATCTGCTAAAGTCTACGACAAGGGGTTACAGCTCATTGATAATGTGGTTGGTGATGGAAGAGAGGCTGAACCTGGCCTTGTTGTTAGAGTCCATTACACCGGTTGGTTGCTCGATACAAATAAAAAAGATAATAAAGGTGTAAAATTTGACAGCTCGCTTGATCGAAATGATCCGCTAGAATTTACATTGGGCATAGGACAAGTGATTAAAGGTTGGGACGTTGGCTTACAGGGTATGAAAATTGGCGGCAAAAGAACAATCATTATTCCATCTGATTTGGGATATGGATCAAGGGGTGCAGGAGGAGTCATTCCACCTAATAGTGATTTAATTTTTGATGTTGAATTATTGGGTTTGAATTAAATGGATTTAAGGGTTAAATGGAACAAGGGTGTAAGTTTTATCGCTTCTTCAAAAGCTGGTCATGAAATCGTTATGGATGGCCCTGCAGATTTAGGTGGAGAGAATAAAGGAATGCGTCCAATGGAAGTATTGTTATCTGGTGTGGGGGGTTGTACTTCATTTGATGTGGTGACTATTTTAAAAAAATCTCGCCAAGAAGTCAGCGATTGTGAAGCGCTAATTTCTGCTGAAAGAGCTGAGATAGTTCCAAAAGTTTTTACCAAGATTCATATTCATTTTAAAGTTTATGGAAAAAATTTAAATCCAAAAACCGTTGAGCGTGCTATCGAGCTATCCGCAACAAAATATTGTTCAGCTTCAATTATGTTAGGTCAAAGTGTAAAAATTACACATGATTTTGAATTATTAGAAACGGGTAGTTAGTTCTCAATGATTTTAATTTGAAGGGTAATGTCTGAATCAATAACATCCAGCAAGCGATCAATATTAGGATGTTTACCAGGGTTATCTTGAGCATCATCTGTATGCTCAGCATATAAATCGATACCCTCCATTGCAGCATCACTATTTATTTCTCCGTATGTCTCATAGAGATAAAAGTATACCTTTAAGGATCCCATTGACCCAGGCTTGCTTTTTATTACTCCATGAAGGTTATCCTCATGATAAAGCTGAATTTCTTTAATATGATCAGCTGAATTTAAAGTTTCTAAAATATCTTTAAAACGTTGCATTTAAAATTATATCCAGTAGGTTGTTTTTGTCATTATTTTGGAACTTAGACCCATAATTTTTTTAAAAAAACTGGGGAGTTTCTTTGCACCAAGAGCGTTTGCAGTCTTTTGGTGACATTGCTCATCATATTTCATTTGTTTCAAAATAGCATGTGTTTTTTTGTCTTTTTGAGGAATTTTTTCGAGATGGTTGTCGAGGTGAGCAGAAACTTGTTTTTCCGTTTCTTCTAAAAATCCCAGATTAAAGCGTGTATCAATTCTGCTTGCAATTGCGCCTAGGGCAAAAGATCCAAAATAAAATAAAGGGTTAAGCTGACTGGTTTGTCCTTTTAGTTCTTTTATTCTTTGGTCACACCAATTGAGATGATCGATTTCTTCCAACGAGGCTTGTTTGAGTTTTGTTTTAATGTATGAGTCACTATTAAAAAATAACTGACCTCTGTAGAGCGCTTGAGCACAAATTTCACCCGTATGATTAATTCTCATTAATCGAGAAATTTCTTTTGTATCTTTTGTACTTAGTTCATTATCTACTGACTGATACTGTTCTCCGGGGTTACCTCTGTTTCCTTTTGGAGGCACAGTCATTAGCTTTATTGCAAAATCTAATTCGGAGATAACCTTATCAATCATGGTTATTTAATGGTTTTATACATGTCTATACCCTTTAGGATATTAAGAGCTTCTTGAAATTGTTTATCTTCTTCGGTACCAAACTCGACAGGTTTGAAATTTTTAAGTGCTTCGGCACCGTTATCGCTTTTCGATGATTCAGATGTATTGTTTTTTTCATCTGTTTTCGGTTCCGTCGATTCTGATTTATCTTGTTTGTTTTCTTCAGGATTACTTAAACGATTATTTAAATCAGCTTCGCGTGACATTAAACCACTGAACCCATCCTCAACGATAATATCAGGATCAATTCCCTTAGCCTGAATAGATCGCCCTTTAGGTGTAAAGTATCTCGCTGTTGTTAATTTTATCGCAGTTCCATTATTCATTGGAAGGATACTTTGGACAGAACCTTTCCCAAAGCTCTTGGTACCAACAATTAAAGCTCTTTTATGATCTTGTAAAGCTCCGGCTACAATCTCAGAGGCTGACGCAGAGCCATTATTGACTAAGACGACCATGGGTGTTTTTTTGATCTCAGGGGGTAATTTACTTATGTAATTATTGCCTTTAGGGTCTCGGATAAAGTTTTCTGGAATGGCTGTGAGGTGCATTTTAGAGTCTTTGGCCCGACCCTCTGTATAAACAACCAGTTCTCCTTCAGGAATAAAAGCAGCTGATACAGCAACGGCAGCATTAAGGAGACCGCCTGGATTATTCCTCATATCTAAAATAATACCGTTAAGTGGTTTTTTGTTTTCCGCGAACAATTTATTAATTGATTTTGCAACATCCTCACCAGTTCTTTCTTGGAATTGGGTAACTCTTAAATATCCATAATCCTCTTGAATAAGCTTTGCCTTAACGCTTTGGCTTTTAATTTGAGCTCTGGTGATTTTTACATCAAATGGGGTATCTTTCCCTTTGCGTAAGATTTGGACATTGATTGTTGAGCCAGGCTTGCCTCTCATTAGTTTCACAGCATCATTAAGAGTCATTCCTTTAACAGATTTGTCATCGAGTTTGATAATAAGGTCACCACTTTGTAAACCTGCTTTAAAAGCTGGAGTATCCTCAATTGGTGATATGACCTTGACAAAACCATCTTCCATTCCTACTTCAATCCCTAAACCCCCAAATTCTCCGGCAGTTCCTTGTTGCATTTCTTTAAAATGATCTTCATCAAGAAAGGTTGAATGTGGATCTAGTCCTGCCAACATGCCATTCAGAGCTTCCGTTAGTAATTTTTTGTCGGCCACTTCCTCAACATAATCAGCTTTGATTTTTCCAAATACTTCAGCAAATATTCTTAAATCTTCTACGGGAAGTTTTTTTGCCTCTTCTTTTTTGTCAGCAAAAACTGAAAGATTAATACTGACTAGGATCCCAAATATAACTCCAATTGAGATTAAACTAAAATTCTTAAATCTTTTTTTCATAAAACACCCTAAATTTAGAAGACGATAAACATGTACAATATTACATCACATCCTTGATGATTATTAAACCAAAATGCAAAAAAATAACGTAGAGATAAGGTTTTGCCCAAAATGCAAATGGCTTTTTAGAGCAACTTGGATTTCTCAAGAATTATTTAGTACTTTTGAATCCGACCTTGACTCAATTAAGTTAGTTCAATCAGACTCTGGCGTATTCGAGGTATATTGTAATAAAAATATAATTTTTTCCAGACAAGTTGAAAAAGGGTTTATTGATATCGCAATTATCAAACAAAGGCTCAGAGACATAATAGACCCTGAAAGAGATCTTGGACACACTGACAATGTCAGATAAAGTTGATTTCTTCGATAATTTTTTTGCTGAAACTGGAGCATTATCAAAGGCAGTAGAAAATTATCAAATGCGAGTGGGTCAAGTTGAAATGTCAAAATTTATCGATGAGGCATTACATACAAATCAATCTGTTGCTATTGAAGCTGGGACGGGTATAGGTAAAACCATTGGTTATCTAATGCCTTCAATTAGACAAAATAAGAAAATTATTATCTCAACAGCAACAAAAAATCTTCAAGAGCAAATGCTGAAAAAAGATTTTCCAATTCTGCAAAAAGCACTGGGAATAAATTTTAATGTAACTTTATTAAAAGGCCGGACAAATTACTTATGCCATCATCGAATCCAAAATAACTCAAATTTATTTTATTCAAAAAAAGAAGTTTTAGCATTTAATGACATTGAGCATTTTTTTAAATCATCAAAAACTGGAGACATATCTGAGATTCAAGATCTAGAGCTTTCGGGTAATGTATTGCATGCTGTGACTTCAACAAGTGAAAACTGTTTATTTAATGAATGTAAATATAGTAAAGATTGCTTTGTGAATAAAGCAAGAAGAAGGGCACACCAAGCTGAGGTGGTAATTGTAAACCACCATTTATTTTTTTCTGATTTTTTTAATGATAATGATGAGGCTAATAATTTGCTTCCATCTTCTGATGTGATTATTTTTGATGAGGCCCATAACTTAATTGATTTGGCAACACTCTATTCGAGTAAAGTATTTTCATCTTTAAAACTTAATCGAGTTCTTGATGAATTTATTAGCCATTTAAAAAAATCCGTAGTTTCCTTGGATAAATTTTCTAATATTTTTCAACAGTATAATTTCTTAATTTCTCAAATGATGGATTATGTGAAAGATGAAAACCGTAGGGTTTCCTTGCATAAATTAAATAAATTAGATTTATTTAGGGAGGCTAGCGATAAGTTAAGCGATCTGCTTAGCAATTTAATTTTGACCATGAATACCTTGGGGTTTATAAATAAAGATATTGACAGTTGTGTTAATGAGCTGAAGTCTATGAATAATCTATTAACTGAAATTGCTGAGCCCATACAAGATAAAAATGCACTCTGGTTAGAAAGGTTTAGTCAGTCATTTTCGATTCACATTACTCCAATTGATGTTAAAGGAATTTTCAATGATACGTCAAAATTTGCAAATTCATGCTTAGTATTTACATCCGCGACAATCACTACAAATGGAACATTTGACTATTTTAAAGAACTAACGGGTTTGTCAGATATAAAAACTCAAATTTTTGAAAGCCCGTTTGATTATAATAAAAATGCAATTCTTCATATCCCCGAAGATCTTCCTGATCCAAATGCTTATGATTTTTTTTCATCTTTAGTTGATTATATTTATCCAGCGATAAAGCTTAATCAGGGAAGAACGTTAATTTTGACGACCTCATTAAAGGGTATTGATGAAATTGCAGAATGCATTGAGTCCATTTTAAAAAAGGACGCTAATAATTTAAAAATTTTAAAACAAGGCCTCTATTCTAACCACCAATTAATTAGCCAGTTTAAAAAAAGTCATAACACTGTTCTTATTGGGTCATATTCTTTTTGGGAAGGTATTGATTTGATTGGCGATGATTTAACTTTATTGGTGATTGATAAATTACCATTTAAGTCTCCTGATGACCCTATCGTTGAAGCAAAAATAAACTTACTAAAAGATAAAAATTTTTTTATGAAAACTCAAATTCCAATGACCACGTTAATGATGAAGCAGGGATTAGGCCGATTGATTCGAGATTTTTCTGATAGAGGAGTAGCTATAATTGGAGATAATCGAATAAGAAAAAAATTTTATGGCAAACAAATTTTAAGTTCACTACCTCCCTATAAAATAGTCTCTGACTATAATGAGGTTTTACAATTCATAGAGGACATGTAATTGAAAATTTTGGCAATTGATACATCAACTTCTATTTTCTCATTGTGTTTAAAAATAAATGATCATGAGGAAATTATTGAATACGAAGCTGGTGTCACTCATTCAAAAATTATTCTTCAGGAAATAAAAAGTATTTTAAAAAAATGTGGCTTAGCAGTAAGTGATTTAGACGCTATTGCATTTTCATCTGGCCCAGGTTCGTTTACTGGTATTAGGATTGCTTCTGGCGTTGCATACGGTCTTGCGTTTCCACATAAAATTCCTATTGTTCCAGTCAATTCTCTTGAGGTGATTGCGTCAATGGCCAACTCAAAATATATCATGTCGACAATTGATGCGCGTATGGATCAAATTTATCTTCAGATCTTTAGAGCTGAGGCAAATAAAAAGAATTTTTTTCCTCTGGTCAAACCGCAAGTTATTGAACCATCAGAGCTCCCACAATTACCGGAGGAGGTAACAAATAATTTAACAATTATTGGGACGGGCTATGAGCTTTATAAAAAACAGTTCAATGATGCATATCTATGGATCAATTATTTAACGGTCAATGTACAAAGTGGATTATCCTCATACCTTGCAAAATTGGCAGCTTGTAATCTTCCAAAAGAATTTTCGCTCAGGGAGATTTTGCCGCAATATGTTCGCAATAAGGTCGCCTACACAATTGAAGAGAGAAAACTAAATGCAAATCACTGAAAGTGATGCAATTGAAAGTGATTTAAAAAATATTCTATTAATAGAGAGTCAGAATAAGGTTGCATTATGGTCACTAAAAAATTTTCAAGAATCATTGACAGCAAAAGATTATTTTAAAGTAGTGAGATTCAATGATGAGACTGTCGCTTTTATTATTGCAAAAGTGATGAATCATGAATGTGAAATTCTTAACCTTGGAGTGGAAATATCAATGAGGAAAAAAAAATTAGCATCAAAATTACTAAATAACCTTATAGATTTTAGTAAAGCGCGTAATATCAAACAAATTTTTTTAGAAGTAAGAGTGTCAAATACTGCTGCAGTGAATTTATATGATAAATTTAAATTTAATGAGATAGGGTGTCGACCCAATTACTACATTACAGAAAATGGTAGAGAGGATGCCCTTATTATGGGGGTGGATTTGTAGATGACTTTTAATGAAAAAGACCAATTAGAAGAATTAAATTTACTACCAATTTGGGAGCTGAGAGCGCCTTCTGTGTCTGAACCAAAAGTATCAAATTATAGTGATGATTTATTTTTTGTGACAACTTTAAACGTGAATGCAAAAAAAATATATTTTATTTTTGATGTGGATCACGATGATAAACAAAGTCAAAATCTTATGAATAGTATTAACCAATTTTTAAAATCATTGGGAATTCATGAAGTCAATAAAGATCAGGTTCTTTTGAATTTAGTTCAACACACCGATGGTATTAAAATTATATTAACTGAGAAGGGCTATGATGACCCCTCATTAATAAAACTTCCCTCTCTTCGATCAATGTGTAAAAATCCAGAGTTAAAGAAAAAATTATGGAATACCATTAAAGAAAATTTAAAATTATGAAAGCTAGCCAGTTTTATCTATCAACGCTCAAAGAAGCCCCTCAAGATGCTGAACTTAAAAGTCATCAATTAATGATTAGAGCCGGATTTATCAAACGTTTAAGTTCAGGTTTGTATAGCTGGATGCCTGTAGGGCTAAGAGTTCTGAAAAAAGTTGAAAATATAATTCGTGAGGAGATGAATAAAGCAGGAGGTATTGAGCTTCTCATGCCAGCAATACAACCCTCTGATCTCTGGAACGAAACGCAAAGATGGGACTTATTTGGACCGCAGATGCTTAAGATCAAAGATAGGCATGACAATGATTTTTGTTTTGGTCCAACGCACGAAGAAGTGATCACAGATATTGTTAGAAAAGAAATAAAAAGCTACAAGCAGCTTCCTATTAACTTTTATCAGATTCAAACAAAATTTCGAGATGAAATTCGGCCAAGGTTTGGGGTAATGCGGGCTCGGGAGTTTCTTATGAAGGACTCTTATTCATTTCATGCAAATGATGAAAGCCTTCAAGAAACCTATAAGGCGATGTTTGAGGCCTACAATAAAATTTTTACTCAGTTAGGCCTTAATTACCGTTCTGTTGCTGCAGATTCTGGTGCAATAGGTGGAGATTCATCCCATGAATTTCATGTTCTTGCAGATTCAGGGGAGGATTTGATTGCCTTTTCTGATCAGTCAGAGTACGCCGCAAATATTGAAAAAGCTACTACCCAAATTCAAGCCAATCCAGAACAAAAAAGTTTACCAACAGCAAAAATTCACACACCATCAATTTCAACAATTAATAATTTGGTAGAGCATTTTCAATGTAATTTGGATCAAATATTAAAATCTATTGCATTTGTTGCAGATGGAGAATTAGTCATTTGTTTTTTAGCCGGGAATCGGGATATAAATTTAATTAAATTACAAAAAACATTAGCAGTTGAAAAATTGCATATGGCAAAAGATGCAGATCTTGAAAAAAATAACTTGTTTCCAGGCTTCATTGGCCCGCAGGGTATTGATCATATTCGACAAATTTTCGATCACTCTGTATTAGCAATGAAAAATATGATCTGTGGTGCAAATGAGTTGGACTATCATCTGAAAGATTTTAATTTTCAACAAACACCATCATGTCATGATATCTCGAATGTGATTGAAGGCGATCTCAGTCCAGATGGTAAAGGCCAATTAAAATTTTGCAGAGGTATTGAAGTTGGTCATATTTTTCAGTTGGGAAAAAAATATTCAAAGGCAATGGGTGCAAACTTTTTGGACGAACAGGGAGTTTCACAAACTTTAACCATGGGTTGTTATGGAATTGGAGTCTCTCGAATTGTTGCAGCAGCAGTTGAGCAGAATAATGATGATAACGGCATGATTCTTCCACAATCGATTGCACCATTTGAAGTTGTAATTATTCCAATTGGAATGAACAAGAGTGATCTAGTAAAAAATGAATGCCTAAAAATTTATCATTTATTAAAAGAAAATAACTTTGATGTATTGTTAGACGATCGAGATTTAAGGCCTGGAATTATGTTTGCTGAATCGGATCTAATTGGCATTCCTCATCGAATTGTAGTTGGTGAAAAGAGTCTTAATCAGGGTGAAGTCGAGTATAAGGGAAGAAAAAATCAAGAGACTTTTAATATCACCCTCAATGATGTTGTTGAAAATTTAAAAAAAATAACAACAAAAATTATTTAAAAATTTTATATGCATAATACGTTCCAAAATCACCTTCGGAATCGATGTACAGGAAAAACAAACCATTGTTTGTATAACCCAAGCCATTAAAATGATTCTTCGCTCTGAGTTTCAATGATTTAGGGAGTTCAGTGGCACCTTTAAATTTACCATTTAAATCAAAAGTAAGAATTTTCTTATGATCAACGTCAAGTAAGGCTAATTCAAATCCATTTTGATTTGTAAAAGCAATGTAATGATCAGTAATATCGTGATGTTCAACCCCAGCTTTTTCTAAATCCAGCATGATTTCATTTTTAATTTCATTCGATGCTGCATCAATAACACGAACAACATGACTCTTCTCTTGTTTTGCAAAATACTGGTTATTTTTAGCATCATAGGATGGCATAGTTCCAGCGCTACCGAAGGTCTCAGAGAAACCTGAAATAGTTTTTGATTTGTTGGTCAATAAGCCTTGGTCATCCAATTCCAATTTAAAAATTCCTGTGTTCGGAAAAAATCCAGCTGCACTAGATACGTTGTAAGTAATTGTTTCTAGAGATTTGGTGGTTTCATTGAAATAAATAGAGCGATTATCAAATCCCGGATTGGATGATTTAATGTATTTTCCATCTTCAGAATAGACATGTATCTGTGATTTTGAAAAGGGTTCGCCGCCAATAGGTGCGAGGCCTCCATCTGCAATGTAGTATTTTTTCTCAGCAGGAATAAATGCTACAGTCATTGGCCTTGTGCTGGGTTCTTTCGCTAAAGGTATTTTAAAAGCAAGCTCTGCATTATTAAGGGGCTCGGCGTACACATTAAAAAAAGTAAATACAGCAAAAATACTCAAAATTAACTTCATAAAATTTTCTCTATTATTTATCAACTATCTCTTTGTCATTGGTGTGAGCTCTTTGTTCAATAAACATGGCATCACCATAACTAAAAAAACGATACTCTTGATGCACCGCATGTCTGTAGGCTGCCATTATAAACGAATGTCCAGCAAAAGCCGAAACTAGCATTAATAAAGTACTTTTAGGGAGATGGAAGTTGGTAAACAAGCTATCCACAACTTTAAAATGGTAACCCGGATATATAAAAATATCAGTTTTTTGAAATCCTGTTATTTTCTTTTTGACACTATATGCTGATTCTAAAGCTCTTAAAACAGTTGTGCCAATTGCGATTACTCGCCCATTATTTTTTTTTGTTTGCTCTATTTTTTTATATACATTTTCATCAATAAAGAATTCTTCACTATGCATCTTATGGTTGTGAATATTCTCTTGTCTAACTGGTTGAAATGTACCTGACCCTACATGCAGTGTTATGAAGTCATAATCAATTTCTTTTTGCTTTAGATGATCAAAAAAAACATCATCAAAGTGAAGTCCAGCAGTTGGAGCAGCGATCGCACCTTCGTGTTTTGCAAAAATAGTTTGATAACGATCCAAATCTTCTTCATTATTTTTTCTATTTATATAAGGCGGTAAAGGCAATTGACCGAATTGATCTATTAACTGATAAACATCAATAGATATCGATAATAAAAACATATTATCTATTCGAGATTGAGCCCTAATTTTTGCTGGTCCAACAAGAATCTCAAGGCCATCTTTAATTTTTTTTGAGGTTCCGATATGACCTACCACCAAGTGATTATTGATAATTTTTTCAATCAGAATTTCAACCTTGCCGCCCGAAATTTTTTCACCTAAGAGTCTTGCCTTAATCACCTTAGTATTGTTAAAAATAACCAAATCATTTTGTTTTATTGTGTCAATAAAACTTTTAAATTCTTTATCATCAATTTTATTTTGACTCGGATTCAAGAGTAAAAGACGACTATCTGATCTATCTTCTTTGGGAAACTGTGCAATAAGATTAGGGGGTAAATGATAATTAAATTCTTCAATGTTCATAATAAAAGCTTGCTATAATTTGCATTCTGCCGGGATGGCGGAACTGGTAGACGCACGGGATTCAAAATCCCGCGCTGGCGACAGCGTGCGAGTTCGATTCTCGCTCCCGGCACCATCTAAAGTGTATCAAATTATTCATGACATGATTGAAAATAAATTTAACAAATTAAAAGATAAACAGACAATAATTATTCGGCCTAATCCTGCTATGCCTTGGCATATCATTAAAAAAGTATATCTTTTGTTTGGATGTTTTATTCTGTTAATTGCAATCGCTTTATCTTATGTTAATTTATATTTGGCAATTCCTTTTTACGGCATAGAATTCATAATTCTTGGGTATGCACTTTATATTACTGCTTTAAAAAGTACTTATTATGAAGAGATCATCGTTGGTTCGCATGATATAAAGGTTCGCTTTGTGATGCGTAAAAATGTGAAAGAGTATAATTTAGTCAAAGATTGGACTAATTTTCAATACGAACCCCCGACTAAATTAAAACACTCAATATTGTATTTTGTGCATAAGAATAAAAAAATTGTTTTAGGACAAAGAGTTACAGATGAGGAGCGAGAAAAGTTGAAAAATATCATAAAAAACTTTTAGTTTTTGGTTGACAAGATTGTTACAAATTAGTTACATTTACACAGTTAAAATTGTATAAAATTCTTTTACCTTATTAATTTAAAGCATTTGTGAAGAGAGAGATATGACCAGTATTTTCAAAAAATTAATTCAAGCAGCATTTCTTCTTACATTACCACTCGTTGCTGTTGCTGAGTGGGGACTTAATATGAGAGAGGGCATCACCCCGATCAGTCAAAAAGTTTATAACATGCACATGGTCTCACTCACTGTAGTGACCATTATTGGTATTGTTGTCTTTGGGGTAATGTTTTGGTCTATTTTTCATCACAGAAAATCGCGTGGCGTTAAACCTGCACAATTTTCGCACAGTACTACAGTTGAAGTAATTTGGACTGCTATTCCTTTAATCATTATTATTGGTCTCGCTATCCCAGCAACAAAACTTCTTATCGAAATGGACGATACTTCTGATTCAGCCCTTACTGTTAAAGCTGTGGGGTACCAGTGGAAATGGAAGTATGAATATCTTGAAGACGATTTAACCATATATAGTAATTTAGATGAAAAAAGTGTTGAATTAAGCCAACGTGTTGATACAGCGAATCCAATGGAACATGAAAACTATCTTTTAGACGTTGACGAGCCGCTTGTATTACCAACGAATACAAAAATAAGGATTTTAACTACAGCGAATGATGTCATTCATGCATGGTGGGTTCCTGACCTTGGATGGAAGCGTGATGCAATTCCTGGATTTATTAATGATAACTGGACAATGATTAGCGAGCCTGGAACATACCGAGGGCAGTGTACTGAAATCTGTGGTAAAGGACATGGCTACATGCCAATTGTTGTAAAAGCTGTATCAATGGATGAATATAAAACCTGGGTAGCGGAGAAGAAAGAGTCACAAGAGGCTGCAGCAGCATCATCTAATAAAGAAATGTCTATGCAAGAATTAATGACAAAAGGTGAGGCGGTGTACAAAGCAAATTGTTTAGCATGTCACCAAGCTAACGGCCAAGGAGTCCAAGGTGTTTTTCCAGCTTTAGCTGGTAGTCAAATAGCTACAAAACCTGAAAATATTAAAACACACATAACCCATATCCTGTATGGTAAGAATTTAATGCCAGCTTTTGGTGAGCAATTGAATGACGGCGACATTGCTGCGGTTGCAACCTACGAACGAAATGCTTGGGGTAATGACACCGGCGATATGATTCAAGCGTCTGATGTCAAAGCAGAAAGAAAATAATTTTTTAATTGAGTTAAATATTTTATGAGGAAAATATTATGAGTACAGTAGCACATGAACATGACCATCATCATGCTCCATCTGGTCTGAAGCGTTGGATTTTTTCAACCAACCATAAAGATATCGGAACTTTATACTTAATTTTTTCACTGATGATGTTTTTTATCGGCGGCGCGATGGCAATGATCATCAGGGCTGAATTATTTCAGCCCGGTCTACAATTTGTTGATCCACAATTTTATAACTCAATGGTTACCGTTCATGCCCTCATCATGATATTTGGTGCCGTTATGCCTGCAGGAGTAGGTCTTGCAAACTGGATGATCCCACTTATGATTGGTGCGCCTGACATGGCTCTTCCAAGGATGAATAATATGAGTTTTTGGATTTTACCTTTTGGTTTTGCTCTACTGATTAGTACTTTATTTATGAATGGGGGCGGACCAGCTGGTGGATGGACCATGTATCCACCTCTTGTATTGCAATTGGGCGATGCTTTCCCATTTTTAATTTTTACAGTCCATATATTGGGGGTATCATCAATCATGGGCGCTATCAATATTATCGCGACAGTATTTAATATGAGAGCACCTGGCATGACATTAATGAAAATGCCACTTTTTGTTTGGACTTGGGTCATTACGGCATTTTTATTAATTGCTTCACTTCCTGTGCTTGCAGGAGCTGTAACAATGCTCTTAACCGATAAGTACTTTGGAACAAGCTTCTTTAGTGCGGCGGGCGGCGGAGACCCTGTATTGTTCCAACATATTTTCTGGTTCTTTGGACACCCTGAGGTATATATCCTTGCTTTACCAGCGTTTGGGATTATTTCTACAATTATTCCAACGTTCTCAAGAAAACCGTTATTTGGTTATGCGTCAATGGTTTATGCAACTGCATCGATCGCAATACTTTCATTTTTTGTTTGGGCCCATCACATGTTTACCGTAGGTATGCCAATCAAGGGTGAATTATTCTTTATGTACGCAACAATGTTAATTTCAGTTCCTACGGGAGTAAAGGTATTCAATTGGATGGCAACAATGTGGAGGGGTGCAATGACATTTGAAACACCAATGTTGTTCTCGATTGCTTTTGTAATCTTATTTACTATTGGTGGCTTCTCTGGATTAATGCTCGGTATCACACCTGTAGATTTTCAATACCATGATACCTACTTTGTTGTTGCTCACTTTCATTATGTGCTCCTTACAGGCGCTGTATTTGCGTTAATGGCTGCAGTTTACTATTGGTTACCAAAATGGACAGGGTACATGTATGACGAAAAACTTGGTAAGATCCATTTTTGGTTGTCTACAATTGCAGCAAATGTTTTATTCTTTCCACAGCACTTTTTGGGGTTAGCCGGAATGCCAAGAAGAATTCCTGATTACAATATTCAATTTGCTGATTTTAATATGATTTCTAGTATTGGTGGATTTGCATATGGCTTAAGTCAGTTACTGTTTGTCTATATTGTGATTAAGTGTGCCTTAGGCGGTAAGAAAGCAAAAGCGCAAGCATGGGAGGGTGCAAAGGGCTTAGAATGGACAGTGCCATCACCAGCTCCATTCCATACATTTGAAACACCTCCTAAACTTACAAAGGCAATGTTAGAACATTAATTTAGATGGCTTTGTCGGAGGATGATAAAAAAAAATTAAGTAAAAAGAATAAGCGCTTAGCGATAGTTTTAGGGATAGTTGCTTTTTCTTTTTACTTTTTCTTTGTAATGAGTCATTTATAAAATGTCTACAAAACAAAGAAGTATAAACAAAACTACAACAATTTTATTTATTGTTACAATATTGATGTTTGGTTTTGGTTATGCAATGGTCCCTTTGTATGATGCATTTTGCCAGATTACTGGCTTAAATGGAAAAACACAAAGAGTGACTGAAGGTGCAGGGGAGGCATCACCAATTTTAGATCGAGAGGTACGTGTACTTTTTGATTCGAATGTGAACGGTGATTTACCATGGAGGCTAAAACCTTCGGTGAAATCAATTAAAGTTCAACCAGGAAAGTTTTATGATGCCACATATACTGTAACAAATATGGCGAATGTTCCTATTATTGGTCAAGCCATTCCAAGTGTATCCCCTCAAATTGCATCTTTATATTTTAAAAAGTCAGAATGTTTTTGTTTTGTGAATCAGCTCTTGGAGCCAGGTGAAACAAAAGACATGCTGGTAAGATTTGAGGTAGACCAAGATTTGCCGGTTGATGTAGGAGCGTTAACACTTTCTTACACGTTTTTTAGAGCAAAAGGTAATAATTCATAAATTTTATTAGGAAAGATTATGGCAACTAAAGATATTTATTATGTCCCTGAGGGAAGCAAATGGCCGATATTTGGAAGCTTTGCTTTATTTGTATTATTTATTGGAGGCGCCTTACTCTTTAATGGTAATGCTAATGCTCACACTGTCTTGTACATAGGAGTCGCCCTGGTTGCTTACATGTTTGTTGGTTGGTTTAATGACGTTATTGGTGAGAGTCGTTCAGGAAAATACAGTCAGCAGGTTGATGTTAGTTTTAGAATGGGAATGGGTTGGTTTATCTTTTCAGAAGTCATGTTCTTTGCTGCATTTTTTGGTGCCTTATATTATGCAAGAATGTTTTCTATTCCCTGGTTAGGCGGTCTAGGATCAGGGACAGCAACCCATGAATTTTTATGGTCAGCATTTGAAGCTGCATGGCCATTAAGTGTTACACCTGATCCAACAAATTTTGATCAACCTAAAGATGTGATTCCAGCCTTCGGTGTCCCAGCGATTAATACCCTGATTTTGCTTACCAGTGGCGTTACAGTTACCATTGCGCATTGGGCTCTTAAAGCAAATAAAAGGTCCACTTTAAATTTATGGTTAGCGGCTACAGTTATTCTTGGTTTTGTATTTGTTTATTTTCAAGCTGAAGAGTATGCTCACGCATATGGCGACTTAAATTTAAAACTGAGTTCTGGCATATACGGTTCAACTTTTTATATGCTGACTGGTTTTCATGGTTTTCATGTGACAATGGGTGCGGTTATGCTTCTTGTAATTTTATTGAGAAGCTTTAAAGGACACTTCAGCAAAAAAGATCATTTTGCCTTTGAGGCTGTTGCCTGGTACTGGCACTTTGTCGATGTGGTCTGGTTAGGATTATTTATTTTCGTCTATTGGGTTTAATTGATGATTTGAAAAAGAACGCTACCTCAGGTAGCGTTTTTTTTTAATAATGATTTGGGACAATAAGTCCAAATTTAAAACCAATCATAATCATTAAAAATAAAATCACAGACAAAGTAACCCGAATTGTTAGTGAGGTTACCATTTTCTTTGATTGATCCATATCTCTCATAAGAAAATGGAGTCCGCTGGTTAATGATAAAATAACAACTATTAAAAGAATGATTACCATTGATTTATAAATTGATTGTATATCCATCCAATAATACTATAGGAACATAAGACCCATTGAAAGAAAAAAATAGATCAATTTTTATAAATATATTATTTGTTATTTCTTTCTTAACTTTAGTTCGCCTTGGCTTCTGGCAACTGGATCGAGCTGATCAAAAAAATGAGATTAATCAAAATTTTATTGAAAGACAATCTGAAGAGGAGATAACAGACCAGAGCTTAATCAACGAAGAAAATCTCTGGAGAAAATTTACGCTCGATGGTGAATTTTTAAATATTAATTTTTTTCTTGATAACCAAATGTATAGACGAAATGCAGGCTATACAGTATTTACGCCATTTGTAACATCAAAAGGTTTGGTTATTTTGGTTAACCGGGGATGGCATTCATTACCCGAATTACGTGATGAAATTCCCTTAATAGGAAATATCATTGGCTCAAAAACAATTACAGGTATTCTGTCTTCAATACCGTCCCATGGGATTATTCTTACGGATCAAAATATAGAGTTAATAGGTACTAATTCTGTTCGAATACAGCGAATGGATTTGGATGAAATAAAAAATATGATTGAGATGGAAAATCTAAAGATGATTCCACTGGTATTAACTTTAGATAAACCTATAGATCAAAATTTAGTAAAACATTTAGTTTTACCTGTTTCTAATTCAGAAAAAAATTATGGGTATGCATTTCAATGGTTTGCATTTGCAGCAACTCTTCTAATAATCTTTATAGTTTTAAGGAAAAAAACAAAATGATATCAAAGGTCACGAAAGCAAGAATTTTTTTAGTAGCAATTATCATATTGTTTACAGCTCCCTTTCTGAGTTCTTGGTATTTGGTTTTTTTTACTGATTTTAAAAAAAATGACCTTGGTGTTCAAAATGGAGAATTAATTATTCCCGTCGTTGAAATTGGGCCAATTGAAACAATCTCTATTGGCGGAACTGAAAAGGAAGCTTTAATTGGAAAGTGGACTATTTCAGGATTTGTTGACGGAGAATGTGAAAACCAATGTCAAGAATTTCTCTACAAGATTAGACAAATACGCTTAGCACTTGGAAAAAATTTAGATAAAGTGGGGAGGCTTATTTTTAGCAATCATGAATCAATATTAAATTTTGATAATGAGTTTAGGGGGCAGAATGTTGTCATTGATTCATCTGAGCTTGAAAGAATAAACCAGTTATTTTCTGGGATTTCTGATTTTGATCAAAATGATATTTTTTTAATTGATCCTTATGGTTTTGTAATGATGAGGTATAAGCGTGATGCTGAACCTAAAGGTATCATCAAGGATATTGAAAGGCTTATCAAGCACTCATCTTAGATTACTAATGAGCTTATCTAGACTTTCATAGTTGATTTCACCAATAATTGTATTTTGAATTATGTGGTTTTTATTGGTGATAATAGTGGTTGGAGTTAATCTTACTTTATTAAATTTTTGCAGTATTTTTCCATCGGAATCCAATGCGATTTTAAAGGGAATCTGATTTTTGTCTTTAAAATTAATTACTCTGCTTGGCAGATCATAGGGCATCGCTACCGCAATTAATTCAATGTCATTTTTATATTTATTGTGAATTTGTGTAAGTGCCGGCATTTCTTTAATGCAAGTTGCACAATCAGTTGCCCAAAAGTTGAGGATTACAACTTTATTTTCTAAATCTTTTGTGAACAGCTTTTGATCACCTAAGATATTAAATTCTAATTCAGGCAACGTCTTAGGTGTATTAATAAAAAAAAGACTTAAAATAATTGAAAGAATGAAGAAAACTACTAATAATTTTTTTTTATTTTCGCGCATCACTTTAATAAGACTTTGATATAATCAAACGTTCGAATTTTATCAATAAAACCAATAATCATAAAGAAATGAATTTTTATAAAAAGCTCACTTTATTTGCCACTTTACTTGCATTAATCGTTGTATCCTTTGGTGCTTATGTTCGTTTATCAGATGCAGGTTTAGGTTGCCCTGATTGGCCAGGCTGTTATGGAACACTCACTGTACCTCAGAGTATAGATGCCATAGAACAAGCCCAATCTTTTTACCCCGATAGTCCAGTTGAGACTGATAAAGCATGGGTGGAAATGATTCATCGTTATATCGCAGGAATTCTTGGAGCAATAATTTTATTAATTGCTATTTTGTCATATAAATTCAAAAACCAAATAAATTATTCCTTAAAATGGCCATTCTTTTTATTATTGTTGGTAATCTTTCAAGCTGCTCTTGGGATGTGGACTGTAACAATGTTATTAAAACCTGCTGTTGTTTCATCCCATTTGATTGGTGGTATGTCAGTTTTAGCTATTTTAACTTATTTGATGCATCGAAATTATGGTACTCATCGAGAAAATTTTGTCACCAATAAGTTTGAAAGAAAAGTCATTCGATTTTCTTTGGCCTTATTATTTTTTCAGATTGCATTGGGTGGTTGGACAAGTACCAATTATGCAGCTTTAGCTTGTACTGACTACCCGACCTGTCATGGTGAATTAATCCCTGAAATGGATTTTTCCAATGCTTTTACTATTTTTAGAGAACTTGGTGTGACTTCATTAGGTGAGCCACTGTCACTTCAAGCATTACATGCGATTCAATGGGTCCATCGTGTAGGGGCTATTGTGGTATTGATCTACTTATTATTTGTTGCTTATTTATTAAAAATTAATCAAGGTTTTAATCTTTGGAGAAACGTTTTGATATTAGTAGTTGTTTTACAATTCATTATTGGAATTGCTAATTTATTATTACATCTACCCGTTGTTTTGGCCACACTGCATAATCTAGGAGCTGCTCTTCTCGTAGTCATTTTAGTTGGAATTAACTCAAGGATTACCAAGCCATGGCAAAGTTAAACATGATAAATTCACGTTCATTTTTCAGTCATGAAGCCTTTAAAAGTTTTTACGCACTGACAAAGCCAAGGGTATGCGCCCTCATTGTTTTTACTGCAATTATTGGAATGTTTTTGGCAACTCCAGGCATGGTTCCATTGGATATTCTATTTTTTTCATCTATTGGAATTGCATTTGTATCCGGAGCTGCGGCTGCTTTCAATTGTTTAATTGAAGAAAAGATAGATGCAAAGATGGCGAGAACAAGAGGTCGTCCATTACCACTCGGCCAAGTCTCACAAAAAGAAACTATTGTATTCTCAGTACTGCTTGGATGTTTAGGCTTGCTGATGCTTTATTTTTTTGTAAATTCTTTAACCATGTGGCTTACTTTAGTAACTTTTTTTGCATATGCGGTTATATACACAATTTTTTTAAAACCGGCAACGCCTATGAATATTGTGATTGGTGGAGCATCAGGTGCAATGCCTCCTGTGCTTGGATGGGCAGCAGTCACTAATCAAGTTACTCCTGAGGCATTAATTTTATTTTTAATTATCTTTTGTTGGACTCCTCCTCATTTTTGGGCACTGGCTTTATATCGACGCAAAGAATATGAGAAAGTAGGGATGCCCATGCTTCCCGTCACTCATGGTGAAAAATATACTCGCCTTCAAATTGTTTTGTATACAATTATTTTAGTGATTGTGACCATGATGCCTTTTAGTGTTGGTATGTCAGGATTGATCTATATTATCTTTGCAACCCTATTAAATGCTTACTTCTTATACTACACAGTGATGCTATATCGCCAATATTCTGATAAACTATCCATGAAAATATTTAGATATTCTATATGGTATCTGGGGCTTATTTTCTTAGCTTTTTTAGTGGATCATTATTTTAAATTTAAATTTATTTAGTAGATTTTAGATACGAAGAAGGATTGTTATGAGTAAAAACAGTGAATTAAGAAGCGTTATTGAAACCACAGCAGTTGTTATTGGAAGTTTTGTTGCTGCTGTTGTATTAATTGTATTACTAACAAAAGATTATTCATCTGGTGAAGTTCAAGCCCCAGAAAAGGTTGTTGATGGATCAACAACAGAGCCTGTAGCTCAAGTAGCGGTTGCTGATGAAACAGCTACAGATGAAACATCTTCAGGTTCCTCTATTGATGCAAAAAAAATTGTGGCCGCAAACTGTGCCATGTGTCATGAGGGCGGATTAATGGGAGCACCAAAAATTGGAAGTTCTGATCAGTGGTCACCCAGAATAGCTCAAGGTAAAGATACTCTAGTTCATAATGCCATTAACGGTATTCGTCAAATGCCTGCTCGCGGAGGTAACGCTAAACTTTCTGATGCAGAAGTAGCTGCAGCAGTTGTTGAAATGGCAAATGCTTCAGGCGCAAGCTTTTAGTCTATAAGTAATGCTTTAAATGGCAGCCTATGCAATTGGAGATGTGCAAGGTTGTCATTTTTCATTTCTAGATTTACTTAATCGGATCAAATTCAACTCTGATTGCGATCAAATTTTTTTCGTGGGTGATTTAGTCAATCGGGGAAAAAATTCAAAGTTGTTCGCAGAATGGTGTTTGAGTAATCAAGCAAATATCAAAACAGTTCTGGGAAATCATGATTTACATTTTATGGCTGTTTATTTTGGACAAAAGCAGCAAAATAAATCTGATACCTTAGATGGATTACTCAGCTCAAAAAAAATATCTGCTTTCATCGAGTGGATCTATCAACAACCCCTTGTGATTGATTATGAAAATTATTTAATTGTTCATGCAGGGATTTACCCTCACTGGACGATAGCCCAATCAATAGACTTATCAAAAAAAGTTCACGAGGAATTAATTGCAGAGCCTGAAAAATTTTTATTTAAAATGTATGGTAATGATCCAGGATTCTGGAGCGAAGATTTAGATAATTTTTTAAAATTAAGAATGACAATAAACATTATGACTCGCATGCGCATGTTAAATAGTGACTTATCTCTAGAATATAACTACAAAGGTGAGATTTCAAAAATAAATCATGATAAATTTCAACCAAAACCTTGGTTTGATTTCAAAAGATTGGATTCAAGTAAAAAGATCATCACTGGGCACTGGTCCGCAATTAATATCTGTCGCCATCTATATGGAATATCTATTGATAGTGGATGTGTGTGGGGTAATGCACTTACGGCGTTTTGTCTCGAGACTCAGGAATTATTTCAGGTACCTGCACACCCTGATGATCTAATCATTTAATTTAAAACCTGTTAAATTTTCAATATCACTAATCGTGGGATTATGATTTTGCCCTCCCTTTGACTTTACTTTGAGTGCGGCTAAAGCGGATGCAAGTAAACCGGTTTTATTCCAATCCCAATGATGAGTTATGCCATAAGCAATTCCTGCTCGGTAAGCGTCGCCACATCCCGTGGGGTCAATCGGATTCGGCACTTTAAAAGCTGGAATATTCAACTCATTGCCGTTGGTTATAATTAAAGAACCAGATGCACCTTTTGTAATAATCAAAGCATTAACTTGATTACTAATTTCTTGAAATGACAAACCAGAGTTTTTACTAAGCATTTCAGCCTCATAATCATTGACTGTGATGAAGGAGGCTTTGTTTATAAAATTTAATAATTCATCTTTATCAAACATAGGCAATCCTTGACCAGGATCAAAAATAAAGGGTATTCCACACTTAAAAGACTGTTCTGCATGTTCAATCATCCCTTCTTTGCCGTCAGGAGATATTAAGATCAGTTGAATATTTTCCTTAATATCCATAATAGTATTTAAATGACTTTTGGACATAGCCCCAGGGTGGAAGGCGGTGATTTGATTATCATCTAAATCAGTTGTAATAAACGCCTGAGCTGTAAAATCATCATTGCAGAGTTTGATAAAATTTGTTGCTATGTGATTTTTCGTTAACCAGGATTGATAGGGTTCAAAATCCTTACCCACTGTACTCATTATTTTAAAGTTAGCTTTTATAAGATTTAGGTTATATCCAATATTTCCTGCCGTACCGCCAAAGTTTTTCTCCATATCAGGGACATAGAATGCAACACTTAGCTTATGAATTTGGTCAGGCATAATATGATTCTTAAAATAATCATGAAAAACCATTATTGAATCAAAGGCCATAGAACCACAAACTAATATACTCACAAAAACTCCAAACTAAGGTTTATAAATAACAAGAAATACCGCAGCGATAAGAATAATTACTGGAACTTCATTAAAAATTCGATAAAAAACATGGCTGTGGTAGTTTTTATCATATTTAAAAAGATTGAGAAATTTCCAACAATAAAGATGATAAATTATAAGAAAAAAAACTAAAATTAATTTATAGGTGAGCCATTGGCCTTGGTAAGGGTAATTATAAATTAATAATAATCCAAAAAAAATGGTGAGAATTCCCCCTGGTGTCATGATGCCATAAAATAATTTTCTTTCCATAACCTTAAAGCGATCATTACTGATTTTATCTTTTGTCTCAGCATGGTAAACATAGAGACGAGGCAGATAAAATAAACCTGCAAACCAGGTGACCATAAAAATAATATGTAGTGATTTCATCCAAAGCATAATTAGTTACATTTTACATGAATACTGAATAACCCTACTTCTGGTATCGTTGATACATAGACTATCGCATGGTATTCTTAGGTTTTAAATTTATAAAATTAATGAACGCACCAATTTCAACTGATTTCCTCAAAGCTCAATCAAAATTTTCTAGTAAAATTCGAGAAATTCCATATAACTATACTTCGTTTTCAGACAAAGAAATAGTTTTTCGTTTTCTTGGTGAAGAAATGTGGAACATCATTGAAGACCTTCGAAATGAGCGTAAAACAGGCATGTCAGCAAGAATGCTCTTTGAAGTGTTGGGAGATCTTTGGGTTGTAACAAGAAATCCATACCTTGAAGATGATTTGCTGGAAAATCCCAAGCGACTTAAACAATTGATTGATGCCCTTCATCACCGAATTAACTCCATAGAGTCAAGAAGTTTTGGAAATATAAAAGTTTCTCAATTAGTCATATCATCTAGAAAAGCTGTTGATGATTTTGAAGCATCTTTTGCTAATACAAAATTAATGCGAAAAAGAGTTCTAAAGCTTTTAGGGAAATATACTCGAAAAGATAATATTCAATTTGATGGTTTAGCTAGAGTGTCTCATGTGACAGATGCTACAGATTGGAGAGTTGAATTCCCATTTGTGGTAATTAACCCTGATACTGAAAATGAAATTCCTTTATTGGTAAAAAAAATTATAGAACTTGGCCTGACAATTATTCCTCGTGGAGGGGGAACAGGATATACCGGTGGCGCTATTCCATTAACCAAAATGTCTGCGGTGATTAATACTGAAAAACTAGATTCTATCTCTGCAGTTGAAAATGTTGATTTACCAGGCGTTTATTCAAAAGTACCAGTTATTCATTGTGGAGCTGGAGCTGTTACAAGAAGAGTTATGGAAGCAGCAAATTTTGCAGGCCTAGAATTTGCTACTGATCCAACATCAGCAGATTCATGCTGCATTGGTGGCAATGTAGCTATGAATGCGGGCGGGAAAAAAGCGGTATTGTGGGGAACTGCTCTAGATAATTTAGCATCATGGAAAATGGTGGATCCTAATGGAAATTGGGTCATTGTGAACCGACTTGATCATAATTTGGGAAAGATTCATGATATTGATTTAGCAAAGTTTGAAATATCCTTTCTTGATCCGTTAACCTCAAAAGAAATAAAAGCAAAAGAAATTCTTGAGATTCCTGGAAATAGATTTAGGAAAATTGGCCTTGGAAAAGATGTTACAGATAAATTTTTAAGTGGCTTACCTGGCGTGCAAAAAGAGGGTTGTGATGGTCTGATAACTTCAGCAACCTTTATTCTTCATAAGATGCCAACGCATATTCGAACAGTATGCCTTGAGTTTTTTGGGCTGGTTGGAGATGCGGTACCATCAATTGTTGAAATTAAAAAATACATCGATGAGACCTATGGCGTGGTTCTTGCTGGTTTGGAGCATTTAGATGATCGTTACATAAAGGCAGTAGGCTATTCCACAAAAGCATCTCGAACAGAAAGACCCAAAATGGTCTTAATTGCAGATATCGCGTCTGATAATGAAGATCTTGTTGGAAAAGTTTCATCACATGTCGTGACGATTGCCAACCGAAGATCTGGTGAAGGTTTCGTGGCAGTATCTGCAGAAGCAAGAAAGAAGTTTTGGGCAGATCGTGCACGAACTGCTGCTATTGCTAAACATACCAATGCTTTTAAAATTAATGAGGATGTTGTTATTCCTCTGGAGCGGCTTGGAGAGTATTCAAATGGAATTGAGCGCTTAAATATCGAACTGTCTTTAAATAATAAATTAATGATTCTTGAGGATGTAGTTCATTTTATTCGGAATTTTAAAGCTGGTGTAGATGAGGAAGATTTTAATGAAGAACTTTTTATTGAGAAAACAAGTGTAGCAATTCAATTAATTGAAAGAGCCCATGCGAAATGGAAATGGTTATTGTCATCATTGGATCTCAGGGGTGCAGATTATAATACTTATTTGAATCATGAATCCAACTTTCCAGATTTACCCATTATAGAATTAATTCAGACTGCAGAGATCAGGGTCTCTTGGAAGAACGAGGTACTTGCTCAATTAAAAGATATTTTCTCCGGCAGGGAATTTGAGAAAATTATTCAAGGAATTGTAAACACACATCAAAAAAAATTAAAATCTAGAGTATTCATAGCGCTTCATATGCATGCTGGTGATGGAAATGTTCACACCAATATTCCAGTTAACTCCGATGATTATCAGATGATGCATGATGCTCAGATTGCTGTTTCACGCGTAATGAGTTTAGCTAAAAGTCTTGATGGGGTCATTTCTGGTGAACATGGCATTGGAATTACCAAAATGGAGTTCTTGGATCAAGAAACTATTGATGTATTTAAAAAATATAAAGATAAAGTTGATCCAAATGGTCATTTTAATAAGGGAAAATTACTTCCGGGTTCTGGTTTGACAAATGCTTACACTCCAAGTTTTGGGTTGCTGGAAGAGGAATCGATCATTATGGAGCAATCTGAAATGGGAGAAATAGCTGATTCTATTAGCTCTTGTTTAAGATGTGGAAAATGTAAGCCTGTTTGTGCCACTCATGTTCCAAGAGCTAACTTAATGTATAGCCCAAGAAATAAAATTCTTGGAACATCATTATTAATTGAAGCATTTTTGTATGAGGAGCAAACTCGTCGAGGCATATCAATAAAACACTTCGAAGAGTTTAATGATGTTGCTGACCATTGTACGGTTTGTCATAAGTGTCTTAATCCATGCCCAGTTAATATTGACTATGGCGAAGTCAGCATACAAATGCGAAATTTCTTACGTAAACAGAATAAGAAAAAATTTAATTTAGGTAGTTTTGTGGGCATGACTTATTTGAATTTAAAAGACCCAAGAAGCATCCAGTTAATGCACTCAGTCATGATTAATTTTGGCTATAAAGCTCAAACTTTTGTGCATAACATTATTAAAAAATTCACATTTGGAAATGGCTTATTCAAAAAAAATCCACCAGCCACGGTTGGAAAAAGCAGTATTACTTCTCAAGTGATTCACTTTATTAATCGCCCCATGCCAAAAAATGTTCCAACCAAAACTTCAAGAGCAATGCTAGGCATTGAAGATGACAAAATTGTGCCAATTATTCGCAATCACACAAAAGTCACTGATGAGTCTGATGCTGTATTTTATTTTCCAGGTTGTGGATCTGAAAGGTTATTTTCACAGGTTGGTTTAGCAACACAGGCAATGTTATATGAAGTTGGAGCTATTACGGTGCTTCCTCCGGGGTATTTGTGTTGCGGCTACCCACAAACCTCTTCTGGAGATGTTGAAAAAGGACATGAAATATCTTCAGATAATCGTGTGCAATTTCACAGAATTGCAAACACTCTCAATTATTTAGATATTAAAACTGTAATTGTCTCATGCGGAACATGTATGGATCAGTTATCAAAATACCAATTTGAGAATATTTTTCCTGGGTGCAGACTATTGGATATTCATGAATATTTATTAGAGAAACAAGTAAAAATGAATAATGCTTCAGGGGTGAAATATATGTACCATGAACCATGCCATAATCCAATGAAAACATATTCTTCCGCAAGTGTTACCAGTGGGCTTATTGGATCAGATGTGCCAAAAAATGATCGTTGCTGTGGTGAATCTGGAACATTTGCTGTGACAAGACCTGATATTGCAACACAAGTTAAAATGAGAAAATCTGAAGAAATTATCAAAGGTAAGCAAATGATTTCTCAGAGTGATAATGATCAAGTCAAAATATTAACATCCTGCCCATCATGTCTTCAGGGCCTTTCAAGGTATGGAGATGAAACTGGAACGGATGCAGATTACATTGTTGTTGAGATTGCTAAAAGTAATTTAGGTGAAAACTGGTTGCAGGATTATGTTCAAAAAGCTAATAATGGCGGTATCGAGAAAGTACTACTCTAACAAAATTATATAAAGGGAAGAAATATTCTTGTTGAAACACTTTGAACTGCTCTGGTGATGGTGCGTTCCGTTTTTTCTGAAATGGTAAATGCAAAGTAATCCGTCCTTCCAATCATTTTCCCAAATTCTCTTTCAAAACTTAAATTTGACTCACTCTCAGTTAAAGTGTTTGTAATTAAAAAAGGGTTGCCATTTAAATCTTTTTTTGAAGATAGTTTCCAGACAACCACTTCAATATTTCGAGCAACGTTGTAAATATTTTGAGGGTTCAGGCTGTCAAACATATAAAAATCTATTTTATTCCCATGTGCCTGAAGCATCATGGTTTTTAGGCCAATAATTAAAGCCAAAACTCTATCCCCCTCGAAACTATCATCAAAAACAAAATTTAATGCCTCGGTGTCTTTTTTATTTTGAAGAGATTCAAAATTGTCCTCATGATCACCGCTAAAAATCCAATTGACCATTTTCTCGGCATCATCGGTTGTAGATTTTTTAAGTTGATTCGGATTCCTTTTGTAGAATTTCAACGCTAAAGTTTTTAGACTTTCTATATTTTCTCTTATTTCAAGATCTGCCATTCTGTCAAAGTCGGTTTTACCAAACTGATTGATTGAACTCTTATCATATTGTGTCTTATGTGACTTAATTGTATTTGTATTACATGCACAAAGTATAAGAGCAATTAAAAAAATGATGGTGTGTTGAAATTTCATTTACTTGAGATTCTGTCTTTTGGAAAAATAAGTTTAAACTCTGTACCTGATTTTCCATCGCTGATAATTTCAATGAATCCATTGTGACTATCCATAATATTCTGCACGATAGCTAAACCAAGGCCTGTTCCACCAGTATTTCTGCTCCGATCAGCATTAACTCGATAAAATCTTTCCGTAACCTTGTTTATATGTGCTTTAGGTATTCCAATCCCAGTGTCTTTAACGCTTAATATTCCATTAAATTTTTCCTCATACCAGGTTACTTTTATAAAACCTTTTTCAGTATATCTAAACGCATTAGTAACTAAATTTTGTATTGCACTTTTTATTTCTTTATTGGAGCCAATAAGATTTTTATTTGATTTTGCCTCACATGAAAAAAATATATTATTATTTTTATTACTATAGATAGATAAATCTCCATTAATCTGCTCAAATAATTCAGTAATAAATATTTTTTCGTTTCTTAGGTTTTTTTTCAATGCATCAATACTACTTAAGGCCATTAAATCCTTAATCAGATAATTCATTCTTTCTGCTTGATTGATTAGTGATTCAATTAATTTGATATCCTGACTTTTTTTTGACTGTGTATCCAATAGTAATTCAGCGTTACCAAGTATCACTGTTAAAGGAGTTTTAAGTTCATGTGAAACGTCAGAAATAAATTGTTTTCTTTTTTCCTCAAGGCGTGTTTCATTAACAATATCACGGCAAATTAATAATTTATTATCAAAGCCAAATTTAATTAAATTTATTTGAAAATGATTTTCATCCAAAATAATATTAATCGAATTGTTATCTAAATCACCTTCAATTAATTTTAAAAATTTTGTATTTCTAACAAAATAATTAATAGGTTTTTTTAGATCTTTTGGTAATTCAATGCCTAGCATTTTTTGGATATTTTTATTGGCCCACAATATTTCATTATATTCATTCAGAGAAGCAACGCCATCAGGCAAAGCTTGCGCTCCTGCTACAAATTGATCAAGGGCTTTAGTTAAATCTTTTTTTGTAAGTGTATGATTTTTATATAATTTATAGAGTTTTGAATAAATAGGTTCCCAGTAATCATTCCCAATTGGCACCGAGGATAAGGTTGGTTTGTTAAGCCAATTTTCTAATTTTATTAATGCATTCAAGTGATTAAAAATAAATAAAGTAGTCAAAATACAAAAAACAATAATCCCAAAAGTGCTTGAGTAAAAGTTGAATGTAATCAAAGATATTACAAATGTGATTAAAAAGTAAATTAGTGATTTTAAGACAATTTTATTCAAAATAACTTTCTTCTGAAATTTTGTATCCAGCACTTCTAATCGTCTCGATACTTGGACTAACTCCATAATCTTTTAGCGTAGCCCTTAATCTTTTGATGTGAACATCCACAGTTCTAGAGTCAACTTCGGTTTCATTAGTCCATATTTTTTCAACTATTCGTTCTCGAGTCATTACTCTTTGCCTGTTAGCTAATAATAGGTATAACAATTTAAATTCTGTTGGACCCAGTTTAATTAAAATATCTTTATATGTTGTTACATGATTTTCAGAATCAATAATTAGATTTCCATATTTAATTTTCTCATCAACCAAATCGGGTGAATTTCTTCTTAAGATAGCCTTTATTCTGGCAATCAGCTCTTTGGGACTAAATGGCTTTGATAAATAATCATCTGCACCATAGTCAAGCCCAAGAACTTTATCACTTTCTTGATCCTTTGCAGTAAGCATAATTACCGGAAGCTTTGATGTATTTGTGGCTATGCGAATTCTTTTTAAAAAATCGATACCACTCATCCCAGGCAGCATCCAATCCAGAATAATTAAATCAATTTTTTGTGTTTTTAGAACTTGTTCGGCAATTTCTGCATTGATCGCTCTGTATGGTTTGAAATTGTTGTTATGTAAATTTAAAGCAATCATTTCTAAAATTGCTTCTTCATCCTCAACAATTAGTACATTGGGTTTATTCATAGCACATGCAGACACTAATTAAATTTATACACTATTGTAACTTAAATTAATTCATGATTTTTTTAATAAATACATGAGATAATTGATATGACTTTTGATTTTTTTTTAATTTTAAATTAGTCTTTAAAGGCTTTTAATTAATAAAGGATAAATATAATGTTTGGTTTTCTTAATAAAGATAAAATCATTGCTGATGAAAAATTTAATCGTTGGCTTGTCCCTCCTGCAGCGCTATTAATTCACCTATCTATTGGAATGATCTATGGTTTTAGTGTTTTTTGGAAAAGACTAACCCAGGTTGTTGGGGTTGAGTGTGCCGAGGATGTAAGTTTTTTACAAAGAATATTTGTAACTGATTGTGATTGGAAAATGAGTGATCTAGGTTGGACTTTTTCTTTAGCAATTGTTTTTTTAGGAGCTTCAGCTGCTATTTTTGGACATTGGTTAGAGAAAGCAGGCCCAAGAAAAGCCGGGGTTGCTGCTGCATTTGCTTGGGGGGGTGGTTTAATCATTACCTCTCTTGGGGTTTACTTACATCAATTATGGATTATATGGCTTGGCACTGGAGTGTTGGGAGGCATTGGCCTTGGGTTAGGGTATATATCTCCAGTATCTACCTTGATAAAGTGGTTTCCTGATAGACGAGGTCTTGCTACAGGGATGGCCATTATGGGTTTTGGTGGAGGAGCGATGATTGGAAGCCCTTCAGCGGAATATCTAATGAATAGTTTTTCAAATATTGATGGTTCTGGTGTTTGGCAGACTTTTCTCATCATGGGTTCTATTTATTTAATTGCAATGATGTTAGGAGCGTTTGGCTATCGAGTGCCTGCTGATGGTTGGAAACCAACAGGCTGGAAGGCTCAAGCTAAGACAAGTAAGCTCATCACATCTGCACATGTTCATGTAAAAAATGCTCACAAAACAAATCAATTTTGGTTATTGTGGATTGTGCTATGTTTAAATGTCTCAGCTGGAATTGGTGTTCTAGGAGTTGCTTCTCCAATGTTCCAAGAGGTGGCAGTAAATATTTTTGAACCTGAAAAAATTGTTGCTATAGCGGCAGGATTTGTTGCCCTGTTATCCTTATCCAATATTATAGGTAGAATTTTTTGGGCCTCATCATCAGATTTTCTTGGAAGAAAAAACACCTATCTAGTATTTTTTGCCCTTGGATTTTTAATGTATGTTTCTTCTCCATGGGCTGGAACGACAGGAAATATCCCATTATTCGCATTAATTTTTTGTATTATTTTGACCATGTATGGCGGTGGTTTTGCAACCATTCCAGCTTATCTTGCAGATATTTTTGGCACGCAGCATGTTGGAGCTATCCATGGAAGGCTGCTTACAGCTTGGTCAACAGCGGGTATTTTGGGGCCCATGCTCGTTTTTTATTTAAGAGAATATCAAATTAGTCAAGGAGTAGATCCCTCTCAGGCTTACAACTTAAGTATGTATATTCTTGCCGGATTATTAATTATAGGCCTTATTGCTAATATACTCGTAAGGCCAGTCCAATCAAAATATCACATGAGCAGCAAAGAATTAGAGAATGAGCGAAAAATTATGACAACAGCCACAAAGATATCAAGAACAAAATCGACAAATATTATATTCCAAAAGATGATTTTACCGATGGCGTGGTTGATTGTAGGCGTACCCTTGGTATTTGCAATTTTAAACACTTTCGATAAGGCATTGGTAATTTTTAAATAGGATGGATATGGAAAATAAAGGTATTTCAGACCTTAAAATAGGAATATGTATTTCAAAATTTAATTATGAGTTTGTTAATCAACTTGAGACGTCAATAGTTAATGAGTTATTGAAAAAGGGAGTAGATGAAAGGAATATCTCATCATTCTATGTCCCAGGAGCATTAGAGTTACCTCTGTTACTATCAAGATGTTGTAAGGCAAATAAGTTTGATGCCTTAGTTGCAGTTGGTGCAGTAATTAGGGGGGAAACTTATCATTTTGAAATTGTTTCCGATCAGTCTGCCTTAGGACTGATGAATGTTCAACTGCAAAATGATATCCCAATAATGAATGCAATACTCACGACCAACAATGATGCTGAGACTAAAGCAAGAGTATCCACCAAAGGGGTTGAGGTTGTTAATGGACTTTTTGAAACCTTAGACACATTAAATCAAATCTAATAATATTCAAATGAAAAAGATAAATAATCGAAGGAAATCAAGAGAATTGGTTATGAAATCAATATATCGAGGACTATTAAATACCTTTGATTTCGCACAAATAAAAAAAGATATTGTTGAAGATCCTGATTTTTGTCGATGTGATGAATCTCTTTACTATGCTCTTCTTGAAGGGGTAGAGCTTAATTACGATGAAATTATGGCTGATATTGAAAATTTTACTGAAAAAAAAATAAAAGAATTTAATCCTATTGAATTGTCTATAATTATTGCGTCATACTACGAATTAAAGTTTAGGATTGATATACCCTTTAAAGTTACAATTAACGAGGCATTAGAGATCACTAAAAGCTTTGGAGGGGAGGAGAGTTACAAATTTATTAATGGAATGTTAGATCAGGTTGCAAAGAAATATAGAGCATTAGAAATTAATTAAAATCACAAAATTTAAATCCTTTGTTTTTTTCCCAGAGTAAGTAGTTCCCAGACATATCACTCCAGTCCCCTAATACATATCTTTGAAAATTAAAATCACCAATGACGTGTTCGTGAATATTTTTTCGATGCGTATGACCATGAATCACGTGCGGTACAAAATTATATTTTTTTACTGTATTAGCCAATGTATTTAAATTAATATCTACAATATTTTCAGATTTATTAAGATTTAATTTTTTACTTTCCTCTCTAAGATGATTGGCTATTTTTAGTCTTTCACTCAAGGATTTTTGTAAAAATTCATCTTGCCAATTTTTTGATCTCACAAGTATTCTAAAATTTTGATAATCAATATCATCTGAACATAACGTATCGCCGTGCATTAGTAAGATTTTTTCATTATCTATTGATACAATTACTTCATCTTCAAGAATCGTGATATTGGTTCTCTTAAGAAATTTTTCACCAATTAGAAAGTCTCTATTGCCAGGGATGAAAAAAAGATGTAATTGTTTTGAAAGTTCACAAAGGGCTTGCTCTTCTTTAAAATACATATCACTATCATCACCAATCCAATAATCAAACAAGTCACCTAAAATAAATAAATATTCTGTATCTTTTGGGATGCTTTTTATAAAATTAAAAAATAGTTGATTTTCTTTTTTATGATCAAGGTGTAAGTCTGAAATAAAAGCAACAGACTTACATTCATTATTCAGTGATAGATTCATTAATAATAATCTGTTCTTTAGGAACATCTTGATGTCCAGAGGGATGATTTCCTGTAGGCACTTTCGCAATATCGTCAACCACATTCATTCCTTCAACAACTTTACCAAAAACACAGTAGCCAGCCCCATCTTGCCCTGGATAGTCAAGGAAACCATTATCGGCAACATTTATAAAGAATTGAGATGTTGCTGAATCAGGAATACTTGTCCTCGCCATTGCAACCGTATATTTTGTATTTTTTAATCCATTCGCAGCTTCATTTTTTATTGGAGCCATAGTTTCTTTCTGATTCATGGTTTTATCAAAACCGCCCCCTTGAATCATAAAACCATCGATGACTCTGTGGAAAATGGTTCCGTTAAAAAATTCTGCTTTCACATAGTTTTCAAAGTTTTTTACACTAATAGGAGCTTTATCTGCATAAGTTTCGATGACAATGTCGCCTTTATTTGTTTTTAATCTAATCATAATTCTTCTTTCTTTATTTATTTGATCGGTTTAATTAAGTTTATTAATATTTTTGATTGTAATTGCTCTGATGGGTACATTTTCGTGTCCTTTCTTTGAAGCTGTAGGCACTTTCGCAATATCGTCAACCACATTCATTCCTTCAACAACTTTACCAAAAACACAGTAGCCAGCCCCATCTTGCCCTGGATAGTCAAGGAAACCATTATCGGCAACATTTATAAAGAATTGAGATGTTGCTGAATCAGGAATACTTGTCCTCGCCATTGCAACCGTATATTTTGTATTTTTTAATCCATTCGCAGCTTCATTTTTTATTGGAGCCATAGTTTCTTTCTGATTCATGGTTTTATCAAAACCGCCCCCTTGAATCATAAAACCATCGATGACTCTGTGGAAAATGGTTCCGTTAAAAAATTCTGCTTTCACATAGTTTTCAAAGTTTTTTACACTAATAGGAGCTTTATCTGCATAAGTTTCGATGACAATGTCGCCTTTATTTGTTTCGATCTTATAAAGACTTCCTGAGAAAGCGGGTAAAGTTATGAATAGTAAAAATAATGTAAAAATATTTTTAACGTGTCGCTTCACTGATAATTTTCCACTCATCATTAAATTTTCTCCATATTTGCTGTTTAATAGATACATTGTTAGTGATATTACTTGTATAAGTTTGTTTAAATTCGACAAACTTTAGATTGTCTTTATCATCTGGGTAGTCAATTGCTATAAAATTTTCGACTAAAACATTAATTGCATTAGAGTTTTCAAAAACTTTTAATTTGGTGTCAGTCCAATTTTTGAAACTTTTAAAATTATATTGTGCATTAGAATCATAAAAGGCGAGGTAGCTGTCAAAGTTTTTAGCTTCCCAATTTGTCTTCCATGAGTTGAATGTTGATATAAATTCACTGTGATCAGACTCATGCGTAGCTTTAAAATAATCTTCATAAGCTTCATCAGAAATAATTACTTTAACATTATTATTGCTTATTTGCTTTTCGAAATTAATAAAGTCTTCATTAGCAATAACAACACAACCATCGCTTGATTGTGGGGGCCGGCTGTAAGTATTTTTTGGTGTCCCATGGATCCATATGCCGTGCCCTGTCTTATTTAAAAGTTTATCGAATGAATTGGGGTAATTGATTGGAAAGGCTCCTTCACCATAAAAATCACTTAATGGTTGTTTAATTTTTTTTTCTAATGAATAGATCCCGATAGGAGTTTTTTTATCCCCTTCATGATTTTTCCTTGAACCATTCTTTCCAATTGATGCATAGACATCGAAAACTTTATTGAGTATCAACCCGTCTTTTTCAAAAATAAATAATCTTGAATTGCTAGTATCAATATAAATAATTTTTTGTAAATCATCAGGAAGGGTCGTGCGTATTGTTGAATTTACAGATGAAAATCCAGTTTTTAAATGGCTTTTGATTCTTTGTCGCGCTTCCTCTTTTAAATCATTTAATTTCTCTATCGATTGATTACCTGGCCCTCCAAATGCATCAATTCCTTCAGCATAAGCTTGATAAATATCACCTTTGATAAGGTGAGCCAGTTTGAAATTTGGCTTTTTTTCAATAATAGTATCAATGGTTAATAAGGCATTATTTAAGTTACCATCTGCTATCTCATAAAGCGATTTTATTAATAGTTTCTCAATATCATTACTATCATTAGGTTCTGTATAGGCATAAACAATTTTTAATGAAAAAATTATAAATAGGAAATACAGGAATAAAATTTTAAGAGATTTCATTAATAATTTTTATCTGATTCTCATTAGTCTCAATAATTAATTTTTTATTCGTTCTGGAATCAATATTTCCTGATTTATATTCTTGAATAAAACTTACCTCAAAGCCATTATCAATTTCGGTGATTTTTACATTGGTTAATTTAATTTCAATTTTATCTTTATTTGTTACTCTGGGTTTTCTATAAATTTTCCATTGTTCAAAATTTTGCCCATTATTATTTTTAAATCTTAAAGAATAACAGTTGATATATGATTCAAAATTTTGCTGCTCCCATGAAGTTTTCCAGTCATCAATAAAACTTTCGACTTCGGCTAAAGGAATATTATTGCTTGTTTTTTCAATTATATTTTTGGAATCAGGCTCTTCAATTTTAGCAACTTCAGATTCATTGTTAGCTTTCTTTTTAATTTCTATATTTTTTCGTATAGGCTGAAAATTAAATAATTTTTTTATTAAGGATAGTTTTGTTTTAGCGCTTTTATTAGAACCATCAATTTGTAAAGCTTGGTTATATGATTCACTAGCCATTCTTGTATATAAATCACCTAAATTAATATGTGCGGTCGCATAACTTGGGTGTGTCTTAATTGATTGCTCCAATGCATGTTTTGCTTTTTGAAAATCTCCCTGTTGAGCATATAAAACTGCCAAATTATTGTAGGGCTCTGGTAAATTAGGGTGTGTTTTTGTTAAGTTCTCAAAAGCTTTTATCGCTTCATTAACTTTATTACTTTCTGATAACAAAACACCGTTAATGAATAATAATTGAGGATTGTCGCTATCAGACTTAAGTAGTGTATTAATTTCAATCTGAGCTTGTTCGTAGTTTTTATCTTCAATAAGTTTATTAATTAGCTTAATATCTGCCTTACAATGAAAAGAGATTATCATCATGAGAGCAGCTATTGCTGTTAAAAATTGTTTGCACATACTATAATTTGACTAAAATTAATAAAGTATAATTTTAGCAAATTACCCATACTCTTACTATTGATATCTATAAATGATAAAAATTTATAATTCTTACACAGGCAAAAAAGAAGCATTTCATTCAATTGTTCCAAATCAAGTAAGTATGTATGTCTGTGGAATGACTGTATACGATGACTGTCATGTAGGTCATGCCAGAGTAATGATTGTTTTTGATTTGATCTATAGATGGTTAATGGAATCTGGTTATTCAGTTACCTACATTAGAAATATTACTGATATTGATGACAAAATTTTAAATAAAGCGAATACAAGCCAATGTCATTTTTCAGAAATAACGGCTAAGTATATTCAGTCTATGGTTGATGACGCTATTGAGCTTAATATTCTTGATCCATCCCATCAGCCAAAAGCAACCGAATCGATTGATGAAATGATTAAGATGATTATAGATCTAGAAAGCAAAGGGGTTGCTTATGTTGGCGATAATGGGGATGTTTTTTTTGATATTTCAAAATTTCCAGATTATGGAAATCTATCAAAAAAGAATTTGGATGATTTAAATGCTGGTTCAAGAGTTGAATTAGATCAAAATAAGAAAAATCCATTCGATTTTGTATTATGGAAAAAAACAAAAAAAAATGAACCTTGTTGGCCATCCCCATGGGGAGATGGAAGGCCGGGGTGGCATATTGAGTGTTCTGCAATGAGTACAAAGTATTTAGGAAAAAGTTTTGATATTCACGGCGGGGGGCAAGACTTAATTTTTCCTCATCATGAAAATGAGATCGCACAATCTGAATCATGTCATAATCAAAAAATGGCAAACTACTGGGTACATAATGGGTTTGTAAAAGTTGATGATGAAAAAATGTCTAAATCATTAGGCAACTTTTTTACTTTAAAGACGGTGTTGAAAGATTATAACGGAGAAATTTTACGTTTTTTTATTTTAAGGTCACATTATAGGAGTCCTCTCAATTACTCGAATAAGAACCTTGTAGATGCTGAGAGTGCTGTAAAAAAAATATATATAGCTTTGCGAAATTACCCCTGTAAAGAAGTCACATTAGATTGGGAAAAGCCGTATTTAGCAGAGTTTAGAAATGCTATGAATGATGACTTTAACTCTCCAAAAGCAATAGCAATTATTTTTGAATTATTAAACGCCTTGAATAAAAAAATAGATAATCTTCTCGCTGATGAAATTTTTACTCTGTTAAAAAAAATTGGATTAATGTCGATAGCCCCCGATAAATTTCTTATGGATTCATTGGAAATTGATGCAAATCTAGTTGCACAGTTGATAGATGACAGAAATCAAGCCAAGGTTAATAAGGATTATCAAACAGCCGATCTAATAAGAAAACAAATTGAATCCTATGGTGTGGTGTTAGAAGATACACCACAAGGAACAGTCTGGAGGAAGAAGTGAGTGTTAATTTAAAAAAACCATTAAAAAAAGACATACTTCCAGTTCCTGGATTTAGCTTCTTAACATTTAATGCAAAAGTAAAAGAAAAATCAAAAAAAAATGATTTTTTAATTTTTGAATTAAATGACAAAGCGTTAACTGCCGCTGTTTTCACTAAAAATAAATTTTGTGCAGCACCTGTTATATTAGCTAAACAAAATTTAACAAAAATTAACCCAAGATTACTGGTTATCAATTCCGGTAATGCAAATGCAGGAACTGGAAAGAATGGAATTGTTGATGCAAAAAAAATAAATTTACTACTTTCTAGTAAATTTAATGTCAATCCCAATTCGATACTACCTTTTTCAACCGGTGTCATTCTTCAGCCTTTACCAATGCAAAGAATTACTCAAGCTATAAATGATAATTGCTCCAAACAGATCAAATATAATTCTCATTGGATTGAGGCTGCTCAAGCGATAATGACCACCGATACTATTCCCAAAGCTATTAGCCAAAAGTTTTTTTTAAGTAAGCATGAGATATCATGCACTGGTATTGCAAAGGGCTCTGGAATGATTAATCCGAATATGGCAACCATGTTGGGGTTCATCTTTTTAGATGCAAACATAAGTAAAAAAATGTTGAATTGTCTAATACACGAGGTCGTTGAGAGAACTTTTAATCTTATTACGGTGGATGGTGACACATCAACCAATGATTCCTTTTTAATCAGTTGTTCTAATTTAGCAAAAAATAAGAGAATTGAAACAAAAAATTCTTTATACATTCAGTTAAGAAAAAATCTAATGGGCATTGCTGGAAAATTAGCAGAAATGATAATTCGTGATGGTGAGGGAGCAACTAAGTTTATTAAGATTGAAATTAAAAATGCTAAAAATATTGACGAGGTAAAGATTGCTGGAAAAGCCATTGCGAATTCACCACTCGTGAAAACAGCTTTTTTTGCATCCGATCCTAACTTAGGACGAATTTTGTCGGCTTTAGGGAATATTTCAGCATTCAATATCAACACCAACCTTATCGATATTAAGTTGAATAATAATTTTGTTGTACAAAAAGGAAAAATTGCACCGAGCTATTCTGAATCTAAAGCCTTAAAAGCAATGAAAGCAAAAGAGTTTATGCTCAGCATTAACCTAAAAAGAGGAAAGACAACAGCAACAGTTTTAACCACCGATCTTTCCTACGAATATATAAAAATTAATGCAGAATACAGAACTTAAAAAAATAAAAGTCTCTGCAGGAATCTTGCTCGATCAAAATCAAAATGTACTTTTAACAAAAAGATTAGCGTCTCAAACATGGCCTGAATATTGGGAATTTCCAGGAGGCAAGCTGGAAACGAATGAATCACTTGATCAGTGTTTAAAAAGAGAGTTACTTGAAGAGATAAACATAAGTGTTGAAAGTGCCTCCAGATGGATCACCCGTGAATTTGATCAAGACAATAAAATTATACAAGTGACATTTTTTTTAATTCATCAGTGGAGCGGAGAAATTCAAAATAGAGATGTTGCCGAACACAAGTGGATAGATCCAAAAAATACTGAAGATTGGCCCGAGCAGATTCTCCCAAAAAATTTATATATTCTAAGAGCATTAACATTACCCCCTTTATATTTAATAACAGACGCTTATGAAAATCCAGAATTTCACAAAAAAATTAGAACTAGCAATCGAAAATTCTATATTCAATTAAGAGAACCTAAGTTGGAGAAAGACGAACTAATCAAACTTGAATTGGACTTAAAGAATAATAATAAACACATCCTTATCAACTCCAGGCATGTTCATGAATTATCATCAGATTTTGGAATTCACTTTACCGAAAGTGACCTATTCAAACAAACTCAAGTTAATCCTAATAAAATAAATTCAGCATCTGTTCATAGTTTAAAAAGTATTCAATTTGCTCAAAAATTAGGGATTAACTTTGTGGTGTTATCTCATGTTTATGAAACTAAAAGCCATCCATTAGCAAAAGGGATGGGTTGGAATGCTTTCAAGACTATTGTAAACCAAGTCGACATTCCTGTTTACGCCTTAGGAGGCATGAGTTTGGATGATTTAGACCTAAGTTATAACAATGGGGCGGTGGGTATTGCCTCACAAAGAAAAATCTGGGATTTATTGAACTAAGAATTCGACATCAGAGGATAATTCTTCCCCATTATTCTTTAAAAATACAAAATTCAACTTAACTTTTTTTTGTTCATCAAGATTTTCACCAATGTCATAAATCATTAAATGGTTACCCCCTTTTTTTAAAATAAATGGTTTATTTTTTAAAATTTTTGGACTATCAATCCTGCGCATTTTCATGACATCATTTTCCATTTCCATTGAGTGAATCTCAATTTTTGGGCTAAATTCTGATTTGATTTTTTTAATCGTAAGATCTTCATCCGAAAGAATTTCAATAAAACCAGCCGTTACCTTTTTTCCAAAATTATTTTTAATGACAGCATTATTGAATTTAACTTCAGCATAAACATTCGAAGTAATTATAAATAATAGAATTAACAAGAATTTATGCATTATTTTTTCCTTTATGGCTTATAAATGATGAAGTGAGGCAGTAAATTTAATTATTTTCTTTATTTTTTTAGTATCTTCCGGATGAGTAAAGTTTATATTAATGGCATATTTGTTCGCTGAAATTGAGGCTTCATATGAAACAATAGTTTTAAGAGAGATTGTTAATAAATCAAAGCGAATAAGGGGATCTAGTTTGATTTGCGCCATCATATCATTTGCTATTAAATTTTCTTTAGAAGTTTGTTTTCTGATTATTCTTAGAATAAAATAGATTGATTCTTTGATTGCAAGAAGATCTTTAGATAGATTTTTATAAAACATATTTCTACTTCGAGTATTCTGTAATTCATTCCAAATTTTATATTTTGAAAAATCAATATCATTAATTCCAATTGGAGATTCTGATCTAACCTTTAACTCCTGCATCATTTTGTTGCTATTTAATGAATAAGATGAGAAAGAATTAATCTTTTCAAGTCTCTTTTTAAGTTTGGTGGCTTCCTCATCATGATGTTTGTATTTATTTGCGATTCTTTGTAAGTCATTAATTAATTCAACTTTAATATCTGCTCTAGCCGCATTAGCATTGAGCTTAAAAATAATATTAAAAATTACATTTGAAATATACTGATTATGTTTTTGCTTGATGAAAAAATCATATTGATTAAATAAATACTCTAGTTTGAGATATTTTCTAATTTTTTCAGTAATTGGAAATTCAATTTTTATCATAACTGGTTCTTAAACATATATTTTTGTGTCTCAAGATCTAAAGTACTGTCAATCATTAAATCAGGTTTAACAGATTTATAATCTTCCGCTTGTGATGCAATTATTTTTTTAATAACTTCATTACTCAAGCCGTCTCTTGATTGTACTCGCTTTATAAGCTCATGAGAATTACAAGTTAGCATCACTGTTTTATTAAAATTAATTCTTTTTATGATTTTTTTTACTAAGGGAGCCACAATTATAAACTGATCAAGATTGATAATGATGTTCTGTACTTCTTCATAAATTAATGGGTGAAGAATCTCTTCAATTTTTATTTTAAAATCTTTATTAAAAAAGATTTCTTGTTTAAGCATGTCTTTTTTTAAGGAATTATCAGGATTAAAATAACTATTTCCAATTTGCTTGAATAATGCCTTATTTCCCAAACCTCCTGGCTCTAGAATATTTTTATTAATCTGGTCTAATTCAATAATTTTAAAATCATTACTTAAAGCATTTGCCAGGGTTGATTTCCCTGATCCAATAAAACCAAATAATAAAATTTTGTTATCCATAATTTAGTATGGCGATTGACTTAACACTTTCTATTTAATGAGTTTTCAAAAAAAGCGGATATTCTTTTTTTGTATTCATTGTTATCAAAATTATTCAATGTATCTTCAATTTGATGAATTCGATATTGGATTTGTGCTTGGACAAGCTGAATTGCATTCGTTTTTTTTATAATTTCAAAAATTTTAGTTAGCTGACTAACATCACCTTGATTAATTGCTTTTTTTATAATTTCTTGATCATTTTGTGATGCATTTCGATAAGCAATTAGTAATGGAAGTGTCATTTTTCCATCTTTAAGGTCATCCCCTAAATTCTTACCAACAATATTCGCTTCCCCCGAGTAATCTAAAAGATCATCAACCAGTTGGTAAATATGCCCATAAATGCTTCCAATTTGTGCAAGCCCATTTTTTTGATGAGGAGTGCATTGATTCCCAATGGATGCCAGTCTGCCACATGCTTCAAACAACACTCCCGTTTTACTTTGAACGATTTCATTGTACTGATCGTCACTTAATTCAACATTGTGCTTATTGATCAGTTGGAGAACCTCACCCTCAGCAATTTTATTGGTGGTGTAGGCTAACACATCCATTATTTCGATATTGTTTAATTCAACCATCATTTGAAATGACCGAGAATATATAAAATCACCAACTAAAATACTTGCAGAATTGCCAAATCTAACATTAGCGGTTTGTGAATGTCTTCTTTGTTCTGACTCATCCACAACATCATCGTGAAGTAGGGTTGCAGTATGTATGAATTCGATAATGGCTGCCAATTGATAATGAATATCTTTGACCTCACCTACCATACCCGCAAGATTAATTAAACATTGAGGCCTCATTCTTTTGCCACCGCCTTCAATGATGTGTTTGGATACTTGGTTTATCAAAGGAACATCTGAGTTCAAAGATTGCCTGATTACTTCGTTGACTTTAAGAAGTTGGTCGGCTGGGGATAAGATAGTTTTGGTTGTTTGGTTAAGCAATTATTTAAATTAATTAAATTAAAAAGAAATATTAACATAACAACTTTAAGCCATTATTGTATTGATTTAAATAAATAATTTTCATATAATACACGGTCTTTATTTAACAAACTGATGTGATTAGGAATATAAACCATGCATGCTGTAATTAAAACAGGCGGAAAACAATATAAGGTATCTGTTGGAGATACGCTTAAAGTAGAAAAGTTAACTGCTAAAGAAGGTGAAACAATTAAGATTGATCACGTTTTGGCTCTTGTTGACGGTGAAAACACTACGATAGGAGCTCCACTAGTTAAAGGTGCAAATGTTGATGTATCTGTGTTAGCGCATGGCAAGCACGATAAGGTAAAGATTTTTAAAATGAAAAGACGTAAGCACTATAAAAAATCACAAGGTCATCGGCAAAATTACACAGAACTTAAAATCGAAAAAATAAACGCTAAATAGTTAAGGATTATATATGGCACATAAGAAGGCAGGCGGAAGTTCCAGAAACGGACGTGATTCAAACGCAAAACGATTAGGACTTAAAGTATTTGGAGACCAATTAGTTAAAGCGGGAGGCATTATATTAAGACAACGCGGAACTAAAATGCACCCTGGTGAAAATGTGGGTATTGGTAAAGATCATACACTATTTGCAAAAACTGACGGAAAAGTGTCTTTTTCAGTTAAGGGACATTTAAAAAGAAAACTTGTTAGTGTAATTACAAATTAGTTTTTAACAGATCACATATCGAAAGCCCTATCAACTGATAGGGCTTTTTTGTTTAGGCGCCACTATGAAGTTTATTGATGAAGTAATTATTAAAGTTTTTGCCGGAGATGGAGGAAATGGTATTGCCTCATTTCGTCGAGAAAAATATGAGCCTATGGGTGGACCGAGTGGGGGCGACGGTGGCAGGGGAGGGTCAGTCTTTTTTCAAGCTGATGAAAATTTAAATACCTTGATTGATTATCGTTTTAAAAAAGAACATCGAGCACAGCGAGGCGAAAATGGCAGAAGCTCAGATCAATACGGAGCATCAGGTGAAGATTTATACCTTAAAGTTCCGGTCGGTACGGTAATCAAGGATAGTTTCACAGGCCAAATCTTTGGGGATTTAACAAATCATAATGATTCCGTCTTGGTAGCCAAAGGAGGAAAAGGGGGGCTTGGCAATATTCATTTTAAGTCGAGTATTAACCGAGCGCCAAGGCAATGCACCAATGGGGAGTCAGGAGAAGAGTTTGAAATATTCCTCGAGTTAAAACTTATTGCAGATATTGGATTGTTAGGATTGCCAAATGCTGGAAAATCATCTTTTATTAGAAAAGTTTCAGCAGCTACTCCAAAAGTTGCTGATTATCCTTTTACAACGTTACAGCCTAATTTAGGCGTAGTTAAATTTGATATTGATAAAAGCTTTGTAATTGCTGATGTTCCAGGATTAATTGAAGGAGCCTCTGATGGAATTGGATTGGGGGATAAATTTTTAAAACATTTATCCAGAACCAAACTGCTTTTGCATCTCATTGATGGTATGAGTGAAATAAGTGGTGGCAATCCTATTAAAGATGCAGAAATAATTATTAAAGAATTAGAAAAATATGATTCTAAGCTTTATGAAAAACCAAGGTGGATAGTTTTAAATAAAATTGATTTAAATTATGATGCTGAAGAGCTGATTAAAAAAATAAAATTGAAATTTAATTGGAATGACAATATTTTTGTTATATCTGCCGTAACTGGATCTGGATGTAAAGAATTGGTTAACGCAATCGCACAATTTTTGAATGATTTAAAAAATGGATAAAAATTTACTTAAGAAAGTAGTTATTAAAATTGGATCAAGCTCATTGTCTTCAATTGATAAAGGGCTGAATCACAAAAATATCCGTAATTTAGTTAAAGAAATTGCGTGGCTATTAGCATCAAATATTAAGGTTATTTTGGTAACGAGCGGCGCAATATCGATGGGGCTTTACATTTGTGATAAAACAAGAAGGCCTACAAAACTCTCTGAACTCCAATATCTCGCATCAATTGGTCAAATTGAGTTAATGCAGGCATATAAAAAACAATTTAATAAAGTACTCCCAGGCTATCATCTTGGACAAATTTTATTAACAAACGAAGACCTTGTCTCTCGAGAACGATATTTAAATGCAAAAAATGCTTTAAATGAACTATTAAGAAATTCAGCAATACCAGTCGTGAATGAAAATGATACGGTTGCTTATGATGAAATTCAGTTTGGTGATAATGATGTGTTGGCATCAACAGTAGCAAATTTGATTGAAGCGGATTTATTAGTCTTATTTACGGACCAAGACGGCTTGTATGATAAAGATCCAACAAAGTTCAGTAATGCAAAGTTGATTGAGTGTATTAATGTAGATGACGAACAACTAAAACAATTAGCTGTCAGCTCAAAATCAAGTTCAGGAATTGGATCTGGCGGTATAAAATCTAAAATACTAGCAGCGCAAACGGCATCGAGAAGTGGTGCTTCAACAATCATTGCTAAAGGTGTGGATAAAAATTTTTTCCAGAAATTGTTTGATAATCAAATATCATGTACAACCATTGTGGCTCAGAAGAAAAATATAACTGCACGGCAAAAGTGGATGATAGACAATACTAAGCCAAAAGGGATCTTGTATCTTGATTCGGGCGCAGTTAATGCATTAAAAATAAAAAAGAAAAGTTTATTGCCTGTTGGGGTTATCAAGTTAACAGGTAACTTTTTTAGAGGCGATTTGTTATCCTGTCTTGATCAAGATGGAGTTGAGGTAGCTCGCGGGCTTTCAAACTTTTCAAGTGAGGATGCCAAAAAAATTATTGGAAAGAAGGCAAAGACTTTTTCTGATGATCTTGAAAATCGTATTGATGAAAACTTAATACATAGAGATAACTTGGTAATTATTTAATTTGGGGATGAAATGAAAAGTAAACTAAAAAAAGTAGCAATAATCATGGGTTCAAACAGCGATTGGCCTGTAATGAAACATGCTGCAGATACTCTAGATTTTTTTGGTATTGCCTATGAAGCTAAGGTTGTCTCAGCTCACAGGACACCTGATCTAATGTTTGATTTTGCAGAGTCATCAAATAATAATGGTATCAGTTTGATAATTGCAGGCGCAGGAGGTGCGGCACATCTTCCAGGAATGGTTGCCTCAAAATCAAGACTTCCTGTGCTTGGCGTTCCCATTCCAACAAAATATTTAAATGGTCAAGACTCTTTATACTCAATTGTTCAAATGCCAAAAGGAATCCCAGTAGCAACTTTTGCCATTGGGGAAGCAGGAGCTGCTAATGCTGCATTATTTGCGGTATCAATGTTTGCACAAGATGATAATGATTTACTAGATAAGCTTAAAAAATTTAGAGCAGATCAAGAAATAAAAGTAAAAGAAATGAAGCTTAAAGAGGACTGATGTTTTGAAGCTCGTACCAAAAAAAATGATAGCAATGCTTGGGGGCGGTCAGCTCGGCAGATACTTTGTAATGGCTGCCCATAAACTGGGTTATAAAGTAACGGTCTTAGACCCCGACCCTGAAAGCCCAGCTGGAAGAGTAGCGGATATTCATCTAAATTATGCCTATGATAATAAGGAGGCACTAGATAAGATCATTCAAACTTGTGAGGCTGTATCGACAGAGTTCGAAAATATACCGGCAGAATCCCTTGATTACTTAAATGAAAAAATTCAAGTTCATCCTAATGCAAATGCCGTTAGGATTGTGCAAAACCGAATCAGAGAAAAAACATTTCTTCGGGAAAATGCTATACCTGTTGGACTTTTTTATGTTGTCCAATCAATCGAAGATTTTAATGAAATTAGTCAAGAGTGCTTTCCCGGTATTTTAAAAATTGCTGAATTTGGTTATGACGGAAAAGGTCAGAAAAGAGTAAATGATATTGAAGGGGCTTTAAAAGCATTTGCTGAATTCAATCACAAACCTTGTGTTTTGGAGAAACAAATTCAATTAGATAAAGAAGTTTCTGTTATTTTAGCGAGATCTGTTGATGGCGAAATTAAAACTCATCCCGTTGCTGAAAATATTCATGTAAATGGAATACTTGATTCAACGATTGCGCCAGCAAATATTGATCATTTAACAAAAAAAAATGTCACAGACTTGGCCAAAATGATTGCTCTTAAGCTTAACTATATCGGTGTAATGGCAGTAGAGTTCTTTATATCTGGCAAACAAATTTTTGTGAATGAAATCGCTCCCAGACCCCATAATTCTGGACATTATACAATTGATGCTTGTTACTCATCGCAGTTTGAGCAACAGGTCAGAGCGCTGGTGGAAATGCCATTGGGAAATCCTGATCAACACTCTAATGCAATAATGATTAATTTGCTTGGAGATGTTTGGGAAGAGCCCAAACTCCATGAGCCGAATTGGGAATCAATCTTAGAAAAGCCAAATCTCAATTTGCATTTATACGGTAAAGAACATCCCAGAAAAGCCAGAAAGATGGGACACATCACATTTGTTACAGATGAGTCATTGAGTCATGATCATGTTGAGCATTTGCAGAATATAAAAAAAAGGCTATAAAAAAACAGGGGGTACCCTGTTTTTTTTAAACAATGATTTAGCTAGAGAGCTTTGATTGCTGCATTAAGGCGACTTTTATGACGGGCAGCTTTATTTTTGTGAACGATTTTTTTGTCAGCAATGCGATCAATAATAGCGACGTTAGAATCGAATGTTTCTTTAGCAACTTTTTTATCCCCAGATGAAACAGCTTTAATGATTTTTTTAATAGCTGTACGAAAAGATGATTTTAAGCTCGCATTGTGCGCTCTTTGCTTATCGTTTTGTCGCGCTCTTTTTCTTGCTTGTGCTGTATTAGCCATATGTATCTCTAATTTAAAAAATAGACCGTTATTCTAGCTAAATCATAAATTATTTTCAAGTTTTAAATAAATAAACTCAGCGATCTGAGATAATATCTGCTAAAGCTATGAAAAATACAAAAATTATTCAAAATTTATTCAATTTTAGTGGACTTACGATTATTTCAAGGGTGCTTGGTTTTGTAAGAGATACGATTATTGCTCGATTCTTTGGGGTAAGTATTGCTACAGATGCTTTTTTTGTAGCATTTAAACTCCCCAATATGTTGAGAAGAATTACTGCAGAGGGTGCCTTTACACAAGCATTTATTCCCACCGTTTCAGATTATAGAAATAAAACCAAAGAAGAGTTTCACCAATTTTTAAATAAAATTGTGACATTGTTGAGTTTAATTTTATTAGGCATAACAATCCTTGGAATTTTTGCATCTCCTTGGTTAATTTACATTAGTGCTCCAGGATTTGAGTATGAGTCATATCAATTTAATTTAGCTTCAAACCTTTTGAAAATTACTTTTCCATATATTTTATTTATATCTCTTGTGGCCATGTTTGGAGGCATATTAAACTCGTTTGGTAAGTTTGCAGCCCCTGCATTTTCCCCAGTATTTCTTAATCTCAGCTTTATTATTGCCGCACTTTATTTTAGAGATTTATTTGATGAGCCGGTAATCGTTTTGGCATGGGCAGTTTTTTTTGGAGGCGTGATTCAATTAATATTTCAATATCCTTTTATCAGGAAGCTGGGGTGGAATCCAAAATTTGATTTAGATTTAAAAGACCGTGGAATTTGGCAGGTCCTTAAATTAATGGGGCCAGCTATCATTGGAGTTTCAATTACGCAGATATCGTTATTAATCAATACAATATTCGCATCTTTCTTGGAAAAAGGGAGCGTTTCTTGGCTTTATTACGCGGATCGTTTGATGGAGTTTCCAGCAGGTGTTTTAGGCGTAGCGTTAAGTACGATTTTTCTTCCAGCCTTATCGCTATCATTTGCCAGTAAAAAACATAAAGAATTTACCGGACTCTTAAATTGGAGTATGCGTCTGGGTATTTTTTTGTCAATTCCATCAGCCATAGGAATTGCTGTGCTATCTATTCCACTTTTGTCAACACTATTTTTGTACGGAAAATTTAATTATCTTGATCTCATGATGACCCACAAGGCCTTAATGGCATATAGCTTTGGATTGATTGGATTAATTATGATTAAAGTATTTGCTCCTATTTTTTATTCTCAAAAAAATATTAAAACACCAGTCAGAATTGCGGTAATGACCTTATTTGTGACTCAATTAATGAATTTAATTTTGATCCCACACTTTCAACACGTCGGCCTGGCTTTAGCAATTAGTATTGGAGCAAGTTTTAATGCATTTATGCTTTTTTGGGCACTCAAACAACTCAAAATTTATCAGGTGCAAAAAGATTTAATAATATTCTTAATCAAAGTAATTATTGCGGCCATTATTATGGGATTTACTTTATTTTTGTTGAGTCCAAATTTTGAATATTGGCTTAATTCAGGATTTATTAAACGGTTATATTCCTTAGGTATTTTAGTCCTACTCGGCACAATGATTTATTTGGCTGTTTTGCTATTATTGGGCATTAGACCAAGACACTTTCAAAGAACACCACTATGAAAGTATTTCGTTATTTTGAAAAGTCTATGAAAGAGTGTGTGTTGACCATCGGAAATTATGATGGGATTCATTTAGGCCATCAAACGTTAATAAACCATGTCATATCAGAATCAAGATCACTGCAAGTTGAATCGGCTGTAATTACTTTTGAACCTCACCCAAAAGAATTTTTTACACCAGAAAAGGCACCTCAAAGAGTGATAAGTTTGCGTGAAAAATTAGAATTTTTTCAAGCACACCGAATAGATAGAGTTTATGTCATAAAATTTAATGAAAAATTTTCTAAACTTACGGCATCAGAGTTTATTGATATTCTTAAATTAAAAGTCAAAGCAATAGGTCTTGTTGTTGGAAGTGATTTTCGCTATGGCAACATGAGAGAGGCGGGACTTGATGAGCTTAAAACTACTGGTATTAAAGTCACTCAACCGGGGACCATATTTTTAGAAAAAGAACGAATCTCTAGTTCCTTGGTGAGAGATGCTTTAAAACAGTCAAATTTTATAAGGGTTGAGGAATTACTAGGAAGGCCTTACATGATTTCAGGGCGAGTGATTCATGGGGAAAAGAGGGGCAGAACATTAGGTTTTGCCACAGCAAACATACATATGTTTCATAAAAGCCCACCATTATCAGGCGTCTTTGCTGTAAAATTGGATAGTTTTTATGGGATTGCTAATTTAGGGGTGAAGCCAACTTTTGGTGGAATCAATAAATTAGTGTTAGAAGTTCATCTGTTTAATTTCAGTAAAGAAATTTATGAAAAGCATGTTCATGTGACTTTCTATAAAAAAATTCGTGATGAAAAAAAATTTAAGAATGCTGAGGACTTATCCCAGCAAATTTCAACTGACATTAAAGCAGTGAAGCTTTTTTTTAACTTATGAGTGACGAGAAAAAATACAAATTAAATTTACCTGATACTGATTTTCCTATGCGCGGGAATTTAGCTCAACGTGAACCTGATTGGGTGCAGTCTTGGAGTAAAAAAAATTACTACCATGAAATAAGAGAGGCTAAAAAAGGCAAACCAAAATACATACTTCATGATGGTCCTCCTTATGCAAATGGTAATATTCACATTGGCCATGCTGTTAATAAAATTCTCAAAGATATTATTATTAAATCCAAAGGGTTGAGTGGATTTGATGCCCCTTATGTTCCGGGTTGGGATTGTCATGGCTTGCCAATTGAGCTGGCGATTGAAAAAGAGCATGGAAAAAATATTGAGTCGAAAAAATTCCGACAACTATGTAGAGATTACGCAAATCTTCAAGTCTTAAATCAAAAAAATGACTTCATCCGATTAGGTGTTTTGGGGGATTGGGATAATCCATATTTAACCTTGAAATCGGAAACGGAAGCTAATATTGTTCGCGCCTTAGGAGCCATATATAAAAACGGATTGTTATACCAGGGTAATAAACCAGTACATTGGTGTTTAGATTGCGGATCTGCCCTTGCCGAGGCTGAGGTGGATTATGAAAATAAAACTTCAGTGGCCATTGACGTTGCTTTTAGAGGAATTGATCAAAAAAAACTAAGGGATGTCTTCCAATTAGATTCTGTGAATAAATCAATTTATGCGGTAATCTGGACAACCACCCCTTGGACACTTCCGGCTAATGAGGCGATATCCATCAACCCCAAATTAACTTACGGCTTGTATGAAGATGAGGATAAGCTTTTAATGATCGCTGAAGATCTTCAAGCTGCCTTTTGCCAACGTACCGAACGGAAGTTAAAACTTAAAGCCAAGGTGCAAGGCCGCGATCTCGAATTGTTAGAATTTGAACATCCTTTTTATTCCAATAAGCAGGTTCCAATCATTCTTGGAGAACACGTTACCACTGAGGATGGAACTGGACTTGTGCATACTGCTCCGGCTCATGGTTTAGATGATTATATTGTTGGGCTTAAATATAATTTACCTGTTGAAAATCCAGTTAACGAGCAAGGTATGTTTAAAAGTACGGTTGATATTTTTGCAGATAAAAATATATGGAAAGCAAACCAGGATATTATTAACTTGATTGATGAAAATCAATTATTGATCCATCAAAAATCATTTATCCACAGTTATCCGCATTGTTGGCGACATAAATCACCAATTATTTTTAGAGCGACACAACAATGGTTTATTGGAATGAATCAAACTTACAACAAAAGAACATTAAGAGAAATTGCCCAACAAGAAGTAGATAAAACCCAATTTATTCCATCTTGGGGAAAAGCAAGGCTTGAAGGGATGATGAAAAATAGACCTGATTGGTGTATTTCTCGGCAAAGAAATTGGGGAGTGCCTATCCCTATATTTATTCATCTTGAGACCGATGAGCCTCATCCAAAAACCTCAGAGTGGTTTGATAAGGCAGCAGATTTGATAGGGCGTGAAGGAATCGATGCCTGGTTTGAATTAGATGCTAAAGAATGGCTGGGAGAAGAGGCAAAGGTATATAAAAAAATAACTGATACTCTAGATGTATGGTTTGACTCTGGAACAACACACCAATCTGTTTTAAACAATGACAATAACTTAACGTACCCAGCAGATCTATATTTGGAGGGTTCAGATCAGCACCGAGGTTGGTTTCAATCTAGCTTATTAACTGCCGCTGCAATATCGGGGCATGCCCCATATAAGGCTTTATTAACTCATGGTTTTGTTGTTGATGGCCAAGGTAAAAAAATGAGCAAATCAAAAGGGAATGTGATTGCTCCTCAAAAAATCATGGATCAATACGGAGCGGATATCTTGAGATTTTGGGTGGCCATGACCGATTATTCTGGTGAGCTAAATATTTCGGAGGAGATCATTAAAAGATCAGCTGATGGTTATCGAAGACTCAGAAATACTTTAAGATTTTTATCTGCAAACATTTCTGACTTTGATGCAAGTTCTATGATGGTTAAATCCTCGGATTTATTATCTCTAGATGCTTACGCGCTCCATAAAACAAAATTATTGCAGGACCAGATTGTGGGTCAATATCAGAGTTTTGATTTTCATCACCTAGCAAAAAAATTAGTTTCTTTTTGCTCAGAAGATTTGGGGGGTTTTTATCTTGATATTATTAAAGATCGTTTGTACACCATGCCTGAGGCTTCAATTGAAAGACGCTCCGCACAAACAGCGCTGTATCATATTACTCATGCCCTAACCCGAATGATTGCTCCAATTTTAAGCTTTACTGCTGAGGAGCTTTGGCAAAATCTAACTGGACACTTTAATATTTTTAAAGAGGAATGGTACGAAATACCACAAATTCAGATTGATAAACAGGATGAGTTGTTCTGGAATACTGTAGAAGATATTAGGCCCATCATTAATAAAACCATTGAGGGTGAGAGAGAAAAAGGATCGATCGGTTCTTCTTTAGAGTGTTCAGTAACTTTATCCTGCAATAATGATTTATTTAATATTCTCAAGCCTTTTGAGGATGAGCTGCATTTTATATTTATCGTATCAAAGTTAAATCTATTAAACGGTGAAGGCGATTTAAAAGTTGAGGTCGCCAAAATAGAACTATTAAAATGTGATCGCTGTTGGCATTATGAGTCATCTGTGGGCTCTCATGCTGAACACACAACTATTTGCGATCGTTGCGTAAGTAATTTATTTGGAACAGGTGAAAAAAGAGTTTATGCATAAGTTGGTTTTGGGCTTTTGTATTATTCTTTTGGATCAATTTTCTAAATTCTGGATAATTAAAAGTGTAAGTCAGCAAGATCAAATTGATGTCAGTTTTTTTTTAAAAATTGTTCATTTTCAAAATACTGGTGCAGCGTTTAGTTTTTTGCATAACGCTTCAGGATGGCAGAATATTTTTTTCATTGTTCTGAGCATTTTGATTCTCGTCTATCTTATTTATCTCTACCAAGGTAATCAAAAGAATATATATGGATGGCTTTCGCTAATTCTCATAATGAGTGGAGCTATCGGAAATCTTATTGATCGATTTACTATTGGACATGTCACAGATTTTATTTACCTACACATTAATAATTATTACTGGCCAGCTTTTAATATTGCCGATACAGCAATATCGATAGGTGCGATTATCTATTTTGTGGGGTTATTAAAGAAAGAAATCAAATGAGTAGTTTTCATAAAATTTTAGAAGAGAAAATAAAACAAGCTCAAAATAAAAAGAAAGTTATAACAAATCAATTAGATAATGAGCGAATACCTAGAGGGCAAACGGTCACTAAAAAGTTTCCTATTTTGGATTTGGGGATCACTCCAAATGTAGAAGACCGAGATTGGAAAATTAAAATTTTTGGCCTGGTGGATCATGAAGTGGAATTTAATTTAGCCACACTGAAACAAAAATTTGAAGAGGTTGAGGAGGTTTCAGATTTTCATTGTGTAACGCACTGGTCAAAATTAGATGTTAAATGGCGAGGATTTAGACCTCGAGACCTATTAAAATTATCAATACCAAGCGATGAAGCAAAATTTGTCACATTGCATTCTTATGATGACTATACGACTAATCTTCCTTTAGAGGCTATTCTCGATGAGGATGTTTTATTGGCGACATCATATGATAATAAGCTGCTTGATAGAGAACATGGAGGACCAGTGCGTTTAGTTGTTCCAAAAAGATATGCTTGGAAGAGTGCAAAATGGATTAAATCAATAGAACTTCATGTGGAAGATCGACCAGGATTTTGGGAAGTTCGTGGGTATCATAATGAGGCGAATCCATGGCTTGAGCAAAGATACTCTAATTAGTTAAAATTAGAAATGATTTCTATAGCTTTTAACTAAATTCATCTATTCAATATAATTTTTAAAAAATTACTTTTAAATTTGAAATTTTAATTTTCATCACCATATTAATTACAACAGAGTTTTTAATAAGGACATAAATGATGAGATTTGAAAAATTAACCACTAAATTTCAACAAGCACTCGCAGAGGCGCAATCTCTTGCAAATATATCTGATCATGGACAAATTGAGCCAGTCCATTTATTAAAAGCGCTGTTATCGTTGGATCAAGATGAGATTAGCAAATTCCTTATTTTGTCCGGAATGAGGGATCTTGGATTTAAAGCCCTTGACGAGGCTATGGAAAAAATTCCCAAGATTTCTAGTTCATCAAATGAACCAGTTATATCACGAAACCTAAATAGCTTATTCAATTGGGTTGAAAAAAAGGCTAATCAGCTAGGTGATAAATTCATATCCTCTGATTTATTTTTATTGGCACTGGAGCATGATAAAAGTGGTGTAAAAGAAATCTTAGTTAATTCAGGCTTAGATTTTAAAAAATTAGAAGATATTTTAATGAATACGAGAAAAAATGAGAATGTAAATTCACCAGAGACTGAAAGTCATCGTCAATCCTTGGCAAAATATACAATTGACTTAACACAGATGGCTAAAGAGGGGAAATTAGATCCCGTAATAGGTCGTGATGATGAAATTAGACGCACAATTCAAGTGTTACAACGAAGAACAAAAAATAATCCTGTTTTAATTGGTGAACCAGGTGTCGGTAAGACTGCAATTGTTGAGGGTTTGGCTCAGAGAATTATTAATGAAGAAGTCCCAGACACTTTAAAAAACAAACAAGTGTTATCACTTGATATGGCTGCATTATTGGCAGGAGCAAAATATCGAGGTGATTTTGAAGAGCGGCTTAAGTCTGTTTTAAAAGAAATTGGTAAAAATGATGGCAACATTATCTTATTTATTGATGAGATTCACACCATGGTTGGAGCCGGTAAAACAGAAGGAGCTATGGATGCTGGAAATATGCTTAAACCAGCATTAGCAAGAGGAGAGCTTCACTGTGTTGGGGCAACGACATTAAACGAGTACCGTCTTTATGTTGAAAAAGATGCAGCTTTAGAAAGACGATTCCAAAAAGTTTTGGTCGATGAACCCGATGTTGAATCTACTGTGGCTATATTAAGAGGTCTCCAAGAGAAATACGAGCTTCATCATAATGTCGAGATTACAGATCCTGCGATTGTGGCCGCAGCTGAATTATCAAATCGTTACATAACAGACCGTTTTCTTCCAGATAAAGCCATTGATTTAATTGATGAGGCAGCCTCAAGAATTAAGATGGAAATTGATTCAAAACCTGAACAGCTTGACAAATTAGAACGCCGACTTATTCAATTGAAGATTGAAAGAGAAGCTGTGCGAAAAGATAAAGATGAAGCCTCTCTTGAAAGATTGAAAAATATTGAAAATGAGATCGATAAACTGGAAAAAGATTTCTCAAATATGGAAGAAATATGGAAATCTGAAAAAGCAACCCTTTATGGGAGTAAACAAATCAAAGAACAATTAGAAAAATTAAAAATAACCATGGAAGAGGAGAAGCGCAAAGGCAATTGGCAGAAAGTCTCGGAAATACAGTATGGAGAAATACCTGAGCTAGAGAGGCAGCTTAAACAAGCCTCGGAAAAAGAAATTAGTATTGATAAAAATACTAGGATGTTAAGAACTGAAGTGGGCGCAGATGAGATTGCCGAAGTTGTCTCTCGCGCAACTGGAATTCCTGTTGCAAAAATGATGCAAGGCGAAAAAGATAAACTCCTTCAGATGGAAGAAGTTCTGCACCAAAGAGTAGTGGGACAAGATGAAGCCATTAAAGCAGTTTCAAATGCGATTCGAAGATCAAGATCCGGATTAAATGATTCAGGTAAGCCTTATGGATCTTTTTTATTTTTAGGTCCAACAGGCGTTGGAAAGACTGAACTTTCGAAAACTCTGGCTAATTTTTTATTTGACAGTGAAGATCATCTTATAAGAATTGACATGTCAGAATACATGGAGAAACATTCTGTGGCTAGGTTAATTGGTGCACCCCCAGGATATGTTGGCTATGAAGAGGGGGGTTATCTGACTGAGGTAGTGAGGCGTAAACCCTATAGTGTTATCTTGTTAGATGAGATTGAAAAAGCCCACCCGGATGTTTTTAATATTTTGTTACAAGTTTTAGATGAGGGTCGATTAACAGATGGAAAAGGAAAAACAGTTGATTTTAAAAATACTGTGATCATTATGACCTCAAATTTAGGTTCAGATTTGATTCAAAAAATGAATCAAGATAATTATCAGGTAACCAAAATTGCAGTGTTGGGAGAAGTGAAAAACTACTTTAAACCCGAGTTTATTAATCGAATCGATGATACTGTGGTATTTCATGGTCTTGGTGAAGATCATTTAAAGTTAATTACAAAAATACAATTAAATGATTTATTAAATAGACTTCAAAAATTGGGGATAAATGCTAAAGTAACCGAAGCAGCGATTAATGAAATTGGTAAAGCTGGATTTGATCCGGTATATGGCGCCCGTCCATTGAAACGAGCAATTCAAAATGAAATTGAAAATAGTCTTTCAACAGAAATTCTATCTGGAAAATTTGCAGATAAAGATAATTTAGAGATCGACTTTAACAAAGGAAAATTTATTTTTAATAAAATCCATGAAACAGCAATTTAATGAAATTAAATTAACCTCTTCAAAGGGAAGAGGTTTTTATGACCTTACCTCTGAAGTAAAAGCATTCATTCAAAAAGCTGGTATTGATAATGGTTTGGTAACTTTATATATCAAACATACCTCGGCAAGTTTACTGATCAATGAAAATTATGATTCCGATGTTCTAATTGATATGGAGACATTTTTTTCAAATTTAATCCCCGATGGACTTGAAGATTTAATTCATATCACTGAGGGTCCTGATGATATGCCTGCGCATATTCGCAGTGCTTTGACCCAAACCCATCTATCTATTCCAGTTTTTCAAAGACAACTGCAAATTGGTCAGTGGCAAGGAATTTTTATGTATGAACATCGTTTAAATTCACATCACCGAACAATTGCTATTCATGCCATAGGTGATTAATTTATTTTTTACTCCAAGAAGTCGGATTAAAAGGCTTACTATCTTTCCTTAATTCATAGTAGAGACCATCAATCCCTAATCCACCGGTATTTCCAACCGTTGCAATTACGTCTCCCGCTTTAACCTCATCATTCACATTGAGTAAGATGGATTCGTTGTAGCCATATAAACTCATATACCCTTGTCCATGATCAATAATAATTAGATTTCCAAAACCTCGAAGCCAGTCGGCATAAGCAACTTTTCCATCCGCAACTGCGATGACTTCCTCACCTTCTTTTGCTGCTATAAAAATACCTTTCCACTTAATTCCGGTATCTTTTCTTTTGGTATCAAATTGATATTTAATATTACCTTTTACAGGATAAGGAAGCTTTCCTTTTAGTTTTTTAAAATCGCCTCCCTCAAATGGCACAACAGTTTCATTTGATTTTGTTTTTTTTGTATCTTTTAAGCGTATTTGATCTTTAGCTTCTTTTGCTGCCTTTTTTAAAAGCTCATCAACAATTGATTTCAATTTCTTCTCATCTTCAATGAGTTTTTGCTTGATTTGCTCTTTATTTTTTATTTCATTATCAACAATTACCAATAATTGTTTTTTTTGTTTTTTTTCATCCTCGAGCTGTTCTTTTACCTTGCCTTTATCTTTTTTTAAATTTTCAATTTTACTGATAGTTTTTTTTATAATTTGCTTGGTTTCAATTAGTTTATTATTTTTACTCTCAAGATCTTTAATCAAATCAATTTGCGCTGAAGTATAGTAGGACTGTAATTTTTGATCACGCATAATATCACTTGGGCTCTCCCCTTTGATAATTGATTGAAGGTAGCTTGATTCGCCACGCTTATGAAAATCTTGAAGAAAATTGGATAAGTATGATTTTTTGTTATTAATATCTTCTATTAATTTAGCTTGATCATCATTTAGCTTTTTTAATTTAGCTAGATTCTGTTTAGATTTCTTATTAATGCTATGAATTTCTTTTCGAGTTTTACTTATCTTCTGCTCTTGAGCTTTTAATTCTTTGCTGATATCAGCTTTTTTTGCCTTATTTTCTTTAATCTCTTTATCAATCGTTTTAATTTGGTTTTTGACGTTATCAAGGTCTTTAGAGCTTTCATCTACACCTGCATAAGAAGATGAAACAACCATATAAAAAAGTAAAAAAATTAAATGATTAAACCTCATGTTTTGAACTGAATTAAATTTTTTCCTGTCATTTCTTGAGGCACTTCACAATTTAATAGTGATAGTATTGTCGGGGCAATGTCTGATAGCTTTCCTCCATCGACTATTTTTTGAGCTTTTGAATTCATTACTATAAATGGAACCAAATTGGTTGTATGTTGGGTATGAGATTGATTATTTTTAACGTCCATCATGAGTTCAGCATTCCCATGGTCAGCGGTAATGATCAATGAACCTTTGACCTTGCGTGTTGATTCAATAATTTTTCCAATACAGAGGTCCATGGCTTCCACCGCTTTTTTTGCTGCATTCAAATCACCTGTATGTCCAACCATATCCCCATTTGCAAAATTACATATGATGACATCGTATTTTTCAGAATTAATCGATGAGCAGAGTTTGTCGGTCACCTCATAAACACTCATCTCAGGTTTTAAGTCATATGTTTTGACATCGGGTGATGGGATGAGAATCCTATCTTCATTCGGGAATTCTTTTTCTTGTCCCCCATTAAAGAAAAAAGTGACATGCGGATATTTCTCAGTTTCAGCGATTCGCAGCTGAGTAAATCCCTTGTCAGCAAGGTAAGAACCCAGAGTATTTTTTAATTGAATTGGAGGAAATAGGACTTTGACATTTTTAAAAGATTGGTCATAGCTCGTCATCGTTAAATAATTTAGATTTTTTAGAATTTTATTTCGATTAAATCCCTTAAAGTTTTTTTCCATGATTGCTCGAGTTAATTCTCGGCCACGATCTGATCGAAAATTTAAAAAGATAACCATGTCACCTTCTTGAACCACAGATTCTTGATGTATAAGGGTTGGAGATACAAACTCATCTAACTCACCTCGGGCATAGGCCTCTTTGAGTGCCTCGAGACTGCTGGGCGATGAAAAATTAGGTTGTCCTTCAATGAGCATTTTGTATACGCTTTCAATACGATCCCAACGGTTATCTCGATCCATTGCAAAAAATCGGCCTGATATTGAACCGAGTTTTCCATACTGATTCGTTTTCAACCATTGTTCAAGATTATAAATGTATTTTTCTGCACTTTTTGGAGGCGTATCTCGACCATCCAGAAAAGCATGAACAAAAGTTTCGGAAACCCCATGTTTTTTTGCAATAGATAAAAGAGCTTCAAAATGATCATAGTGACTATGAACGCCACCGTCAGAAAGAAGCCCAAAAAAATGCAGCCTTCCTTTTTCTTGTTTAAGCAAATTGAAGCCTTCAATCAGAGCTTTGTGTGCATCAAGCTCTTTATTTTGAATCGCGTTATTAATCTTTTGTATATCTTGAAAGACGATCCGGCCGGCTCCAATATTAATATGCCCAACTTCAGAGTTTCCCATTTGACCTTCAGGAAGACCCACATGGTCCTCAGAGGCATTAATTAAACTATGGGGATAATTTGTTTTTAAAAGATCTAAATTTGGAGTATGTGCTTGAGCAATTGCATTATGCTCAATGTCTATGGAATGACCAAATCCATCCAGAATTAATAAAGTGATTGTATTTTTTTTTGACATAGTAAAAACTTAATATAAATAATTATATCACTGCAGCATTAGCTATAATATCTGAGCTTAAATAAAAACATTGAAATTATAAGATTAATCCCAATATATAAAATAATTATGAAAATTACTATGTATACCAGCGGCTTTTGCCCCTATTGTACAAATGCGGAAAGACTTTTAAAGAATAAGGGCGTTCAAGTCATTGATAAAATTTTTATCGACGAGTCTGAGGATGCGCTTTCTCAAATGATTGAAATGACCGGAAGAAGAACAGTGCCACAAATTTTTATAAACGATCAACACATTGGTGGTTTTGATGATCTCCGCAAATTTGATCAATCGGGTCAGCTAGATCAAGTTATAGCTAAATCATCCACTTAGCACTAGGTTTTCATTGGGAGACAGTGTAAAATCTGTCGTTTAAAAATTAAATGTTGGAAAAAATATGGCTGAAGATAAAAAGAAAAAAACGACCAAGGCTTCAAAATCAACGAAAGCAAAAGGAATGGATCCTTCACAGGCTCAACAACCTGGATTTGCAATTGAAAAGCTTTATTTAAAAGATGCATCAGTAGAGGTTCCCAATGCCCCTGAAATTTTTACGAACCGAGAGGCTCCAAAAATTGGCATAGAATTGAATAATACGGCTAGACCATTAGCTGATGGATTTTATGAAGTATCTCTTCAAGTCACGGTCACCTCAAAACAAGAAGATAAAGTTGCTTTTTTAGTTGAGGTGACTCAATCAGGCATTTTCCAAATTAGTAATATTCCTAATGAGGGATTAGAAATGGTGCTCGCTATTACCTGCCCAAATATTTTATTCCCCTATGCTAGAGAAGCTGTATCAGATATGGTGACTAAGTCAGGATTTCAACCGGTATTATTAAATCCAATTAATTTTGAGAACTTGTATTTACAACAAAAACAACAACAAGCTCAAAAAACAAAAACTGATGATTAATAAACAAAAGTGCGTTGCACTTTTGTTTTTAGCTTTTTTTTGTTTTTCATTGAGTGCTGAATATTTATCTGTTGGTGTTGATCAATCTTTTCTGCATGAAGCACCATCTGATTCCACAAAAAAAACTTTTATTGTCACTAAAGGTTATCCTCTTGAGGTAATTGTGAGTCTAAAGGAGTGGAAAAAAGTGAAGGATCACCAGGGAGCAATTAACTGGATTCCATCGAATCACCTTTCTTCAAAAAAAATGGTATTGAACTTTAAGGCTAATAATCCAATTCATTTAGAGCCAAATGATTCAAGTCCGACGTTGGCTTTTGTAGCAGAAAACGTTGTCCTTGAGATTGTTGATAATAAAAGAATTGATAATTGGATTAAGGTTTACTCCAAATCAACTGAGGTAGAGGGTTTTATCTCGATTGAGAATCTTTGGGGTATCAAATGAATGTTGCTGTCTTAGGGGCTGGGGCCTGGGGTACAGCTCTGGCAATTCAGGCAGCTAAAAAAGTTCCTGTGATTCTATGGGCCAGAGATTCTGGACACATTTCAGGAATGCAAAAGGCAAGAACAAATCCTAAATATTTGGGCGACTTTAAATTTCCAGAGCCCTTAAAGCTTAGCGCTTCACTTGATGAAGCTGTTAATTTTGCTGATATTATCGTATCAGCTGTTCCTACCTCTGCCTTTGCATCAGTGGTTAAAAATATACAAACCATAGATTCAAAAAAGCCAATTATTTGGACAAATAAAGGTTTAGAAAAAGAGACGGGTTTATTTCCTCATGAGATTTTAAACAAATCTATCTCAAATACGAATTTGGAGCATGGTGTTTTATCGGGGCCTAGTTTTGCTGCAGAGTTAGTTCGTAACTTACCTACAGCGGTTACAGTGGCCGCCTCAAGTGAAGATCTTGCATTAAAAGTTGCAGAAATTTTTCATCATCACAGTATGCGTATTTACCTCAGTGATGATATTGCCGGAGTATCTATTAGCGGGGCACTAAAAAATATTATTGCTATTGCTGCTGGTATATCTGATGGAATGGGTTTTGGAAATAATGCAAGGGCTGCACTCATCACAAGAGGTATTGCTGAGATAACTAGATTTGGCATTAGTCATGGAGCAAAAGAAGAAACTTTCATGGGTTTAGCAGGCATCGGTGATTTAATGTTGACCTGTACTGGACAATATTCAAGGAACAGAGAAGTTGGGTTACGTTTAGCAGAAGGAAAAGTTCTTTCGGAGATATTGTCATCACTGGGACATGTGGCTGAAGGGGTAAACGCCTGTTACGAAGTAAAGAAGCGTATTAAAAGTGATGTTGATATGCCAATTGTTCAACAGGTTTACCAGGTGTTAACCAATAATATCTCTGCATCTGAAGCAGTAAAAAGTTTACTTTCGAGATCACTCCGACCCGAAAGTTAATTTCCATTGGTAAAGTTGTTTTGTCTCCATGCTTCGTATAAAACAATTGATACGGTATTGGCAAGATTAATGCTTCGATTATTTGATGCCATAGGAATTCTTAAAAGCATGTCTGGCCCAATTATGCCTCTAATTTTTTCTGGCAAACCTCTTGTTTCTGGTCCAAATATAAAAAAATCATTTTTTTTAAAATTTACATGGTGATAGTATTTTGTACCTTTCGTTGAAATACCATACAAATTAATATTTTCATGAATTTTTAAAAAATGTTGAAAATTATCATAGATTTGAATCAAATTATTATCAATATAGTCTAACCCAGCGCGCCGGAGTGTTTTTTCATTGAGATCGAAACCCAAGGGTTGAATGAGGTGGAGACTCGCATCAGCATTTGAACATAAGCGGATAATGTTTCCAGTATTGGGGGGGATTTCAGGTTCAAATAAGACAATATTAAACATTTGATTATTTTTTAATCTTTTGTTAATTAAAATTTTTGTATGGTTAACATTTAAGTATTATAATATTCTTTATTTCTTTTGAGGACTTAATTGTGGACCAAAATATACAATTTCATACAAAAAGCATTAAAAAAGAACAAGTAACTAAAAATATTTCAAATGAATACATTAAATCATTATTCTTAATGCCATTTAATGATCTGATATATCAGGCACAGCAAGTCCATAGATCAAATTTTGACGCGAATAAAGTCCAACTGAGTACTTTGTTGTCCATTAAAACGGGAGGGTGTTCTGAAGATTGTGCCTATTGCCCCCAATCTGCAAGATACAACACTGACGTTGAGAATGAAAAAATACTTGCTCTCGATGAAGTAATTTTAGCGGCTAAGGCCGCCAAGGAATCAGGCGCTAGCAGATTTTGTATGGGCGCCGCCTGGAGATCACCAAAACAAAAAGATTTAGATTTGGTCAAAGAGATGATTGTTGAAGTTAAAAAACTGGGATTAGAATCCTGTGCAACATTGGGAATGCTCAATCAAGATCAAACAAGGCAACTCAAAGAGGTTGGCCTTGATTACTATAATCATAACTTAGACACATCTCCAGAATTTTATGGAGACATTATCAGTACAAGAACTTACCAAGACCGTCTAGATACTCTTCAAAATGTGAGAGATCAGGGAATACACGTCTGTTGTGGGGGTATTGTAGGTATGGGCGAAAATTTAGATGAGCGAGTTGGATTGTTGGCTGAGCTTGCCAATCTCACGCCACAACCTGAAAGTGTGCCCATAAATCTTTTAACTCAGGTTGAGGGGACTCCTTTATTTGGAATAGATGAGTTGGACCATTTTGATTTTGTGAAAACAATTGCAGTTGCCAGAATCTTAATGCCTAAGAGTTATGTAAGGTTATCTGCAGGCAGGGAGAAAATGAATGAAGCTACACAAGCTCTCGCATTTCTTGCAGGGGCAAACTCAATATTTTATGGAGAGGAATTACTCACTACTGAGAATCCTGCCTCCGAAAAAGATCAACAGTTGATGAAAAAATTAGGAATAACAGCAATTTAATATCCAATGAATGAATTTCATCATTATTTAGCGGAATTAAGAAAAAAAAATTTATATAGATATCGGGTCGACCGAGAAGATCAGTGGATTAATTTTTCTGATAATGATTATTTAGGCTTAAGAAAAAATAAGCTAATTTCAGAGGCTTTAAAGCAATCTATCGATCAACACGGTAATGGTTCTGGAGCCTCACATTTAATTTCTGGACATTTTTTAAGTCATTCAAAAGTAGAAGAAAAAATAGCAGGAATTTTAGGGTTTGAAAAAAGCCTTTTTTTCCACAGTGGGTATATTGCCAACGCTGCTTTTTTTAAAAATTTTTTAAAAAAAGGAGATGATGTCTTTTTAGATAAATTATGTCATGCATCCATATACGATGGGATTCTCAGTGTGGATGCAAATTTAATTCGATATCCTCATCTAAATTACCAGTATCTAGAAAAAAAATTAAAAACCAGCAAAGCATCAAAAAAAATTATTGTCACAGACAGTGTCTTTAGTATGGATGGAGATTGTGCGTTACTAAAAGATTTAATGGCATTATCTAGTCAATATAATGCCTACCTTTATATTGATGATGCTCATGGATTTGGTGTTTACGGTGATCATGGATTAGGTGTTATGGAAGAACAAAACTGCTTAAATTTCAATAAAAATAGGATCATTCATTTAACGACTTTTGGCAAAGCAGCTGGTGTTTCAGGAGCTGCGCTTTGTGGCCCAGAGCATATTATTGAATTCATCAAACAAAAATCAAGAGAATATATATACACTACAGCAACACCTCCTTATATCGCTGATGGAGTTTTAACTGCAATAGATTTGATCATCCATGGGAATCACTTAAGGGATCAATTAAAACAAAATATAGTTTATTTCAGAGGTTTAATTCGAAATCAGGACTATCTGTCTAATGTCCATGGACCTATTCAGCCGATAATGATTAACAACAATCTTAAAGTCATTTCGTATCAAGAAGCTCTAAAAGCAATTGGAATACATGTTGCTGCAGTTAGGGCACCGACAGTTCCGTTAAATAGTTCAAGGCTAAGGGTTACCATTCGAGCAGACCATACTCAGGAGGATATAAGATTATTAGCAAGTCAGTTAAATTACACTTTAGAAAATGAACATTAAAATCATTGGTGAAGGTTATCCCATAGTTATGTTACATGGATGGGCAATGAACCTGAAAATTTTTGAACCATTTGTCGAGTTATTTAATATCAAGAAATATAAATTTATCTTAATTAATCTACCGGATATGCATGATGAGATGATTTGGGATGAGGTTATTGAAGAAATTGATGGTTCATTAAAAAAAATATCTATAAAAGAATTCGATCTTTTTGGTTGGTCGCTTGGTGGGCAGATTGCTATTGATATTTATTTAAAAAATAAAAAACTTGTAAATCAACTTTATTTGGTAGCGACCACCCCACAATTTGTTAATTCAGAACAATGGAAATTGGGTCTAGAAAAGAATATTTTTGAAAATTTTTCCACAGGGATTTTATCAGATTCAAAAAAAACACTTAATAAATTTTTTAATCTTCAACTGATAGGGCAAGAGAATAAAAAAGACCTCCTTAATTTTTTGGATTCAAATGTATCTAAAGAGAAAATAAATATCTCTTCTCTGCATAATTATTTAAAACATATGGAGACGAAAAATTATAATAACGCTCTTGAACAGATCTCATGTCAAGTAAATTTGATAAGTGGCAAGAAGGATAAAATTGTTCCCATAGAATCCCAATATGAATTATTAAAGCTAATTAAAAATAAAAGACATTTATTCATTGACGAAGCTTCCCACATTCCTTTTTTATCTCATGCTGTGCATTGTAAAAGTTTTATGATGCGAAATTATGAATAAACAAAAAAAAATAAAAGACTTTAACCGTGCGGCTAATGTTTATGACAAAAATGCTGTCATGCAGCATCAGATTGCTGAGGACCTTATTGATCGATTAAGATTTATAAAAATTAAACCAAAGAAAATTCTTGACCTTGGATCTGGAACTGGTTTTACAACGAATAAATTAATTGATTTATATCCTGATGCAGATATTTATGAAACTGATATTGCAATTGAAATGTTAAAAAAATCTAAATCTAACAATACAACCATAAAATCTTTTTTTAAAAGAAATAATATTACATACATTAACGCTGACATGGATTTAATGCCATTTGATAAGCAATCATTTGATTTAATCATCTCATCGAGCTCTATTCAATGGTCATCAAATATAAATAGTTTATTTGAAAATATTTTTTCATTATTAAGGCCTGAGGGTTTGCTTATTTTTTCTACCTTCTTAAAAAATACTCTATCAGAGTTACAATCCTTTACTGACTCAAAACTAACAAATGAATTTTTTAGCATTCAAGAATATGCCCAAATGCTTATTTCTAATCATTTTTATGATCCTGTTTTAATGAAAGATGAGTTTAGAATAGATTATAACGATGCATTAAGTGCCCTGCGTGATTTAAAAAAGATTGGTGTTAGTAAATCGAGTGATGATCATAAAGGGTTACGATCAAATCAATTTTTACGTAATTTAATTCAGCATATGGATCAGTATAAAATTGACAATAAAAACTATTTAACCTACGAAGTTTTGTTTGCACATGCCTGGAAATTAAATAATAGTCAGGAAAAATCAATAAGTTTTATTAAATCATGAGTAAATATTTTATAACGGGGACGGGTACTGATATTGGAAAAACTTTTGTTACTAGCTTATTGATACAACATTTGGGGCAGAAAAATAAAATGATTGGAATTAAACCAATTGCCGCAGGGATTGAAGCTGATAATTCATTAAATAACGATGTGACATCATTATTGAAATCTTCAAATAGTTTATTAACAGCAGAAGAGATTAATTTTTATACTTTTAAAAAAGCTGTATCACCACATATTGGTGCCGAAGAGGAAAATGTGAATGTTGATTTTGAGTTTATCAAGAATAAGATTGATGTATTAACTAACCAATTTGATCACATATTGATTGAAGGGGTAGGGGGGCTAATGTCACCTGTCGATAATTCGCGAACCAATCTCGATTTAATTAAATACCTTCATGTCCCAGTAATTTTTATTGTGGGACTTAAGTTGGGATGTATCAATGAAGCTTTACTCACCCTTGAAGTATTGCGTTCTCATAATATTCATCTTGTGGGTTGGATTGCAAATGAGGTTGATTCAAAAATGCTTGAAATTAACAAAAATATTGAGTACTTGAAAAAGAATATCGATTGCCCCCTGATTGAAATAATTCAGCATCAATCAAAACAAAAAAATACCCCTCGTTTTGAGGCATTTAAAAAATTAATCAACTCCATATAAGTTAAATTCAAGAATATAATCAAGAATTTTTTTATTAAGGTGCTTGCTACATTCTACAAGCTCTCGATTTTTTAAATTCATCTTGATTTCTGAGGAGGAGATATTGTAACCTCGCCCTTGATGGTAATGGATAATTTGATTTGCTGATGTGATAAAATCTTCGAAATTATTTTCAATAGTAAATTTTTCTGATCGTATAAAATTGAAAAAATTCTTTGAATTTGCACCACGATTGATAACAAGAATTTTAGTTTTATTTAATAATTGCTGCCAATCTTTCCATTTCTTAAAGTGATAAAAAGAATCCTCTCCCATAACAAAGCATATTTTTGGATATTCTTTTAAAAAATGATCAATCGAATCTATGGTGTATGAGGGGTTATCCGAGCGAAATATTTCATAGTTACTGATTTCAACCCCTGTTACTGCTAAATTAATCATGTGTAATCGATGATTAGAGTGTGTGAGTTTTTTTGTAAAAGGTGAATTACCGGTTGGGAGAAGTATAATTTTTTTAAAGCTTAAGACCTTAAGTACGTCAACGATGTATTGATGGCCATTATGAAAAGGATCAAAAGCACCTCCATATAAGGCAACATAATCCTCCATTAACTTCTTAACTGACCCTCACCAAAAACAACATATTTTTCTGATGTTAAACCTTCTAGCCCTACAGGTCCTCGCGCATGAAATTTATCTGTTGAGATGCCTACTTCAGCTCCTAGACCATACTCAAAACCATCTGCAAAGCGAGTAGATGCATTTACCATTACCGATGACGAATCTATCATTTTTATAAATTCTTGGGCATTAGAATAGTTTTCAGTAATAATCGCCTCTGTATGCTTTGAGGAGTGCTGGTTGATAAAGCTGATTGCTGTTTTTAGCGAAGACACACTTTTAATTGAAATAATTGGCGCTAAATATTCTTCATAAAAATCTTCTTTAGAAGCCTTGTTGATGAATGGCAGGATGGATAATGTTTCAGGACAACCCCTCATTTCAACACCATGTTTCCTAAATATTTTTGCAATTTTTGGTAAGAAAATACTCGCTATTTTTTTATGAACAATTAATGATTCGAGAGTATTACACGTTCCGTATCTTTGTGTTTTGGCATTTTCAACAATTTTTAAAGCCATTGGCATTGACGCAAATTCATCCACAAAAATATGACAATTTCCATCAAGATGTTTTATAACAGGAATTTTTGCATTATCACTGATATTTTTGATGAGCCCTTTACCCCCCCTAGGAATAATCACATCAATGTAATCTTTCGCAGTGATAAGTTGTTGGACTAAATCGCGATTTGTATCATTGATGACCTGGACACAATCTTTTGGAAGACCAGATTTCTCAAGTGACTTTGTAATTAAATTTGCAAGATATAAATTAGAGTTGATGGCTTCCGAGCCACCACGAAGGATTAAACAATTTCCAGATTTTACTGCCAAGGCAGCAGCATCAATGGTGACATTTGGTCTTGATTCGTAAATCATTAAAATCGTACCAAGAGGTACACGCATTTTGCCAATTTTAAGACCATTTGGCCTGACTTGTATATTTTCAATATTTCCAATTGGGTCACTCAATGAGTGAATATTTTTTAAGCCTTCACACATGGATTCGATTGTTTTTTTGTTGATTCTTAGCCGATCAACAAATGCCGCATCTTGTTTATTTTTGATGGCGGTATTTAAGTCTTTTTGATTTTCTTTTATGATCAGACTGCTATTTTTATTTATCAAAAGTTCTAAATTTTTTAAAAAAATATCTTTTTGAGCTGAGTTGGCACCAGATATTAATGGGGTAGATTGTTTGGCGTTTTCCAGCACATTTTTAATGTATTTATTCATGATGAACTAATTTATGAGTCAAGATCATTATTTTTTTAATTTCAGTTACGGGGTTGGTTTGCATATCCTGCCCTTTACTTATTTTATCAATAGTGTGGATCTTTTGGAGTATTTTCTGAATTAATTTGGCATGTATTTTCTGGGATAATTTCTTACAATAGACTGACATATCACCAAACAGCCTAAGGCTTTTGAGGTCAATATTTGGGTTTAGCTTGTGACGGAAAACAGATTTGTAAAACCAAAATAAAAGACTATTAAATTGAATAGGGTCATTTCCAGTTTCAAAAAAACGATTTATTTTTTTTATAAAATCTGACTTTGATCCTGAAAATATGGCTGCAATAAGATCAAAACTGTTATATATGGATTGGTCATTTATTTGATCTTTGTAATCTGGTGTTATCGATTTAATTTTTAGGTAGTTATGAAGAAATAAATAATTATTTGAAGAGACAATCTCCAATGACTGAACTTCATCATTTGTTAAATTTAATTGATCTCTGAGGTTTAGATAATTAATATATTGAGATAATTCGTAAATTTTAAAAGTGGCATCAATACAAGTTGTATAATTATTTTGAGTCAATTTCATCGTAAATTTACTTTTTGGGACTTTGATAATAAATATATTTTCACTTGTATTTGTATTAAGAAGCTCTGTGAAACTTAAAATATTTTTATCATTTTTTTGGTTAATTACTAAAAGTGACCTGTCGCCAAAAAGATTCGCTTCAAGATAAGTATTTAAATCTTTATCAGTATTGTTTTCATCAAGATTTATTATCGGGGCATGGGGAATAAGAATATTTTTAATATAGTTAATTAAATCACTTACGATAACTTCATCATCATACTGAATAAAAAAATATTGAAAACTTTGAATATTAGATTGATTGACATCAAATATTCTTAAGTTCATTTATCTAAATTATTTATTTCAGTGATGATTGATCTCGAGATTTGTTCCACCATCGAGTCTTTTAAAATAGACTCTTCTGCGGCTGCTGCATTATATAGAGCAGGGTCGTAAGTGTATTCTCGAATAGCCTCTAATCTTCTCTCATTCGACCATTTATCGTTTGCTTTGATTCGATATGATACCGTTTGAATTAATTCAAATTCTCCAACTTGCCCATTTCCTGCTAAAGATAAGATTCTTTTATTAAAATTATTCTCTAAAATTTCAATTACCAGCTCCCCATTTCCGCTTTTTTCTTCAGCTATTTTTCCATAAGAAAATTGTTTCTTTATATTTTGTGAAATAGCTGTTGAATCCCCAATGATTGAGTAGGATTCATAATTGACTGAGATAGGTTTTCTTAATTGGAAGCCGCATGAAATTTGCAAACTGCAAATAATAAAAAAGACGACTATAAATTTATTTTTACTCATATCACAATATTTAATATTTTATTTTTTATGAAAATTATTTTTTTGACTTCATTTTTATTGTTAATAAATCTTAACACTTTTTCACTTGCAAAGGCTTTTTCTTCGATAATGCTTTGCGGGGTGTCGGTATCTATTTCTAAATTTTCTCTGACCTTACCATTAACTTGTATGACTACAGTTTGTTTCTTCCTTTGCAGTGCCTGCTTATCTACTTTTGGCCAATTTTCTTTTTTTATGTCCTCATTTGTGAGTGCTTTAAAAACATACTCACAGAAATGGGGCACAAATGGAGATAGCATAATTAATAATTTTTTATAACCAAAATACACATTTGATATATTTTTTTCAGAATTAATTGAGGAAATATAATTCACAAACTCCATCAGACTGGCAATAGCAGTATTAAAACTGTGCCTCCTATCAATATCATCAGTAACTTTTTCAATAGTTTTGTTTAATTGATAGGTAAATTCTTCATTTTGCGAAGGTTCTTCACTCAGATTTTTTATATTTTGCTGCTTTAAAAGATTATTAAATTTATAAATTTGTGTATAAATTTTCTTTAAAAACCTGTGCGATCCTTCAATGCCTTGATCAGACCATTCAAGACTTTGCTCAGCAGGAGCGGCAAACATGATAAATAATCTAGCTGTATCAGCTCCATATTTTTCAATTAAATCACCTGGGTCTACAGTATTCCCCTTAGATTTAGACATTTTTGACCCATCTTTTAGTACCATCCCTTGGGTTAACAAGTTATCAAATGGCTCAGAAATTTTTATTAAGCCGATATCTCTCAGCAGCTTGGTAAAAAATCGCGCATATAAAAGATGAAGAATGGCATGCTCAATTCCTCCAATGTATTGATCAACAGGTAGCCAATAATTAACTTCGTCATTCAACATTTGTTTATTTTCGTCAGGACAGGCATATCTTGCAAAATACCAAGAAGATTCAACGAAAGTATCCATCGTGTCTGTTTCTCTTTTGGCATTTCCTCCACATTCTGGACATTTGCAATTAATAAAAGACTCTTCAGTTTTGATGGATTGATTTTCGAAGTCAAACTTATTTTTTTTGGGGAGTAGCACTGGTAAATTTGTCTCACTTTCACAGACCTCTCCACAATTGGTGCAATGGATGATCGGGATTGGACATCCCCAGTACCTCTGCCGTGAGATTCCCCAATCTCTTAATCTATATTTGGTTTGTTTCTCAGCTAAATTATTTTTTGAAAGCTCTAATCCAATTTGATCAATTGCATCGTCACTGGATAGACTATTGAAGCGGTCAGAGTTTATTAAAATACCTTTTTCTGGAGAGCACTCATTATTCGATTCAATAACTTTTCTAATAGGAATCGAATATTTATTAGCAAATTCATAGTCTCTTTCGTCATGAGCTGGAACCGCCATGATAGCTCCTTCACCATAAGCCATTAGTACATAATTACTAATCCAGATTGGAATTAATTCGTTATTAATCGGATTTGAGGCATAAAGTCCAGTAAAGATTCCTTTTTTCTCAGCTTTGGCTTGATCAGCAGTGGACACGCCAGTTTTTTTAATTGAATCTATGAAATTTCGAATATCCTCATTTTTAAGGCTTAAATTTTTTGAAATTGGATGATCTGGAGCAAGTGCTAAAAAGGTTACCCCAAAAATGGTATCTAGTCTTGTAGTAAAAACAGATATTTTTTCGAACTCTTTTTGTTGGAAATCCACTTTAAATCCAAAACTTTTACCAATCCAATTTTTTTGCATTAGAGTAACTTGCGACGGCCAGTTATTCAGATTTTCAAGCTCTTTATCTAGCTCTTCGGCATAGTCTGTGATTTTGAAAAAATATTGAGGTATCTCCTTCTGCTCCACAAGAGCGCCAGACCTCCAACCCCTTCCATCAATGACTTGTTCATTTGCCAATACGGTTTGATCGATCGGGTCCCAATTAACGACAGATGTTTTCTTATATATCAATCCTTTTTTAAATAATTGAATAAAAAACCATTGTTCCCACTTGTAATAACTTGGATGACAAGTTGCAATTTCCCGCCCCCAATCTAAAGACAAGCCTAATGAGTTCAATTGTGACTTCATGGAGCTTATATTTCCAAAGGTCCACTCATCAGGTAGTGTTTGATTTTGGATAGCTGCATTTTCAGCAGGAAGGCCAAAAGCATCCCATCCCATGGGCTGCATTACATTAAAGCCATTTAGTCTTTTAAAGCGAGATATAACATCTCCAATTGTGTAATTTCGAACATGACCCATATGTAATTTTCCACTTGGGTATGGAAACATGGAAAGAACATAATATTTTTTTTTATTTAAATCTTTTTTTGATGAAAACAAATCATTTTTTTGCCAATCAGATTGGCAATTTCTCTCAATATTTTTGAAATCATAATTTTCGTTCATAGTTTTAAGCAATAGACTTTCTTAACAAGATATTTATTGAGTCGATATTTGCCGTTCCGTCAATGCTGATAAAATTTAATTCATGAGCTGCTGATTTATCCTGGTAGAAACTAATTAATGGTTTCGTAGATTTATGATAATTTGCTAATCTACTAATCACTGTCTCTTCTTTATCATCATCTCTAATGATAAGTTCCTCGTTGGTTATGTCATCCTTATTCGCATTTTTTGGTGGGTTAAATTGGACATGATATGTCCTTCCTGAAGCAGGATGGACTCTTCTTCCTGAAAGTCTTTCAATAATAACTTCATCTGGAACTTCTATAGCCACAACATAATTTATTTTTACCTGAGCTTCATCAAGAGCTTTTGCCTGGCTTAATGTTCTGGGAAATCCATCCAACATAAACCCTCGAGAGCAATCTTCTTGGATTATTCGCTGCTTCACTAAATCAATAATGAGGTTATCGGGAACAAGTTCGCCACGATCCATAAATGATTTTGCTTTTAATCCAAGATCTGATTTGTTTTGTACAGCTTCTCTTAGCATGTCGCCAGTAGATATTTGTGGAATGCCAAACTGTTTATTTAGGAACGCTGCTTGAGTCCCCTTTCCAGCTCCTGGAGCCCCTAGAAGTAAAATATTCATAAATATTCCTAAATTGCAAAAGTCATCATTATATCAATAAGAATTTTTCTTATCATCAATAAACACATAATTAACTATTTTTAAAAAATCTTCTACTGATAAGTCCTCGGCTCGTGAGGTTGGGTCTAATTGAAGTGAATCAAAATCTTTTTCACTGAGAATATTTTTAAGATTATTTTTTAAGTTTTTTCTTTTAAATTTAAATGAAGCTTTTACTATTTTTTTATATTGTTCATAAACAAACTCATTATATTTATTGTGTCTGGTGAGTTTAATGAATGATGATTTAACTTTAGGGGCTGGTTCAAAAGCATTTGGATTTACATCAATAAGTTTTTCAGTATCAAAATAAAAATTGACTAAATTCGTAAGTATTGAATTATCTTTGGTCCCAATTTGAGCGATTAATCGATCTGCAACCTCTCGCTGGAACATAAAATACATATGAGTAATTTGTTTTATAGGGAGTAGTTTGAAGATAATTTCACTTGAAATGTAGTAGGGGAGGTTTCCAATAACTATATTAAATTTATTAAAAAATTGTTCATCAAGCTTTAATACATCAATTTGAATAATTTCAAGATTTGTGGAGTTTATTTGCTTAAGAATATTGATCATGTCAACATCAATTTCAATAATCGTAAGCGGATTTATTTTTTTAATTAATTCCCTTGTTAACGCGCCTTTTCCTGGTCCAATTTCGAGGAAGGTTTTTGATGCATCAAATTTTATTTCACTAATAATTTGATTAATCACATTATGATCAACTAAAAAGTTTTGACCAAATTTTTTTTTGGCTATGACCATTTCAAGAAAGTTTTAAAGCAAGATTTATTGCATTTAAAAAACTTTTCGTAGATATTTTTACTTTTAATCCCACAATATCTTCGGCAGTCCCATGGTCTACTGAGGTTCGGATGATCGGTAAGCCTAAGGTCAGATTTACACCGGTATCAAAATGAACAGCTTTAAAAGCACTTAGTGCTTGATCATGATACATGTAATAAATACAGTCATAATTATCTCTATTATTTTTTATGTATGCAGTGTCGCCAGGTATTGGCCCATCTATGATTATATGATAATTATTTCTCAACTCCTCAACAGCGGGACTGATGTGTAGCTCTTCTTCGTTGCCAAATAAACTATTTTCTCCAGCGTGAGGATTCAGACCAGTAATTAAAATTTTAGGGTGTTTGATTTTTAATTGTTTTTTTAAGCAATTATTTAAAATAATTATTTTTTTGATGATTTCTTTTTTTTTAACTTTTTTAATTGCTTCTTTGAGGCTGAGGTGCATTGAATTGAGAGCTACAATTGATCTATCAGAACTCACAAAGGTCATCATTGTTGGAAACTTATTTTCAAATATTTCTTCAAGATATTCAGTATGGCCAGAAAATTTTTTTGATGGCGTTGATAACTTATTTTTATTGACAGGAAGAGTAACTAAAGCACTTGATTCCTTATTTTTACATGACTCAACCGCCATATTAATTGAATTAAGGACTAAATCTTTATGAGTTCTTGAATTTATATCGATAATTTCAATATTCGGATGATTTTTGTTTATATTTAAACCTAATAATTTTGATCGGTTATAGATTAATTCTTTATTACCAAAAATTTTGATTTTGAAATCATTGTCCTCTTCAAATAAGAGTGCACATAAATCATAACCAATTCCATCTGGATCTCCTGCAGAAACAGCAATAGTTTTCAGACTTGTGTCACTATTCATTTCTAATTTCAATAAAGGCTTCTGCTTTCAATGCTGAGATCCAGTCTTCAAAAAGAAGTTCGGTTCTTTCATTAATAAGATCCATCTTAATTTGATTATCAATATTTTCTGACCTCATATCTTCAATTTTTGTATCTGTATATTGAATAATATGCCACCCATTATTTGTTTGAAATGGCGCACTAATTTCATTTTTATCTATTTTAGACAATTCAAGTTCAAGTTTTTGATCCATTCCCTCTGAAAACCAACCAATCTTTCCTCCGTTGGTTGAAGAGAAGTCCTCAGAATATTTCTTCGCGAGTGTTTCAAAATCACCCCCGTTTTGTATTTCTTCGCGTAATCTATTTAATTTATTAATGACGTCACCTTCGGATTGTATTTCAGAGGTTTTAATCACAATTTGACGAACAAAATACTTTTGCACCTCTTTTCTTGACATGTTTGCGTCATTGAGGCTTTGCAGAGAGTTGACTTTTATAATATGAATCCCATTTCCTGATTCAAATGGTTTGGAAATGTCCCCTGTTTTAAGATTGTCTAGTTGTGTTATAAAAATTTCAGGCAATTCATTTTTACTTAATTCTCCGAGAGAGCCACCTTGATTAGAATCTGGAGCATCTGAGTACTCATAAGCAACTTTTTTAAACTCTTCACCTTGAAGCATTTGATATAGTTTCTTGCCTAACTCTCGCTTCTCTTCTTTCTCTTTTGCAGAAGGATCTTGGGGGAACTTTAATAATATGTGAGATAAGTTGTAAATATCTGGTTTTATTTTAGCTAATTTTTTTTTATGTTTTTGAACTTCAAAATCTGAAATATTTAATTTCGAACTAATTTCTTGATTTTTTACTTTTTTTAATAAAATTTCATATTTTAAATTACTAACAAATTCGTCATAACTAGATCCTTGTATTTTTAAACTTTCTTTAAATTCTTCTAGTGTAATATTATTAGATTTTGTGATGTTATTAATCAGATTATCAACATCTTCAGCGGTTACTTTAATATTCCAATCAGTTGCGTAATTTTCAAGCAGCTTTTTTTCGATTAACTCATCAAGAACTTTTTTTTCAATTACACTTTCTTCCGGAGGCTGAATTTTATTTTGTTTAAAAAACGAGTAGGCTTTATTCAGTCCGTCTTCAAGGTCCCTGTAGGTAATTGGTTCTTTATTGACTATAGCAATGATTCTATCGAGCTCTTGAAATGAAAATGATGGATTGATAAAAAAACTAAAACAAACGAAAAATATAAATATTTTTATTTTATTCATAGTTTTGTCTTCTGATGTCGTCATCTAGCGATGAGGCCCATGATGCCCCAGGAACATTGCGCATTAAAACTCTGTCAAGCTTTCTGGCTTTACCTGAACCGATGCTTCCAAGACCTCCCAGTTCTAACTGAAACCAAAGAGTATAGTTCGGATCTTGTTCCGTTGCTAACGAAAGGCGATGTAAAACTACCCTTGAAGACCAGCATCCTGCATCGTATTCTAGACCTCCTAAAGATTCAGCAACTTTTGAAGTTTCAAGATCAAAGTTGTATCGTCCAATAGCATAGTACCCTTGTCCTAAAGGCCATTGACCCGCTAAATTCAATTGTTTGAGTCTGGTCTCGTTGGTTGATGGAAATTCAATAAAGCGGTAATCAAATTTAAGTAACTTACCGGCTTGAGGGTTATATTTGAACCCATAAGCAACCCTTTTTGAAGAATTCTGTTCTGGATTGTATTGAGTCATTGATCTGAAAGATAAATCTTTAGTGATACGAGCATTTGCACCAAATATGAAATCACTCGATGATCTTTCAAGACTGGAACCAGCATTTGAATAAAGCGGATCATTGAGTACATTTCGATCAGATAAATAAAACCGTTGTGCAAATGTTAGAGCTACCCTCTCAACACCAGATGAATCAAGAATTCTAGATGTAAGGCCAGTGGTCAGTTGGTTGGTGTCCTCTATTCTGTCGTATCCTATAAATTGAGACTCGGAAAAAATATTGTAAAGATTTAAATCCATCAGACGAGTATCGTAGACAGGCAACATCGATTGATTATGAAATGGGGTGTATGAATAAAATGCTCTTGGCTCAAGTGTCTGCGTTAATGAGTTGCCAAAAAAATTCATTGTGCGATCAAAATAGAGGCCACTATCAATGGAAGCTGTTGGTATAAGCATACTTTCAGAAGTAGAGGTCGCCCCATGGTTTATGTCATAGTTTCTGTAATTTAAGGAAATTTTTGGCTTCACATAGGAAAAACTATTTTCAATGATTGCCATTGTGAATGCTTGGTTATATACAAATCTACTGCCGGTTGGTTTAAAATCTCCGTCTGAATAGCCCAGAGGCTTTAAATCTGTACTTATAAACTTATTATGTGAGTTATTTGCATCAAATTCTGTGTATTCAAATTTTGATGAGGAGTTAACTCCCATGAACTCATCACTTCTATTCAAGAAAATTTGCGGTAATTTTTCATAAGGCGAACTCGTTGTTAAAGATTGAAATTTTTGAACCCTTAAGCCTGAATTCCATCCAGAGAATGTGTAATCAAGACCAAACTCTTGAGGCAAAATAACCCTAGATGTTTTTGATACCAATGATGACATATCAGCAAAGTAATCGTTGTCAGAGACTTTTTGGTAATTATAAAAACCAGAAAAATTATTTGTAAATTTTTGCTTATGTTTTAAATTAAGCAAATATCGTTGCTGATTAGTCATATAGTCATTATTTAAAAATTCAACGTTCGTTTCACCTGCCGAATTATCATTAAGGTATCGATATTGACCGCCGATTTGTAAACCTCTTTTCCCCATGTATCTTGGGGTTATAGTCGCATCTTGGTTAGGAGCAATATTAAAATAATATGGTGTTCTTAATTGAAATCCACTTCGGGTTGTTGTGCCCCACGTTGGGCTTAAGAATCCTGATTTTCTTTCATTATTAAATGAAAAATTTACCTTCGGTGAATACATTATGGGGACACCTTTAAATTCCATTCGAGCATTTGTGGCATCGACTGATTTTGATTTATTGTCAATATTAATTTCACTGCCCTTAATGAACCAGTCTGTTTTACCGACTTCGCAGGTGGTAATCTCTGCATTATTTAAAGTGGTTTTATTTTCACCCTGAATCGAGAGTTTAGATGCATAGCCCCTTATGGATTGGTTAATGGATGACTGATTCGTTGTGTCTGTATCAAAAGTGGCCTCGGGAATTTCTCCTACCGACTCATCGACATCTAACATTAATTGCTGTCCAGTAATTAATGTATTCCCACTTTTTAATTTCACATTACCGTTGGCTTCAAGTTGATTGGATATTTGATCGAAGATAATCGTGTCTGCTTCAATACGCTTACCAGACTTGATGAGAACAGCGTTCCCTGAAGCTTTGATTTGCTTATCGATGGTATTTTCAAGAGATTCACCCTCAATAATTAAATCTGTATCATTTGGGTTATCAATTGCAAAGCAATTGCTAATAACTAAATAACCTAAAATAACTGATTTAGTTAAAATAAAGAGTG
>Ga0255753_1000059_pt1 | contig 124736 bp, 126 predicted proteins | sample 041ome_10_FD_179953 | JGI IMG/M metagenome (GOLD analysis project Ga0255753, IMG submission 179953) | Coastal salt marsh microbial communities from the Groves Creek Marsh, Skidaway Island, Georgia - 041412US metaG (version 2) | ecosystem: Environmental > Aquatic > Marine > Intertidal zone >...
CCTATTCACGGCTTTCAACTCTTGTCGTCAAAACCGACAAATCATCGACTTGAAAATAAAATATACGCAGATATTGCGTTATGCACATATTGCCAGTATAAATATTGAACGTTGTCTGCGAACCACGAAGGAGAAAGGAAATGATTCCAGTCGGTGTTGGTCGCGGATTGCTCGGTTCATACGCGAGAATCGTTGAGCAAGAGATCCAAGACCAGAAAAAAAGAAGAATGCTGTCTAACCATCAGATCGGGAAGAAAGGATTAATTGCGCGATTCCTATTAGGAATTAAATTTTAATCCACAACAGACCGCCTGATATGTATCACGCGGTCTCTCTCCTTGATTCATAACGGATCAGATTTGGCTCCCGGTAATTGGCATTGACCTTTGGCGCACGCTTGGCGAGCCTGAAGACGCTCGATCGCGCGATCAATGTCGCGCGTTAAATAGTATAAGGTGACGATCCACCACCATATTTTCTGAATGGGAGTGTGTTCTTCTACCATGATAGACACCTACCTTTTTGGTTTTTTGTGTGCAGGCACATCCGATGCCATCCACTTTCGAATCACAGCAGCGATTCGCTTCGGATCATCTTTCACCTGTTTGCTTAATTTTAAGAACTCTCTAATCCGGTCATCGTCTGCCATCTGAAACTCCCATTTGGGCCTGAATTATCTACCAATTCGGCTCTAACAAACCATCGCAATCCCTTAAATCTCAGCTGATCTTCCCTAAATCGTTGAAATTGTCCTAAATAATCTCTTAGGATACAGATATAACTGACCCTTAAAAGGAATTGAATTGTGCGTACATGTTCTGTCTGCGGCACCGAAATAGATAAAACAACCGCTTATACAAAAACTGGCGAACAAAAGCCCCAAGGGCGGCGTTGTATTCACTGTGTCGATGGAGCATCTGCCGAAGTCGAACCAACAGATGCACCGCAGACAACGACCGAAGCACCAGCATCGGCTCCACAGCCAGAGACTCAAGCGACGGCAGCCCCTCAGCCGATCCCCGCGACGAATGACGCAGACGAGGGAGAGAGCTCAACAATGAAATATCTGATCGGCGCAATCCTTGTTGCCGTCGTTTTGTGGCTCGTGATTGAGTAAATACCAACTGAGAGACGGTTAGAATAGCAAGGCCGCTCCACCTGCGAGCAGAGTGGCCGCAAACAAAAACCATCGCAATAATTTGGGGTCAGCGTAGACAGCAAGTTTGACACCGAAATAAGCACCCGCAACATAGCCTATCGACAAAATCAATCCCGCTATCCAAGCGACTTGGTCTTGCCAAATAAAAATAGTAAGTGAGACTGCTGTGAAGACGAATGTGCAAACCAATTTGATTGCATTTGCCCGAACAATGTCATAACGCAACGTTCCAGCAATGGACGCCAACAGCAAAAATCCAACGCCGGCTTGAACAAACCCACCATAAAATCCAGCCGCTAACAAGCCGACGCGCGCCGACGGCGTTTCACTCACTCGACGCACTTCAGTTCCAGTCGGAGGAGACACCACTGCCGGACGAAATAGGACCAACAGTGACATGCAAATCATCGTTCCAATGAGCAGAGGCTTCAGGATATCTGGCGGCGCAAATGCTGCCGCTAAAGAACCAAAAAGACCACCGATCGCCATCGGTATTAAGATCGCCTTAAGATCAAAGGTCTCAAGCTTGTCATGTCGCTTAAATTCAGAAATTGCGACCACTGACTCGACAAAAATACCCACTCGATTCGTTGCGTTCGCGACCTCTGGAGGCATTCCCATAATCATCAATGTAGGCAGCACTAGATTCGACCCCCCGCCGGCCACCGTATTGATCGCACCGGCGAGTAATGCAACGAATATGAGAATCGCTATTTCTAAGCTAGCAAGTTCCATTAAAGACTTCTTTCAAAATCGGCGAGGATACGCATCCTTTGTTTAAAAACAAAGCAATGGGCCTCTGTTGAAATGAACATCAGTGCCGATAACCGACGTTACATCTCAATAATCTCAGGTGAATCGATCTCAGCCAACCATTCTGCAAGCTCGTCGGAAACCGGCTTGCCATGCTCTGCTAAAAACTCAAGAAGGCGCCTTGGGTTCATGGTCACAACCTGACTCTCAGGAAAACCGATACGCTGAATTTTCTTGAGCGCGATATCAACATCACCAACGGTGTAGTGAACATGAGAATCACTGGATAAAGCGACTTTCCAATCGAGTGCATGAACAGTCTCAAGAATCTCAACACAAAAAGGTTCACTACCCAATCTCGAGCTGACAAAAGATGAGTTATTGATTTCTATCAGCACATTGTGATCGCGTGCGGCCCGCACCACTTCTTCGATATCAATTGGATAATTTGGATTACCAGGATGCCCAAGAATCTGTATTAAGCCGGTTTCCATCGCTTGAATAGCAGCCTGAGTGTGCTCTTTGCGTGAGGATGGTGGAAATACCGGTTCATGGAAGCTTGCGATTCCAAAATCCATAAAACTCATGAGCATCTCATTCACATCAAGCCGACGAGATTCAAATGGACAAATATTCGCCTCAACTCCACGCAGCATCGCAACCCCATATCGAACCCGAGGAAGTACGCGCATATTCCCAAAATGCCAAGGATGCGGTGAATCAGGCATCTCTGGGCCATGATCAGTGATACTGAACAACTGCAACCCTTTCTCTGACGCCGCCCGAAAATATTCTTCCACTGTTGAATAGGCGTGTGTGCTGGCAACTGTGTGCGCGTGCGTATCAGTCAGATGCTTCATTCTTTCCTCCTACTTGATTTCTGTAGTGTATGGAGGTTTTATTTCAGAGTCTTGACGTTTGATGAATTGATCTTGAAACCACAAACTATTTCATATGCTGAAGATTGGATGCCCGTCCCGCAAAGGCTTTTGATCAAAACCATGGAAGCGCTAACTGGTCGAGGCCGTTTGATGCGGCGATATCGTGACTTTCAATCTGCATCCACAACCTTTCAAACCCCAGATGTTTGGGACGTGGCCATCGACCATCTCGGATGTCGTGGCCCATCAACCGATCAGTTTACGCTTCCATTACGACGCAAAAATAAGGGTTTACTGTTAATTGCAAACCACCCCTTTGGCGTTGCCGACGGGGTGACATTGGCATGGATCGCGTCTCGGATCGATCCAAATTTTCGAGTGATCGCCAATGGTGTCCTACGACAAGAACCCTCATTGAATCCAAATATCCTGCCGATTGAATTTCAACCGGGTCGGCAGGCCACCAAACAGAACGTAGAAACCCGACGTCAGTCAATTCAGACACTCAAATCCGGCGGCGTTGTCGCTCTCTTCCCTGCAGGCGCTGTGTCTTGGTCACAGCGGCCAGGCGCACCCGTTGAGGATGATGCATGGAAACCACTGGTCAGCCGATTGATCAAAGCCTCAAACTGCGACGTCTTACCCATTCGTTTTGAGGGCGCTAATTCGAGGCTCTTCCAAAAAGCCTCCCGGACTGCGTTAAGTCTGCGCCTTGGTCTTTACATGCACGAGATCAAGCGGCGGCTCGATCAACCCATCTGCTTTGAACTTCTCCCGACGATCGACTTTGAAACCATTCCCGAGCTCCCAGATCAAGCGCTTGCCCACTGGCTGAGAAATCAGCTGTTTTCAGGGAGTGGAATCCACTCATCATCACCAGGAACTTGATCAAATCGTCCACCGACCCAGTCTGTTTTCGCCTGCTCAATGCGTGCCGAATCCGAAGCCACAAAGTTCCACCACAAATATCGCGGGCCATCCAACGGCTCTCCCCCGAAACAGAGCACACGAGCACCTTGGGGGGCTTTAATCTGAACATCGCGATCAGGTGCCAAAACCAAAAGCTCAGATGCTGGGTAAGTCACTCCATCAATCTCAAGGGGCCCATTGGCACTATAAATGGCTCGCTCCACCTGTCCTTTCGGGTAGTGAATCTGACTCCCAGGCTGCATCTGAAGATCGACGTATACCGATTCAGCCGGGAACTCGACCGGACTTTGAAGCCCTAACCAATCACCCAACAGCACCCGACCATCGATGCCAGCCTCAGAAAACGTCGGAAGAGACTCCTCACCGTAGTGATGAAAATCTGGCTGAGTATCTTCCATGGTCTTTGGTAACGCCATCCAGCTTTGAATACCAAATAACTGAGCGATCGCCTGTCTTGATGCCGAATCTGAACGCTCTGAATGCACGATTCCAGATCCCGCCGTCATCAAATTCACAGCACCAGGACCAATGATCATGTCATTGCCCAAGCTATCTCTATGCTGCATTGAGCCCGCAAATAAATAGCTCAGCGTCGACAATCCAATGTGTGGATGAGGACGCACATCGAGGCCAACACCTTCTAATAATTCTCCGGGACCAAACTGATCCCAAAACACAAAGGACCCAACCGAACGCTTTTCTCGAGAGGGTAACGCACGCTTGACCTCTAGGTTTCCGATGTCTGACGTGCGCGGAATAATTTGTAACTCAACTGAATGCATAGCCACCTCCAACTTTTATTGTTAAGGGCGGCAGAGCAAAGAAAAAGCGCTATCTGGATGCCGGATTCGGTCCATTTTGGAAAGAAGCCACCCGACTTCCTTTTCATCATCAACGCGCGTATCGTCTCGCCATGCTCAACATCTGCCTTTATCAGCCCGAAATACCGCCGAATACAGGCAATATCATCCGCTTATGTGCAAACACAGGTAGTCAGTTGCATCTCATTAAACCTCTTGGCTTTTCTCTGGATGAAAAATCCGTGCGACGCTCCGGTCTCGATTATCACGACCTCGCCCCCGTTGTCGAATTTGACTCCTGGGAGCACTATCGGGACCAACAGCAGAACCGGATCTTTGCCCTCTCAACCAAAGGAAACCGACATTACGATGCGATCGATTTTCAGCCAGACGATGTGTTGTTATTTGGACCCGAAACACGGGGCCTCCCAGACACGATTCGGCATGATCAAGCAATCACAGAGGTGATTCGGATTCCGATGTGTCCCAATAACCGAAGTTTGAATCTTTCCAATTCCGTCGCGATCGTTCTCTATGAAGCTTGGCGTCAATTGGGCTTTCATGGAGCCACGACTTGAGCGTCTTATCCATTCAAAACATTCAAGTGAGCTTTGGCGGGCCTGCGATTCTCGATGACTTAAGTCTCAAGATTCAGCCCAAGGAGCGGATCGGATTGCTCGGCAGAAATGGTGCTGGAAAATCGACTTTGATGAAGCTAATCGCCGGAGAGATTCAAGCAGACTCCGGTGAGATGAATAAGAGCCAAAGCCTCAAAGTTGCTCGGCTGGTACAGGATGTGCCAACGGGGACCGACGGAACAATTTTTGAAGTGGTGGCCTCAGGCCTTGGCAACTTGACCCCGTTACTTGAGCGTTACCACCGAGTTCTGAAATCCCTCGAAAGTGATCCTTCAGACAAACACATGCAAGAGCTTGAAGACTGCCAACATGCACTGGAAGCCGCCAATGGTTGGCGTGTTGAGCAAATGGTCGATCAAACTCTATCCAGATTTGGGCTCGATCCAGAGACCCAGTTCAATGCACTGTCTGGCGGCATGAAACGTCGTGTTTTATTGGCGCGCGCTTTGGTGATTGAGCCCGACTTATTACTGCTTGATGAGCCGACCAACCATTTGGATATCCCGGCCATCGAATGGCTCGAAGAGCAGATTCGCTTATTCCAAGGCGCAGTTCTTTTCATTACGCACGACCGCCGCTTTCTCGATGCTTTGGCGACGCGAATCGTCGAACTCGACCGTGGGATTTTGCGGAGTTATGAGTGCAACTATCAAACCTACCTTGAACGACGCGATCAGGAGTTAGCAGCTGAAGCTGATCAATTCGCCACCTTTGATAAAAAATTAGCCAAAGAGGAAGAGTGGATTCGGCAAGGAATCAAAGCTCGACGCACCCGCAATGAAGGACGTGTTCGCGCGCTTGAGCAATTGAGAAATGAACGCGCAGCACGCCGCGAGCGCCAACAAACCGCCGATCTGACACTGATGGATGCTTCGAAATCAGGACGCCTAGTCATTGAAGCGCAGGATTTAGGTCTGACACTAAGCAACAAGCAATTGTTCGAGCATTTCTCAACTACCGTACTTCGAGGTGATCGCATCGGTGTCATTGGTCCAAATGGTGCGGGTAAAAGTACATTAATTAAAACGCTACTGGGGCAAATGACGCCCACATCTGGATCAGCAAAGCTCGGGACAAACCTCGAAATCGCCGTCTTTGACCAGCTTCGCGAGACACTCGATGACGATGCCACTGTGATTGACAATCTGCATCATGGGTCGGATTTCGTTGAAGTAGGTGGTGGTAAAAAACATGTGATTGGGTACCTGCAAGACTTTCTGTTCTCTCCAGAGCGCGCTCGCGGCCCAGCGCGAATGCTCTCGGGTGGCGAACGCAACCGATTGTTACTGGCTCGACTCTTTTTAAAACCCGCCAACTTGCTGATCATGGATGAGCCAACCAATGATCTCGATTTAGAGACTTTAGATATTCTTCGCGACACATTATTAGGGTTCAAAGGAACGCTGATTCTTATCAGTCATGATCGCGACTTCTTGGATTCTGTAGTCACGGGGATTTGGTCGTTTGATCCAGATCACAAGCTGCGTGAATATGTGGGCGGCTACAGCGACTGGATCAGACAACGACCCAAGGCTTCAGAACCGACCGATCACACGGTTGCAGAAAAAACAGTCTCTCAAGACATCAAACAACAAGCGCCTAAGAAACTCGCGTTCCATGAAAAACGGGAATATGACGCGCTTGGCGCAGACATTGAGCAATTAGAGATCGAAATCAAAGCGCTCGAGGATGCGATGGCAACCCCGGATTTTTTCCAGTCCAATCCCGAACATGCGGCATTAGAAACCACTCGTTATCAGAGTCTTCAAGCAGAGCTCGAAGCGAAATTCCTTCGATTTATGGAGCTTGACGAGCGCGCGAACTGATCTCAATCAAGTTCTCTATCAGATCCGCCGAATCCTGGCGAATTAGGGGCCTATCCTTGGGTCATCCAGAGACTGAGGGAGCTCCGATGTTTGAGATAGACACAGAAACATTCAACACCTTGTGGCCAAGCCTGATTGTTGTCGCATGCATGATCGGCGTCATGGGCTGGGCTGTCGTGAAAGCGCTTGGCTTGATCAATCAAGATGCACGTAAAGAAACAAATCGTCACCGAATGAATCACTGACCTCTGTTCAGTCAGTCCAAGGCTTGCTAGGCTCTTGCCATGATTAAACTTTTTGTACTTATTAGCAGCCTTTGGCTGGCCTCAACGCAAGCCATCGCTCGGGATTTTACGAGCTCAAATATCGACCAGGAATTCTGCAAGGATATTGCCAATAATCTGAAAGAAGTTGGGGTGAGTGTCTCTCATAAATCGATGACGCAATGCTCACTGCAAGTCCTCGGCGGAGCATCAGCAACCTTTGAACGATCCTACGGTGGTCCAGTCAAGGTCCGCGTTAAAAGCGATCCCTACCGTATGTTCGTCACTCGTGGCGATAACGAGATTGGAACTTGCTATGTCCTCCATCCGCGTAAAGTCACGCGAAAGGTTAAAGACCGGGACTGCTGAACGTGTCTGTCCCACGCCTCAAACTCAAACTCGCCTTAGATGACAACGATACGCTGTTAGGGCCCGGGAAGATTGCACTACTCAAAGCCATCCAGAAGGAACATTCGCTGTCTCAAGCAGCGAAATCCATCAATATGTCGTATCGCCGAGCTTGGCTGTTAATTCAAGAACTCAACGATTCTCTCAAAGATCCCGTGTTAATCAGCAAAACCGGCGGTCAATCCGGCGGAGGCAGTGAATTGACTGCAATGGCCAATCAAATCATTGACGTCTATGAGCAGTTGACTCGTGAAGCAGAAGGAGCAACAGAGGCGACTCGTGAATCCATCGCCTCCTTACTCAAGTAACTTACAATGCAGCGAGAGCGGCTGCGTAGTCAGGCTCTTGGCCGATCTCTGGAACCAGCTCAACATGTTTCACCATGGCATCAGGGCCAATCACAATCACAGCGCGTGTGGTTAACCCAGTCAATTTACCGGATAAGATCGTCACACCATAATCGTCTGAAAAGCTAGATCGAAAGGTCGACCCCGTCTCTACACGCTCAAGTCCTTCTGCCCCGCAAAAACGCGATTGAGCAAACGGAAGGTCGGCACTGACACACAGAACATGAGTGTCGGCAAGTGACGACAGTTCCTCATTGAATCGGCGAGTACTCTGCGCGCATGTTGGCGTATCGATCGATGGAAAAATGTTGAGAATCAGATGTTTTCCAGCGTAGGAAGCCAGAGTGATTTCTGACAAATCGTTAGCGACCAATGAAAACTCAGGCGCTTTTGCACCGACAGCTGGCAAGCCGCCGTCAACTTCGATCATATCGCCGCGGTGAGAAATAATAGCTGACATGGGAATTCCTTATTGTGTTTTCGGTCAATCGATCATAGGTGCAAATTGATGGCTTTCAATCACTGATTGAGCGCATTCTCAAATTGGCTGAGATATTTTTCATAACCACGGGCTTTGAGGTCAGCCACGGGGATAAATTCCAACGAAGCAGAATTAATGCAGTATCGAAGTCCCGTCGGCGCAGGTCCATCGGGAAACACATGACCTAAGTGTGAATCACCGAATTTCGAACGGACCTCAATCCGCTTCATCCAGAGCTTCGAATCGTCCTTTTCAACAATATGCGATGTCTCCAGCGGCTTCCAAAAAGAAGGCCATCCGGTTCCTGAATCGTATTTATGAAGCGAGCTAAATAAGGGTTCTCCACTGACGATGTCGACGTAGATACCGTCGGTTTTCTGATCCCAATACGCATTTTGAAAGGGTGGTTCAGTGCCATCTTCCTGAGTGACCTGATATTGCAACGGAGTCAATCGAGCTCGAATGTCCTCAATATCTGGTTTTCGATAGGTGCTCTCTTTCAATGCCGCTCCATCAAATAATCTGAATCCTGGCTGCTGCGCCCACGCTCGATCGAGAAACTGATCTCGGCCCGACCGGTATCGATAAAATTTATATTGCAAAGCATTGGTTTTGTAGTAGTCCTGATGATAATCCTCGGCCATGTAAAAAGTTGGCGCCGGAAGGATTTCCGTAACAATCGGCCCATCAAACACCCCTGCCTGCTCGAGCCTGCGCTTCGACTCAAGAGCGAGTGCCATCTGTTCCTCGTTGTGCGTAAAAATGACCGTTCGATACTGCGAGCCGCGATCAACAAATTGCCCACCAGCATCGGTCGGATCCACTTGTTTCCAAAAAGTCTCAAGCAGGGTTTGGTAATCCACGATCCTCGGATCATAAGTGACTTCCACGACCTCAATGTGACCAGTATGTCCTGCTGTCACTTCGGCGTAGGTTGGATGAATTGTCGAGCCACCAGCGTAACCAGACACCACTGCACTGACGCCATGAATGGATTCAAAAGGAGGTTCCAGGCACCAAAAGCATCCGCCACCAAAGGTGGCTTTTTGGGTATCGGCCACTGACACAGTGCCCATCAGACAGCAGACCAAGGCGAGTGCGCTCTTCATCGAAACTCCGTTTAACGATTATTCACTCTAGAGTTGCGACTTTAGTCGCATTTGGGCAAGTCTTGCAACTATTCGTCCATCAATGATCGCAAGTCCCAACGCAATTAACAGATAAGCAAGGATATGTTGTATCGCTAAAACCTCGCCCAAGAGGGCGATGCCGAGCGCGGAGGCACTGACTGGAACCAAAAATGTGACCAACACGACGTTACTGGCGCCCGCGGTCTTGAGCACCCGAAAATAGATGAAAAATGCCAGCGTGGTGGATAACAGGCCTATACCCATCAGAGCCAACCAAGGACCTATTCCCGGCATCGGAAGGCTCCATGGCTGGTCAATGAGACAGACAACCGGGAACATCCAGAGAGTTCCGTACAGGACCTGGCCGGTCGCATTCAACATCGGGGGATTGGACTTCAAACGCTTCGAATACACCGACCCAAATGCGTAACAAACCGTTGCCGTTAGACCGGCTGCCATGCCAAGTAATGACGCGCCGCCCTGCATTGCTGCGGGGCCAAACAACACCAAAACACCACCAAATCCAAACGCAATGCCGAGAGCCTTTCTCAAGGATAGTCGCTCATCTGTGGTCAATTGATGAGCAACGACCGCTGTCATAATGGGCGTCGAAGCGTTGATGATTGACGCAAGAGATCCTGTGATTTCAGTCTGACCAAAACTGATCAAACTGAATGGGATCGCGTTATTGATCAATCCAATCCAGGCGAACGAACGCCATTGCGTCATTAATGGTCGAAGTGGGTGCCCTAACAGTTTTAATAGGCCAACCAAGCCCGCAAGACCGACAGTTAAACGACCAAGCACACTGGTCATCGGCGGCATCGCCTCAAGCATCACTTCAACAAAGAAAAACGATCCTCCCCACACCAGAGAAAGGATCGCTATACGAATCCAATCAGCGACTGCCATAAGACCTCACAATAGCGAGCGTCTAGCGTACACTAGGGACATGCAAACCCCAACGACAGACAACCATTGGCTCAAAGCCGCAAACTGGCAAGAAGTACTCGAGGATCCTGACTCGCTACCTGCTGACATTCGAAGCTATCTGGAGACGCAAAATCAAACGACGGACCAATGGCTTGGTGGCGAAACATCCAGACAATGGATCATCGATGAACTGAAAGCGACCATCCGCGATCGGGACGATTCGGTACCCATCTGGGAAGGAGAATTTCAATACAGGCAACGCTTTGTTGAAGGTGCCGAACACCCTGATTTCCTGAGACAACACCACACTCAAGGCGAACAGCTTCTGTTGTGCGGCGACGAACGCGCATCAAATCATCCCTACTACGATATTGGTGCGGCTGATCACTCGCCTAACCATCAACTGTTCGCAGTGACCGAAGACAGACAAGGATCCGAACGCTACACCCTCACCATCTTCAATGCTGGCTCCAACCAACCACTGGAACCGGCCTTAGTTGATTGCCGTGGTGACTTTGAGTGGAGCACGGATAGTTCCAAAATTCTCTACACCCGTTTAGATGAACATCAACGACCGAGTACCGTCTGGTGTCACCTGATCGGTACAAACCAGAGCGACGACCAGTTGGTGTTTCAACTCGATCATCCTGGTTGCTTTATTGGCCTTGGTCAAACCAGTTCAGAGGCCTGGATCACGATTGATGTTCATGATCACCAAACCAACCAAACCTTTCTGCTTCCTGCGTCCCTCGATGATCTTACTCTCATTAAAGTGACCGATTGGATCGAGGGATTGGAATATGAGGTGGAACATGTCGAGCCCTATTTGATCATTCGTGGTAATCAACATCATGAAGACTTTGCACTGTTTCGGGCGCCGATTCCCACATTGACCCAGCCTAGCAACCCTGACCAATGGCACACCCTTTGGGTTCCAACGCAAGGACATCTCTTCAGTGATTTCGAAATCCTGAAACATCACTGGATCATTGAGTACTCTGAAGAAGGTTGTGGCCGTTATTTCATTGCCGAACCAGATCCCGAGACCTTTAAGATTCGGCAAACCTTGGCGCTTGAATCGTCAATCCATGACGCACACCTCGATCCGTTACCCGGATTTGAACGCGACACGATCCGCATGCGAATCTCCACTCCCGCCATACCGCCGGAGGTTCGCGAAATTGACCTGCGAACCGGTGAATCCGTGCAATTAAAAGTCTCGATACCACCGAACGGCCACACAGAATCGAACTACATCGTCCAGCGTCATTATGGAATCTCCGGCGATGGACAGAAAATTCCCATGACCATCGTCCACCACCGTGATGTCACACCAAGCGCGCACAGTCCTGTCTTGCTGACAGGTTACGGCGCTTATGGCATGAGTCTCACACCTGGCTTCAGCGCCAGTCGCCGGACACTTTTCACTCGAGGCGTGATTCATGTAACAGCACACGTCCGTGGTGGCATGGAGAATGGATACCAGTGGTATCGATCAGGCCGTATGGCTAACAAAGATCGATCCTTTGATGATTTCATCGGTGTTGCCGAAACGTTGATTCGCGATGGATGGACCTCGGCGGGAAACATTGTTCTCCACGGAGGGAGTGCTGGTGGTTTATTGGTCGGCACCACGGTCATGCGGCGACCAGAACTATTTAAAGGCGTCATCGCTGACGTGCCATTTGTGGATGTCCTCGAAACCATGCTCGATGCTGATCTTCCATTGACGCCTCCAGAATGGCCCGAATGGGGTAATCCGATCGAATCTGCCGATGCCAAGCGCCGGCTGGCTCACTTCTCGCCGACGCTGATGGTCGAGCAACGTCCGTATCCGTGCATCGTGGCAACCGCAGGACTGACTGACCCTCGGGTCACCTATTGGGAACCGGCACGCTGGATTCACCGGCTTCAATCCATCGCCGAAGGCGGGCCATTTCTGCTCTACACCGAACTCAATGCAGGACATGGCGGCCCGAGCGGCCGATATGCAGGCCTTGATGATATTGCCCGAATTTATCAAGCTGTGATGCAGCTGTTTGCACTACCCAAAGAGGCTCCTTATGCCCTTTAACATCGACTGGCGTTCAATCGATGATGTCCTATTGGATATGGATGGAACTCTGTTGGATTTGCACTATGACGCAACCTTCTGGTTAAACAACGTCCATTCCATCGTTGCGAATCTCACCGGGGAACCTGAACACGTAATTCAAGAGCGGTTTCATCGCGAACTGAAGAGGCATGAAGGCACCTTAGCTTGGTATTGCACCGATTACTGGGCTGATTTTTTTGGGATTGATTTGATTGAAGCCAAACAGCAATTGGCGCACTTAATCCGATTTCGCCCCCATGCTGAACAATTTTTAAACGTGCTGAATTCGCTGCCACTTCGCACATTGATTGCGACCAATGCACATCCCGATGTCATTCAACTCAAACTCAACGTGGTCCCACTGGAGGACATGGTTGATGGCATTGTTTCAAGTCACCAATACGGTGTTGCAAAGGAGCATCCTGATTTTTGGCGTGCATTATTCGATGAATATGCCATCAATCCGGATCGAGCACTGTTCATGGATGACTCATCCAAGGTACTCGACGCTGCGGATCGCGCTGGCGTTCGTGAAGTTGTCGAAATCAGACACCCAAATCTTTCTGAGCCACCGCGAAGTACTTGGAAGCAGGGAATCGATGATTTTGATGTCTTATTCCCGGGACTCGAGGCCTTGGGTCGATCATGAGCGGTGTGAGACTCGATAAATGGTTATGGGCTGCTCGATTCTTTAAAACCCGAGGCTTGGCGCGCGACGCGGTCGATGGTGGAAAAATCCACATTGATGGTGTGAAAGCCAAACCATCGAAGATGGTGAGCCCAGGCCTTGAGATTGAAATCTCTCGCGGGCAAACCGATATGATCGTCAAAGTGATCGATATTCGCGAGGATCGAAGGCCAGCCGTCGAAGCACAACAGCTCTACGAGGAAACGCCTGAGTCGATCAAAAAACGGGAAACCGATCGTGACCTCAATCGATTCTCAAGAGCTGGCTTTCAACCAGCCGACCATCGACCGAACAAACGAGAGCGACGGCAAATGACAAAGCTGAAAGGAATATTTCATGATTGATCTGCCAGTTGACCAAGATGCCGTTAGGAAATATCTGTGTGACGATGCTCCCGATGCACGTCTGATGACCGTGAAACTTGGCCAATCGACAGACGACATGCTCGATCATCAACAGATGCCGGCCCCGATTAAAGCGCTCTGTGCGGAATTGGTGGCAGCAACCTGCGTACTCGCACATATGCTGAAATTTGACGGTGAGATGATCGTCCAGATCAAGGGTGCTGGTCCTGTGACTATGATGGTTGCCGAGTGTTCTTCGGAGGGGCGGATTCGGGCGACTGCTCAATGGGACGACATTGATCACTACACTACCTTCAATGAACTGATTGGAAAGGGCTATATGGCCGTCACGGTGGATCCAAAACACGGCGAGCGCTATCAAGGCATCGTCCCATTGGAATCTGGATCTATTGAGGGCTGCATCAATCACTATTTCGACAGCTCAGAGCAACTCGACACCAAATTATGGCTTTCCAGTGATGCGACCACAGTTGCCGGCTTACTGATTCAACGCATCCCGGATGAAGGCGGCAGTCGCACGAGCACAGTATCCAATTGGGAGACGCTCTCGACACTCGCAGCCACCGTGACCAAAGAAGAACTCGCCTCTGAAGCTGGCCCTCTGTTGATCTACAAGCTGTTCCACGAACTCAGTCCACGAAGTTTTGACCCGTTTTCGATTCGTTTTGGCTGCTCCTGCACACGAGAGCGATCGTCTCGAGCGATCCGCGCTCTTGGTGAAACCGAGGTAAAACAATTGTTTGCAGAGCAACCTGCGGTGACCGTCGACTGCCATTTTTGCGGACGGGTATACCAATACGATCAGGCTGACTTAGAATGGCTTCTTTCTGATCAGCCACCGAGGTCTGACACACTACAATGAAAACTGATGGGTCGAGTCGTTACGACGACCTCACCTTAGCCGAGTTAGTCGAGCATGCGCTCGCGCTGAACGAAGGGCAGCTGTCAGCGAAGGGCGCACTGGTTGTTTCAACCGAGCGTAAGACACCCGTTCAACGGTTCATCGTGAATGAGCCCTCTGTCAGTGATGTGATTCGGGCCGATGCACAATTTCACTTACTTGACCCCCAGGTGTTTAAATCGATCTGGGAGCGCGTCAAAGATGATGTGGTCGAACGCTCTCGATATCGCATCCACGCGCATATGGGTGTCGATCCTGACATTGCAGTTCCACTCGAAATCACCACTTTGAGCGCCTGGCATGCGCTCAGTTGTCATCACCTCTGCCACATCCCCGATACATTTAACCCACGTGAAAAACCCGAATGGAAGTTGATCTGGGCTCCATTAGCGAGTTTTGGTGATGCGGAAATCCTCAGTGACGGCGGCGGGGCCATCCTGATCCATGTGGGCAAACGCCGGATTCTCATGGGGGGCGACCTAACAACAGGCGAGATGCGACGCACGTTACTCACCCTATTAGGACTTCTACTTCCCGAAAAAGACACCTTGCCTCTGCATGGCGCGGCCGCGCAAGGCGATGGTGAAATTACGCTATTTTTAGGCCCTGCAGGTACTCAGAAAACGACTTGGGCCCTGCGCTGTGGACAGTTGATCGGCGACCGAGGTCTCTCCTGGTCCAACGCAGGATTGCATCGACTTGCTGATGGATGCCGATTGCACTTGGATCAAAATCTACCCATCAGCCTCGACGAAGCACTGCGATTTGGAACCATTGCTGAAAATTTAGCGTTAGAAAACGATCGCCAACCGCTGCTTGACGACCCAGAAACTCGTTCTGAACTCAAGACAACCACACATTTGGTGCTCCCATTAAGTCGTCTAAACGCAACCGCTGAGCCCAATACCCGAGGACCGAGTCAGTTGGTGATTCTGACCACCGATCCACTCGGCGTGTTACCGCCACTCGCAAAAATTTCGCGGGAGCAGTGCTTAGCCTGGTTCATCCTGGGCTATGGGAATCATCTCGGGCCACTGGAAGAGCGTCAGGCTGAAGTGGATATCCGATTTACACCAGGGTTCATGGATACTCTGTTGCCACGGAATCTCGATGACTATGTGTTTATCCTCGAGGATCTATTAGAAGCTCATGACACACGCTGTTTCCTTGTGAATGCTGGCTGGCATGGTGGCAGAGCGAGCAAAGGGGACCCCCTGTCTGCATCCGAAGAGAGCGCTGTTATTACCGGGATGTATTACTGCACTGACTGGGAGCCGTTTGGCTCACTGGGATTATCAGTCCCATCCGGACAATCTGAAACCGCAGGACCATGGCATCCCAAGGATCGGTGGCCAGAATCTGGTGAATACACCCATCACTTGTCACAATTAATCCAATCGATTGCAGACGAGCTCAATCGAACCAATGACCCTGAACGATGGCTAAACGCCTTGGAAATTGAGTGCAACTAAAATTACCGACCATCCCTCAGCGTGTCTTCGATGAGTGCCACACCGAATCCTTTGCCGAACGTCTCGCCGGCATGCGATTTGGCATTGAGAAAGAGGGCCTAAGGGTTCATGCGAATAACGGACAGTTGGCCGATACACCGCATCCCAAGGCGCTGGGCTCAGCCCTGACTCACCCGCATATTACAACGGACTACTCTGAGGCCTTACTTGAATTTGTGACAGGGACACATGCATCACCGCAGGCTGCGATTCAGGAGCTAGAGCAACTCCATGCATTTGCCAACTCCGCATTACCTGAGGAGCGCATCTGGCCGCTATCGATGCCTTGCTGGCTGCCCGAATCTGATCAAGATATCCCGCTGGCCTACTACGGTGAGTCACATATTGGTCGACTCAAAACGGTCTACCGGCGCGGGCTCGGTTTTCGTTATGGTCGGCAAATGCAAACCATCGCCGGTGTGCACTTCAACCTCTCGTTTAACGACGAATTTTGGGCCTGGAAGGCGTCGATGAATGGCCATCCCGATGGCTCGGATACTCGAGTCATGCGCGATTCGGGGTATTTCCAGACGATTCGGAATTTCCGGCGGATTCAATGGCTCATGATGCTTCTCACCGGCGCGAGTCCGTCGGTGGATGATAGCTTCCGTTTGCTGGCAACCGACCGTTTCCGAGTGTCTGGGCGGACTCGGCTTGCCGAGGGCGCAACCAGCCTTCGCATGAGTGATCTGGGTTATCAATCGGCTGCACAAGAATCGATCAATATTTGTTTCAATCAACTCGATACTTACTGTGACACCCTCGCCAAAGCCGTTCATCATCTATGGCCAACCTATGAAGGTCTGGGACTAAAAGACGACAACGGATTCAAGCAGCTCAACACTGCGGTGTTACAAATCGAGAATGAATACTACTCAAGCATTCGGCCAAAGCGCGTGCAACAGGCAGGTGAACGTCCGGTTCGAGCGTTGATTAACCGGGGTGTTGAGTACTTAGAGGTTCGAGCCATTGATCTCAATCCCTTTGCTCGCAACGGAATTTCGGACCATGAAGCATCTCTCATCACACTCTTGATGACCGCCTCTGCGCTTGCCGATAGCCCACCGAACAGTGATGAGGAATGTGTCGCGATCAACGGCGTGAATGCACGAACCAGTTGGGCCGGACGCCGAGTGGATCAACGATACGATCAGCAATCCACTTTGAAACAAGCTGGACTTCGATTCCTTGCCACGCTCGATCCTGTTGCAGAAGCGCTGAATCAGAGCTTTCAGACAGAGAGTTTCACCGGTGCATTAGAGGACGCTCGTCTTCGCTTGGACGGAACCTGTCCATTGCTCTCTGAAGAGATCGAACAAGCTGCTTTGGCTGAGGGTCACTTAGCCTTTGGACTGGCCCAGGCGCATCAACATCATGCGAATTGGAAGACCGTCACCCCATCGAAAGAACAACTGGCGTTGATGGAAAAAGAGGCTGCAGACAGTCTTTTAGCGGAACAAGCAATGGCTGCGTCAAACGAAGGCTCATTCGATGCCTTCGTCGACGCCTATATCCATCAACCCTGATTAGTTCGCCGGGTTAATTTCCAATAATTCAACATCAAATACGAGCACTGAGTTCGGTGGGATTGGGCCAGTTCCTGAGGGTCCATACGCTAAGGCCGACGGAATTGTAAACTCAAACTTTGATCCGACCTTCATCAATTGAACACCTTCAGACCAACCAGGAATCACACCATTTAATGGGAAGCTCACCGGCTCGCCGCGAGCAATGGAACTATCAAAGATGTCACCAGAAATCAGTCGGCCTTCATAATGCACCTTGACCGTATCAGTCGCCTTGGGAGCATCGCCGGCGCCCTCTGTGATCACACGATACTGCAATCCTGACGCCGTGACCGTCACACCATCTTTTTTTGCGTTCTCAGCCAGAAAGGCTTCACCCGATTTCAAATTTGCCTCAGCCATCGCCTCTACCTGTTGCTCTTGTTGTGCACGAATGCGTGTTTGTGCGTCTTGAACCGCTTGATTGATCGCTGGGCGATCCAATTTCCAACTGTTGGGATCTTTCGAATCCTTCAATCCTTCAAGAACGAAGTTTGGATCCAAATCACCAAAATCATTCTGGATTCGCTCTCCCAAGATGATTCCCAGGCTGTAACTGAGTTTTTCTAAATCGGTGGAAGGTTCGTTCGCAAGCGCGGGAGTCGCCAACAACGAAGCAATCAACGCGCCCCGAAACAATGATTTCATACATTCTCCTTAATTAGGTTTCTGAAAGCCTATCAGGCTCCGGGGTTGAAATGCCACGTAAGACTCGATTTCCCTCAACAATCCTTGAACCTGTGGTCATGAAACAGAGTGCCCCAAACCCCCATGCCAACCACTCAAACCATTGTGGAAACAGACACATCAACGTCAGAACCAGGGTCGTTTCAAAGCCCTCGGTCAGTCCTTGCAGATAGTAGATGGATTTGTCCTTGAGGGATTCATTTTCCAGCCCATGGCGGGTGGCGAAAATCGAAAAAGCGAGAAATGTCGAACCGGTACCCACAAATGAAAACAGCAAAAAAGCAGCCGCTAAAGCCACATCAGGGTCGCGGACCGCAAACGCAAAGGGGATGGCACTATAAATCAAAAAATCTAAGGTAATGTCGAGAAATGCACCCTGTTCTGTGGGTCCCTGTTGCCGCGCCAATGCACCATCGAGGCCATCAAACAGACGATTCATCAGAAATAGCAAGCCGCCGAGAAGGAGTGCATCAGCGGCAATCAAGATGGCGGCAGCCAACCCAATCACTGCACCAATCAAAGTCACTTGAGTTGCATTGACTCCGGCTGCATCCAGGGGTTTAGCCGCAAACGCCAAGGGCGACTTCAGCCGCCGGACGAAAAAGGCGTCAAACATACACACTCTCCATCAGGTGGTCGGTCCTCACTATGATGGGTGACCAAAATACCGTATCCCCCATCCGCCTTGATCTGGTCAAACAGCGCAGACTGCACTTGTTGCCGAGTCAATGCATCCAGCGCGCTGAACGGCTCATCCAACAGAATCACTTTTGGATGAGGCGCAAGCGCTCGCGCCACTGACACACGCATCATTTGTCCACGCGACAACTGAAAAGGATCACCTGCGATCATCCCAGTAAGACCCAGTTGCTCCAGAAGCGCTTTGATCCGAGCAGTCCGCTGCGCCTGATCATATCGATTCAGGGATAACGCAATGTTGGCACCAATCGATAAGTGCGCAAACAATAAGGGGTCCTGGAACACCGTTTGTGAATAGGGTGCTAGCCGATCGATTGGATCCATGGCCCGGCCATCCATCGTCACCTGACCGGACAGTTCCACAGTTTCTTCGGGCTGAATCAGTGCCTGCAATAAGGTTGATTTTCCAAGACCAGACGGGCCTTGAATGGTGAATACCTGACCGGGTTTCAGCGCGAAAGAAATCGGCTCGAACAACGAGCGACCGGAGCGCTTCACAGAGACGTTATCGAAAATCAGCATCACCCTCTCCCTGCATTCCGATCCGATTTCGCCATGACCACTGATTCACTAACTGCACCAGAACAAAAGCCATCAACGGGAGTAACAAATTCATCAAGCCTGAAAACGCAGCGATGCGTCGCTCGCCGCTGACGGCCACCATCAATTCTGTCATCAATGTTTCTATCCGACCGCCACCTAACAGAACTGTTTGTGTGTAAAGCGCGCAGCTCACGCTAAACGCTAATGCCGCAGCGATTAGGAGTAATCGGCTGTGTCGAGGAATCCAGATCTGTATCACCGCTCGCCATCGAGCCAAGCCTGATTGATTCAAAATCATCTGATACCGCAGATCACGTGCGAACCAAGCATCGCTCATCACAATCATCACATAAGGCAGCGCAATCAGTGTGTGTCCAAGGATAACCGGCCCAAGACCAGGTGCTCCGCCTAAAAGATAAATCCAAGCCAAGAGGCCCGCCGACATTGGGAGCGCCGGCATCCAGAGAAACGCCCACCACACCCAATGCAAACGCGCATGCCCTCGAAACACTTGATACTCAAGCACTGCAATCGCAAGACTCACTGATAGGACGGTCGTTGTACAACCAATCATCAGTGACATGATCATCGGATCCATTAAAGGGGCTAACGCGGCCAGACGAAAGGACATTACAGGCAAGACATCGGCCACACTCCAGCGTTGAGTGATCGACCACAACAGCAAACTCAGTAACGACAAGCAGACCAGGCCAATCAGGCATCGATCGATCGACAACCATACCCATCCCGGCGTGTGATGCACCATCCGCTCTTGATGCAATCGTGTTCGAAATACACGTCGGAAAATGAGCCACGCCACACCTAAACTCAACAAGAGAACGATCAGTCCCAAGGATCCAGCCTGGCGGTTTAACGGGTTCGGATCTGTCACTAACTGAAACAACCGAACAGCAAAGACCTGTGGTTGATCAGGTCCTAAAATCAAACTGACTTCGAGGTTAGTCAAACCAAACACGAAAACCACAAATAAAGCGGGCTTCATGAGACTAAGCACTTGCGGCCAAATCAGTTGATTAAACGATTCGGTCTGCGTGAGGCCCGCTTGTCGAGAGAGTGCTCGATAGGAAGCGAGCGGCAGTCGTTGAGCAATTGGAATCGCAATCGCGGTCAGGAATGCAGTTTCTTTGATGACCAAGGACGCGATAAGCCCAAGTCCCCAAGGATCTCTCGGAAACAGATATTGACGATCAGCTGAGAGCTCGAGGAATTGTGAGACCCATCGCCAACCGACTCCGCCTGAGGATAGCGCTAACAATAACCCCAATGCCAGGGCACTGTGAGGAATCGCAAGTAATAGGCTTTGCCAACGTCTGACTGAGCCACTGGTCACACACTGACCAGACAGGTAGCGAGCAAGACTGATCGAGATCGCAAGCGAGACAACGGCAACCCAAATCGACAGGACGATTGATTGAACGAGCGCCGGCTCATCGAGTAATCGATCGATACCGGCAGTAAACGATCGACCAGAATATTGACCGAGGGCCTCATCGAACAAGCCAATAACCGGAATGACAAGAATCAGGCCAAAAACACGCTCAACCCAAGTCACTGAGCCTGTCCGAAATAGCGTGACTTCCATGCTGCTTCGAGCGGCTCAACCCAGCTCGCGTGAGGCTCGGCTAACGGAGTGCCAAGCTCAGCTCCGGTTAAAGTCGCAGGCCCCAACTCAAGAGCCTCAAATCGCTCCTGGTCAGCCCCTTGCAACCGTTCCAGATCGATCACCGTTGGATCACCCCAGACTGAAGGAGAGGCTTTATCGGCCTGGGCTTCAACGCTGAGAAGCAGATTGATCCAAACCTGCGCACCTGCCCGAGCCGATGCATTAAAGGGGATCGCTAGGAAATGCGTATTACCGATGGTGCCAGGCTCGTGAATATAGGTCCTGACTGTGGGTGGAAAGCGGCCATCTAAGATGCGCTGTGACGCATCATTCGGATTAAAGCTGAGCGCCATGTCGAGAAGACCATCTGCAAATAAATCCATCATTGCTTCTGCTGAATCCGGAAATTCCCGCCCTGATCTCCAGAGGTGGGGGTGGAGCGCGTCCAGAAGCGCCCACATCGGCTCGGTAGCTGCCTGAAAGCGCTCTGCTGCATAAGGTTCACTCAGCCATTGTGGATCGGGCGTCGTTTCCAATAAGACTTGTTTGAGAAATGTTGTGCCATGGAAATTGGGCGGCTCTGGATAGGTGATGCGCCCAGGATTCGTCTGGACATATTGCAACAGCGCCTGCATTGACCGCGGGGGATTTGGTCGCCGCGCCTGATCATGCATCAAGACCAACTGCGCTCGGCCCCAGGGCGCCTCTAAACCATCGGTTGGGACTGAAAAATCCGTTGCAATTGTTGGATCATCCAGATTGATGTGTTCTGCTGATGGCAAACCAGCGACGAAGGGCTCGCCAAGCAGTCCATCGCGTTTCATCCGGGCGAAATTTTCGCCATTGATCCAGAGCAAATCAACAGACCCCTGATCGGATGCACCGACTCGCTGCGCGGTCTGAATTCCTTGAATCACCATCGAAATATCATCAACTTTGACATGCTCAACGTTGATCTGATGACGTTCACTGGCGATTTGAGCCCAACGATCAATGTATTGATTGATCGCAGGAGAGCCTCCCCAAGCATAAAAATAGACAGTCTGGCCACGAGCCTCACGCTCAATCTCGCTCCATGATTGAGCTGTGGCTGAATAGCTGGCCATTAGCACAGTCATGAGTACAAAGAGACGAATCCACATCATTATCCGATCCTATTGATAGCGGCTCTTCAAGACCGCAGAGATTGCTGTCAACGAGCCAAGTAAAACCAAAGGTAACCAGACCTCCGGGCTTTGCAAGAGATTCCAATCTGGCTCATCGCCAGCTGTCAGTATGGTATCGAGGCCGCGACCAACAGCCACATAAATCGCCGTCCCCGGAAGGATTCCAATCAGGGTTGCAAACAGATAGTCCCGAGACTTCATCGAGAGCAGTGCGGGCAAAATATTGACTAACCAGAAGGGGAAAAATGGAATTAAGCGCATCGTCAGAAGCCATCGGATCGGGCTTTTGGCAAAGACAGATCGAACTCGGTCGAGCACCACATCGGCGCGACTAAAAAAGAACTCCCGAGCGACGGTTGATGCCAGAATAAATACCAGAAATGCACCCGTGGTTGCTGCCAACACGATCGTAGGCAAAGCCACCCATCCAAACACTGCAGATCCCGTCAAGGTCAGAAATGATGCGATCGGCAGCGATAAACTCACAGACGCGACGTAACTGAGAAAGAACAGGCTCAAAGCCCACCAAAATTGATCGCCGGCGAGTCGTTTAAATTCCGCATAATGACTCAACATCCCGCTGATGCTGAGGGAATCGCGACTGATCCAGATCACGAAGATCAAGCCAATCAGACCGACGGCCCACGACAGACGTTTCAAACGCTGATTCCTCTCATTGTCATCAAGTCCTCATTGCTGAAACACGCGAAACTCCATTTTAATTCAGATACCCTATGGGCATCTGCATAGATTTCATCCAAAGAGGTTTACGATGGCGGAAATAATTCCAGTCGGTTATCCAACACGGCGCCTACGTCGCAATCGCCGCGACGCGTTTTCACGCGCGCTGGTGAGAGAGAATACTCTGACGACCTCACATTTAATCTATCCGATGTTCGTGCTCGACGGACATGATGAACGGGAAACCGTGCATTCAATGCCTGGAGTTGAACGGTTATCGATTGATCTGATGCTGAAACAAGCCGAACGCGCATTTTTATTAGGTATCCCAGCGGTTGCCTTGTTCCCGGTTGTTCGCAACAACAAGACTGATGATGGACGAGAAGCTTACAACCCAGATGGTCTGGTACAGCGTGCCGTTCGTGCGCTTAAATCAGAACTACCAGACCTCGGCGTCATCACCGATGTCGCACTTGATCCCTATACCACCCATGGTCAAGACGGTCTCATTGATGCATCAGGCTACGTCTTGAATGACGAAACCTGTGACGTCTTGGTCCAACAAGCGCTCTCGCATGCCGAAGCAGGAGCCGATATCGTGGCACCGAGCGACATGATGGATGGGCGCATTGGCTTGATTCGTGATGCGCTGGAAGATGAAGATCACATTCATACACGCATCTTGGCCTATTCCGCGAAATACGCGAGCGCATTCTACGGACCCTTCCGAGAGGCTGTGGGATCCAGCACGAATCTTGGAAAAAAGGATAAGCGTACCTACCAAATGGATCCCTCCAATAGTGATGAGGCATTACATGAGGTTGCTGAAGATCTTTACGAGGGTGCAGACATTGTGATGATTAAACCAGGGCTTCCCTACCTGGATATCGTCCAACGCATCAAAACAACGTTTAAAGTTCCGGTTGCGGTCTATCAAGTCAGCGGCGAATACGCCATGATTCAAGCAGCACATCAGAACGGATGGATTGACGGCAAGGCCGTCATGATGGAAAGTCTCGAATCAATGGTTCGTGCCGGCGCGGACTGTATACTGACTTATGCCGCGATCGAGGCGGCCGAAAACCTCACTGCCTAGACAAAAAACATAACGAGGACGAAATGAGCGATCACATTACAACTTTGACTAACGAGAACTTTGATTCAACAATCAACGACGCGCAAACCCCTGTACTTGTGGACTTCTGGGCCGAATGGTGTGGCCCTTGTAAGATGATCGCACCGGTCTTGGAAGAGCTTGCGACCGAATATGACGGCCGCCTAACCATTGCCAAGTTGAACGTCGACGATCATCGCGAAGCAACTGAGAAGTTCAACATCCGCGGTATTCCAACCCTCATTCTTTTCAAAAATGGTGAGCCAGAAGCCACAAAAGTTGGCGCACTGTCGAAAAGCCAGCTGGCTGCTTTTATTGACTCAAACATTTAAAGGACTAGACGAGCACACCGAAAGCGCCTAAGCTTTTGGTGTGGATGCCCTCCATACCCCCTTTTGTATTTCAGAACTCAACGTTACCAACCAACCAAAATAGCGCCCATGGTCCGTTCCAGGGTGATTCAGAGAACACATGAACCTCACAGAACTTAAGAAAAAATCAATGCCGCAGCTCCTTGAGATTGCGGAAAGCATGAACCTTGAAAACCTCGCACGATCTCGCAAACAAGATGTGATTTTCTCCATCTTGAAAGCCCATGCGAAAAGTGGTGAAGACATCTATGGCGATGGCGTCTTAGAAATTTTGTCGGATGGCTTTGGATTTTTGCGGTCTGCTGACTCGAGCTATCTCGCGGGTCCAGACGATATCTACGTCTCACCGAGCCAAATACGACGATTCAACCTTCGGAAAGGTGATTCAATTGCTGGAAAAATTCGCCCTCCGAAAGATAGCGAACGCTACTTTGCGCTGTTGAAGGTTGATGAAATCAATTTTGATAAGCCAGAAAACGCCAAGAACAAAATTTTATTCGAAAACCTCACGCCCTTGTTCCCCGAAGAACGAATTAAAATGGAGCAAGGCAATGGTTCAACTGAAGATTTAACTGCCCGAATTATTGATCTGGTCTGTCCGATCGGTAAAGGCCAACGCGCACTGATCGTTTCACCGCCGAAAGCTGGTAAAACGTTGATGCTTCAGAATATCGCCAACAGCATCACCAGAAATAACCCCGAATGCTATCTGATCGTCTTGTTGATCGATGAACGGCCCGAAGAAGTCACCGATATGCAACGAACCGTTCGCGGTGAAGTCATTGCATCAACATTTGACGAGCCTCCAGCGCGGCACGTGCAAGTCGCTGAAATGGTCATCGAAAAAGCCAAGCGACTCACAGAGCACAAGCGCGATGTGGTGATCTTGCTGGACTCAATCACCCGTCTCGCTCGGGCATACAACACCGTTCAACCATCATCAGGCAAGGTTCTGACAGGTGGTGTGGATGCGCATGCCTTAGAACGACCAAAACGATTCTTTGGTGCCGCTCGAAACATTGAGGAGGGCGGTAGTCTCTCGATTATAGCGACAGCACTGGTCGACACCGGTTCAAAGATGGATGAAGTGATTTTCGAAGAGTTCAAAGGAACAGGTAACTCTGAACTGAACTTGGAAAGACGTGCCGCAGAGAAGCGGATCTTCCCAGCGATTAACATTCGTAAATCCGGAACACGTCGCGAAGACCTACTGACAACAGAAGAAGAACTGCAGCGGATGTGGATTTTGCGGAAACTGCTGGATTCAATGGAAGATCTCCAAGCCATCGAGTTCTTGGTTGATCGCATTAAGACAACCAAAACCAACGATGAATTCTTCCAGTCGATGAAAAAGCGCTAAGCGAGGTCTTGGAGTAAGCGGTGTCTTAAATCTTCAAGTGCCGCTGTTCGACCCGTCTCGGACTCAACACGGAGCAGCAAGACCAGGGGATTGGATGGATCCAGTTGGTTCGCGCGATCAATGTGATGTCTAGCTTCCGCCTCAAGCCCAGAAGCCAGTGCGAGTCTCCCTTGAACGACCTCTAGAGCAACCGACTCTGCTTGTGCTTTCGCCAGTGAATTTAAGCTGGCCAACCGCGACAATGGGTCGTCATCGCCAACCGTTTCGAGGCTCAGGGCCCAATCTTCCCGCCACTGCTTTTTCAGTGATTTCAACAACGGCTTAAATTCTCTCGGCATTGAATCGTGCTCAATCGCTTTCGGAATACTCGCCATCAAACGTTCGGCAGATTCCAAATAACGCTCGGACTCATCCAACTGCTCCAGTCGACGCGCCGCCTCAGAGGCCAGCAGCCAATGTAATGCAGGTAAGGACTCCGAACTGGCATCTTTTTTTAAGACCGACAGTGCGCGCGCGGGCTCATCACGACGCAACCACAGTGCGCCTTCGACTAATCTAGAATCTGCTTTTCGGTGACGCATCCGGCCCCAGGCTCTCAATAGATTGAGGGGGAGCCGTCCAAGCGCACCGCCTAAACCAAACAGTACCCAAAGCGCGACCGTAATTGCGAGAAAACAGATGACAAAGGCCCAGAGTGACATCTCGATGGTGTACCCGCCGTAGGCGAACAGTACATAGCCCGGGTCCGCTTTTACCCGATCACCGAGATACAGGCCGAGTGCCAGCAGTGCTCCGAGAATCCCAAGCCAAATGGATAATCGAATGAAGCGACTCACTGCTTCACCTCAGTGGCGGAAATACGCTCTTGGGTCAGCGCATCGCGGTACGCTTTGAGTGCACGAAGACCTTGAGCGGCATCAGGGATTTCTCGAACGATAGGCGTTCCCTCAAGCGCACTCAGCACCGACATCACTTTAAGACCAGCGCCTGCTGTCACGTCGAAAAAGTGCGCACACAGACGCTTTGCCTGAGCCAGGCCTGCATCAAATAAATCTTGGTCTTCTCGAATTAAGGCGACCTTAATCTGCTCGAGGCTCAAACGCAGAACTTCGCGTGCTCGGCCTGCATCCGATGCAGAAACTAAGGGTGTAATGGGCGCATTCACCTCACGAATCCGGATAAATTCTGATAAATCACCCAGCCACTTTTGCACATCAACTGCCTGATCCGTTGGCGTGTCGGCCATCAGTCGACGAACCGGCAACTGTAGCTCGTCCAATACAGGATCGAGAGCCAGAAGGTCCGCTTGGATACCAAGCACGTCAATGGTCGGAATTGAAGATAACGTATTTAAATCTTGCGCAAGCAACTCTCTGACGGACAGCAGCCGACCATCTTGTAACTGACCAAAAAGCGCTTGTACGGTGCGCATCAAGTTGACTGCAGTTTCTGGATTGCGCTCAATCAACAACCGTTGATCAGCCAGTTTTAATAAATACTCGGCTTCCGCGAGGACATAACTACTACGGGTATCAACTTGTGCTTTTGCCAGTTGCTCAGCAACCATTTCCACCCGATCAATCACTGACTGATTACGCGCATCCGCACGGCTCACGTCAGTCTCAAGCCGCTGAACGTGTGATTCCAGCGCGCGGGTCTCAGTTTGCAGCTTTTTCAGCTCACTTAACTGAGTTCCCAGTGTCTGTACGATGGAATCCATCGATTGCACCGAGCCTCGGATCGTTTGAACTTCCGTCCAACCCAGCCAACCGCCGACACCAACGGCCGCAGTCGCGACAATACTCAGTGTCAAAGAAAGCAACGCACCCGACCGATTGGTTTGAGCAGGTCTCACTGGGTCTGAGGACTCAGCGACGACTTCCATCTCCTCGGGCGCGACGACTGCCTCATCGGCTGACTCGGGCTGTGTTTCTTCAGGCTTTGACACTCGGCTCTCCTTGCATCGCCAGTTCGACCGCATCAGATGTCGGTGCGTTGATTTGATAATACCGGCATCCCGAGGGTAATTGTTCTTTCGCATCGGAACTTGTCACAAAATGTAGTGTGGGCGTGATGTCCACGCGTTGTGAAACGGCGGTATCCACAAATGCTTTTAACAACGCCGCAGAACCATGCACGATCGCTGTAATTTCCGACACATCCAAATCCGATGGCTGCAGACAACTCTCAAGGGCAAAGAGTTCCAGATGCACAACCGGATCGTCCACGAGCTGATTCAAACCATCAAATTGACGGCCAGATCCTTGTCCGCTTGCGACGACGATGCGACCCTGAGCGTGGACTTCTCGCTGCATTTGCTCAATCAGCGATGATGATCCGGGTTCACTGCCTTCGCGAACGGATCGAATTTCTGAGTTGAGGATTTGCGCAGTGCCTGGACCCACCGCCCAAAAAGTCTGAGAGTCAGGCCATTGCGTCCATCGCCCAAGGATCGCGTCGATCAATAAATGCGCGGTTTCAGGCGATGTCACGACAACATCAGAAAACCGATCAAAATCGACAATCGCAGGATGCAATGACACATCTAACGGACAAGCCTGCAGACACGAGATAGCAATCGGCTCGAAACCTGCCGCATCAAAGGCCACACTGGTTCGAGGAAACGCAGAAGGCAGTCGGTTTAACCAGATTTTCAAGCCTACAAACCCGCTTGAGCCAGAAGTTCTTTTGCGCCCTGCGCGATTAACTCCTCGGCGACTCGAATACCGAGCGCCTCAGCCTCATCGTATTCACCCACATCGTCAGCTTTCAATAGCGTCCCGCAATCAGCGGATCCAACCAAGGCACGAAGCCATAAGCGACCCTCACGCTCGATCGCGTAAGCAGCGATTGGAACCTGACAGCCCCCGTTTAAATGGCGATTCAAAGCACGTTCCGCCCGGCCCGCAATTTCACTGGCTTCATCTTGTAATGTCATTACAATTGCCCGAGTTTCTGAGTCGTCTTGGCGGATCTCAATCCCCAAAATCCCTTGTCCACATGCTGGCAAGATATCCTCAGAAGCAGTCTCAAATGCGATCCGGTCACCAAGCTTGAGTCGCTTGAGTCCAGCGGACGCCAGAACTAATCCATCAAATTCGCCAGCATCCAGTTTTCTCAATCGAGTTCCAAGATTTCCTCGGACGGGTGATAACTTCAAATCAGGCCGCAATGCTCGGATTTGCGCAATCCGTCGCAAACTGGACGTTCCCAAATGCGCGCCGTCGGGAATATCCGAAAACCCCGTCCATGCCGTTGTCCCGGTACGATGGACTAACGCATCCGCTGGAGTTTCTCTCGCAGTCAGGCAACACAACTCAAGCCCGTCCGGTAATTCCATCGGAACATCTTTCAGTGAATGCACCGCCAGATCAGCACGCCCATCATAAAGCGCGGTCTCGAGTTCCTTGACGAAAACGCCTTTTCCACCGATTTTCGTTAACGACACATCCAGGCGTTCATCGCCTTGAGTGGTCATTTCCAAAAGCTCAATGGTGATCTCTGGGAATGTCGCTTGAAGACGATCACGCACGTGATATGCCTGCCACAGTGCCAGTGGGCTTTTACGCGTTGCGATAGTTAATGTTTTTTGCATGTGTGGTCCTTTGTTACACAAAGTATACTGGATGCTTACAAAAGGAGTCTCTATGAGTCAGGAAACCCCCAAAGCGCTATGGGGCGGTCGCTTCTCGGAATCCACCGACGCGTTCGTCCAAGCATTCACGGCATCTGTTGGATTCGATCAGCGGATGGCGCGCGAAGACATTGAAGGATCAATCGCACATGCTTCGATGCTCGCGGAGCAGGGAATCCTAACAAGCGACGACTGCCAAACTATTATTGAAGGTCTGCGTCAAATCGAGTCAGAAATTCAAGCAGGCAATTTCTCATGGTCAATTGCACGTGAAGATGTGCACATGAATATTGAATCCCGCCTCATCGATTTAGTTGGTGACACGGGCAAAAAACTTCACACCGGACGATCAAGAAATGATCAAGTCGCGACGGATATTCGATTGTGGCTTCGAGGCACGATTGATCACGCAATCACTGAGCTCTCACGCCTACAAAGCGGCCTGATTGACCTTGCTGAGCGCGAAGCTGATTCAATCATGCCAGGCTTCACACATCTTCAGGCAGCCCAACCTGTCACCTTTGGGCATCATATGCTGGCGTGGAATGAAATGCTTGAGCGTGATGCAGGCCGATTGCTAGATTGTCGTCAACGGATGAATCAATGCCCCTTGGGAGCAGCTGCGTTGGCGGGTACTAGCTATCCCATCAATCGTGAGCGGACAGCCGAACTCCTTGGCTTTGATCGGCCGACAGAAAATAGTCTCGATTCAGTCTCTGACCGTGACTTTGGAATCGAATTTTTAAGTGCTGCCAGCTTGGTGATGATGCATTTATCTCGTTTTTCTGAGGAACTCATCAACTGGAATTCGACCGCTTGGCAATTCGTCGATCTACCCGACAAATTCTGCACCGGCAGCTCCATCATGCCTCAAAAGAAAAATCCCGATGTCCCCGAACTTGTTCGTGGAAAATCTGGACGGATGTTTGGACATCTGGTGAGTCTCCTGACGCTGATGAAAGGCCAGCCACTTGCTTACAACAAAGATAATCAAGAAGACAAAGAGCCGCTCTATGATGCCGCAGATACCTTATTAGGATCATTGCGGGCCTTTGCGGATATGATGCCTTCACTAGTGGTCAATCGGGACATCCTGAGAGAATCTGCCATCCGCGGCTTCTCAACAGCGACCGACCTCGCAGACTATTTGGTTCGACGAGGGCTTCCATTTCGTGACGCTCATGAGGTCGTTGGCCAGGCAGTAGCACTGGGTGTCCAAACCCAGAAAGACTTATCTGAAATGGATCTCGCTGAGCTTCGGAACTTCAGTGACTTAATCGGCGATGACGTCTTTGAAGTCTTAACGGTTGAAGGATCTGTCAATGCGCGAGATCACATCGGTGGTACAGCGCCGAATCAGGTTCGGGCAGCAGCGGCCCGCGCACGAGCTCGACTGGAGTCGCGTTAGTCGGGAGCGATTGCCGCTAAGATGGCTTGAGTTTGAAGTGCTGTCGACCCACGATGTGTCTCGACCCAAGCCTCAGCCGCCGAGCCCATTAGCTCGGCATTCTCCATTGCCTTAGCCAGGACTTCCGATAGGTTCTCCTCATCGGCTCGATACATCCCACCTGCCGTCTCTAGCCCATCGGTAATCGCCTGAAAATTATACATTGATGGTCCAGCAACTAGAGGCTTTTTCAGTCGTGCCGGCTCGATTGGATTCTGGCCACCTTTGCCAGAAAAGCTTCCACCAATGACAATCACATCTGACTGCGAGATGTAGGCACCCATGTGACCGAAAGTATCACCGATTAGGAGTTGCGTCCCTGGATCAAGCTTCAGTGACATCTGACAAGCGTTCAATCCAGCCGCTGTTGCCGCATCGCGAATATCGGCTCCTCGCACTGGATGCCTGGGGACGATCAATAATGCCATGTGTGGCTCTTGACGAGCCCAACGCATGAATAACGCATCATCCTCAGGGTGACTGCTCATTAAACAGACGAGGGGGCGTTTGTTTTTCCAAGTCATCACCTGATGCGACTGCTCTTCTGGAATTGGCGGTACTGGTTGATCCAACTTGATCGATCCAACCTCAGAAATCGCATGTGCAGGTACCCCCAACAGCTGCGCATGGCGCGCGTCCCCAGGGAATTGCATCAACGCGCGCGATACCTTCGACCACATCGGCCTGGTCAACCCGCCGAAACTCAGATATCCGCGAACAGATCGATCACTTAAGCGCCCATTAGCGAGGATGACAGGAACCCCAGACTCATGACAGGCAGCCACTAAATTTGGCCACAATTCGGTTTCAATCACGATCAGCGCTCTCGGTGTTAAACGCCTTAACCATTGACTCCAGATCCACGGAAAATCCCAAGGAAACACATGACTTTCAAATTCACTATCAGACAACACATTCAAGCCTGAAGGTGTCGTTGCCGTGATCAAAATCTTCAGTGATGGATCCTGCGTCATCAACATTCTGGCCAACGCCAAGCCGACTTTGCACTCCCCAAGACTACAGGCATGAATCCATAGGGTATCCGATCGAACCATCGGGAGTTCTAACCCCAGTCGGTGGCGCACCATGGGGTCTGATTTTTCACGACGATATTTCCTCACCACATGCCCGATCAGCAGTGGCAAGCAAAGTATCAAGATCACTGAATACAGATGTCGTCCCATAATTGAAGATGCTAGCATGCCTTCATGAAAATCATCGTCGGCGGCGGGATTTCAGGGCTCTGGTTAGCAGCTGAACTGAAAGCTCGCAACATTCCATGTTGTGTCATTGAAAAAAGTGCGCTCGGCCAAGGTCAGACTCTGGCAAGCCAGGGCATGATTCATGGTGGGACTAAGTATGCACTCGACGGGCTCTTAACCAAAGCGGCCAGCGAAATCGGTGCGATGCCCAACCGGTGGAAACAGGCGCTGAGTGGTCAGGGGACAGTCGATTTACGACAGGTGCAGCTGGAACGCAGCGATCAATTGTTGTGGTCAGTGGAATCCATCACAGCCAATCTTTTAGGCTTTTTCGCAAGCAAAGCCATGCGATCGCGCATGGAGCGGATCGATCCAACCGAAGAAGCCGCGTTTGATCACCCGAATTTTCACGGTCATCTCTATCGACTCACTGAACCTGTTCTGAAACTCGATACATTAATTCACGCATTCTCAGACTTGCTCGACGGTCAATTATTCACGGCAGAAGTGACCGAGTTAATCGTTGAAAATCAGATGATCACAGGTGTCGAAACAACCGCTGGTTCTTTAAAAGGCGACGTGATTCTGACTGCGGGCGAGGGAATCGAAGCTCTGGTTTCCGCACTCGATATTAAACCACCAAGGATGCAACGCCGTCCGCTAGCAATGGCTGTTTGTCAGCTGAAAGAACCTATTCCACCGGTATTCGGACATCAACTCGGAACCGGGAGTAAACCAAAGCTCACTGTCTCAACACACCGTGTTGGTGATTCTCAGTTTTTATATTTGGGTGGGCAACTGGCTGAAGATGGCGTTGAGCAAGATGATCTCACCCTGTGTCATCGAGCCGAAGGTGCGGTACAAGAAGCCCTCGGCTGGCTGAACCCGCAGATCCAATCCACCCACGTCTTTCGAATCAATCGGGCAGAGCCCAGTACTCGCGAAGGTCATCGACCGGATACAGCGTTTGTCTCCAAGGCCCATCGCCTCATCATTGCTTGGCCAACAAAGCTTGCGCTAGCCCCAGCCCTTGCAGATCAGGTCATTCCATTGCTTGACGAGGAGCGTGCAACCGTGTCCCTTCCAGCGTGGCCGGGTGCTCACATCGGAGGCTATCCATGGGTATGACCCGGCGTCCGCTTGGACAGACCGATTTGCTGTTGAGCCCTATCGGACTCGGTACGGTCAAAATTGGTCGAAATACCGACGTGAAATATCCTGAGGGATTTGAGCTTCCTTCCGACCAAGTGGTCGTTGATTTACTGAAATTGGCTGCTTCTCTCGGGATCAATTGTCTGGACACAGCACCAGCTTACGGCGAATCAGAGAAACGCTTAGGTGAACTCCTTCCACACATCAATGAGTCATTTCATCTGATCACGAAAGTTGGCGAATCCTATGCCAAAGACACCGGTAGCCATTATGACTTTTCAGAGAAAGCCATCATTCAGAGCATTGAGCGCAGTTTGAAACGTCTCAACCGTGATCACCTTGATGTTGTTCTATTGCATTCAGACGGACATGATGTCGAGCATTTACAAGCAGGCGCTTTAAATCCACTCATTCAGGCGCGGGACGAGGGACTCATCACCGCTATTGGGTTATCCGGTAAAACCATCGAAGGGGGACGTCTCGCACTCGAGCAGGGTGCCGACTGCCTGATGATTACGCTCAATCCACAGCAACAGGACGAGCGTCCCTTGATTGCTGATGCTGAGAAATTCGGTGCGGGACTCCTGATTAAAAAAGCGCTGGGAAGCGGTCATTTCATCACATCGATGAGCGAAATTTTTCATGCTCTATTCGTCCACTCACAGATCACATCCGCTATCATTGGCACCATTAACCCTGTGCACCTGCAAGATAATTGCCGCGCACTCCCAGCAGAGATTCAAACATGAGCTTAGACGCGATCAAGGCCACTTTTCAGGCAAGCATCGACACCAAAACCCTCTTAGTCAACGACATCGAGCGACTTGAAGCCTTGCTCGAAGTTGCTGGTGTGGCATCCTCAACTCTGAAAGCGGGTCATAAAATGATGTTGTGCGGCAACGGTGGTTCGGCTGCAGACAGCCAACATATTGCAGCAGAGCTTATTGGTCGGTTTGAAAAAGAGCGTCAGTCCATGGCAGCCATTGCGCTGACCACTGACACATCTGCGCTGACCGCCATTGGCAATGACTATGGCTACGATCAAATCTTTTCACGACAGGTCGAAGGGCTTGGACAATCTGGCGATTTATTGATTGGTATCTCAACCAGTGGAAACTCAAAAAATGTCGTCAAAGCCATGCAAGTGGCTAATAGCAAAGGCATTCGAACGGTGGCTCTGGTTGGTGATAAACCAGAGGGCGCCATGCAAGCGATCGCCGATTATGTGTTGGCCGCACCCTCAACCAACACTGCGCGTATTCAGGAATGCCATATCCTGATGATGCACACGCTTTGTCAGTTGGTTGAATCCGACTCTGTTTGACGAATTTTGGCGATTAAGTGACTGGTCGACAGATTGGCCACTTCACCCAAGACTTTGACTTCACCACCATAGGCGAGCACCCGCTCAAAGCCCACCACTTCTTCAATCGATTGATAATCACCACCCTTCACCAACACATCTGGCCGGATGGCATCAATCAAGGGAATCGGAGTGTCATCCTCAAAAGCGATCACCGCATCAACAGCGCCAAGTCCGAACAGGACCTGAAGGCGTCGCTCAACCGAGTTAACGGGGCGCTCCGGACCCTTGAGCCGCGCGACCGACGCATCCGAATTCACTGCAACAATCAAACGATCACCCATGGAAGCCGCTTCTTTCAGGTAGGCCACGTGTCCAGCGTGTAAAATATCGAAGCAACCGTTGGTCATCACCACTTTTTCACTCTGTGCCCGACAGTGTTCCGCCCAGAGGACTGCTTCCTCCACCGACTGAAACAGACCATGATCGACCGATAACGCTCGTTCCAGCTCGCGGCTACTCACGGTCGCTGTTCCCAATTTCGACACCACAATACCAGCGGCACGATTTGCCAGTTCCGCAGCTTGGGCCAGACTCATCCCAGAGCCAAGGCCTGCAGCCATCGTCGCGATCACAGTGTCACCAGCGCCTGTGACGTCAGCAACTTCTCTCGCAGTTGCGGCAAAATGATGAACCGAGCCATCACGATGTAGAAGCGTCATTCCTTGCTCTGAACGGGTGACCAACATGGACTCCAAGTCCAATGTGGTCATGAGGGCGCGTCCTTTTTCGATCAGCTCCTGGTCATTTGACCAAGCACCACAAACCGCCTCAAACTCAGCACGATTCGGCGTCAGCAGTGTCGCACCTCGGTATTTTTCAAAATCCGTTCCTTTCGGATCAACCACGACTGGGATCCCGGCTGCCTTTGCTTTTCGAATCAGCGACTGCGGCTCCAGACTTCCTTTCGCATAATCACTGAGGACTAAGGCGTTGACACCTGTCATCAAGACGGTCTCTGCAAGGGATACAGCATCGATGGCAGCAAAAGGAGCTTCAAAGTCGAGCCGGATCATCTGATGCGACTGAGCCAAAACACGTAATTTCGTAATTGTCCGATGTTCAACCCGCATCAAAACCGGATCGACGTTATGGTTTTTTAGGGTTTGCTCCAAAAGATCCGCATCAGCATCCGATCCAACTAAGCCTGCGCAGCTCACCTGTGCACCCAGCGATGACAGATTCAATGCCACGTTAGCCGCACCACCTGGCCTCGCTTCATCATGGGTGACACGAACAACTGGAACTGGAGCCTCTGGAGAGATGCGACCTGCATCACCGTGCCAATAACGGTCCAACATGACATCGCCAACCACTAAAACCCGCGACGCGGAGAACATATGTGACACAGAAGATCTCTCTTAAGATTCGAAGCTTGTTATAGTACCGAGCTTCATCACTGAACCCAACCGGATTACACATGGGCTTATCTTTCGTTCCGCTGGGACTTGGCTTGATTCGATTGCTGGCACTGATGCCTCCGGCACTTGGTATGGCAACCGGGCGACTGATTGGCCGTCTTTTATTTTACGCCGCAGCCAACAGACGGCTGGTGTGCGAGCGTAATATCGGTGTGTGCTTTCCACAGTTAAACCCAAAGGCCCAGCGTCAACTGGTGAAAGAGTGTTTTGAGGAACATGGGATTGGCTTGACTGAAACGGCCTGGTCTTGGCACAGGCCTGTCGATTTTGTTCATGACAAACTGGTGGTCTCAGGAGACGAGCATCTGTCCAATGCGATGCAAACGGGCCGAGGTGTGCTCTTGCTCTGCCCGCACTACAGCATGCTCGATTTGGTTGCGCCCTTGATGCATGCCATTGCTGGGCGTTTTGTCATCAGTTACCGTCCCAATGACAACCCCCAATTTGATCAGGCGGTGTGTCGCGGTCGCAACCGCTATGCTGAATTAGTTGATGTCCGCGCGTTACGCGAGATTGTGAAACATCTCAAACAAGGTCAAATGGTGTGGTTTGGACCTGATCAAGATATGGGTCCAAAAGGGTCGGTCTTCGCGCCTTTCTTTGGTCGTCCTGCATGCACGGTGACAACACCTGCTCGACTTGCTCGCATGTCAGGTGCCGTGAGTCTCTTTCTTGATTTACACCGGGATGATCAGGGCACGTATCAGGTGCGACTACAACCCATGCCAGAGAATTATCCCGCAGAAGACGAAGTGGAAAATGCGACACATCTGAATCAGTGCATCGAAGACGCGCTCAACAACCATCCGGCTCAATACATGTGGATGCACAAACGATTCAAGACCAACCCAGATCTTACTCGGCAGACGCTTTATCAAGCTGACTGACCCACATCATCACCTCGTTGGCGGCGATATCATCCATCTGACCTGTCGAACTTTTCAAAATATGTGATTGCGCGCCCACAGGACCCACTAATCCAGGTTTTGTTGGACCATACAAAGCAAGCAATGGAATACCAAGCGCATCGGCAATATGCGCAAGGCCCGTATCAACCGAGACAACAGCTCGAGCCCCTGAGATTGCAGCCGCGACATCACTCAAGGACTGCTGATTCAAAATCCGAACAGGCAGACCCTCTGTTAATCGGCGAACAGCTTCAAACTCCGAATCGCTGCCCACCGGTAGAACGACTTCTGAAAACTGAGGCAACGCATCCTCAATCACAAGCCTCCATGCCTGATCTGACCAACATTTCCGCTGGCGACTGGCTTGCGTCATCAGCACCAGTCGATCCGCTAAATCAAATGGACGCCCTAAATCAATCGAAGCATCGGGATCTGTGTCTGGAACAGCATAGCCGAGTGCGTGAGCAAATAACTCTCGAGTTCTCGAAATCGCGTGCTTCGATCGATCAACACGATGCCCGACGTCATAAACGCTTGCTGCCCAACCTTCTTTGGCCGATCGCCGATCGAACCCATGCTTCGGTCCATTGGTGAATCGAGTAATCAGATACGCACTTTTTAACAATCCCTGAGCATCAATCACCGCATCGTAATGCTCTGCACCCAGGGCTTGTTTGTAAGCAGCAAGATCGTTCGAGAACAACAGTCGATGCAGTCGACCTTTCCAGCGTCGCAACGGGATCGCAAGCACATCACCCACTGACGGATGCCAATGTGGAATTTCAGCAAAAGCAGGCTCGCAAACCCAATCAAACCGAATGTCGCCCAACGCTGTGTAAGCATCCGTCAATGCAGGCAAAGTATGAACCAAATCACCCATGGAGGATGTTTTCACCACCAAAACGCGCATTAAACGAGCCGATTCATTTGGCTTACAAGTGCCTGGAACACCTCATCAACAGACAGTTCTGACAGGCATGCTTGATGCTTTAACGGACATTCCCGTTCAAAACAGGGATGGCAGGGCACAGGATGGGTGAGCGTCACTGCCGATTCACTGAGCGGTGGCGTATGCACAGGGGATGAGGGCCCATAAAGGGCGACCAACGGTCGGCCGGTAGCGGCAGCAACATGCATCAGACCCGAATCATGCGTCACGACTGCTTGAGTCAGGCCAATTAAATCAACAACCTCAGGAATTGAGGTTTGGCCAGTCAAGTTAACAAACTCAGATCGTTTTGACTCAGGCACCTGATCCACGATCAACGCAGCATCTTCGGCGTCGTTCGGGGAGCCAAGCAACAACACTTGGTATCCCTCATCAACCAAACGTTTTGCTAAATCAGCGAAGCGGTCCAACGGCCATTGCTTGGCCGGACCAAACTCAGCACCAGGGCATAGGCCAACCAACCGAGTGGTCTCTAACCCATGAGTTTTGATCAGTGCCGCCTGCGAGGCCTCATCGACCGCTAGCTGAGGGAGTGGAGGGGCCTCAGGTAATTGATTGGCTGATAACGCAAGATTCGCTGGAAATCCAAGCGCCATATATCGATCGATCATCCGAGGAAATCGGGTTTCGTGGAGAATGCGAAGATCGGTCAATAATTTGTACCGATACTCGCCACGCCAGCCAATACGTCTTGGAATACCCGCCATTGCCGGAATCAACGCGGATTTCAGTGAGTTAGGTAAAACAAAGGCACGATGGTAATTGGAATAGCGCAGTGTTCTCGCAAATGCCCAACGTTTTTTCAGCTGAAGTTCGCCATGATCAAAGGGCAGTTCAATCGCCTGATCAACTTCAGGCATCCGCCGCGCAACATCCAAACTCCACCGAGGAGCGAGCATATGAATCGGATCTTCTGGCCGTTTCGATTTTAAAAACGCAACCAACGATTGCGCCATAATCATATCGCCGACCCAGTTCGGGCCAACCACTAAGGTTGGCATCGATCAGTCCTTAACGAGTGTGACCCACTCGCTAAACTTTTCATGACGGCCGTGCACGACATCGAAATAATCTGCTTGCAGCATTTCGGTAATGGGTCCACGAGTTCCCGCGCCGATTGGGCGAGAATCAAGTTCTCGAATCGGTGTCACTTCAGCGGCAGTTCCGGTAAAGAACGCTTCATCGGCGATCAACACTTCATCGCGCGTGATTCGCTTTTCAATCACAGTCAAACCATGTTCTTTGGCGAGCGTGAAAATCGTCTTGCGGGTAATCCCGTCAAGACAACTGGTTAATTCAGGGGTGTAAATCACACCATCTCGGACAATAAAGAAATTCTCACCAGATCCTTCAGCAACATAGCCCTCAGGATCCAACAACAAGGCTTCATCAGCTCCGCCTGTCAGGGCCTCTTGCAACGCAAGCATGGAATTCATGTAGTTCCCATTGGCTTTGGCTTTCGTCATGGTGATGTTGACATGATGACGGGTATAGCTTGAGGTCCGCACCTTAATACCGCGCTTCATATTTTCTTCACCCATGTAGGAGCCCCAAGCCCAAGCTGCAACAATCACATGCGCTTTTAATGCATCCGCACGAAGTCCCATGCCTTCGGAACCGTAAAAGACCATTGGTCGCAAATAAGCATGGTCTAAATCATTCGACGCCACCGCTGCTTTTTGCGCCGCATTGATCTCTTCCATGGAAAATGGAATCTGCATTCCAAGGATTTTCGCCGAATCAAACAAACGACGCGTGTGATCTTGCAACCGAAAAATTCCGGCGCCGTTGGCTGTGTGATAAGCCCTCACACCCTCAAAACACCCAAGACCGTAGTGCAAGGTGTGGGTGAGGACGTGGACCTGACAATCCCGCCAAGGCTTGAGCTCTCCATCAAACCAAATCAAACCATCTCGATCAGCAAAGTTCGGCTGCATGTTTTCTTTCCAATCAATTCACAAAGACATCCACTGCGTCCAAAGCGCCTGAACCAACATTCGATCATTCTCAATGGCACTCGTTTCAACCCGACCAACGCGGTCAGACAAAATGGCGTCATGATTCAATGCCCGATAATGGATATACGCTTTTTTTAACGCATCTGCATCCGCAGTTGAAATACATCCGGACTCGGAGAGTCCGTCGAGCTGGCGTATATTATCCGTATACATCGCTAGCTCAGGATGTGATTCTGCATGTGCTAGAACCTGATATTGCACCATAAATTCGATATCAACGATACCTCCTCGATCGTGCTTTAAATCAAAACCAACATCACTCGATCCACTACCCAGATGTGAACGCATTTTTTCTCGCATCTCCACGACGTCTTTGAGCAGAACTTGTGGCTCTCGCGACTGTTGCAAAATATCCGACCGGAGCGCCTTTAACATCGCGCTTAACTGCCGATCACCGGCGACCGGTCGGGCTCTGACAAACGCCTGAAGCTCCCAGGTCCACGCGGACTCGTCCAAATACTTCTTCAGCGCATCAAGTCCGATTACCATCAATCCCGAGCGCCCAGACGGCCTCAAACGAGTGTCGATGTCATACAAACGACCAAAACGAGTGTTGGTCTCGATCAGCGCAATCACGCGTCGAACAACGCGATTGACAAATACGCCGCCTTCAATCGGAGTCTCACCATCAGTCAGGTGATCAGCATCAATACCATGCACGAATACCAAATCGAGATCTGAGCCATAGCTCATTTCCAACCCACCCAGTTTGCCATAACCGAGAACCGCAAGGCCGAGCGCATCGTGCTGATCAGATTCAGTGCACACAGGATGCCCATACTTGTGAGCCACTTCGCGGTAGGCATAGTGGAGCACTTCCGTCACCACCGCCTCAGCAATCCACGTGAGCTGATCAGACACTTGCATGAGTGGAATTTCGCCACGAACTTCAAACACGGCGACCCGAAACGCGAGACCTCTTGCAAACTGCACAAGAACTTCCGTCAGTCGTTCAGCATCATCGGGGTCAACGCGTTGTAGCCGCATACTCAATTCTTGCCCAATGGCTTCGCGCGATAACACCACCTCACTGGGGTCTAGCGTTAGCAGCTCATCGAGTAACGCGGGCATTTCAATCAAGCGTTCTGTGACCCAAGAGGATCGATTCAAAATATCCAGCATCCGCTGGCGAGTTGCTGGATTCTCTGACAACAAGGACAGGTAAACACTTCGACGCGTACAAGTGCCGATGAACCGTAACATCCGCTCAGTGACTTCAATCGGATACTCCGTGAGTTCAGGACCCAATTGATCCAGAAGCGTGACGAGACGCGCACGCGCAATCGGCTCAAGGCGCTCACAAGTCGGATTCTCACGAAGGGCATCTAAACGCTCCCGGACCGCTTCAGAGACCTGAGTCTGTTGTGGCTCGACCGGTTGCTCAACACGCATGAACGAGACAAAGGCTTCATGCACCCGATCAGTGACCTGCCGCCGAACTGTCTCAAATTGATCCGCACTTTCAAAACCTAAGACGGCAGCCAGTGGTCCACAGTCTGCAGGTAGTTCTTGGGTTTGCTGGTCATTTTCCGCCTGAATGACATGCTCCACATGCCGCAACCACAAGTAATCTTCGCGGAGCTGTCGACCATCGTCCGCTGTGAGAATGGATTCATCCACCAACGCAGATAACGCCTCTAAAAAGCCTGTCACTTGCAGAGTTGGAATCTGTCCGCCTCGAAGCAATTGCATTGACTGGACGATAAATTCAATCTCTCGAATCCCACCCCGGCCGACTTTGACGTTTTGATCACGCCCGTTTCGACGGACTTCCGTTTCGATTTTCGATTTCAAATCTCGAATCGACTCAAACACGCCGAAATCCAAATATTTGCGGTACATGAAGGGTTTCAGCGAATAAAGGAGATTAGTGCCAAGATCTCGATCACCAGCGACTGGCCGCGCTTTTAACAGAGCAAATCGTTCCCATTCCCGGCCGTGCACCTCATAGTAGTCTTCGCAGGCAACCACAGGGATTGCCAGCTGACCGGCTGATCCCCAAGGTCGTAATCGCTGATCCACTCGTGCCACGAAGCCATCGACAGTGAGCGCATCCAGTGACTTGGCCAATTGCTGCGTCAGTCGTGTGAAATAATCTCCGTGATCTCGAACACGCGGGCCTGACGTTTCACCATCCTCAGCAAAGACGCAAAAAATATCGATGTCAGAGGACAAGTTCAGCTCTCGACCACCGAGCTTACCCATTCCCAAAATGGTCAGTGCAGGATTTGAGGGCGCGCCAAAAGCGCTGTCCAAGATGACTCGATGGTGGGCAAGGCTGGCATCAAGTGCACTCTCGGCCATTTGTGTGGTCACCCGAACCGTGTCTTCAAATGTATCAAGGCCGGACAACAATCGATAGATTAATCCCGCTTGGGTTTGATTTCGCAAGATTCGCGCTTGGTGATCAAATTCTGGCGTGCTCAGTGGTACGTTTTTCTGCCAATCTTGACGAATGGCCGACTCTGTGGGAGCAGTTGAGCCAGCCTCCTTGAGCCAGATCTGCTCTGGATCAAATTTCTCCGTCCAACGTTTTAAAAACTGCGAATACTCAGTGGGGTGCATCCATCGACTCCAGTGATTGTCTGATCATCCAACGAGCCAGGCCTAACGGTAGCCCACCATCCTGTAGAGAGGCACGAAATGTCGAGATTGCCTCGTCATCGGCAATGGCATCCAACGCTCGAACTGCTTGATCTGGCGAAGGTCCAGACAGAGGATCCAGTGCACGACTTAACCAATGTAACCAGTCTGTCTCAGAAACAGGAGGGGGATCCTGCATCGGATCTGCTGCACGGATCAATCGATCGCCTCGTTCAGCCTTTGAGATGACAGCCATGAACGACGGGAGGCGGTTGGCCAGTAAGCAGCTCAATTCAACGAGCGGTTCGATATCACCTGCAATTAATTCAAGCTCAAGCTCGGATACTGGTGATGTCTTCTCAGCGACACAGACAGAACCCAAATCCAGTGAGATCATCACATCACAACCATCCAAGCGGACACGCCAGTCGGTCCGTTGAAATGCATTTTCAAACACAACATCAAGCGCGCCATCGTCGATCAACTCGATAACAGCAACGGGCAAATCGACGGTTTTCAGCAGCGCATAATCCAGCGCCGGCTCATCGATCGGAAAATTCCATTCACTCCGTTGTGTCAATCCGCCCTCATCAGGCTCCCTGATTTTCACTGTCATTTCATGTTGATCATTGATCGAGCGGGTACGAATCGCGACTCCGGCTTTGTGGAGCTGACCTGACAGGTCGTAATAGCGGTTAACCAACAACCGAGTCGTTCCAGTGGGCTCCCGCCCCAAAAGGTCTCGGAGTGCAGAAGAGACCGAGATAGGATCGCAATCCCTGAGCCCTAATTTCAGCTCTCGCTCAATCGTGTCTGGAGTTGATTCCCGATTCATCGCACAATTCCCTGTCAGGAGAGGAGTTTCACCATTCAAACGCAACCACTGGTCGCCTGGCTTCGTGAGGCAGGACCATACATCGAGCAATTCAGGGACAAAACCTTTGTTGTTTTGCTGTCTGATTCCGACCCCACTGAATCTCACGTCAGTCGGTTGGTGGAAGACCTCGTCTTGCTCAATGCCTTAGGCGTTCATCTCGTTCTCATACAGAGTACACGCCATGCCATCGACTCGTATATTGCTGAGCAAGGTTTAGAAAGCGCTTACCACGGCCACCGTCGAATCACAGACGAGTCTCTCCTCAATCGGATCATTAGCCTCGTGAGTCAGCATCGGCTGACCTTTCGTGGGCTGTTTATGCGAGCAAAACACCGAAATCGAGCTCGCTCGTCTTTGATTTCAGGAAATTTTGTTTCTGCGAAACCCTTGGGAGTGCATGAGGGTATCAACCATAAGCTCACCGGATCAGTGCGGCGAATTGATGCGGAAGCGATCCATCGTCAGTTGCAAGCTGGTTCCATCGTGTATCTCGATCACTTAGCTCACTCACCGGCGGGGGAGTTGTATAACTTAGCCAGTGAAGAGGTCGCCGCTGAGACCGCGGTCGCGCTGCATGCCGATAAACTGATTCTCATGGGTGAAACACCGCATTGCATCGATGCGCAAGGCGATCGTATCTCAGAACTTGCCTTGGCGTTAATTGGAACCACCCGGGCACATCAAAATGACGAGATGAAACGTCGGCTTGATGCCGCAGAACGCGCTGTTCGAGGTGGCGTTGGCCGTTGCCATCTGCTCGGTGCAGGGATTGATGGCGCAATTCTGACTGAGCTGTTGACTGCCGACGGAACAGGCACACTGATCGCTTCGCAACCGGCAGCCCCCGTTCGCCAAGCACGAGTTGATGATTTACCTGGACTGATCCATTTGCTCGCACCTTTAGAAGAAAAAGGTGCGTTGGTTCAACGATCTCGCGACAAGCTTGAAGCGGAAATCAACCACTTCTTCATCATAGAACAAGATGGACGGATTTTAGGATCGGCAGCGCTCTACCCGCTAGATCACGCATCTGCAGAGCTCGCTGCCTTGGCCGTCGATCATGCAACCACCGAGCAGTCGATTGGCAGCAAATTGCTCAAACACATCGAACAACAGGCGCGCGCCTCCTCAATCACCAACTTGTTTGTATTGACGACACAAGCCAGTGATTGGTTCAAAGAGCGCGGCTTTGTCATGTCTTCTGTTGAAGCCTTGCCAGAAAATCGGCAGGCTTTGTATAACTACCAGCGAAATTCGCTGATCCTTCAAAAAGAACTATAGGACCCACTATGACCGACAAACGTCGCCCTTATTCGTCCGTCATCGTCGATGGACTTGCACAAACCCCGTCTCGCGCAATGCTTCGCGCGGTGGGCTTTGGTGATGATGATTTTAAAAAGCCGCAGATCGGGATTGCGAGTACTTGGAGCATGGTGACTCCGTGCAACATGCACATCAACGAATTAGCGGATCATGCAGAAGTGGGCGCCAACGCAGCTGGTGCCAAAGCAGTGGTGTTTAACACCATTACTGTCAGTGACGGGATCAGCATGGGAACCCCTGGGATGCGTTATTCACTGGTCAGCCGTGAAGTCATTTGTGACTCGATCGAAACGGTCGTTGCGGGTCAGGGATTTGATGGTGTTGTCACCATTGGTGGCTGTGACAAGAACATGCCAGCCTGTGTCATGGCCATGCTGCGCTTAAACCGTCCATCCGTTTTCGTCTACGGTGGAACCATCAAACCAGGCGCAGAACGTCGAGACATTGTCTCTGTGTTTGAGGCAGTGGGTCAGCGTGCTGCCGGAACGATTGATGATGCGCAACTAATTGCTGTCGAAAAAACAGCGATTCCTGGGCCTGGGTCCTGTGGCGGAATGTACACTGCCAATACCATGGCGAGTGCGATCGAAGCACTCGGCTTATCGTTACCGAATTCATCAGCGCAAGAAGCAGTCTCTAGGGATAAAAAAGAGGATTGTGAACGCGCAGGTGCTGCGGTCATGCGAATGATTGAAACAGATCTCAAACCCTCGGATATCGTGAGCAAAAAGTCCTTCGAAAATGCGATTACCGTGGTCATTGCACTAGGTGGTTCGACGAATGCCGTGCTTCATCTCCTTGCCATGGCGCAATGCGCAGGCGTCGATATCACTCTTGATGACTTCACGACCATTGGTCAGCGGGTTCCAGTCCTTGCCGATGTGAAGCCATCAGGCAAATACCTTATGAGTGAACTCATCGAAATTGGCGGAATTCAACCACTGATGAAGATGCTCTTGGATCGCGGGCTTTTGCATGGGGATGTAATGACCTGTACGGGGCAAACCATGGCCGAAAATTTAGCCGACGTGCAGCCGTATCCAGAGTCGCAGGACATTGTTCATGCGTTTGAAAACCCGGTGAAAAAAGACAGTCATCTTCGGATTCTCTACGGCAATCTGGCACCTGAAGGTGCGGTCGCTAAGATCTCTGGAAAAGAGGGATTATCTTTCACTGGAACAGCACGTTGTTTCAACTCAGAAGAAGAGGCGCTCAAAGCCATCCTAGATGGACAGATCGAAAAAGGAACGGTGATTGTAATTCGTTACGAAGGACCAAAAGGTGGCCCTGGAATGCGCGAGATGCTGTCACCAACGAGCGCCATTATGGGTGCCGGACTCGGAAAAGATGTCGCCCTGATCACTGATGGCCGTTTCTCGGGAGGATCACACGGCTTTGTGATCGGACACGTGACACCTGAAGCAGCGGTCGGTGGTCCAATTGGACTCCTACAAGATGGCGATACCATTACGATCGACGCAGAAACCAATGCACTGACTGTTGATGTGGACCAAGCGGAAATGCAACATCGTCAGTCAAACTGGGCTATGGAGAAAGAAACGCCCAATCGCGGTGTTCTTGCCAAGTATGCTCGACTGGTTTCCTCAGCGAGTCTTGGCGCGGTCACCGACGGCGATCAGTGAGTCGCTCGCCGGTCCCAAGTCTCATAACTGTGGGCCGGTGATACTTCATCTGCTGGATGGTGATCCACGGATGTCTGTGCAAATTGCGATGCATCCGGTGCTTCAAAAAAGGCGTCTCCATCTGGCGACGCATGCACTTGCGTCACGTACATCCGATCGACGAATGGCATCGCCTCGCGATATAAGGTGGCGCCACCGATCATCATCACTTCATCTGCACCATCAAGATCCGCTTGAGCACGCGCAAGCTTCAATCCATCCTCTAAGCTCGTCACCACCCGTACGCCAGGCGCAGACCAATCAGGATTGCGAGTGACAACAACATTCGTTCGACCGGGAAGCGGTCGGCCAATGGATTCAAATGTTTTGCGTCCCATGACCACGGGTTTACCCATCGTCACTTGCTTGAAGTACTTGAGATCACAAGGCAGGTGCCAAGGAAGTTGATTATCAACACCAATGACTCCGTTATCGGCTCGTGCCACGATGAGAGCGATTCGCATCAGATCGCCACCGGTGCTTTGATGTGAGGATGCGGATCATAGCCCTCAATGACGATATCTGCCTCTTGGTAATCCGTGATGGATTCGGGCGTCCGAATCAATGACAGCGTTGGAAGCGATCGCGGTTCCCGAGTTAATTGCTCACGCGCCTGTTCCACATGATTTTGATACAAATGCACATCACCACCGGTCCAAATGAAATCACCAACGTCAAGGCCACACTGATCAGCCACCAAATGGGTCAGTAATGCGTAGCTTGCAATGTTAAATGGCACACCTAAAAAGACATCCGCAGAACGCTGATACAGTTGACAAGACAGGCGTTGATTCGCGACATAAAACTGAAATAACGTATGACAGGGCGCTAATGCCATGCGTCCCGCGCGGACGTTATCTTGTGGAGACTGGGTTTCATCTGGCAGCAGCGATGGATTCCATGCCGAAACGAGAAGGCGACGCGAATTTGGTCGAGCTTTGATCGCCTCCAAAACCTCGGTCAATTGGTCAATCACACCACCGTCAGGGTTCGGCCATGAACGCCATTGCGCACCATACAGTGGCCCGAGATCACCGTCTTCAGTAGCCCATTCATCCCAAATCGACACGCCATGATCACGCAAATACTGGGTATTGGTATCACCATGAATAAACCAGAGCAGCTCATGAATGACCGATTTCAAGTGCACTTTCTTGGTGGTGACGAGTGGAAATCCTTCGTTCAGATCGAACCGCATCTGGTGTCCAAAGCGACTCAATGTCCCTGTTCCTGTGCGGTCGCCCTTCGCCGTGCCCTCATCCAGTAACAGCTTGAGTAAATCAAGATAGGCGCGCATCTAAAGATCCTTTTCGTAACATCAATAACCAAAGACCAACCGCGATCATCGGAAACGTCAACAGCTGGCCCATCGTCATCCAATTAGCCCAAATAAACCCGAGATGCGCATCCGGTTCGCGAACAAACTCAACTGCAAACCGAGCGATCCCATAACTGACCAAAAATAGCCCCGTCACTTGACCGCGTCGCCGCGGTGTCGATGAAAACCACCACAATAACGCAAACAAGAGCACTCCTTCCAATGCGAACTGGTAAAGCTGACTCGGATGACGGGCTAACGCATCGGCTTTTGGAAATACCATACCCCAAGGCAAATCCGTCGGACGTCCCCACAGTTCACCACCAATAAAATTCCCGAGACGGCCAAGTCCGAGCCCAATGGGAATCAGAGGAGCGAGCGCATCTCCAAGAGCAAGCGGTGCAACCTGATGCTTACGTGCAAAGATCCAAGTCAGAGCGATCACGCCCAATAATCCACCATGAAAAGCCATACCGCCTTCCCAGACATAAAATAATGATAGTGGATCCTCAATCAATCGCGCCGGTTGATAAAACAGCATATAGCCCATGCGACCACCCGAGATCACACCGACCGCTATCCAGCTTAAAAAGTCGGACATTTGCTCACGGTGAATCGGAAACAGTCCGCGATCAATGCGATACAAGGCCAGCGTATAGCCGCCTAAAAACCCAAACACATACATGAGTCCATACCAATGGATTTGAATGAACCCTAAATCTAGCGCGACGGGATCAATGAGTGGATAACTCATACAACAGCATTCCAAATCAGACGGATCGAAAGGATCGCGAGAAAACAGGCAAACAGCCGTTGCAACAATTGTTGATCCAGCGCATGCGCAAAACGCGCACCTAGACGCGCAGAGACGGTTGAGGTGGCAATGATGCCTAAAAACGCTGGAAGATACACATATCCGAAGGCCCAATCTGGACGACCTGGGTGGTCAAGGCCTGCGAGAACAAATGAAATTGCACCAGCCAAAGCTGTCGGAATCCCAAAGGCGGAGGCCGTGCCAATCGCGTAGCGGACCGAAGCTCCATGCGAGGTCATAAAAGGAATGGTGAGCGCGCCGCCTGCAATCCCCATCATCGAACTGATCCAACCGGTCAAGGTTCCTGCAAACGCAAACACAGGAATCGATGGCATGCGAATCACCCCACCGTCTGAGTACACCTGATTCTTGATGAACAACTGAAATGACATGACCAGCAAAAAAGTCCCTAACATCACAATCAATATCTGGCCGGGTAACTGATCTGCTGTCCAACCGCCGATCGCTCCCCCCGCGATCAAAAATGGAGCCATTTTGATGACCCACGGCCACATCACTGCTCCTTTGCGCTGATGAGCAAGAGTGGAGCTTAATCCGGTGAAGACGACACACGCGAGACTGGTCCCAATCGCAAGATGCGCCAAGAGCTCACCGTGCATACCGATGAACTCAAACGCTAGTAGCAATACGGGAACAAAAATAATCCCACCGCCGATACCGAAAAGGCCAGCCAGAACCCCCGCGACGACACCAAGCGGTAAATAAATCAAAATTTCTGTCACGCCATCTCCACTTGGAGTATTTCGCGTAAATTCGGTGGGACCAGCAGATTCAGCTGCTTTTCCAGGAACGCTTGAGCCACCCGTCGAAGCACGTGTTGACCGGATTCGCTCTGAAGCGCTTGTTCTGCAAGCAATCGACACTCGGCCGAACTAAAGGTCCCAAGCGCTCTTTTCACAGACGCGAGTGCGCCAGACGACATGGACAATTCATTGAAACCGAGACCAACTAACAGAACCACCGCCAGAGGATCACCCGCCATCTCGCCACACAACGCCACCGGAATCTCAGCTTGCTTACCTGCCTGTGATATCGCCCGAAGTGCTCGCAATATCGCGGGATGGAACCCATCAAACATGTCCGCGACACGGGCATTGGTGCGATCAACAGCCAGCAAGTACTGCGTCAAATCATTGGATCCAACCGATAGAAAGTCCGCCTCTCTCGCAAGCTCAGGCGCAATGTAAACAGCACTTGGCACTTCGATCATGACGCCAACTTCGGGAGCCGAAACCTGATGTCCCTCGGCCGTCAGTTCAAGAACAACCCGCTCAATCAGTGCTTTCGACGCGCGCAACTCGTCCAAGGTGGTAATCATGGGCAACAGAATCCGTAAATTACCTAGACCACTGTCGGCGCGAAGCATGGCGCGGATTTGGGTCAGGAAAATCTCTGGGTGATCCAACGTCACCCGGATGCCCCGCCATCCTAAAAAGGGATTTTCTTCGGCAATGGAAAAATACGGAAGGCTTTTATCCCCACCAATATCTAATGTTCTCATCACCACTGGCATTGGTGCATAAGTTGCCAACTCAGTTCGATACTCACTTTCTTGCTCATCTTCTGTTGGAAAACGAGACCGCGCCAAAAAAATGAATTCAGTTCGATACAACCCCACCCCATCGATCCAGCTTCGTTGGCGTTCAGACAACTCACCGAATGGTCCTGCATTCAGCATCAGTTGCACATGCATCCCATCGGCAGTCATCGCAGCCCCTGGCTCAATTTGTTCCAGGTCCAATTCTAAAATCGCTGCATCATCAATCGCACGCTGATACTCCGCCAGAACGTGTTCGGAGGGCTCGACAATCACCTCGCCTCGCCACCCATCGACGATCACATGCGCTCCTGAGATTTCACCCAAAGGGAGATCCACAGCGCCCATCACGGCTGGAATCCCCAGACTTCTTGCTAAGATTGCGACATGAGAATTTGCCGACCCTTTAATCGAAACAATTGCTTTCAATGACTGCGTATCGACCTCGCCCAGCATGACCGGGGTCACATCTTCTGCAACCAAGATCACGTCATTGGGATACTCAAAGTGTTCAGATTGTTCATGAAGCAATTTCGCAAGAATCCGACGACCCAAGTCCATTAGATCCGTCGCACGCTCTTTTAAATAGGCATCATCCATTGCCTCAAAGCGCGCGACCAAATCCAACACAACGTACTTCAATGCCGTCGGTGCAGTCTCACCGGAGCGGATTCGCTGACAGACTTCACCGCTTAACGTATGGTCTTCGAGCATCCTCAGATAGGTATCAAACAATGCGGTTTCTTTGCGTGCCAGATGCTCCGCCAGTGAATCACTGATTTGTCGCAACTCAGCTTTCACCTCACCCAAGGCCGCTTGAAACTCATCAAGTTCATGCTCGGGTTGATCGGTCCGTGCATCCTTGACTCGTCTTAAATTGGCGGGCGGTTGCCTGACGAAAGCCGTCCCCGTCGTCACCCCAGCGACACCTGCAACTCCCTTAAAATGGATATCAATCGGTTTTTCGCCATCGGCATGACTCAGGTGCAATCGGCCAGAAACCTTAGCGTGCGCGATTAGTGCTGAAATTTGCGCCGCGACCGTGACCAATAAGGCCTCTTCGTCATCACTAAATTTCCGCTGCGTGGTTTGCTGAACAACCAAAACACCCAGAATTTGGCGCTGGTGGACAATCGGGACACCCAGAAACGATTGAAAAATTTCTTCGCCCGTTTCTTGTAAAAAGCGAAATGCCGGATGATTTGGGGCATCGTCAAGATTGACCAGCTCACCTCGACTGCCAACCGTGCCGACAAGACCTTCAGTTTTGGCAAGGCTCGCTTGACGAACTGAGTCTGGATTGAGTCCATCGGTGGCCATTAATAACCACCGATCGGTCGATTCATCGAGCAGATAGACAGAACACACACCTGTCTGCATCGTGTCTTTGATCCGAGTCACGATAATCGTGAGCGCTTCGTCCAGTGTTGCCGCATCCGTGACTGCCTGAACGAGACGCCGCAGAATATCTAGCATGCCATGGGTCCGAACCAGCGCAATGCGGGCGCCAACTCCATCATCGCCTGACGATACACATCCCGCTTGAAGGGAATGACCTGACCCAGTGGATACCAATAGCTCACCCATTGGTAAGCGTCAAACTCGGGATGATCCGTCGCATCTAAGTCTGGCTGTGTGAAGGGATCTGTCAATGCCAGCAAATACCAACGCTGTTTTTGACCAACACAGGTTTTTTTACCTCGCGACCGAATCAACGATTTGGGCAGTCGATAACGCAACCATCCAGCGGTCTGGGCTAGAACAAACACTTGATGCTTGGCAATGCCGAGCTCTTCATGAAGCTCGCGATACAAAGTATCTTCAGGCGTCTCGCCAGCCTGCATGCCACCTTGAGGAAACTGCCACGCATCTTCACCGCGTCGACGTGCCCACAGAACAGAGCCGGTCGGATGCGCGAGAATGATTCCCACATTTAACCGAAAACCGTCCTGATCAATCATGACTTGAAACTCCCTAAAAACCCTCGCATTCTTTCAACTTTTAACCAATCCCTCAATCAAAAGAAGTATTCCATGCAACTTGCCATCTTCGACCTCGACCATACGCTGATCCCTTTCGATAGCGATAAAGCTTGGAATCAATTTTTAATCGATATCGACGCCGTCGAAGAAGAGCACTATCGAGAAAACAACGAACGATTCTATCAAGATTACTTAAATGCCGATCTTGATATCCGAGCCTATCAACGATTTGCCTGCGAGATCCTCCAGACCTATCCAATCGACCAGGTCACCGCTTGGCGTGACCAGTACGTCCAAGAAATCGTCAGGCCTCAACTGCAAATCAAAGCACTGGAATGCATCCAATCCTATAAAATTGAGGGATTTCACACGTTGATCATTTCAGCAACTAACACCTTCATCGTTCAACCGATCGCCAGTCTTCACGGCGTTGATAGCTACTTAGGATGCGAATTTGAAGTCATCGATGGGCGCTATACCGGCGAGTTAGTCGGTATTCCAACCTATCAAAGTGGGAAGATCGATGCACTGCATGCATGGCTCAAGACACAGCAAGACAGTGCTTCGACGATTCATTTCTATTCAGACTCAATCAACGATCGTCCGCTGCTAGAAAAAGCAGATCAAGCATTCGTGGTTGACCCAGATCAGTCGCTGGCAGAACTCGCATGTCACAAAGGTTGGCCAGTGATACAGTTTGCCGACTAACTGGAGCCCATCATGAAGCAGATCGGCTATTTCACCCATTCAGACTGCATGATCCATGACATGGGCCACATGCATCCGGAAAGCCCGATGCGCCTGCAGGCGATTGATATCCGGTTGCAGGCGGATGGCTTAATGCTTGACCTCACGCCCTTTGAAGCATTGCCAGCAGAGCACGAGTGGATCGCACGAGCCCACCCTCACGACTATGTTCATGAAATCGAACAAATCGGCTATGACGCAATCAATGGTGATTTGATCCCCGTCGATGGTGACACCTCCATGGGACCAGGATCCTTGCGTGCTGCCTTACTCGCCGCAGGTGCTGGATGTCAGGCAGTTGACCGCATCATGGCGGGCGATATCCAGCGAGCGTTTTGTGCCACAAGGCCACCCGGTCATCATGCCGAAAAATCCTTAGCGATGGGTTTTTGCTTATTCAACAACATCGCCGTCGCAGCGCTCCATGCAATTGAACAGCATGGGTTAAGTCGTGTTGCGATCATTGATTTTGATGTCCACAACGGCAACGGAACGGTTGATATTTTTAAAGATGATGAGCGCGTCATGGTGTGCTCATCGTTCCAGCATCCATTCTATCCAAATCGCCACTTCGACACCCCAGGTGAGCACTTAATTCTGACGCCAATTAACGCGGGCTCAGACGGGACGGTCTTCAGAAGCAAAGTGGAAAAAGATTTTCTCCCAGCCCTTGATGCATTTAAACCTGAACTGATTCTGATCTCAGCGGGCTTCGACGCGCATACCAAAGATCCGCTCGGTGAACTGAACCTTGTTGAGGATGACTATCGGTGGATCACGACCCTGATTAACGACGTCGCGAATCGTCTTAGTCAATCACGTATCGTATCTATCCTCGAAGGTGGGTATCATCTCGAAGCGTTGGGCCGTAGCGTGTGTGCCCACATCGAGATGATGCTAAATGACTGACTTATCGGATTATCAACAAGTTCTCACCCCCAATTACGGTGTACCTCCAACCATCATTGTCAAAGGTGTTGGATGCGAGCTATTTGGCCAAGACGGAGCACGCTATTTGGATTTAGCCGGCGGGATCGCTGTCAGTGCACTCGGTCACTGCCACCCAGGCGTCGTTCAAGCGCTCACCGAGCAAGCCAACAAAGTCTGGCACCTCTCCAACGTGCTCGCCAACGAACCCGCCATTCACTTGGCCAAAGCGTTGGTTGATGCAACCTTTGCTGATCGGGTCTTTTTTTGTAACTCTGGCGCGGAAGCCAATGAGGCCGCTATCAAAGCGGCAAGGAAAGCGGCTTTCGATGTCTATGGTCCTGAGAAAATTGAAATTATTGCATTCAATGACGCGTTTCACGGTCGGACGATCGCAACAGTCACCGCAGGCGGACAACCCAAATACCGGACAGGTTTTGGTCCGATGCCGGAAGGTTTCACTCACTTACCATTCAACGACTGCAAATCCTTAGAGGCGCAAGTCTCGGAAAACACCTGCGCTGTGATGGTTGAGCCGATTCAAGGAGAAGGGGGCGTCAGACCAATTTGCCCTACATTTTTTGAAAAAATCAGAGCCGCCTGTGATCGTGTCGGTGCAGCCTTAATTGTTGATGAAGTCCAAACTGGCATGGGGCGAACTGGAAAGCTCTTTGCCTATCAGCATAGTGATGTGTCACCGGATATTCTCAGTAGCGCTAAGAGCCTTGGTTGTGGATTTCCGATCGGCGCCATGCTTTGCAAAGAATGGATCTCAGAGCATTTAATTGCCGGCACCCATGGAAGTACCTATGGAGGAAACCCACTCGGTACAGCAGTTGCTGGCAAAGCACTTGAATTGATTAATACACCTGGACTTCTCAGTAACGTCACTGAGCGAGGCCGTCAATTAACGCAGGGATTGAATCAACTCAACGCGAAGCATCAATTATTTAAGACCGTGCGGGGCCAAGGTTTATTGATTGGCGCAGTCCTCAAAGACGAGTACGCAGGCCGCTCTGGTGAACTGGTCAAACTCACCATGCAAATGGGACTGATGACCTTGGTTGCAGGACCGAACGTCCATCGCTTCGCGCCACCATTAATCATTGCAGAGTCTGAGATCAATGACGCCTTGCAACGGTTGGATCAGGCCTACGCTGCATTTAACAAACAACCCTAACTGGACCGAATACGCTACACTGGACCTCATGAAGATGTACCGAACCAAATCGCGCCTTTTCTTAGCAGCTCTTGCTCTCTCGTTGCCTCAAGCGTCTCTTGCTTTTGATGTCGCAGGACTTCAAATCGGCGATTCTGTCGATGATTTTCAGTCGCTTGATAGCCCAGCTAAGGAGTTTTTAACGATCACGCACGACCCTGAAGGAAACATCGTTCGTATTTTTTATCGGCAGGAAGGATTACCCAACGATGAGAAAACTCAAGCGAAATTAGTCAATCGGATTTGTAACAAGTATGGCCGCGTTACTCCTTGTTATTCGGCGCTTTCAGAAATTGAATCGAACGATAAGCAATTTTTAAGATTCTTCCATCTCTATCGAGATGACAATGAAACTCAGGAATTGCGCGCACGTATTCGCCGAACTAAAGCATTTAGCCTAACGCCTGACTTGACGGTGGAAATCGACCTAATGGACTCGGCTTATGCGAAAGCATTGCGGGAACAGAAAGCAACCGCTTCTGATTTGATTGACTTCTAACTAAGACAAAGCCAGCTCAGTCATCGAGCTAGCTTTCAGAGTCACTGTTGACGTGAGGTCTCGATCAACTCATTCAACAGTGCAAACAACTGACTCTCGCCACCGGCCTGTGACACACCAGTCACATAACGACCATTGACAACCAATGCTGGCACACCTTGGATTCCATAAGCACGAACACGAGCATCGGCCAAGCGCAAAGCACTCTCTGTTGCAAATCCGTCAAGCTCTCGTTTCACCACCGCCGAATCAGCACCAAACCGCTCAAAAAAGGCGATTACCTCATCGACACGCTGAAGTCGCTGACCTTCACGGTGGATCGCGTTAAATAAAGGTTCATGAATGGTTTCTAACAACCCCAAGTTTTTCGCAACCCAGAACATGCGCGCATGCATTTCCCAAGAGCGACCAAAAACCACTGGCATACGGACAAAATTCACATCGCTTGGAAGCTTTTGTACCCATGCCTTCAGGGCCGGATCCAAGGAATCGCAGTGCGGGCATCCGTACCAAAACAATTCCAGTACCTCAACTTTCGAGGAATCTGATGTGACCACTGGCTTTGACAATGTCTGATAATGAACTCCCTCCTGGAATCCATCAGCAGCACAAGCTTGATTCAGCATCAAGCTCAAACCGATCACCATTGTTGACAGGATGCGCTTGAACATTACTGAAGGCCTCCAACATAACTCGCTACCGCCCGGATATCCGCATCAGACAGGTTCTGAGCAACTCCGTTCATCATGGCATTCGCACGCGAACCCTCTCGGTAGGCTTTTAACTGAGTTTCCGTATACCCAGCCCATTGACCCTTCAGCGAAGGAAACCCCGCGGAAGCAACACCAGCTCCAGTTGGACCATGACAGGCTGTGCAGGCACTCACACCTTTTGCTGAATCACCAAACCGGAACAATTGTTCGCCACGAGCAACTAAGTCAGCATCAACAGCGCCACCAGACGTCGCTTGGGTTGTGTAGTAAGCCGCCAAATCGGCGATATCGTCGTCAGACAACGCAGCAGCCATACCCGCCATAATAGCGTTTACTCGCGAGCCATCGCGATAGGCCTTCAGTGTCGACGCAAGGTAAGTCGCGTGCTGGCCCGCCAATTTCGGGTAATCAGCCGCAGCACTATTACCATCAGCCCCATGACACGCAGCACAGGTTGCACTTTTAGCTTTACCTTGGTCTGCGTTTCCGACGTAAGTTGCGGTTGCTTCAGAGCCAGCAGCCATGGTGAGAGTTGATGATAGGGCCAATCCAATAGCGGTGAATAAAGACTTCATTCGTTTCATCTCTTTGTTGGGAAAGCGATCCATTTTTCGATGACGTAGTATACATTGCACCTGAGATTTATGCAGTGAAGGATTTAATTGACGTGCGCGACACCCAAGTCGACCCTAGGTTGGCACAAACCAAATTTTTAATCAGCGCTCCAACACTGAACCACTGCCCGCCAGAATGTGGTCCCGAAATCGGTTTTTGTGGCCGCTCAAATGCCGGTAAATCAAGCGCCCTCAATACGCTCACGGGGCAAAAAAGTCTCGCGCGAGTGTCAAAAACACCTGGACGAACCCAGCTCATCAATTTCTTTGAAGTGCCAGGAACTGGCGGGTTTTTGGTTGATTTACCCGGGTATGGTTTTGCCAAGGTTCCTGAAGCGATCAAAAAACAATGGCAACAGCATCTTGGTGAGTTTCTCGCAGAACGACGAACATTAACCGGGCTCGTTCTTCTCATGGATGTCAGACATCCCATGACCGCACTGGATCAGCAAATGCTTTCTTTTGCAGACCACCGTGAAATGGATACCTTGTTGCTTCTGACGAAGAGTGACAAGCTCAGTCGTAATCAGGCCGCCAAATCAAGATTGTCTGTGCAAAAAGACCGGCCGCGCTCTGTGGTGTTAAATTTTTCGAGTTTGGATAAAACTGGCATCAAAGAAGCATCGGAATGGATCACTCACCATCTTGAAGGCCACGCATAATAAAAAACCCCGGTAGCTCACACCGGGGTTTCAACGTCCGACAGGGGTCATGTCGGAACAACGAATGAGGGAATATCGTTGTCTTATTTATTAAGACCCATTGATTTCAAAAAAGTTCAAAAAAATGTGAATTATTTTTAGTGCGCCTCGAACCAGCTGTCTCCACTACCAATGTCAACCACCAAAGGAACCGATAATTCAGCAGCAGCCTCCATTTCCAATCGGATGAGCTGTCGCGCTGGATCTAGATCGCGATCCCTGACCTCAAAAACCAATTCATCGTGTACCTGAAGCAACAAGTGACAACCTAAATTACTTGTGGCTAATGCCTGATGCACACGCAGCATTGCTCGCTTGATAATGTCCGCGGCAGTTCCTTGCATGGGTGCATTAATCGCTGCCCGTTCTGCCGCTTGCCGAACTGGAACTTGTCTTGCATGAATATCTGGCAGGGTCAGACGTCTTCCAAACACAGTCTCAACGTAACCTTTCTCATGCGCCATTGCGCGCGTGGAGTCCATGTAGCGTCGAACCCCTGGATACCGCTCAAAATAGCGATCAATGTAGGCAGCCGCTTCAGCGCGTTCAATCCCAAGTTGCCGCCCTAATCCAAACGCACTCATGCCATAAATCAAGCCAAAATTAATGGCTTTCGCACGCCGACGCTGCTCATCTGTCACGAACATTGGCTCTAAATCAAAGACCTCTGCCGCTGTCGCACGATGGATATCATCACCGCGCGCAAACGCATCCACCAAGCTCTTGTCGCCCGACAAATGCGCCATAATCCTCAATTCAATTTGCGAATAATCGGCTGCCATGACAGACCAACAGTCTGGTGCGATAAAGGCTTTACGGATGCGACGGCCTTCCTCGGTTCGAATTGGAATATTTTGCAGATTCGGATCTGACGAAGACAAACGTCCGGTCGAGGTCACTGCCTGATGAAAAGAGGTGTGCACCCGTCCATCCGCTGGATCACAGTCGCCGGGTAGTCTGTCCGTGTAAGTGCCTTTGAGTTTTGAAAGACTCCGGTGCTCAATCAATAGTTTCGGCAACGGATAATCAAGGGCCAATTCCTGAAGCACTTCTTCGTTCGTCGATGGCGCTCCTTTTGGCGTTTTTTTCAGGACAGGTAACTGAAGCTCATCAAATAAAATCTCTTGCAGTTGTTTCGGACTAGCTAAGTTAAATGGCCGCCCCGCCAACGCCTGTGCCTCAGATTCCAACTGCTCGAGACGCACGCCAAGGGTCACTGATTGCGCGTTCAAAATATCGACATCAAGTAAGGCTCCATGATTTTCCATTTCTCGGAGAATCTGCATTACAGGAAGTTCTAATTCTTGGTAAATCGACTGAAGCGAAGGCACTTGATTCAAACGGTCTACAAACTGGTTGTAGAGCCGTAATGTGATATCGGCATCTTCCGATGCGTAGTGTGAAGCTGACTCAAGAGCCACTTCGTCAAAACGAATTTGCTTCGCCCCTTTTCCACAGACGTCTTCGTAAGAGGTGGTTTCTACGCCTAACAAGCGTTTTGCCAGGGAGTCCATATCATGGCGCCCTGCTGCCGCATCCAGCACGTAACTCATGAGCATGGTGTCGGCCAATCGGCATTGCGGCAGTAACCCAACGGTTTCTAAAATCGTCAGGTCATATTTCAGATTATGACCAACCATGGTCAGGTCGGGGTCAGCGAATAAGTCTGACAACGCAAAAAGAACCGGGGTCATGTCTAATTGTTTGCCCTCCACATGCCCCACCGGGATGTAACAGGCTTGGCCAGCCATGCAAGATAATGAAACCCCAACTAACTTGGCATGTCTGGCCACCAATGACGTGGTCTCTGTATCCAATGCAAAGATTTTCGCTTGCCGGCATTGATCCATCCAAAAGGTCAATCGCTCAGGCGTCGTGACCAATTCATAGGATGTCTCAATGGCTTCAGGGGTTGCCAAAGATGTCTCATTGACCACCGAGGATTGTTGAATTCGCTTCAGAAACTGATTCAGTTCGAGATCGGTATACAGCGCCTTTAACTGTTCAAGGTCTGGGGCAGATCGCGCCAATTGCTCAAGACCAACGGGTAATTCACAATCAGTTTTGATGGTGACCAATGCCTTTGATAGCGAGAGCACATGCATGTGCTCCCGAAAGGTTTCACCAATTTTTCCACCAATCGACTCAGCACTTTCCACAACACCATCAAGTGATCCGTAGGCATTGAGCCATTTAGCTGCTGTTTTTGGGCCACATTTCGGGATACCAGGTACGTTGTCGACACTGTCTCCAGTCAAAGCAAGAAAGTCGATCATCCGCTCTGGAGGTACGCCGAATTTCTCCTCAACGCCAATCGGCGTCAATGTGCTATCGCTCATGGTATTCACAAGGGTGACTTGGTCTGTCACAAGCTGAGCGAGATCTTTATCACCTGTGGAAATCAATACCTCTTCACCGGCAGCCTCTGCCTGCTTTGCAAGCGTCCCGATGACATCGTCAGCCTCGACTCCCGGGACAGCCAACAGCGGAAATCCGAGCGCTCGAATGATTGAATGCAGGGGCTCAATCTGCTCCCTGAGTTCATCCGGCATCTTTTCTCGATTGGCTTTGTACTCCGCATACATGTCGTCACGAAATGTTTTCCCCGATGCATCAAACACCACAACCATTCGTTCAGCGCCAGTCGAATCAGCGAGCTTATTTAACATCGAAATGACACCCCGAATCGCACCAACTGGCTGACCGGTGCTTGTTGTCAGTGGTGGTAAGGCGTGAAACGCTCGGTAAAGATAGGACGACCCATCAACTAAAACCAAAGGTGCAGGCATTCAAGCTCCTGAGAGTGTTGCTTTTGTAACTGTCGATGCATAATACCGCGCTTGGACAGGACGCGGCGATGAGTGTTTACACAGAATTAACTCTGCAGGAAATGCAGGACTTCACCAAACAATTTGGGTTAGGTGATTTGATGAGCTTCCAAGGAGTGGATGCTGGTGTGGAAAACACCACCTATTTTGTCTCTTTTGAAACAACAGAAACCGTTCTGCAAATTTTTGAAGAACAGGGCTTTGATGAAATCCCATTTTTTATCGAACTGAACCGGCGCTTGTCAGAGGATGGTGTACCGGTGGCTACTCCAATCGCGAATCAACATGGCGACCGTCTGTTTAACATCAAAAACAAACCGGCTGCGCTATTTACACGAATCCAAGGGTCAACGCTCGATCCCATTTCAGAGAATGCCTGCCAACAGATTGGTGTAGCCCTGGGTCAAATGCATGCAGCAACACAGCATTATCACGATCTCACCCGTGAAAATCACCGTTGGAACACTTGGTGGGAAAGCAATGTCGAGCGTGTCCTTGATCTTGTTCCGACGGCGCACCAGGAAACGCTCAAAGATCAGGTCAGTCGATCACAACTGTTCGTCGATTCCGCCCAAACGCTTCCCACAGGCATCATTCATGGTGACCTTTTCTGTGATAACGCATTATTTCATCAGGGAAAACTGGCTGGTATCATCGATTTCTACAATGCATGTAACGGATGCCTGATGTTCGATTTAGCCGTCACAATTAACGACTGGTGTTCTGATCCAACAGGGCGTCTTCAAGCAGATAAAACCGAAGCCTTGATGAGTGGTTACCAGCAACATCGCCCGCTCATCGCCGATGAAATAGACTGTTGGCCGCTTGCCGTAGAAACCGCGGCGCTCAGGTTTTGGATGCTCCGATTGGTCGCACTCGCTCGTAAGCGTGAAGGCGGCCCGCAAGCACCCCCACATGTCAAAGACCCAAATGACTTTTTAGAGATTCTCGTGGCCCGACGCCTCGATCCTCAATGCCAACTCATCTCAAGATAGCGTCGGTTGCCAGATTATGGCGGCTGGCGCTTCCTTTGATTATTGCAAACATTGCAACACCACTACTGGGGCTCGCTGACGCGGCGATCTCGGGACACCTTGATCACACTTATTATTTAGCCGCTGTCACGGTTGGTGCTGAACTTCTCGTGATCTTCTTTGGCACCTTTTCGTTTTTGAGAATGGGCACTACCGGCCTTGTGGCGCAAGCTGTGGGCGCCAATGATCCGCTGCGGTCGGTGAGTCTCTTAAGTAATGCCGTCTTCATGGCACTCCTTATTGGACTTGCATTGATGTTGCTTGGGTCACACGCCGTCCATCCGATTCTTCAAATTGCAGAACCAACCACGGAAATGACTCAACCGCTTGAGCAATATTTGACAATCCGATTGTGGGGAGCGCCTGCTCATCTGATATTACTGGCTTTGACGGGTTGGTTTATCGGGCAAGGTTTGACACGGATTGCTTTGCTTCTGGCCGTCAGCATCAATGTGTTAAACATCGGTCTCAATTATTTTCTGGCGATCGAACTGAACATGAATAGCCAAGGTATCGCCCTTGGTACCGTCATTTCCGAATATGCAGCAGTTGCCTTCGCCGTCGTCATGTTGCTCAGGCAGCTCAAACGTCAGTCACTTGTGCTGACCTCTCCTTGGGATGTTGGACTGCAGATTCAATTATTGAAAATTAACTTACCGCTGATGCTTCGAACCCTGTTGTTACACAGCGTATTCGTCACCTTAGCCGTCCTCTCTGCCAGATTAGGCATCATTGAAGCTGCCGCCATTGGACTCATGCTAGTCCTGCTGGCCACAGCCGCATATGCACTTGATGGTTTTGCCTATGCTGCTGAGATCGAAGCCGGACAAGCACTTGGCGAACGCCACTTGCGTCGTTTTATCGAAAGCCTCTGGGCAGGTGCCGCCTTATCATTTGTGTCCGCTGTGATGATCGTGGCCGGCCTAATGCTATTTCACACGCACATCTTCTCGGCTCTGACGGATTTCCAAGATGTCATTCACCAAGCGTCGGAACTCATAGCCTGGTTTTACTGGATTGTGTTGGTGTTGTGTTGGTCCTATTGGCTCGATGGAGTATTCATCGGTCTCACCAAGTCGCTGGATATGTGCATCGCCATGGCGTTTGCTACCAGTATCGGGTGGTTTGGGAGTCTGTGGATCCTAGAGGCCACGACCGTTGACCATTTGATGGCAGCGTTTTTGATCTTCTCCGTCGTCCGAGTAATTGCGCTCGGTATCAGACTCCCGGCCATGGTCGCGGAAGTCAGGCGTCTTTCGGCCCTGTCGCGTCCAGAATTCGAACCGGTTTGACATCGTCATCAAAGACTGGATCAGTGTAATTCACGCGCGTCGTGATCTCAGATGCCTCAGGTGCTTCCAGAGCAATCACATCCTCATGTCCACACAACACGCATTCTCGACGCATGACTCGCTCGTCCTCATCTTCCCAAGCCTTGACCTTATCTTGTGCGCTGCATTGCTGGCAGACCGCTCCTGCAATAAAACGTTTGATTGGCATCATTGACTCCAGTATTGGTTCGGAAATAGTGTGGGGGTTTCGTCACATCACAAGGATTAGTATGACCGTTCGCGCTTATGATAACCAACACCCCGAGATTGACGAATCTGCCTGGATCGACCCGTCTGCCGTTGTCATCGGGAAAGTCACACTGGGCAAAGAGGTCTCGGTCTGGCCGCAAGTCGTCATTCGTGGCGACGTCAATACCATTACCGTCGGCTCACAAACCAATATCCAAGATGGAGCCATCTTACATTGCACGCATGACGGGCCTTACTCACCTGGTGGCAAAGCACTGACCATTGGCGAACGCGTCACAATCGGTCATCAAGCCTGTCTCCATGGCTGCACCATCGGTCAAGAGGTGTTAATTGGAATCGGTGCCACGGTTCTCGACGGAGCAGTTGTTGAAGACCAGGTGATGATCGGGGCAGGAACCCTAGTTCCTCCGGGAAAGACGCTCGAATCAGGCTATTTATATGTCGGATCGCCTGCGAAAATGGCCAGACCGCTGAAAGATCACGAAAAAGAATTCCTCAGATATTCGGCTCTTCACTACATCCGATTGGCGAACAACCACAGAGAGGTAACGAGCTAATTCGCAGCCCGTTCGACCTTCTTCGCTTTTTCAACGACTTGCGCCGCCAATTGTTGTTTGTAGTCCGCCAGGCGATCACGCAGGGCATGATCGCCAGTGGCAACAATTTGAGCAGCCAGCAGTCCTGCATTATAAGCACCGTTGATCGCAACAGTAGCGACCGGAACGCCCTTTGGCATCTGCACGATTGAGAGCAAGCTATCCTCACCATTCAGGCAAGTTGCAACGACGGGCACCCCAATCACAGGCAGTTCTGTAACAGCCGCAATCATTCCCGGAAGATGCGCCGCACCACCTGCACCGGCGATGATGACATCCAGACCGCGGTTCCTAGCCGAACTCGCATACTCCATTAACCGCTCAGGAGTCCGGTGAGCAGAAACGACCGTCGCTTCCACTGGAACACCTAACGTTTTTAACGCATCCACGGCACCTTCCATGATGGGCCAGTCAGAATCCGATCCCATTATGACGCCAACTTTTACACTCATTGCGGCGTATCTCCTCGAATCATTAATACCTTGCGAATCGACTCTAACCGTTGAACCAATTCATGATGATCTTCACCCAATAATGTGAAGTGTCCCATCTTTCGACCCGGTCGACACTCATCCTTTCCGTACAGATGTAGGTGAGCATCCGGAATCTGCGATAACGCATCGAGGCCCTCGATCACTGGAGTACCGACGAAACCTGGTTCGCCAACCAAGTTAGCTGTTAATGCATGGCCACGTAAGTCTGTTCGTCCGAGCGGTAAATTCAGGCAGGCTCTTAACTGATTCTCAAACTGACTGGTAACACAGGCTTCGATGGTGTGATGCCCTGAGTTGTGAGCGCGCGGAGCGACCTCGTTCACTAACAGTTCGGCTGCTTCGTTGATAAAGAGTTCAACGCCAAACAGACCGGATGTTCCAAATGATTCCACTGTCTGCTTGGCCAGTTGTTGCGCTTGTTGGCGCAAGTCCTCACTCACACGAGCAGGTGCGAGTAAATAATCGAGCAAATGCAGGTCTGGATCGACCACCATTTCAACGGGGTCATAGGCAACGACTTCTCCAGATTCACGACGCGCAACCATGACTGCCAACTCAGTCCCGCCTGACACGAATTGTTCTAAAAAACTTCTGGTTTTGAGTCGCCGATTCCAATCATCAGCCGACCGAATGACATGAACACCGCGACCATCGTAACCTCCGGTATGGGTTTTCTGTACACAGGGCAACCCAAATGCAAGGACGTCTGCAAAAGCGGGATCCTCCCCTAAATCAACAAAGTCGGCGGTGGGAATGCCTTTCTTTCGGTAATGCTGCTTTTGCTCAAATTTATTCTGAATCAACCGGATAGCGGTGGGCGATGGCACCATTTCCATCCCCTGATCCGCCAAAGTCATCAAGATATCGGCGCCCACATTTTCCAGATCAAACGTCACTATGTCGGATTGCTCACAGAGCTGACGCAGCGCATCGGGGTCATCAAGTGCTCCCTGTATTTGATCAAAAGCCACCTGGCCTGCTGGAGACTGATGCATGGGATCGAGAATAGTCATATGCACATGCAGTGCGTTACAGGCCGGCGCCAACATCCGAGCCAGCTGTCCGCCGCCGACGACCCCAAGACGGGCCAGAGGAAGAGTTTGGGGCATGATTGTCATCTCAAAAGGCCAGCAGTATACCAAATCATCGGCAAGAGTCCGGCGAGCGACCGAACGCAATCAGTTGAGCAAAGGGATCGGGGTAGAGCCCGGTCCATAATTCAAATTGTCTCGCTGCCTGTGCGAGCAACATCCCAAGACCATCAGCACGTTGATCTGTGAATGACCGGCACATCTTTAAAAATGGCGTGTCGTCAGAGCTGTAAACCAAGTCGTAGCAAGCGCCGTCGGCATTCACAATCCGGTCGGTTAATTCGACCCCGGTACTCCCAGACAGTCCAGCTGAAATACCGTTAATCACTAAATCAAATGGCCGACCCTGAGAATCTAGCTCAGACAGGCCAATCCCTCGCAGCCGTCGATCATAGCGCCCAACCAAACGGTCCAATTTCTGAATCGACCGATTCGCAATCACGATTTCATCTGGACAACGGTCAATTAATGGCCCCAAACAACCTGCGACTGCGCCCCCAGCACCCAAAATCAGCACTCGCCGTCCGGCTGGACTCCAATCCAACCGATCCAAATCATCCAATAGACCCAAACCATCGGTATTGTGACCATAAATACCTTGTTCCGTGCTCATCAGGGTATTGCATGCTCCAGCTGATAAGGCCTCGGTTGAGAGATGATCAGCAAGCTGATGAGCGGCCCACTTGTGGGGAACGGTAATGCTGAGTCCATCGCCTCCTTCATCGAAAAATCGTCTGACTTTAGATTCGAACTCACGCTCTTTGACTAATAGCTTGTCGTAGACGACTTCAAGCCCTAATTGTTCCGCAAACCGACGATGGATGTCGGGAGACTTCGAATGGGCGATAGGATCGCCAAACACGGCAAACCGATAACTCACAGCCAATCTCTCGGCTTTAAGTACTGAGCCAGCCGCGCTTCGTCACTCTGAGCTTCAGGCACGTAACCATACTCCCAGCGCGCCAAAGGTGGCATCGACATTAAAATTGACTCGGTCCGACCCCCGCTTTGTAATCCAAATAGAGTGCCTCGATCGTAAACCAAGTTGAATTCCACATACCGACCTCGACGATACAACTGAAACTCCCGCTCACGCATCCCGTAAGTCATCTCTCGACGACGGCGAACAATCGGCACATAGGCAGGAACAAAGGCATCGCCAACCGCTTGCATAAACGCGAAACTTTGGTCAAAACCAAGCTCATTAAAATCATCAAAAAATAACCCGCCGATCCCTCGCGTTTCGTCGCGGTGCGGCAGATAGAAGTACGTATCACAGGCTGCTTTGTATTTAGCGTAGTAATGAGAGCCAAATGGACTCATCGCATCCCTAGCGACCCGGTGGAAATGTTCACAGTCCTCATCCATCGGGTAAAACGGAGTGAGATCAAACCCGCCACCAAACCACCATACTGGCTCCTCGCCCTCTTTTTCTGCGACAAAAAAGCGAACATTCGCATGCGAGGTCGGCACATAGGGATTTTCCGGATGAATGACTAAACTGACGCCCATGGCTTGCCACGATCGACCTGCAAGTTCAGGTCGAGACGCTGTCGCCGATGGTGGCAATTTGGACCCCATGACATGACTAAATCCGACTCCAGCTTTTTCAAACACAGCACCATCCGCCATCACTCGTGAACGGCCACCACCGCCTTCTTCACGCTCCCATTGGTCCTGCTGAAAACTCGCCTGAGCGTCCTCAGCTTCGAGCGCTTGGCAAATACTGTCCTGAAGCCCTAACAAATATGGCTTCACCGCATGAAAATCCATCATTTCATCAATCCCTAATGATTGTTCCCGTCTGCATATCCCGGATGGTACTTGGTTTCAGGTAGCCCTGCGTGCGTCCGCGCGCCACATGATCGACCAAATGTGCCAGCTGATTCATCGCCTGCCATCGGGTCAGACAGGCTGCACGACCTGATCGGTTGGCAGAAGTCGAGACCAGCGGACCAGTCAGATCTATCAACCGGACTAAGGCTGGCATTGTCACGCGGCGAACAGCCAATGACTGACGGCCACCTGTGAGTAATGTAGGACACTGCAAATTGACCGGAATGATCCAGGTTGACGGCCGACCCGATTCCTCGTCTGCTTCCTCCAGAATCGGGCAAGCATACCAATGAGCAAGATCATCAAATTCAGTCACCAATGTAATCAAACCTTTCGTGGGATCCCGCTGTTTGATTTGCAAAATCCGGCCAATCGCCGCCAAAGACCCGACGCGACAACTCAAACCCCAAACACCCTCTGTTGGGATCGCAGAAACACCGCCAGACATCAGAATGTCTGCATTACTCTTTAGATCATTTACAAAAATCATGGGTCAATCAGCATTAACGAGTGCACATCATAAACTCCAAATGCGGTTTGGTCTTTAAGTGTCAAGATCTGCAAAGTCCCCCCCAGCCATTGATTGAGCAAAATCGGAACCTGATCGCCTGGGCGCAAACCTTGCTGAATTCCTCGCTGGAGCTGACCGTATCGACAACCGGGTAAGAGGCCCGCTCGTGAATCAACCAATCGTTGCGGGCGGAGAGGGATCAAGGGCTGCTGATCTTGAAACGCTACAGGCGTTAGTGCAAACCGACTGACAGCAACTAACTGACTCAACGTTTGCGGCCTGGAAATGAATTCGGCAGTGATCCCATCGGCTAGGATATGGACGTAAATGCAATCTTTCTCACAAGGTGCTACATGTTTCACATGAAACAAACGATCCGTCGGACATGCATAGGTCAAATCAGCCAAAAACAAAAGCATGGTCATGAACAGTGCGAGGTACCTTGGAGTTCGGGTACAATTTCGGTTCATATCAATCATTCTATGAATCAGACACAACATGGCATTACGTAAAATTCTTGAATTCCCGGATCCTCGGCTTCGAACGATTGCGAAACCGGTTGAAAGCGTCGATGACTCGATTCGTGTTTTGATCGATGACATGTTTGAAACCATGTATGAAGCGCAAGGGATCGGCCTGGCAGCAACGCAAATCGATGTTCATTTGCGAGTTGTAGTCATTGATTTGCAAGACGAACAAAATGCTCCCCTGGTCATGATCAATCCTGAATTTGAGCTCTTGACCCAAGAAATCGATGAAATGCAAGAAGGCTGTTTGTCGGTCCCAGGGATTTACGAGGTCGTTAAACGGCCTGAGCATATCCGGCTCAAAGCACTCGATCGTTCGGGTGAGCCCTACGAAATGGAAGCCGAAGGACTGCTGGCAGTCTGTATCCAACATGAATGCGATCACTTAAACGGCAAGCTCTTTGTCGATCATTTATCAGGCCTTAAACGATCACGAATCAAATCAAAATTGACCAAACAAAAACGAGTTGAGGCGACTTCTTAGATGTTGCGAGTCCTGTTTGCCGGCACTCCTGACTTTGCTGTCCCAACACTCAGAGCTCTCATTGACGATCCGGATATCGTCATAGAGTATGTCCTCACACAGCCAGATCGACCCAGTGGGCGAGGACAGAAGGTGTCAGAAAGCGCCGTGAAACGATGTGCGCTTGAAGCCAACTTGACGGTCAGACAACCGATCACACTCAAAGATCCAAACGAAATCGCCTGGATTCACGCACAAGAGTTTGATGCCATAGTCGTTGTTGCCTATGGGCAGATTCTCAATGCGGAAGTTCTTCAAAGCCCGCGTCTTGGCTGCCTGAATGTCCATGCATCACTGCTTCCCAAATGGCGTGGAGCAGCCCCGTTGCAGCGCGCGATAGAAGCTGGAGACACAGAGACTGGTATCACAATTATGGTAATGGATGAGGGCTTAGACACGGGACCTATGCTCAACACCGCATCAGTGCCAATTGATGACCAAACGACAACGGCTGAATTACACGATCAGCTGGCAACGATCGGTGGTCCGCTACTGGTTCACTCACTAAAACAGTTAGATCAGGGAGCCATTCAACCGATTAAACAGCCTCACGACGGGGTCACTTACGCCCATAAAATCACGACAGATGATGCCTGTATTCGCTGGAATCGCGACCACACTCAAGTCATGCGGCAAATTCATGCATTCAGTCCTGTCCCTGGGGCTTTTGCATTTGCCGGTTCATCCCGAATCAAAATTTATTCTGTTCGCGCAGCAACGGGTAGCACCCGTCAAGCTGGCATGCTCTGGAAGGAAAACGATCAAATTTTAGTCAGCACACGCAATGGGAATCTACAAATACTCGACTGCCAGCTCCCCGGTGGTAAGCGCATGATGCTTGAGCAAATGTTATCGCATCAATCAGCACCCTGGATCGAACCGATTCAGTTGCTGGAGCAGGGCGCGTGAAAAAATCGATCAGAGCGCATGCTGCAGAAGTGATTGATGCGCTCCAAAATCAGCAATCAAATCTCGATGCGCTGCTTCGGAAACATTCGGTTCACCTAAACCCAAATGACAAAAAACTCTTACAATCGATCTGTTACGGGATTTGTCGCGAATGGTTCCATTTAGAGGCCATCGAATCGCAACTCTTAGATAAACCACTCAAAGCAAGGGATCAAATTCTCAGCGCCATCGTCCGCTGTGGCATTTTCGAGCTTGGCTGGATGGGTAGCAAAGAGCATGCGGTAGTCTCCGAATATGTGGATGTCACAGTCACCGAGGGACGACCCTGGGCGCGAGGCCTTGTGAATGCTGTCTTACGACAATTCATCCGCAAAAAATCAGAGCTCAAAATGGAGCGTCACTCCGCACAGACACTCTGGAATCACCCACAATGGCTGATTGATGCGATTCAACAAAGCTGGCCAGACCATTGGGAGCGGGTTCTAGTTGAGAATAATGTTCATCCTCCAATGACGTTGCGTGTCAATCGTCAAAAATTGGATCGAGATGCTTATATCGAAACACTTACAACACAAGGAATTGAGGCCGCCTCAGGCTCAGCACCGGATTCCGTGCGCTTGGCAAAACCAGTTCCCGTTCAATCTCTAGAGGGTTTTGCGGAAGGGTTTGTCAGTGTGCAGGATGAGTCGAGCCAATGGGCTTCGATCATTCTCAACCCACAGGACCACGAACGGATTCTTGATGCCTGCGCTGCGCCCGGCGGAAAAACCTGCCACTTGCTTGAAATGTCTGACTCTCAAGTCATTGCTCTGGATGTCAGTGAACAGCGGTTATCACGCATTAAAGAGAATCTGGTTCGGCTCGGCTTGCGTGCTGAACTGATCGCTGCCGATGCGTCACATACGGAAAGTTGGTGGGACCAGCACGCTTTTGATGCCGTCTTACTCGATCTTCCTTGCTCCGCAACTGGGGTGATTCGACGACATCCCGATGTCAGGCTGATGCGCTCGGAAACGTCATTACGATCATTAATTGGAATGCAAACCATGATCCTCGATGCGACATGGGACACCTTAAAAATTGGTGGCCGATTGTTGGTTACCACCTGCTCCATCCTACCCCAAGAGAATCAGCATCAAATTCGCAAGTTTTTGGAGCGTCATGCCGATGCGCGTCTTACCACCATCGATGGCATACCAGGTCTCGACACCCTATATGGAACCCAGCACCTTCCCACGCACGCCGGAGGAGATGGTTTCTTTTACGCGCTTCTGGTTAAATCAGAGCCCACAAATAACGGGGTATCGGCTTGAAAATCATTATCCTAGGCGCCGGACAGGTGGGAGCCACGCTGGCGGAAAATCTTGCTTCTGAAGCCAATGACATCACCGTCGTGGATACGGACCGTTTTCGGTTGCGTGCACTACAAGATCGGCTCGATATTCGAACCATTCATGGGAACGCGTCTTACCCAGATATTCTCAAACAAGCCGGCGGTATTGACGCGGATATGCTGATCGCAGTCACAAACTCCGATGAGATTAATATGGTGGCATGTCAAATCAGTCATGCACTCTTCAGAACCCCGACAAAAATTGCGCGGGTTCGTTCCCCTGCTTATGACGGGGACGATGATGGAAAAACGAATCCGTTATTTGGCGGTAAAACCGCCTTCAATATTGATCAGATTATTCGTCCAGAACAGTTAGTGACCGAGGCCATTTTCCGGTTAATCCAACAACCAGGTGCGCTCCAGGTGATGGATTTTGCTGGTGGGTTGGTGCAACTTGTTGCCGTGAAAGCGTACTCAGATGGTGCGCTGGTCGGACGAGAACTGAAAGATCTTCGCCAAGACCTTCCCAAAGTCGACACACGTGTGGCTGCGATTTTCAGAAAAGATCGACCGATTCTACCAAGGGGCGATACGGTCATCGAAGCTGATGATGAAGTCTTTTTCCTCGCTGCTCGAAAAGACATTCGAGCTGTCGTTTCTGAACTGCAAAAACTTGAAAAACCTTATCGACGCATCCTCATCGCCGGTGGGGGAAATATTGGAGCACGTCTTGCGACCTCAATTGAAAATCAATACCGCGTCAAGTTGATTGAACGCGGCCAGTTGCGATGCAAAGAACTATCAGAAATGCTCAACAGGACGGTTGTTCTACAAGGAGACGCATCGGATCAAGATCTGCTTCTCGAAGAACGAATCGATGACGTAGATGTCTTCTGCGCCGTCACCAATAGTGATGAAGCGAATATCATGTCATCGATGCTCGCAAAGAAGTTAGGTGCACGAAAGGTCATGACCCTCATCAACAACGCAGCCTATGTTGACCTTGTACAGGGTGGCCTCGTTGATATTGCTGTAAGCCCAGAGCAAGCCACGATCGGCTCACTGCTTCAATTAGTTCGCAGAGGCTCAATCCAAGCCGCTCACTCTCTCAGACGTGGCGCTGCAGAAGCCATCGAAGCCGTCGCTCATGGCGATGAGCGATCCAGTCGAGTTGTCGGTAAGAAAATTGGCGACATTGCTTTGCCAGGTGGAGCAACAATTGGCGCGATCGTCCGAAACGATGAGGTTTTAATTGCCCATGATCACATCGAAATCGAACATCAAGATCACGTGATCATGTTCCTCACAGACAAGCGAAAAATTACCGACATCGAACGGTTATTTTCGGTCGCACCGACCTTCTTGTAATGACACATTTCGGCCCGACTCTTCGAATTCTTGGATTGCTACTGATGTTATTCAGTCTGACCATGCTGCCGCCTATTGGTATCAGTGTGATTTTCGATGATGGACAGATTCCACTGTTTGGGGCAGCAGCGGGGTTAATTTTTGGAGCTGGGTTCATCAGTTGGCTTCCCGCACGTCGGCAAAAGCGGGATCTCAGAATCCGTGACGGTTTCGTCATCACTGTGCTTTTCTGGCTGGTGCTGGGAAGTGCCGGAAGTGTGCCATTAGCGCTCTCTGAACAACTCAATTTAAGTATGACCGATGCGTTGTTTGAATCCATTAGCGGACTGACCACAACTGGTGCGACAGTGATTGTGGGTCTTGATCATTTGCCGAAATCGGTGCTGTTTTATCGGCAACAACTGCAGTGGCTCGGCGGGATGGGGATCGTCGTTCTCGCGGTCGCGATTCTTCCGATGCTTGGTATCGGTGGAATGCAGTTATACAGAGCAGAGACACCCGGACCCGTCAAAGACGCCAAATTATCACCTCGAATCGCCGAGACTGCGAAGGCACTTTGGTTAATTTATCTCTCGCTGACAGCTGCCTGCGCATTAGCGTATTGGATCTCAGGAATGGCGATATTTGATGCCATCTGTCATGCGTTTTCGACCATTGCAATCGGAGGCTTCTCGCCGTATGACGCATCGATTGGTCATTTTAATAGCGTCTCGATTGAAACCGTTGCTATTGTCTTCATGGTAATTTCGGGAATGAATTTTTCGCTTCATTTCATCGCATGGCATAACAACAGCCTCAAGCACTACCTGCATGATCCTGAATGGAAAACCTACCTGTTGTTCTTGTTTGGTTTATCGCTTCTGATTTCGCTAGCCTTGGTTGAAAACGGGACTTATCCCGTTAACGAGGCATTCCGAAAGGGAATCTTTGAAGTGGTCTCAATTGCAACAACGACGGGGTTTACAACGGCTGATTATGCCAGCTGGCCGACGTTTATTCCGTTTTTGCTCTTAATGAGTGCGTTTATCGGAGCCTGCGCAGGTTCAACGGGTGGTGGAATTAAAATCATCCGCATGTTGTTGTTGTACAAACAGGGATCTCGTGAAATCAAACGGCTCATTCATCCAAACGCAGTGATTCCGATCAAACTCGGGAGAAAACCGGTGGGATCTCGAGTGATCGACGCCGTTTGGGGATTTCTTGCGGCCTATGTCCTCATTTTTGCGGTCTTAATGCTGGTTTGTATGGCGCTCGGTGAGGACCCAATTACCGCGTACTCAGCGGTAGGCGCATGTCTGAACAATCTAGGCCCTGGGCTCGGGGACGCGACGCTGAACTATTCCACACTTTCAGATGGGACCAAGTACGTTTTAAGCTTCGCGATGCTGTTGGGGCGGCTGGAACTCTTCACTCTTCTCGTGGTGCTATCCCCCTCATTTTGGGAAAATTAAGGATAGCGCAGAGAGCCGTCTGGGGCATTACGAAACCGCCGATACTCCCATTGATATTGCTCTGGATACTCTCTAACCAGAGCTTCAATTTCCCGATTCATCATCACTAGCCAATGATCTTGATCATCAGCAATGGGATCGTTGAGTTTCTTGAGGACAACCTCATAGCCCTCTTGGGTCTTCAGAGCAGCGCCGATAAACACTCGCGCGTTAGTTGCCAAGGCCAATCGGTACGGCAATACCGGTGTTAACACATCGAGCCCAAAAAATGGCGCATAAGCTCCTTCACCTTCCTTAGGGGCCTGATCAGGTAACACGATCGCGCATTCGTTATGTTTTAACCGTTTGAGCATCGCTTTAACGCCTGCGGTGGTCGCTGGAACTAAATGATTGCCGCCACGCTCTCGAGCGTGGCGCACCAATGCTGAAATTTCAGGAACTCGTAGTGGCCGGAACATCGCGGTGTAGGGGCGATACTGCGTTAGCCAAAGACCAAATAATTCCCAATTCCCAAGATGGGGTAGAAGGATCAAGGTTGGCTGTCCGTCGGTCGTTTGCTGGAATTCAGAAAATCCGTGGACAATCGTGACTCGATCGCGTGAATCCGCAACGGGCTTCACCCAGGTCGTGAGTAATTCGAAAAACTTTTGTGAGAGCTCCGCAATCGAATCATTGCTCAGTTGATGTTGTTGATGTTTTGGCATCAAGGGATAAGCGAGCTGGATATTTTTTCGAGTAATGCGCGCAGATTGATTCGGAAAATAAATCAAGTAAAGACTGATCACCTTGGTGAGCAGATGCTTTACAAAATGAGGCATTTGGCCAAGAAACCAAACAAACCGCTGAATCAACTGCACAAATTTCTAACCCGTTAGCTATACTGTGCGCCTTTATCCTAGCTGACGGAACGACTATGCCGACAACTGGCGCACCAGATACTTCAACTTTCCAAGGACTGATCTTGGCCCTCCAACAATATTGGGCCGACCAAGGTTGCGTTATTTTACAACCGTATGACATGGAAGTGGGGGCTGGAACTTTCCATCCTGCAACTTTCTTGCGTGCGATCGGCCCGGAACGTTGGAATGCGGCTTACGTCCAGCCTTCACGACGCCCAACTGATGGTCGTTATGGTGAAAACCCCAATCGTGGCCAACACTATTATCAATTCCAAGTTGTGATGAAGCCAAATCCCAAAAATCTCGTTGATCTGTATTTTGGCTCCTTGAAGTATTTGGGAATCGATCCTGAAATTCATGATCTTCGACTTGTGGAAGATAATTGGGAGTCGCCAACGCTTGGTGCCTGGGGCCTTGGCTGGGAAGTGTGGCTCAACGGGATGGAAGTCACCCAGTTCACTTATTTTCAGCAAGTGGGTGGCCTTGAGTGCTACCCAGTGACCGGTGAGCTGACCTACGGTCTCGAACGAATCGCAATGTATCTTCAAAATGTCGAGTCGATGTTCGATCTTGTTTGGACGAAAACCGAAGACTCGATCGTGACCTACGGGGACGTTTTTCTCCAAAATGAACAAGAAATGAGCGCCTATAATTTTGAACACGCCAATACTGAGTGGCTATTTAGTGGGTTTGCAGAAGCTGAAAAAGCGTGTGAACAACTTCTGGATGCATCCTTACCATTGCCGGCTTACGAGCAAGTGTTGAAAGCGAGCCATACGTTTAATCTGCTGGACGCGCGTCACGCGATCAGTGTCACAGAAAGGCAGCGGTACATCCTCAAGGTACGCAATCTGGCTCGACAAGTCGCCAATTGTTATTTTGAAACACGAAAGCAAGCCGGGTTTCCATTGGCAGACGATGCGCTGAGAGCAGAGATCCTGAAGGGAGTCGATGCATGAAGACACGGCAGTTTGTGTTTGAACTTGGGTGCGAAGAACTTCCGACCTCGGCCCTGCCATCCTTGAATCAACAATTTCAAGAACTTTTCACAACGAAGCTCGACGATGCACGATTGAGATATGAAAGCCTCTCGGTCATCGCCGCACCACGCCGTCTTGGAGTCTCGATTGAGGGATTGGCCGAATATTCGGAAGACAAGCCCTTTGAGCGTAGAGGTCCCGCAGCGTCCGCTGCCTTTCAAGAGGGCGAGCCGAGCAAAGCACTTCTCGGATTCTGTCGAGGTCTCGGGATTACCCCTGATGAAACCGAGCTGGTTGAGACCGACAAAGGTCAATGGGTGGTTTATCGGGGCGTTGAAACAGGTCGGCCTGCTCGGGAGATCCTACCAGAAGTCTGTTCGTTTGTGATTGGGGGTTTAGCCCTTTCAAAGCCAATGCGCTGGGGCAACGGACGTGATGAATTTCCCAGACCTGTGCATTGGATTCTCGCCATGATCGACGATCAGGTGGTTCCAATGACGCTTTTTGGGTTGAATAGCAGCAACCTCACCTTCGGTCATCGTTTCATGGCCCCCGATCCCATGACGATCGATCATGCCGGTCAGTATCATCGACATCTCACGAATGCGTACGTGATCGCTGATTTTGAACAGAGACAGCGTGCCACCTGGGACACGATTCAACAATCAGCCCAAGAGCATGGAGTCACCGTAGAACTCGACCAAGATTTACTCACTGAAATCAATTGTTTGGTTGAATGGCCTGTTGCACTTTGCGGGGAATTCGAAGAGCGATTTTTAGATGTGCCGGATATAGCGCTGATTGCCGCAATGAAAGGGCACCAAAAATATTTCCATACTCGAGACACTTCAGGTGCGTTATCAAACCGATTCATCACTGTATCAAACATTGAGAGTAAGGATCCCAAGCAAGTCATTGCCGGAAATCAGCGGGTCATTAGAGCACGATTATCTGACGCAAAATTCTTCTTTGATCTTGATCAAAAAGAAGCGCTAGCGGCTCGCCGACCGCGTTTAGATCATATTACCTTCCATCCAAAGCTCGGTTCATTGGGTGCGAAAACCGAGCGCGTTGAATCCCTCGGGTCTAAAATTGCGCAATTCATTGGCGCAGATGTCGATCTCTTTCAACGGGCAACAGCGCTCTCTCGTTGTGACTTAGTGACGGAAATGGTACTGGAATTTGACGAGCTCCAGGGCCAAATGGGAACGATCTACGCCAGCTTAGACGGAGAGCCAGATGAAGTAGCCTGTGCCATCGAAGGATTGTATCAACCAGCCGGAGCCTCTGATCAAGTTCCAGATAATCTGTACGGAACCCTTCTGGCACTCACTGATCGGCTAGATACGCTGGCTGGATTGTTTGGCATTAAACAACCACCGACCGGAAGCAAAGATCCATTTGCACTTCGTCGCGCAGCCATTGGGGTCTTAAGACTCAATGAGTTTCCAGCGTTACGACTCGATCTGACCGTGTGGGTCACTGAGGCGTTTGCAGCACAGCCGGAGACTGGATCAGCCGATCAATTGGACGCATTGATGCAATTCATCAAAGACCGAGAGCGAGTTCGCCTCACCGATAAGGGGTACCGGCATGACATGGTTATCGCGGTACAAGAGACCAATGGACTCGCGACAGCCAAAACCGAAGATCGAGTCAAAGCATTGATCGCACAAAGTGAGACTGACGAATTTGCAACGCTGGTATCAACGAATAAGCGCGTCGCGAATCTTCTTAAGGACAGCCCCATTACCCCAGGAGCCATCGATACCAAATTGTTCAAACATCCCTCGGAAGCCTCGGTCTATGACCTGGCAACAAGGGTTAGTGATAGTGTTGACTTAGCCGTTTCACGTGAAACATATGGCGAGGCCATGGAAAGCTTATTAAGCATGAAGCCAGCAACAGACGCATTTTTTGACAACGTCATGATTCATTGTGATCAAGAAGCAGTCCGGATCAATCGGCTTCGGCTCTGCCAGCTTGTCAAAAATGCCTACAGTAAGCTGGCTGATTTTAGCCTGATCCAGCAGTAACAATGCCCACGATTATCTTAGATCGCGACGGAGTCATTAATCATGATTCGGATCTATACATTAAATCCCCATCCGAATGGGTGGCCATTGATGGGATACCAGAAGCGATTGCTCGACTGAATCGCGCAGGCTACCGTGTGGCAGTCGCCACCAACCAAAGCGGCCTTGGCCGAGGACTGTTTTCTCTCGAGACGTTAACCGATATTCACCGGAAAATGGCAGATGCGATTGAAGGCGCCGGCGGGAACATCGATATGATCGCCTTCTGTCCACATCACCCCGAGGACAACTGCGAATGCCGAAAACCAAAACCCGGACTTCTGCATGCAATCAACCAAGAGATCCCCTTAAATCCAGACACAGACTGGATGGTTGGAGATACCGCGAAAGACCTGATAGCAGCCCAGCGCATGGGACTCCGCGCGGCCTTAGTTGAAACCGGAAAGGGGCAAAGAGAGCTCGCCAAAGGGCTTGTTTCACGTGAAACAAGTCCTGTCTTCACGGATCTTCCGAGTTTCGTGGCCTGGCTCATTACCTAGAGCGAATCAAACGTCAAGATTTGCAACGTTTAATGCATTGGCCTCGATAAACTGTCGGCGAGGTTCGACTTCGTCACCCATCAGCGTCACAAAAATTTGATCCGCGGCTATCATGTCTTCGACCGTCACTTTCAGCATCCGTCGAGTTGTGCTGTCCATCGTCGTTTCCCACAACTGGTCCGGGTTCATTTCACCAAGGCCTTTGTAACGTTGGATCTGTGGCCCACGGCGAGCCTCCGCCATCAACCAGTTGTATGCTTGCTCAAAGGTCGATATCTCAATCGACTTTTCACCACGAGCGACTTTAGCACCCACCTCAATCAAACCGACCAGTAAACCCGCCGCCTTAGCAATCTGCGCATAATCACCGCCATCGAAGAATTGATGCCCAAACACGAAACGATCCGTTAAGCCATGCTGGATCCGCTCGACAACAATCCGCGATTCGGGACGCTCCGGATCCGGCTCTGTTAACACTCGGAAAAACATTCCATCCTTGGGATCGTTCGGCAAGTGCTCAGCAAGGTCTCGGGCATAGCCAGACATCCGTTCGCGATTTTGCAAGTCAACGACATTGATAGGATTCACCAAGAGCATTCCATGCAAAGCGTCATAGGGATAGATCCGATAGAGTCGATCGGCGATCGCGCGACCCGCGCGATAAGTGCCAAACAAGCGCTCCAATACATCACCAGAAATCGAATCACCCGATGTGGGATGAACAACCGCACCGTCCAAAGCCATATTCGTTAAGTACGCTTCTAGCGCCGCTTCGTCCTTCAGATACTGCTCTTGCTTACCCTTCTTCACTTTATACAGCGGGGGTTGCGCAATGTAGACATGGCCGCGCTCAACCACTTCCTTCAGGTGCCGATAAAAGAAGGTCAACAACAATGTTCGGATATGCGCACCATCCACATCGGCATCGGTCATAATGATAATCTTGTGGTACCGAAGTTTGTCGATATCGAATTCTGGACCGATCGAACAGCCTAGCGCCGTCACCAACGTTCCAACTTCCTGAGAGCTGAGCAACTTATCGAAGCGCGCTTTTTCGACGTTCAAAATCTTTCCCTTCAAAGGCAAGATTGCCTGCGTCTTCCGGTCTCGCCCTTGTTTCGCTGATCCGCCAGCGGAATCACCCTCCACCAAGAATAGTTCAGAGAGCCCAGGATCTTTCTCCTGACAATCAGCAAGCTTCCCAGGGAGACCCGCAATATCGAGAGCCCCTTTACGACGGGTGAGTTCTCGTGCTTTCCGAGCCGCTTCCCGCGCCCTAGCCGCATCAATCATCTTCGCCACGATCTGTTTCGCTTCGGTTGGGCGTTCAGCTAAGAATGTCTGAAAAGCCTCACGCATTTCCTGTTGAACTGCTGTCTTCACTTCTTGCGAAACCAGTTTGTCTTTGGTTTGTGATGAAAACTTTGGATCCGGGACTTTCACGGAAATAATCGCCGTCAGTCCTTCGCGCGCATCGTCTCCAGAGGTCGCAACCTTCGCCTTCTTCAACAACTGTTCTTCTTCGATGTATTGATTCAGCGAGCGCGTCAAAGACGCCCGGAACCCTTCTAGATGGGTACCGCCATCTTTCTGTGGGATATTATTGGTATAGCAAAAGAGATTTTCTTGATAAGTGTCATACCACTGTAAAGCGACTTCGACCCCGATGCCATCGTCTCGCTCGGGAGAGGCAAAATGAAACACGTCGCAAATGGGGTTCTTATTCTTTCCAAGGTAACCAACAAACGCTGAGAGGCCGCCTTCGTACTCAAAGACTTCCGACTGCCCCGACGCTTCCTCCGTCAACTTAATCCGGACTCCCGAGTTGAGAAAGGACAACTCGCGAAGCCGCTTTGCTAGCACGTCATAACTAAATTCTGTAATCGCAAACGTATCGCCTGAAGGCTTAAATCGAACGGTCGTGCCAGTCTCGCCAGTGGTGCCAACCGCAGCCAAAGGGCCCTGAGCGTCACCATGCCGATACTCCTGCTCCCAAACAGAGCCATCGCGACGGACCGTCAAAATCAAACGTTCACTTAGCGCATTGACGACAGATACCCCGACACCATGGAGGCCGCCGGACACCTTGTAAGAGTTCTCATCGAATTTTCCGCCGGCATGCAGGACGGTCAGAATGATTTCGGCAGCACTCTTCCCCTCTTCATGTGCGTCAACGGGAATCCCTCGACCGTTGTCCTGAACAGTCACCGAACCATCCGTATGAATCATCACATCGATCTGATCGCAGTGACCCGCTAAGGCCTCGTCAATCGAATTATCCACGACCTCAAACACCATATGATGCAAGCCTGTTCCGTCATCGGTGTTGCCGATATACATCCCCGGACGCTTTTTCACAGCCTCAAGCCCTTTTAAGACTTTGATTGAGCTTCCATCGTAATTAGCAGCCTGCGGGTTCTGTTCCATTTAATTTCCTTACTTAGACGCAATTCTTCCGTGTTTCACGTGAAACACCTCGGCATCGCGCGCCTGGGCATCACTCAGCCCAACACGCTCAACCGTGATTCCAGTAGCCAGCACTTGCACGCCACTACCAACAATTATTTCCCAAACCCGGCCCAAAAACCGGTGATCAAGCTCGGCTCCGGGGTCATCCAAGCACAGCACTGGAGCAATTCCTCGTCTCGCTGACGCCTGAAGTTGCCCCAGGACCAAGGCTAAATTACACACTTTCAGCTGTCCCCGACTCAACGTATCTCCGGCTTTCACCCCATCGCGAAGCAGCTCAAAGTCAGCCCGCTGCGGACCCGACAATGTGGACCGCGCGCGCATGTCTCTACCTCGTTGACTCTCTAGGGTCAACGCTAAATCACCGTCACCCCAACCATTCCGGTACACCAGATCGAGTTCAATCCCAAGCTCCATTTCCACCAACAGCTGGTCAAACAGCGGCTTAACATCCGCAACGAAGGCTCTTCGCCACGAATCAACCTCCTCGCCATACACCGCGATTTGCTGCTCCCATGGAGCCAAATCAGAGCCGTTGAGTATACCACTACGCAATAGACTATTGCGCTGTAACAGGGCTCGCCTCAACGCATTAAAGCTTTGTCCGTTTCCACCGGACCAATGAAAGGCGCCCCAATCCATGAACCGACGCCGATCACCAGGACTCCCGGTAATCACATCCACAGAATGGGGGGTGATTTGCAGAACAGGCAGTAGACGACTCAGCGCCACCTGATTCTTGGCTGCGCTTCCATCTAGTCGAAGCTTTCTCTCGTCTTCGCGATTCACCTGCACCGCGAGCCGATGCTCTTGGTGTTGCCCTTGAATCCGCCCAAAGACCGTTAAACTGGATTGATCAAACGTAATAATCGATTTAATACGGGAGGTCACAAAGCTGCGCCCCAAGGAAAGAATCGACACCGCTTCTAAGACAGATGTCTTTCCTGCGCCATTTTCGCCCACCCAAAGATTGACTGAGGGCCCGAGTGACAATGACGCCTCTGCGAGCCCCCTCAAATGATGAATATGGAGATTGGTGATCACTTAGAGCCGCATAGGCATCACAACGTAGCGTCCCGTATCATCACCAACACCCAACAACAGCGCGCTTCGATTACTGTCGCCAAACCGCAGCTCCACCATCTCGGTTTCAATGGTTGCTAGCACGTCCAACAAGTAGCTCACGTTAAATCCAATCTCAAAACCATCCTGACCAACAAACTCGACTTCTAAGGATTCTTGCGCTTCTTCTTGTTCCGCATTGTTCGCCATCACATCGATTTGCCCCTGAGACAGACGCAACCGCACCCCTCGGTATTGCTCACTAGACAGGATCGAGGCACGCAGTAACACTTCCCGTAACCGTTTCCTATCGGCGCGAACCACGTGATCTCCACCCTGTGGAACGACACGCTCATAGTCTGGGAAACGGCCATCGATCAACACACTGGTGAAAACAAAGGTTGGGCCTGATACGCGAAAATGGCTCGTAGAAAAAGCTAAATCCAACGAGTCATCAGCACTATTCGCCAATCTCGCCAGCTCAATGACCGCCTTCCGTGGAACAATCAGCGAGCTCGGTTCGCCGGACATCCCTTCAAGTGCTGTTTGGTACAAACTCAACCGATGTCCGTCCGTTGCCACGGTACGGAATTCCCCTCCACCAATCGAAAACAACATGCCATTCAGGTAATACCGGACATCTTGCTGCGCCATCGCAAACTGGGTTTTACTAATAGCATCTTGGAGCGGACCCTTCGCCAACGAAACGGACGTCAGCTCACCGCGAATCTCTAGTCTCGGATAGTCAGCCGCCGGCAAAGTTGCCAACTTGAACCTCGACCGTCCAGACGAAAGCAACATTTGTGCGCCATCTTGCTTAAACTGCACCACAGATCCTTCAGGAAGGGCTTTCGCAAGGTCGACTAGCTTTTTCCCTGGCACGGTCACCGCACCACCAGACGCCACTTCGACAAGCTCCATATTGGTCGAAATCTCGGTATCCAAGTCTGTCCCTGTCAGCACAGCACCAGTCGCATCGACCTCAATCAACACGTTGGCCAAAATCGCCATTGTTTGCTTGCGCTCGACCACGGATGCCGCAGTCTGAGCTTTCTCGAGCAACTGTTCGCGAGAAACCGAAAATTCCATGGTCATTCCTTATCCAGTTAATGCCTTTAACAAATTGTTGTAATCATCTCGAATTGCCAAATCGGTGTCGGACAACTCTTTAATCTTTCGACACGCATGAAGCACTGTCGTATGGTCGCGGCCACCAAACGCATCACCTATCTCCGGTAACGAATGATCTGTCAACTCTTTACAAAGAGCCATCGCAACCTGTCGAGGACGAGCAACTGAGCGATTTCGTCGTTTCGAGAGTAAATCAGAAATCTTAATTTTAAAGTAGTCAGCAACCATCCGCTGAATATTATCCACCGATATTTGTCGGTCATGCACCGCAATCAAGTCACGAAGTGTTTCCCTCACAAAATCCAATGTAATCGCTTGACCGAAAAAATGAGCATTCGCGAGGACGCGTTTCAACGCCCCCTCCAAATCGCGAACATTGCTTCGGACCTTTTGAGCAATAAAAAATGCGCAATCACGTTTTAATTCGACACCTGACTCCTGGGCTTTGTTGATTAGAATCGCGACCCGAGTTTCGAGCTCAGGCGGCTCAAGCCGAACGGTCAATCCCCAACCAAAACGGGACTTCAGCCGATCTTCCATATTATCGATCTCTTTAGGATACCGATCAGATGTCAGAATGATCTGCTGACCACCTTCCAACAAACTGTTAAAGGTATGAAAGAACTCTTCTTGTGATTTTTCTTTTCCGGCAAAAAACTGAATATCGTCAATCAATAGTGCATCAACGTTCCGATACACTCGCTTAAAGTCCGCGATCGCGTTTAATTGAAGAGCTTTCACCATATCGGCGACAAACCGTTCTGAGTGCACATAAATGATTTTAGCGTTTGGGTTGTGTGATCGGATTTGGTTACCAACCGCGTGCATCAAGTGAGTCTTCCCGAGTCCTGTATCCCCATATAGAAACAACGGATTATATTCCGATCCCGGCTTTTCTGAGACTCGTTGAGCCGCTGCACGAGCAAGCTGGTTCGACTTCCCTTCAACAAAATTCTCAAACCGGAAATCAGCGTTGAGGCGATTACTGTGTTTAATTGAGCCCTCCACCACGGCTGGCTCACGAACCTTCGGCTGCGACACAGGCTGATGATTGACCTGAACTGACTGTTTCGGCACCTCGACGACACGATCCGTTGTACCTGCCATCACGCCCGATGACCCCACACGAACGGTGACTTGAAACGTCCCACCGACATGCTGCGAGTAGAAAGACTGGATCCGATCCAGATATCGGTCGGTCACCCAATCTTTCACAAATCGGTTGGGTGCAAAGAGAAGGATTGACTGAACTGTCTCTTCGACCTGGAGTGGTTTAATCCACGTATTCAACTGCTCTGTTGTCAGCTCCGCAGCCAATTGTTCTACGCAGATATCCCAATTCATTCGTTATTATCTCCTTGTCGGGGATAAGTTATGCACAATCTATCCCTGTTCGGTCAATAGGCGATCACTAGAAATTTGATAACGCATTGAAATACAAAGCCTTAAATGTTTTTGCGCGATTTTGTGGATAACCTCGTTTCATCGAACCAAAACATTCCAAAAATCCGTTATTTTTCAGCGTAATGACTTTTTCAACACTGTTTATCCACAGACCTATAATCCGCACCAAATGCGTTATCTTTTTTGGACTTTTTCAATTCGTCACGAAAATCTCTTTAATTTCTAGCCACCTTTCGCTAAACTTCGCGCCCCGTAAAATGTAATTGACAGGAAGAAGTCATGAAACGTACGTTTCAGCCAAGCATCATTAAACGCGCTCGCAATCATGGTTTCCGTGCTCGCATGGCCACAAAGAGCGGCCGTCAGATCATTGCGCGTCGTCGTGCAAAAGGTCGCAAGCGCCTATCTGCCTAACGAGGCTTGACTATGACGGTCATTTCTTTACCGTCACGCAGTGATTTCGACGCCGTATTTAAAAGTCCCGACGCTAAAGCTAGCAATCGGGACTTTTTAGTTTTAGCGAAACACCAAGAGCATGCGGTGAGTCATCGCATTGGCTTTGTGACTTCCAAAAAGAAGATTCGCCGGGCCGTGGACAGGAATCGTTTCCGGCGCATCATCCGTGAGTACCTCCGTCACCAGAATGCTGATCGCTGTGCCGACATTGTCGTCATCGCCAGACAAAACCCAGATCGCCTTTGGTCTACCCAATATCAAATCCAGCTCGACCAGGTTTTCACCAAACTCTTCAAAACTCTTCAAAAACCCCATGGCGAATAATCGTATTTTTAGCGTCTTGGCAATTGCGGTAATTCGTTTCTACCGGTACTTTGTGTCCCCAATATTCCCACCATCGTGCCGGTTTCAGCCAACTTGTTCAGCATATATGATTGAAGCCATTGAGACCCACGGGATCTTTCGGGGCCTGTGGTTAGGAATAAGACGCATCGGCAAATGCCATCCAGGTCACTCTGGGGGGTTTGATCCGGTCCCTGAGCACAAAGGAAAAACGAGACAAAACTAATGGATATTCAACGTACTGGCCTTCTCGCAGTTTTGGGCATTTTGACCTACGTGCTATTTCTCCAGTGGAACCTTTACACAGAAGCAGACGACCCAGTCAGTGCAGTCTCTGCTCAAATTCAGCCATCAACAGAAGCGCCAAAAGCTGGCGAAGTCCCTTCAAGTTCCGGTGTCGCTCAAGCCGCAATTGCTCCGATCTCATCGAATATCGTTGCTGATCAAATCATTATCAGTACAGCTGCTGCTGACATGGCAATCACACTTAGTGGCGGCGATATCACCCAAGTATTGTTAAAAGAATTTCCGGTGTCTCTCAAAAACCAAGACCAACCGATTCCTTTACTTGACTACGTATCTCGAACCTATTTTGCGCAGAGCGGTCTTGTTGGCGCAGATGGCCCAGATGCGTCAATTGATGGTCGCCCCGTTTACAAAGCTGAACAACAACGATATGACATCACTGAACCAACAGATGTCTCGATTCAAGCGACAACTGACACGGGTCTCCTCATTACCAAGACCTTCTCAGTTGATCCGGCTCGCTACGACATCAAAGTCACGCATACCATTCGAAACACGTCAGACACTGCAAAAACAGTGTCGCCTTTTGTTCAGTTAAAACGTGATAACTCAGCCGACCCTTCTATTCAAAACTCAATGGGTATGCAGGCATTTCTAGGATATGCGCTTCGCACCGCTGACGAGCGATATCGAAAGGTTTCGTTTTCCGATTTTGAGACAGCCATCGATGCTCGGGAACTCAATACCGAACTCAAAAATAACGCAGTAGCCGGCGGCTATCTCGCGTTATTACAGCATTACTTCACCAGTGCATGGGTGCCATCAGGCGATCAAACCCACCTCTATTCATTTCGCACCAATCAGGATGGCCACTTCATTGGCAGTATTATCAGCCCCGCCATCGTGATTCCAGCAGGTGAAACCAAGCAAACTAGTGCAACTTTTTATGCAGGCCCAAAAGATCAAGATGCGTTAGAGGCGATCTCTCCTGGTCTTGAGCTCGTTGTCGATTACGGCTGGCTGTGGTTTATCGCTCAACCGCTGTTTTGGCTGCTGAAATTCATTCAGACATATGTCGGAAATTGGGGCTTTGCGATCATCCTAGTCACGGTGTTGGTGAAAGCCGCTTTCTTCCAGCTGTCGGCTGCTGCTTACAAATCGATGGCAAAGATGCGGAAATTCACGCCAGAAATTACCCGTATGCGTGAGCTCTACGGAGACGACAGACAACGCATGTCTAAAGAGATGATGGACCTGTATAAGCGTGAAAAAATTAATCCTTTAGGTGGATGTTTGCCCATTGTTGTGCAAATGCCTGTCTTTATCGCCCTGTATTGGGTGTTGTTAGAATCTGTCGAACTCCGACAAGCACCATTTATTTTGTGGATCAACGACCTTAGCGTGAAAGACCCATTCTTCATTCTTCCGTTATTGATGGGTGTCTCCATGTACATTCAGACCTCGTTGAACCCGACGCCACCTGATCCAATGCAAGCAAAGATTATGAAATACATGCCTGTAGCATTTACATTCTTTTTCCTTTGGTTCCCGGCTGGTTTGGTTCTCTACTGGGTCGTCAATAATATTTTATCGATCGCACAACAATGGGTGATTACCAAGTCGATCGAGAATGCCGATACCCAGCATACATGAGTCTATCTGATACAATCGTTGCCTCGGCTACAGCGCCTGGCCGCGGCGCGATTAGTATCATCCGTCTGTCAGGTGACAACAGTCTCCGCATTGCCGAAGCTCTTGCAGGCAAAACTTTCACTCCACGATTGGCAACCTTTGGAAAACTGATTTCAGATGGCCTACTGATTGATACTGGCATTTGGATTTATTTCAAAGGACCAAACAGTTTCACTGGGGAAGACGTCGTCGAATTTCAGGGCCACGGTGGCCCGGTTGTCATTCAAACCATTCTTCGTACCGCCACTGCCCAAGGCGCTCGACTTGCAAATCCAGGTGAATTTAGTCAACGCGCATTTTTAAATAATCGAATCGATCTCACACAAGCAGAAGCCATTAGTGACCTGATTAATGCAACTTCTGTGTCTGCTGTGAAAGCGGCAAATCAATCGTTATCTGGGGAATTCGCAAATCGGATTCATGCCATCGTTGCCGATTTAATTCGTTTAAGAACTCAAATTGAGGCACACATTGACTTTCCAGATGAAGATATTGATCCACAAAACCTTCGTGAATTTTCCGATCAGTTAACGAATCTTCACCACCATCTTCAATCGTTAAAGCTTGCTGCCAACGAGGGTGCTCGACTCAACCGAGCTTCAGATGTAGTCCTAATTGGTGAACCGAATGTCGGCAAAAGTTCTCTGCTCAATGCATTAGCAAACGAGCCTTTAGCTATTGTGACAAATATCCCCGGTACAACACGTGATCTTATTCGTCATGATCTTCTCCTCGACGGCATCGAACTCAGAGTCACGGACACCGCAGGAATTCGTGCCACTGAAGATGTTATTGAAACCGAAGGGATTCAAAGGGCGCGCAATGCAATAGAAACCGCTGACATCGCTCTCTGTCTATTTGATGAAAGACACCACACCATCACAGAATCTCTTGTTAATCGCCTTGTGGGCGACACTACCTCTGCATCCATCGGCATTATTCGCACGAAAAGTGATATCCAAAATCAACCGACGATCAATCAAACAAACCATCCATTAATTGAAATATCCGCGGTTTCGGGCTCAGGTCTCAATCAACTGAAAGATTGGCTGCTCAATAAACTAAATCTCAATAGCAACGCTGAAACCCCATTCTTAGCCCGGGAACGACACGTGATTCAATTGGCAATCGCGCTTAACTATCTTCACCAAGCAATGAGTCAACCCATTAATCTTGAGACCATTGATCTCTTAGCTGAAGACCTACGACTAACACAAAATGCGTTGTCAGAAATCACCGGATCATTCACTTCAGATGATTTATTAGGCTCAATTTTTTCAACATTTTGCATCGGTAAATGATGTGGATAGATGGTCGATTTCAGAGTGGAATAACCGGTGGATACTATCGGCTGTGGACAAGCACCGTTTTTATGCACATGCCTAGGCCACTTGCTCTAATAGCTTATTAAGGTTTACGCACAGAGTCTTTTGACGTTTAAATACCTGATAAAACAATAAAAAAATGCCTTTTCCACAGATCGAAAGCCCCGTAATATAAACAACTTCAATAACCTTTTTCTTTAAGTATTCTTTTATATATATGGATTACACACGTTGTTTTGATGTGATCGTCGTTGGCGGTGGTCATGCTGGTAGTGAAGCTGCACATGCAGCTGCTCGAATGGGATGCAATACTCTTTTGGTAACGCATTCGATTGAAACGTTGGGTCAAATGTCATGTAACCCAGCAATTGGTGGTATCGGCAAAAGTCACCTGGTTCGAGAAATCGATGCTTGTGATGGATTAATGGCAAAAATCACCGATCATGCAGGTATTCAGTTTAGAGTATTGAATCAACGAAAAGGTCCAGCTGTTCGTGCGACACGCGCTCAAGCCGATCGAGTGCTCTATCGTCAAGCCATGCGACATGCCATAGAGACAACGCCTCATCTGACAATTTTCCAACAGCCAGTTTCTGATCTGACCATTGAACACGACCGTGTCACCGGCGTGGTGTTAGCAATGGGATTGGAATTAAAAGCCAAGACCGTTGTAATCACAGCTGGAACATTTTTGGCTGGCCAAATTCATATTGGGATGAATCAACAGTCAGGTGGGCGAGCAGGCGACCCGGCGTCAAATGAGCTGTCGAAGTCACTACGTGATTTACCCTTTCGAATTGCACGATTGAAAACAGGGACACCCCCTCGTATTGATCGTCGTTCGGTTGATTTAGATTCGTTACCTGAGCAACCTGGGGATTTTCCAACGCCATACTTATCAATGATGAGTCAGGGAACAGAACATCCAACTCAGATTCCTTGTTATCTCTCAAGAACGACTGAAAAAACTCGCGATATTATTTTACAAAATCTCCATTTGAGTCCAATGTATGCCGGAGTTATTGAAGGAGTTGGTCCAAGATATTGCCCATCAATTGAAGACAAGATGGTGCGGTTTTCTGATAAGCCAACTCACCAGGTATTTTTAGAACCTGAAGGCTTAACGTCTTTCGAATTATATCCAAATGGCGTGAGCACATCGCTTCCCTATGAAATTCAATTTGCCATCATTCGATCAATGGACGGTTGTTCACAGGCCGTGATTACTCGACCTGGATATGCCATTGAATATGATTATTTTGACCCTCGTGATCTTCAAGCGACGCTTGAAAGCAAGTTAATCGAGAACTTGTATTTCGCTGGCCAGATCAATGGAACAACAGGGTATGAAGAAGCTGGTGCACAAGGTTTGTTAGCAGGGGCGAATGCTGCGTTAAGAGCACAAGGCAAAGACAGTTGGACTGTTGGTCGTGACGAAGGTTATTTAGGGGTGATGGTGGATGATCTTATTACTCTCGGGACGCAGGAACCCTATCGGATGTTTACGTCAAGGGCTGAATATCGTTTGGCGCTTCGTGAAGATAATGCTGATACTCGACTTACCGAAAAAGCTCGATCTCTCGGTCTGGTTAGTGATCAACGATGGAAGCATTTTAATGATCGTCAAGAACAAATTACTCAGGAAATGCATCGGTTGAAATCAACATGGATTCGCCCATCAGATCCGACGATTGCACAATTGAATTCAATATTGACATCACCGTTGAGTAAAGAAACGTCAGCGCATGATTTGTTAAAACGACCAGAAATTCATTATCACGATCTAGTTGAACGAGGTGAATTCTTGGGTCACAAGGACCCATCCGTCTCTTTTCAAGTTGAAATTTTAGTGAAGTATTCCGGTTACATCGATCGGCAAACCGATGAGATCAAAAAATTAAAGAAAAATGAGCAGGTCAAATTACCGACGACCATCGATTATCAATCTATCGTAGGGCTTTCAAACGAAGTTCGACAAAAGTTAATCGATCATCGGCCTGAAACCTTAGCTCAAGCGTCTCGGATATCGGGTGTTACCCCGGCTGCTGTTAGTCTCCTACTGGTACATTTAAAAAAATTAGATTTAATGAATATGGCGAGTTAATGCAGTTAACCTCAGGGTTAGACATACTCAATCTTGATCTAACGAATCAACAAATCGACGCCCTTAACACGATTTTAGTTGAGCATATGAAATGGAACCAAGTGTTTAATCTCAGTGCTCATCGAACGGAACACGATGTGGTGGTGTATCAAATTTTAGATTCGTTGAGTGTTTATCCGTTTATTTCAACCGGGACACTTTTAGATATTGGAACAGGTCCGGGGTTTCCGGGATTACCATTAGCAGTGATCTTCCCGGAAACACAGATAACGTTACTGGATTCAAACGACAAAAAGCTTTCATTTGCTCGTCATATCAAGTCGTTATGTCACTTAGATAATGTCGAAATTGTTCATCAGAGAATTGAAGATGTTCGGGATGATCAGCGATTTGATCAAATAATCAGCAGAGCTTTCACACATCTCAATGGTATGATCGATTGCTCGTTACGATTGCTATCTCCGAAAGGAAGGCTTTTGGCTATGAAGGGCGCGCAAGCCGAAAGCGAAGTCGCCGATGCGCAGATGACATACAGTAATTGTCATATTTCAGTGTATCAATTGCCTCATGTCGTTGAAGAACAACGCAAGGTTGCATTAGTTAAACAGGGATTGGAATGACACGAATTATTGCCATTACAAATCAAAAAGGCGGTGTCGGAAAAACAACGACGTGCGTCAACCTTGGTGCAACCTTGAGTGAAATGGGCCATCAAGTTTTAGTGATTGACTTCGACCCACAAGGAAATGCGACATCGGGTTCTGGTGTTTTGAAACACGCGATCGAACACGATGTGCGCGGTTTGTTGTTAGGGGAATCGTCGTTTCGCGACGTTTGTATTTTAGGGACCGATGCTGGTTATGACTTATTGCCCTCTGATATTCAGCTGACAGAAGCAGAAGTGGGTTTAATTGGACAAAGTGGAGCTCAATTTCGTTTAAAAGATGTGTTGGCAGAACAAGCCAAAAGTTATGATTTTGTGTTAATCGATTGTCCACCAGCTTTAAGTATGCTGACTATCAATGGATTGATCGCAGCCAATGGGGTAATTATTCCAGTCCAATGTGAATTCTTTGCACTTGAGGGAATTGCGGCTTTAATCGAAACCATTGATCAAGTGAGAGCTGGTCATAATCCGACTCTCGAAATCGATGGTGTTCTTCGAACAATGTATGATCCAAGAACGAGCTTAACACGCCAAGTTTCGCAGCAATTGGAACAATTTTTTGGGGAACGCGTGTTTAAAACCGTCATCCCAAGAAATATTCGTTTGGCAGAAGCGCCAAGTCATGGGTTGCCGGTTTTGCGGTATGACCGATTATCGAAAGGTGCTTTGTCTTACTTGGCGTTAGCATCTGAATTACGTAAACGATTGAAATTGAAAACAGCGGCATGACACAGAAAAAACGCGGACTAGGCTTTAACCCTTTGTTAGGGTTGGATCAATCGACTGTAGATGCGGTACTCAATACCGAAAAAACAGATTCTACAATCAAAGGAACGAGTGGACCATCGGGTTTGCTTCAGTTGGCGATCGAAAAAATTGTTCCCAATCCATTTCAACCAAGAACACGGTTTAACGAATTAGAACTGGATGAATTATCAGACTCCATTCGTCAACACGGGGTCATGCAACCGGTTGTTGTGAGACAAACTGTTCGAGGTTACGAGCTAATCGCGGGTGAGCGCCGCTGGAGAGCGAGTCAACGCGCAGGTCTAGCAGAAATACCCGCCCTTGTCCGCGATTTAGATGACCAACAAGTTGCAGCACTTGCGCTTATTGAAAATATTCAGCGCGAACAACTGACAGCCATCGAACAAGCACGAGCCCTTGCAAGGATGCGTGATCAGTTTTCAATGGACCAAACCGCACTGGCAACGATGATTTCATCCAGTCGGTCGAATGTTGCTAACCTGCTTCGCTTGTTGAATTTGTCCCAAGGTGTTCAGTCCATGCTGGAAGAGGGTCGATTAGAAATGGGTCACGCGCGCTCTCTCTTGCCATTACCAGAAAACATGCAGGTGAAAACAGCCGAAGATGTCTTGCGATCACAACTATCGGTCCGACAAACAGAAACTCTCGTGAAGCGATTATTGTCAGACAATTCGAAACGAGATCAGGGTAGTGATCAAAAAGATCCTGATGTGAGTCGCCTGGAAGCAAAGTTATCGGATCGGCTGGGAGCATCAGTACAAATCAAGCCAAAAAGCGGTGGGAAAGGTCATATTGTGATCGAATATGGATCACTCGATATTCTCGATGGCATCGTGGCACGATTAAAAACAAAAGATTGAAATACACGACCTTCGCCTTAGTTTTGTTGATTGTCATTGATCCGACACAATGGAGTGCATATACTCCCGCGACTGATAAATGACGGTAATTGACATGAAACATCCGGCGAAGGTTGTTTTTCTGGTACAAGCCGCACTTACAATGGGCATTGGATCCATTGAATTTTTGATTTTAGGCCCAGCGCATGCGCTAAGTGCAGTGGTGGGTGGAAGTGTTGCGTTGATTCCTCAGGGGCTCTTTGGTTTTTGGGTATTTCGGCAACGCGGAGCGCGAAATGCGCGATTAATTGCCCGGAACCTATTCGTAGGAGAGGGGTTAAAGTTGAGTATCACCGCAGTGTTGTTTGCGCTGGTTTGGACAAATGCCGATCAGCTTGAAACCTCCGCGGTACTTGCCGGGTTCGTGATAACGGTCCTGGTTGGACAGCTAAGTCTTCCCTTGATTTTGGGTGAGACTCGAACACACTAATTGGAATCAGTAATGGCGCTTCAAAACCCGACACCTTCTGAATATATCCAGCATCACCTGACAAATTTAACTTATGGCTATCACCCTGAGAATGGTTGGTCTTTTGCTCACGGAGCGAAAGAAGCATCTGAGATGGGCTTTATGGCAATCCATGTTGATACCATGGCGTGGTCTGTTGGTTTAGGCATTTTATTTTGTTGGTTATTCCGCTCAGGAGCCAAGGCGGCTCATGCAGGCGTTCCTACCGGAATTCTCAATTTCGTTGAACTCATGGTTGAATTCGTCGATAAGTCTGTTAAAGAAACGTTTCATGGCAAAAGTGCGCTGATTGCACCGCTTGCGTTAACGATTTGTTGCTGGATTTTCTTGATGAACCTGATGGACCTTGTTCCTGTTGATTTGGTTCCGTATCTCTTTATGGTTGCCGGTGTCGATTATATGAAAATTGTGCCGACGACAGATGTTAACGCAACGCTTGGGATGTCAATCGGCGTATTTTTGCTGATTATTTTCTATTCGATTAAAATTAAGGGCGTTAGCGGCTTTGTTGGCGAACTGACACTCCAGCCATTTGGCAAGTGGATGATTCCATTCAATTTCTTGCTTGAAGGCGTCGGCTTGATTGCGAAACCTATTTCATTGGCTCTCCGACTGTTCGGTAATTTGTATGCTGGAGAGCTAATTTTCATCTTGATTGCATTGTTGCCGTTTTACTTGCAGTGGTTCTTGTCCGTACCTTGGGCGATTTTTCACATTCTTGTAATTGTGCTTCAGGCATTCATTTTCATGATGCTTACGATTGTCTATCTATCGATGGCACACGAGCATCACTAATACATTAACGATTTAATTTTAACGTCCTTTAATTGGAGGAAATATGGAAACTGTAGTTGGAATGACCGCGATTGCCGTAGCGCTGCTGATCGGTATGGGTGCACTGGGTACTGCGATTGGATTCGGTATCCTTGGCGGTAAGTTCTTGGAAGGCGCCGCGCGTCAGCCAGAAATGGTCCCAATGTTGCAGGTGAAGATGTTCATCGTTGCGGGTCTGCTTGACGCGGTGACAATGATCGGTGTTGGTATCGCACTGTTCTTCACGTTTGCGAATCCGTTCGTGGCACAGGTTTAAGACGTCCCGATCCTTTGGATGATTTAACCGACCGCGAGGTGTAATTGTGAATTTAAACCTGACCCTAATTGGGCAGCTCATCGCATTTACGATCTTTGTCATCTTCTGTATGAAGTATGTCTGGCCGCCAATTTCTGGCGCGTTGGCAGATCGACAGAAAAAGATCGCTGAAGGCCTTGATGCTGCAGACAAAGCAGCGCGTGACCTTGAAACCGCGAAGTCTCAGATCGAAGATGAACTGAAACAAGCGCGTTCACAGGTAACAGAGCTGTTAGAGCAGGCCAACAAAAGATCGTCACAGATCGTTGAAGAAGCGCAGGACAAGGCGCGCGCAGAAGCCGAGAAGATCATGGCTTCAGCACAAGCGCAAATTGCCCAGGATGCTGCTCAAGCACGGGAGGCGCTTCGCGCTGATGTCGCTCAACTTGCCGTTGTTGGCGCTGAGCGAGTGCTAGGTGCATCTGTTGATCAGGCCGCACATAAAAAGTTGTTAGCCGAGTTGGCTAACGAGCTGTAAGGAGACCGACCGATGGCAGAACTCACCACGATCGCTCGACCTTACGCGAAGGCAGTGTTTGCGCATGCGAATGCAACACAGGCTCAGTCGTCGTGGAGTGCCTTTTTAAAAAAAGCAGCGTCCGTGACGGCTGATTCTGCCATGGTTGAGGTACTGAAAAACCCTGCTGTTACAGCAGAAACGAAGTGCGAAATCCTTGGAGATCTCACCCAAGACGTGACTGTTGATGGTGTAGATGCTTTGATGGAAGCCTTGGCTCACTACGGGCGTCTGCTGGCGTTGCCTGCAATTTCAACTGAATTTGAGACCCTGTTGGCTCAAGGTCAGCAAGCGTTGGAAGTCACGATCACAAGCGCATTCCTGCTGGAGGCTGACGAAATACAGCTTTTAGAGTCAAAGTTGAAAACTCGATACGCAGGCAAAACGATTCGTGTTGAGACTGCCGTAGATCAATCATTGATCGGCGGGTTCGAGATTCGATCGAGTGACACTGTAATTGACGCAACGGTTCGAGGTCGGCTATCGAAGATAGCCGAGTCATTGACCGCTTAAGCAAAGAGAATTTGAAAGGAAAGTTTCATGGATCAATTGAATCCTTCTGAGATCAGCGAACTGATCAAGCAGCGAATTGCCAAAGCTGATATCGCTGTCTCAGCAAAAAATGAAGGTACGATCGTCTCCGTTTCAGACGGCATTGTTCGCATCTACGGGCTTGCCGACGTCATGTACGGTGAGATGATCGAGTTTGATGGTGGCGTCTACGGAATGGCGTTGAACCTCGAGCGTGATTCTGTTGGCGCTGTTGTATTGGGCGACTATCAGAAATTGGCGGAAGGTCAAACAGCACGCTGTACGGGCCGGATTCTTGAAGTCCCCGTCGGCAATGGGCTTCTTGGTCGTGTCGTTGATTCCCTCGGTAATCCAATCGATGGTAAAGGTGATATCGATTCCGACGGAACGGATGCGATCGAAAAAGTCGCACCAGGCGTAATTGCGCGTCAGTCGGTTGATCAGCCTGTTCAAACGGGTCTCAAGGCGATTGATGCGATGGTGCCAATTGGTCGTGGTCAGCGCGAGCTCATTATCGGTGACCGCCAGACTGGTAAGACGGCGGTTGCAATTGACGCGATCATCAATCAGAAAGGGACTGGCGTAAAGTGTATTTATGTTGCCATTGGCCAGAAGCAATCATCGATTGCATCAGTGGTTCGTAAGCTTGAAGAGCATGGCGCGATGGGCCACACCGTTATCGTTGCCGCCGGTGCTGCTGATCCAGCATCTATGCAGTTTTTGGCGCCGTTCTCAGGTTGCACCATGGGCGAATACTTCCGTGATCGCGGTGAAGATGCCCTGATTGTTTATGATGATTTGTCAAAGCAAGCAGTCGCGTATCGTCAGATTTCTTTGCTGCTCCGTCGTCCACCAGGACGTGAAGCATACCCTGGTGACGTTTTCTACTTGCACTCGCGCCTGTTAGAGCGCGCTGCACGCGTTAATGCTGATTACGTTGAGCAGTTCACTGGCGGAAAAGTTAAAGGCCAAACAGGTTCATTAACCGCTTTACCGATTATTGAAACGCAGGCTGGAGACGTCTCTGCTTTCGTACCGACGAACGTGATTTCGATCACTGACGGCCAGATCTTCCTCGAAACAAACTTGTTTAACTCGGGTATTCGCCCGGCGATGAACGCGGGTGTTTCGGTGTCTCGAGTTGGTGGTGCTGCACAGACTAAGATCGTGAAAAAATTAGGTGGCGGTATTCGTCTTGCACTTGCGCAGTACCGTGAGTTGGCAGCCTTTGCTCAGTTTGCATCGGATCTTGATGACGCTACGCGGAAACAGCTTGAGCACGGCCAGCGTGTTACAGAGCTGATGAAGCAGAAGCAATATAGCCCACAGTCAGTTGCTGAAATGGGTTTGGTGTTGTTTGTTGCTAACGAAGGCTTCCTAGACGACGTTGATGTCACCAAAGTGGTTGCGTTTGAAACCGCGCTTCTGGACTACTTTAATACCGAGTACGCAGCACTGCGTGACGAGATTAACGAGTCTGGTAATTACAACGACGACATCGCAGCGAAGCTGAAGGCTTGTGTCGAATCTTTCAAATCATCGCGGACCTATTAAGGTCAGGTAGGAAAGGGGCACAGGCATGGCAGTCGGAAAGGAAATTCGCACCCAGATAGGAAGCATCAAAAACACTCAGAAGATCACGAGTGCGATGCAACTGGTTGCAGCCTCAAAGATGCGTAAAGCCCAGGATCGTATGGGCGCAACCCGCCCATATGCAGATCGTATTTTGGAAGTTATTGGTCACTTGGCCTATGCCAACCCAGAATACAATCATCTGTACCTGGATGAGCGTGATGTAAAGCGCGTTGGATATATTGTAGTTTCGACAGACCGCGGTCTTTGCGGTGGATTGAACGCAAATTTGTTTAAGAAAGTTGTCGCTGAATTGGGCGCGCACCACGGAAACGGCGTTGAAGTTGACTTGGCGGTCATCGGATCGAAAGCGATTGGATTTTTCCGAAGCTTCGGTGGAAACGTTGTCGCAACTGCTGGACAAGTGGGAGATCAGCCAACAGTTGCTGATTTGATTGGTAGCGTCAAGGTCATGATGGATGCGTATGAAGAAGGCAAGATTGATCGTCTTCATGTCGTGTTCAACCGGTTCGTGAATACCATGACCCAGCAACCAACGGTGCAACAGTTGTTGCCGTTGCCGAAAGAAGAGCAAAGCGACTTATCGACAAGTATGGGAACACACTGGGATTATATCTACGAGCCTGATGCTCGCGAAGTGCTGGATGCATTGCTTGTTCGGTATGTCGAATCGCTCGTGTATCAGTCAGTTGTCGAAAATTTAGCATGCGAGCAGGCAGCGCGAATGGTTGCAATGAAGGCGGCGACGGATAATGCCGGCGAGTTAATTGAAGGCTTAGAGCTGATTTATAACAAGGCTCGCCAAGCGGCGATTACACAAGAAATTTCAGAAATTGTTGGCGGTGCTGCGGCACTGTAAAAACGGATTGTTTTAGGAGAAATACGATGAGTAGCGGAAAGATTGTCCAAATCATCGGCGCGGTCATTGACGTTGAATTCCCGCGTGAGTCAGTTCCTCAGGTTTATGACGCGCTGAACGTTGAAGGGAAGCCGATTGTTCTTGAGGTTCAACAGCAACTGGGCGACGGAATCGTGCGCACCATTGCCATGGGTTCAACCGAAGGTTTGTCTCGCGGTTTGCAAGTGACGAACACGCACAATGCGATTTCCGTCCCTGTCGGCACAGAAACCCTTGGCCGTATCATGGATGTCTTGGGTAACCCAATCGATGAAAAGGGTGACATTGGTGAAAAGGCGCGGATGCCGATTCACCGAAGTGCTCCGACGTTTGCCGAACAAAATGCATCGAACGAGCTATTGGAAACCGGGATTAAGGTTATTGATTTGGTTGCCCCCTTTGCCAAAGGCGGCAAAGTTGGACTGTTCGGTGGTGCCGGGGTTGGTAAGACCGTGAACATGATGGAACTGATCCGTAACATTGCGATTGAACACTCAGGGTATTCGGTTTTCGCAGGCGTCGGGGAACGTACTCGTGAGGGTAATGACTTCTATCACGAAATGACCGAGTCAAACGTTCTTGATAAAGTATCGCTGGTTTATGGTCAGATGAACGAACCTCCTGGAAACCGTCTTCGTGTGGCATTGACTGGCTTGACCATGGCTGAATATTTCCGTGACGAAGGCCGCGATGTTCTGCTGTTCGTTGATAACATCTACCGTTATACCCTCGCGGGTACCGAAGTATCAGCGCTTCTCGGCCGTATGCCGTCGGCTGTTGGATATCAGCCGACATTGGCGGAGGAAATGGGTGTTCTTCAGGAGCGAATCACATCCACGAAAACAGGATCGATTACATCGATTCAGGCCGTTTACGTTCCTGCTGATGACTTGACTGATCCATCACCGGCAACCACTTTCGCTCATTTGGATGCGACGGTTGTATTGAGCCGAAATATTGCTTCTCTGGGTATTTATCCAGCGGTTGATCCACTGGATTCAACATCACGTCAGCTCGACCCATTGGTCATTGGCCAAGAGCACTATGATGTTGCGCGGAACGTGCAATCGATTCTTCAGCGTTACAAAGAGTTGAAAGACATCATTGCGATTCTTGGTATGGATGAATTGTCAGAAGAAGACAAGATGACTGTTGCTCGCGCACGTAAAATGGAGCGTTTCTTATCGCAACCATTTTTCGTTGCAGAAGTCTTTACAGGCTCACCAGGTAAGTATGTGTCCTTGAAAGATACCATTCGCGGTTTCCAGGGAATTCTGAACGGTGAGTATGATCACCTACCAGAGCAGGCGTTCTACATGGTCGGCGGTATCGACGAAGCAGTTGAGAAGGCGAAGAGTCTTTAAGGGGTTCTCATGGCACATACCATGAAGTGTACGGTTGTATCTGCTGAACAGGCCCTTTACGAAGGGGATGTACAGATGATCATCGCTTCAGGTGATCTTGGCGATCTCGGTATAACACCGGGACATGCGCCTTTGATTACCTCACTCAAGCCGGGCCCAGTTCGTCTGGTGTTCGACAATGGTGAAGACGAACTGTTCTTTGTGTCTGGAGGGTTCCTTGAAGTGATCCCATCGCAGGTCACAATTCTGGCGGATACGGCAGAGCGGGCCGAAAATTTGGATGAGGCGGCGGCGCTTCACGCTCAAGAAGAAGCCAAGCGTCTTCTTGATGAACAGCAGTCCGAATTTGAATATTCCCGAGCTGCTGTTGAATTGGCTGAAGCGGTCGCACGGTTACGTGTGATCGACCAGTTGCGTCGACGCCGTGCTTAATATCATCATTCTGGCTGCCGGAAAAGGCAGCCGGATGCATTCTTCACTCCCAAAAATCCTACACCATCTTGCAGGTGAGCCATTACTTGGCCACGTGATTGCTACAGCCCAGAACTTGATCGACCACCATGGCGGTCGAATTCGCGTTGTTACAGGTCACGGAGCTGAGCAGGTTGATCCCTTTGTTGAAAGTGCTGGTGCAGAAGTTGTTCATCAATATGAGCAACTCGGAACAGGGCATGCATTACAAGTCGCCCTGAACGACATTGAACCTGAGGGACAGACTCTGGTTCTTTATGGTGATGTTCCTCTGATTCGCGTCAGTGATTTAGAGCCTCTCTTGACAGCCGGTTCGGATCAACTGGTCGTTTTAACGGCTCATGTGGACAATCCAAGCGGTTATGGGCGAATGATCCGCGATGCTGACGGGTCAGTTGTTGGCATTGTTGAGCACCGTGATGCGACCGCCAGCGAGCTTCAGATTCGTGAAATTAATAGTGGAATCTATGCAGCTCCGACTGCGTTGTTTCAGGAATTGTTGCCACAATTACCGAATGACAATGCTCAATCCGAATACTACCTCACCGATTGCGTTCACTTGAGTGTTCAAGCCGGCAAGCCTGTGCAAGGTATTCAAGGCTCAGTCACGGCGACCATGGGTGTCAATGACAGAGCGCAATTGGCAGCCCTTAATCATCTGTTACAAACTGAGCGACGCGCAGCACTGATGGCCCAAGGCGTGACGCTGGTCAACCCAGATACTGTCTATATTAATGGAACCGGGATTTCGATCGGATCCGATACGGTGATCGAACCGAACGTGACATTAAATGGGCCGATTGCAATCGGTCATCAAGTCACCATCGGTTTTGGTTCACATCTCACAGGCGCCACTATCGGTGACCAGACTGTCATTAAGCCCTATACGGTCATCGATTGCGCGACCGTTGGTTCGATGGCGCAGATCGGCCCGTTCGCGCGCTTAAGACCCGGTACAAACCTCGGAAATTCAACCCATATTGGTAATTTCTGCGAAACCAAAAATGCTGTTGTTGGCGAGGGTTCCAAGGTGAATCATCTGTCTTATGTGGGGGATGCAACCCTTGGTCAAGATGTGAATATTGGTGCAGGGACCATTACCTGTAATTATGATGGAGCTCAGAAGCATCAAACAACCATTGGTAACCATGTGTTTGTTGGATCGAATACAAGTTTGGTTGCGCCTGTCAGTCTTGGTGATGGTGCGACGACTGGTGCCGGCTCAGTCATCACAACTGATGTTGAACCACAAAGCCTTGCTCTATCACGTTCTAAACAGCTAAATATTCAGGGCTATCAACGACCGAAAAAGTCAAAGGACTAATTCATGTGTGGCATCGTCGCAGCCATTGCTCAGCGCCCAGTTCAATCGATTCTGATTGAAGGACTAAAACGTCTTGAATATCGGGGTTATGATTCCGCCGGTCTTGCTACGCTTAATGATCATCATATCGAACTTACTCGTGCACAAGGAAAAGTAGCGGAGCTTGAGGCTCTGTTAACTGATTCGTCAGCACATCAGGGTATTGCCCACACTCGTTGGGCAACGCACGGCGTTCCCAGTATCCGAAACGCGCATCCTCATCAGTCAGGACGATTTGCTGTTGTTCATAATGGAATTATTGAGAATTTTGACGCCTTAAAAGCCGAATTGATCGCTCAGGGTTATGCCTTTGAGTCTGATACAGATACCGAGACGATTGCGCACTTGTTACATTCTGTGAGCCGATCGATAGATTCATTTGACGTTATTGTTGAAACCGTGATTTGTCGACTAGAAGGTGCATTTGCACTCGCGATTCTTGATGAGCATACGCCAGGCGTTATTTGGGTTGCGAGACAAGGTAGTCCCTTGGTCATCGGTGTTGGCCATGGTGAGCATTTTGTTGGTTCTGATCAACTGGCGTTATTGCATGTCACGGATCGATTCATTTATTTAGAGGAAGGTGATACGGCGCGCTTAACCGCAAAGGCGTTGGAGATTTTCAACGCTGACGGTGAGGCCGTCACGCGCGCTGTTGTTCGCGCTTCGGCGTCAAGTGAGCAGGTATCTAAGGGCGAGTATCGCCATTTCATGGCTAAAGAAATCCATGAGCAACCAGAAGCCGTTCGCTCAACGCTCTTAGGCCGTCTTGGTAAAGATCGTCTTTTATCAGGAATCCTTGGTCCATCAGGCGATGCGTTACTTGAATCAGCGCAAGCCGTGCAAATTGTTGCTTGCGGAACAAGCTATCACGCGGGATTGGTCGCAAAATATTGGATTGAAGGCTTAGCAGGTATCCCCTGCCAAGTGGAGATTGCCAGTGAATATCGTTACCGAAAGGTAGTGACTTTACCGAATACGTTATGGATTGCGATTTCACAGTCGGGTGAGACAGCGGATGTTCTGTCCGCGTTACGACATCTTGATTGTGAGCAGGTCGCAGCGACGCTGGCAGTCTGTAATGTTCCAACCTCCAGCTTAGTCCGGGAAACCGACTTAGCGCTCTTAACTGAGGCTGGACCAGAAATTGGTGTGGCAAGTACCAAGGCATTTACAACACAGTTAACCGTGTTGTTGTTGTTGGCTGGTCTCTTGGCCAAAACGAAAAAAGCGACAGATTTTGATGAGCAGAATTTCGTCCAGCAGTTGCAGCAACTCCCCGAATTACTATTAGCGGTTCTTTCAATTGAGCCACAGGTGAAGATCATTGCTGAGCAATTTGTCGATAAGCAGCACACGTTGTTTCTTGGCCGATCAACCATGAATCCTATTGCAATGGAAGGTGCGCTGAAGCTCAAGGAGCTGTCATATATTCACGCAGAGGCTTATCCGGCCGGCGAGTTGAAGCACGGACCACTTGCCTTGGTCGATGAACATATGCCTGTTGTGGCGGTTGCCCCTAATGATGAGTTAGTTGAAAAATTGCGTTCAAACTTATCAGAGGTTAAAGCACGAGGCGGGCAGTTAATTGTTTTCGCTGACTTTGCCGTCGCGACCACCGCTTCTGAGGAAATCACTCAGTGTGTACTCCCTGAAACAGATCCATTGATTGCACCGATTGTGTTTACACTCCCGCTACAACTGTTGTCTTATCACGTTGCTGTCCTACGAGGGACTGATGTGGATCAGCCAAGGAACTTGGCTAAATCGGTCACGGTGGAGTAGATTTAAAAAAAATAATTTCACTACCATCTACTGTTTTCAATTTACGGTGATGATCAATTCACCACTTTTCACTTCGAAACAATTTAGTGAAGAATACAACAGTCGATTTGATCTAATTTTAGAGTTAGATCGAAGGGGTTATTCGACAGTTCAAATACGAGACTTTTTGAATACAAATCGAATACGACCCTCTAGAACGGACTTGTTTAGTACAAAGTTGGTTTGGACGACTTTAAAGAAACTTAAAGAACGGAAAAAATACCGAGAGACTTTTGTGAGAAAAATCTCCAAAGTAACGGTAGTCGTATATTCACTCAAGGAACCTTAGTTTTGGATATCAGACCAGTTGAACCGACAGACTATGATCAGTGGAAAGTTCTCTACTCCGGATATAAGCAATTCTACGGTGTCGAGGTGTCGGAAGCAGATCTACAAACGACCTTCGGTTGGATACTGAACGATGAACACCCTCAATATGGATTCGTCGTAGAGGTCGATGACAAGTTAGTTGGACTAGCAAACTATCAAGTTCATCCTAATCCTTTACGAGCAAGTCATAGGATGTATTTAAACGACTTGTTTGTTCCCAACCAATTTCGAAATCAAGGTTACGGTCGAATAATGATTGAAACGTTGATCTCTATTTGTAAGAACAATGGGTTTGAGTGTCTTCGTTGGATGACTGCAGAAGATAATACGACAGCAAGATCACTATACGATCAATACGGAAGTGTAAGTTCGTTTGTCACCTACGAAGTCAAGTAAGACAGATAGTTCACCCTGGGAACTTCGACGATCGAGTGACCGTGGAATAGATTCCTTTTACTAGATTTATCACCCTATACAGCGGGCATATCAGGAATAATCTTTGATTGATATTTGAACTCGGTGCTCGAACAGTCTGAAAAGTTTTGGATCTAAGGATTGAGGTTAGGTCCAGATTGTGTCGGTTACCCATGTCGCTCTTGAAACCACCAGCGTATGACAGTGGGTCTATCACTCTGATAGGGGCGTTCAACTAATCTGTTTTCTTCTCTCGGAGTGTTAAGAATGGGGAATTTTAGCGAAACTTTTTTCCACCATTGGAGGTATTTAGCGAGAAACTCCGTTAAAACTTGCATTACATTGAAACGAGAGTAGCTTCGATTCATGATTTTTTATGGAATATGTCTCTCAGTGGGTTTGTTGCAAGGTGTACTAAACCACAATTTAATTATATCAGCGTTAGTGAGCGCCATTGTGGTCACTCTTATGCTCGTCGTCATGGGAATGGTGAAATCTGTTGACAGTGTTTACAGCATTGGGACGTCAAAGATGCCGATTACGGTTTTTAGGTCTGATTTTGATTATCTTCCAATCGATGAGCAAAAGTCGCAATCAACTACCGTAAAGGTGCTTCTTTTGATTGCGGTGAATGGTCTAGGAGTCTTGGTTGGAACAATTGGTTCGCAATTAAGATTTTGATGATTTGAGCTTCATATTCTCTGATAGTTGATGGAATCGTCCATCCTCTGTTCTTTCCCTCATACTTCCACTCTCTGAGAAGGATTTTTATCCGTTGTTTCGTTGACCCATTGCTACCGCAACTCGCATGAATTGATAGAACACGAAAATAATGATTCCTGTTCCTATAACGTCACCGATGATGAAGTGCATCACGTACTGTGTGGATTCATTCCAAGAGATCGTTCCGAAGGTGATTTGTTGAATGGTCGAACCAAAAGAAATGGTGAACGTCACCATTGATTGAAAAATCATTGCACCCGTTATTGTGAGGGCGTTATGGTCTTTATCTCCAAACACATCCCAATTGGCAGAGTTGAGCAGGTGTAACCACAGAGGATAAACAAGGCAGATAAAAATATTCTCAATAAGAATCGATGGAGTGATTACATCACCAAAGTTGTCGAAGGATGCATAGGTACGACCGATGAGAACGATTGGGATGAACCACCAACGCAATAAATAGAAGGATAAGAAAATAACCCCTGCGGGGAGAAACAAAATACTCGCATGCTGAGAGATCTCCCAACCGAGATTTGCCTCCAGAGGAAAGATGACCCTTCCTGACAATTCCCACAACAGGATGTAGAGAATCAAAAGGGCAGGAATGAGTTTACGTTTATCATCGATAATGCTGAGCAGCATTAGACCCACTCCTCCTAGACGTGAATCTTCAACCGAAACAGAGTACCGTCAATAGCATGTTCAATCAAAGGACGGATTATGGACAAATAGTGAGTTTTTTTCGGTCATCGAGTATTCTAAGAACCAAGTGGCCCTTTCGGATTCATCTGTCAAGAATTGTATTTTGAGCATGCCCGCATTCCACAGGGTCTGCAACTGGTTTTTTCGGGATATTGTATTCATGTGAGGTATGGAAATGAGTTTATCAACTGAACGCGCTTTGAATTTGCTGCGAGTTATTGAAAAGGCAGAAGAGATTTCCCAACGAGAGCTTGCGGAACAGGTCGATGTCAGTTTGGGCACAGCTAATCAGACGATTCGTGCACTTGTTGGTGCTGGAATCCTCGAAACGAACATCGTAACGACATCCAAAGGGAAGCGCGGCCAGACTTATCATTTAACTGCGGTCGGTAAGGACCAGCGTAAAGAGCTCGCTAAAGGACGAATCCAGGAGTGTATGAGCGAAATTCAGCGATTAACTAGTGAGATTGACACGTTACAGCGCGAAATCTAATCACTGGATGATCTATCACTATTCCCATGCGCCAATTCGCAAAGAAATCGAATCAGCTGGCTTTATCGGGCTCGAAGGCTGTCGGTTAGAGTATTTTATTGAGGCAGGCCTGCATTTAAATCAGCCTCGTTCTTCCGAGTTGAGCTATCAATGGCGAAGCTCAAAAAAAGAATACAAGGCACGTGGGCGATATGTTTGGTTCACTGAACAACCCTTTTCTTATGCGATCGGAAATCCTGAAGTTGCGAAAACACGTTACGCATTCGAGCCTGCTGACATCCGTGCTTATCGTTGGCCGATTCTGATGGATATGGCCAGCGGTGATAAAAAGCGATTTTCTGCAATGAAAGCGGTCTCAGAACTTGGAATGAATTCGGGTGATGATCCTTTTAAGTGGTGGGTTACTTTTGAAGAAGTGTCGCTTCAGAAGTGTCAATCGATTGACGAAATCGGTGCGTTTCCATCCATGCACAGCTTATAACACGGTTGTTATCGTCATCGCGCTGAATAGGTTTCCAACCAGTATTCCTGCGATATAACCGAAACTCATAGAGATGGTCTTTCTTTTGGTTGAGCCCGTCGCGCCCTCGTTAAACAACACATCGTCAAATTCACTTTTAAAAATAGAAATGGGAAGCGTGCTGGAATGAATCGTGTGGATGTTTCGATGATCAGTCAGTCGCTTGATCATCCAGTAGACGCAAGGAACGATGAGGGCAACCAAAAGGCTATACACGCTTTGTTGAATCATGATTCCAAGACATAGTCCAAGTAACGATGCGAGTAATGTTGCGACAACCATCATTCGTCCTCCCTACCAATCATCTACAATATGTTGTGTTAGCTGATACCATAAAACACAAGATCTTGATTTTCAATGGTTCTCTATTGAGGTGTTTCGATGCGCCAATGTTTCGATGAGTTGACCATCCCAACGCGCGGTCACTCAATGCATTTGATCACCCAAGCGGTTGGTGGAACGATCCAACATAGCGGTATTCAACAGGGAATTTGTCAACTGTCTTGTTTGCATACATCAGCATCGCTTGTCGTGCAGGAAAATGCGTCGTTGGATGTGCAGACCGATCTATTAGCGTTTTTGGATCATTTGGCGCCGATGGAGGCGGGTCGTTACACACACGACCTAGAGGGTTTGGATGATATGCCTGCGCATTTAAAGACATTGCTCACTCAAACCCATTTAAGTTTGAGTATTCGCCATGGACAGTTGGTGCTCGGTCAGTGGCAGGGGATTTTTTTATTGGAGCATCGACAGCAGGGATCCCATCGTCGGATTGAGGTGCACATCATCGGTGGCGATTAATTTTTGTCTTCAAGTGTGCCAAGAATTGTGGCCCGTTTGGTTTCAACGTGTTGTATTAATATGGCCTCTAGTCGTTCAGGATCTTTGGCTTCGAGCGCCGCAATGATTTCTTCATGCTCCGAGACCGCTTTTGCCCAACTTTCTTCGGTCATTTGTGCACTAAATCGTGCGCGGCGGACCTTAGCAGAGAGGCTATTGATGGTGTCGACGAGGGTTTGGTTACCACTTCCTTCAGTGACCAATTCATGAATCAATCGATTGGTTTCAAAATACTCCGCAACTTCTCGATTTTGATAATGACTGATCATTTGATCGTGAACTTTCCGCACCTGAGCAATCTTTTCTTCACTCATATAAGTAGCCGCTAAGCGCCCACCAAGACCTTCGAGTGCGGCCATGATTGGCAGAATTTCTGAGACGTCTTCCTGGCTGATGATACTGACGCTTGCGCCACGATTGGGTTGCAGCTCAATGAGCCCCTCAGTCGCCAAAGAACGAATGGCTTCCCGCAGAGGCGTGCGACTGACTCCCATGGTGTTGCAGAGATCGATTTCATTCAGCCGAGCCCCCGGTTCTAATTCTCCAGAATCAATCATTAGCCGCAGTCTTTCGGCGACCTGAACGTGCAAGGGTGCTCGAATAATGATGCTGGAATTCACTGGTCTAGTCCTTCCTGAGATGTTCGGCCAAGAGTACAGCCACATGTTCGGCTTGGCGCGCAGTGTTGTCGGTGATCTGGTGTCGACAACTGGTCCCATCGGCGATGATCCGAGCATTGGATGATGCGCTTCGAACAGCGGGTAATAGATCGAGCTCAGCCATTGCAATCGATTCTTTAGCGGTTTCAGTCTGGTATCCAAAATGACCGGCCATTCCACAGCATGACGATTCAATCATAGACACCTTTAAACCTGGAATTCGTTGCAGAAGGGATTCGACTGGACCCATGGCACGTGCCGCTTTTTGATGACAATGTCCATGCACCAACACCTCTGAACATTTTGCTGGTTGAAGGTTGAGGATCATGTTCTCTTCTTGTAGGGCTTGTTCAACAAATTCTTCAAATAAATACGCGTGTTCCGCCAGCAGCGCTGCATCGTCACTGGGTAGCAATACCTGAAACTCATCTCGAAGCGTCAACAGGCACGACGGTTCAAGTCCTACCACAGAGATACCTTGGCGAATCCAGGGCATGACAGTTTCGATAAACCGTGCAGCTTCTTTTTTCGCTTGGTCAACTAAGCCTGCAGCCAAAAACGTGCGTCCACAGCATACGGAGCGATTATCGGGTTTTGGCTCAATGACCTCGTACCCCATGGCCTCTAATACTTGGCGTGCTGCATACAAGTTTTTGGTCTCAAATGACCGGTTAAAGGTGTCACCGAAGAGAATGACGGTCGGACGATTTGTCTGTGGTTCGTTTGCCGGTTCTTGATATGTTCCCTCCCAGACTGGGAGCCGACGATCTTTCGAGAGGCCGATGACTTTTTCGGACAGCCAAGGAAGTCCGGGGATTTGATCGCGAAGATTGGCGAGCCAGGGCACTTTTTTTAACCAAGGCGAATAGTGTGGCATATACGCGATGAGCTTTTCTCGAAGGCCTATGCCAAAGCGTTGGGTGCGCTGATAGAGAACTTCCGTTTTCATTTTAGCCATATCAACACTGGTTGGACATTCGTTCTGGCATGCTTTGCAGCCGACGCAGAGCTTCATCGTTTCAAGCATGTCGTTCGAGGTTACGGCATTTGGTCCTAACTGACCCGACAACGCTAACCTCAGGGTATTCGCCCGTCCTCTGACGAGGTCGCGTTCGTTTTTTGTCACCCGGTAGGATGGACACATCACGCCGACATCGGTTTTCCTGCAGGCACCGTTGTTATTACACATTTCGATAGCCCCACTGAAGCTACCCCAGGCCGACCAATCGAAGCCGGTTTTAAAGGATCCATGGATGGCTACGCGATCCTCATATTCAGGGCCAAATCGAAAGAGTGATCGATCGTCGTGTTTGGGTGGATTCACGATTTTGTTGGGATTGAAGAGGCCTTTTGGATCAACCATGCGTTTGACGTCTTCAAACAGTGCGACGATTTCAGACCCGAACATGTCTCGATGAAATTCAGAGCGGGCAATTCCATCACCGTGCTCTCCCGAATGTGATCCTTTGTATTCGCGAACCATCGCAAAAGCATCTTCGGCGACGGCTCGTAGAGCGTCGGCCCCGAGCTGTTTCTTCAGGTTTAAGACAGGCCGTACATGCAGTGTTCCAACGGACGCGTGAGCATACCAACAACCACTGGTCCCATGCTTTGTAAAGACTTCGGTGAGGCGTCTGGTGTATTCGGCGAGATCTTTAAGATCGACCGCGCAGTCTTCGACGATGGAGATTGGTTTTGCATCACCGCGCATCGACATCATGATATTCAGACCTTGTTTTCTGACTTCCCAGATTTGTTTTTGGAACGCGGGCTCCTCGGCTCGAACCACCGCATCGGGTTGTCCGAGGTCAGACATCATTTGTTCCAGTTGGTTGAGTCTTCGAATATTTTCGAGTTGATCTTCTTCAGAGAACTCAACCAGCAGTAATGCATCAGGTTGTCCTTTGACGAACAAGTCCACCGTCTTCGCAAACATTGGAATATCGCGAGACAAATCGATCATCGTCCGATCGACCAGTTCCACGGCTGATGGCCCTAATGTCACCAGATGCTGTGCTGCATCCATTGCAGCGTAAAAGGTTTTGAAATGACAGACGCCAAGCGTTTTATTGGTTGGAATTGGCGACAGTTTGAGTTCGATTTCCTCAAACAGCCCGAGGGTACCTTCACTGCCGACAAACAGATGTGCTGGGTTACTTTTCGTTCCAGGCCAGCAACCCGATCCCCCATTACCATCTGGGATTAAAGCATCGATGTTGTACCCACCGACACGTCGCATCAGTTGGGGAAGACGTGACTCAATCAACGACTGATTGGATGCGCCGAGATACAGAAGTCGACCGAGAAGATCTGTTCGAGTTTCGAGCTCTGCCTGTGATCGTTGTTGATCCTCAACTGAGAGCTCGCGCCAATGCGCGGTTGACCCGTCGGCGAGCAGCGCGCGAACGCTCTCCACGTTGTCCCGCATGGTGCCGTATCGAATGCTACGTGAGCCACAACTATTATTGCCGGTCATCCCACCAAGGGTGGCTCGACTTGAGGTTGAGACGTCAACGGGGTACCACAGACCGGTCGAGCGCAGTTTTGCGTTTAGGTGATCGAGGACAATTCCCGGCTGGACGATACATCGCTTCTGGTTGGCATCAAAATGGACCAACTGATTGAGGTACTTAGAGTAGTCAATGATCAGGGAGCGGTTAATCGTCTGACCGTTTTGACTCGTCCCTCCACCCCGACCGGTGAGGCAGATCTCGGAGTCATGGGCAATGGAGATGAGCGCTCGCAGATCGTCAATCGTTTTCGGGACAACGACCCCTAGTGGACACATTTGGTAATGACTCGCATCGGTGGCATAGCGACCTCGGTCAAACCGTGAAAAGAGGATTTCGCACTGCGTTTCAGAGTTGATATGTTGTCTCAGTCGACGCAACTCACCCGCATCGAGATCACGAGGTTTCGGCGGGAGATTGTGGGTGCTAACTGGCGGTGCTGTCAGAGTGTTCATCGCTTTTCTTGTTCGTTTTTATTTTGCATACAAAATACGATATGCATATTATTCGGTTTTGAGATAGGCTTGCAACATTAACCTGTGGTTTCATACGACGAGATAAAAATAAGGATTCCACCCATGGCCTACAGGGCAGGACGACATTTTCTTCAAATACCAGGGCCAAGCCCGGTTCCAGACCGGATTTCGCGCGCAATCGATGCCGCGGTGATTGATCATCGAGGCCCGGACTTTGCTGACCTTGGGAAGTCTGTGCTGTCTGGGATGCAGCGTATTTTCAAAACCAAATCTCCAGTGGTGATTTATCCAAGTTCTGGAACTGGCGCCTGGGAAGCATGTCTTGCCAATGTGCTGACAGCAGGGGATCAGGTCGTCTTTTACGAGACCGGCCAATTTGCGACCCTTTGGAAGCAGATGGCAGATCGATTGGGTATCGAAACAGAATTTTTAGCGGGGGACTGGCGTCACGGAGTCGATGCGAATCGGATCGAAGAGCGGCTTCGCCAAGACACAGCTCATGCGATCAAAGCGGTGTGCTGTGTTCACCATGAAACCAGTTGTGGAATCACCTCAGATATTGCATCGGTCCGTCAGGCGATAGACGCGACCGGTCATCCAGCGTTATTACTCGTTGATAGTATTTCCGGACTGGGATCTGTTGATTACGAGCATGATGGATGGGGCGCTGACGTGACGGTTTCAGGGTCTCAGAAAGGGCTGATGATGCCCCCTGGCCTCGGCTTTAACGCCCTATCGGAGCGGGCGATTGAGGTGGCAAAACGCGGCGGTTCGAAACGATCGTACTGGGATTGGGAAGAGATGTTGGTGTCAAACGCCACTGGCTATTTTCCATACACTCCTGCAACTACTCTTCTCTACGGACTCAAAGAAGCGATCGCGATGCTCGAAGAAGAGGGCCTTGACAATGTTTTCGCGCGTCATCTGCGTCTTGCTGAAGCATGCCGTCAAGCGGTGGCTGCTTGGGGTCTTGAAATAGTCTGTCAGAATCCAGCGGAGCACTCGAATGTGTTGACAGGTATCATGATGCCTGACGGCCATGATGCCGATGCCGTGCGACGCATGATTTTAGAACGATTTGATATGTCGCTTGGGACAGGTCTAGGAAAGCTGAAAGGTAGAGCGTTCCGTATTGGCCATCTGGGCGACTTCAACGAACTCACACTCATGGGCACGCTAAGTGGCGTGGAAATGGGTCTGGGCCTTGCCGGTGTGCCGCACAAGGCAGGGGGAGTAGAGGCTGCAATGCAGGTTCTGATGCGGTAATTCAAACTCGCTCCAGGATAACAATAAATCGGAGGAAACTATGAAAATCTTACGTTCACTAGCAGCATCAGCAGCTGTTTTATCAGCGGCGGTCACGGCGCAGGTTCAAGCAGCAGATGTGACTTTGAAGTTCGGACATGTCGGGGCACCTGGATCTTTATTTGAGGCCAGTGTCAACGCCTACGCACAATGTGTGAATGATGAATCCAATGGCAAAATTGAAGTGCAAACTTTCGGTTCTTCGCAATTGGGTAAAGACAAAGAACTTCTTCAAAAACTGAAGTTGGGTCAGGTCGATTTTGCCCTTCCTTCATCAGTTATGTCGTCTGTCTCTGATGAATTCGGTGTATTTGAAATGCCTTACATCATCAAAGATCGCGAGCATATGAAGCGTGTTCAGGCCGAGCTTGGTGATACCTTTCAAGCGGCTGCTCAAGCGAAGGGCTATCACATTGTCGGATATTTCGAGAATGGGTTCCGTCATATCACCAACAACACTCGTCCAATCAACGTGCCTTCTGATCTTGAAGGTGTGAAGCTTCGGACACCTAAAAGTAAGTGGCGTCTCAAGATGTTCAAGCTCTATGGGGCCAACCCAACACCAATGGCGTTTTCTGAGGTCTTTACGGCACTCAAAACAGGGGTAATGGATGGACAGGAAAATCCCTATGCGCAGATCGCATCGGCGAAGTTCCAAGAAGTTCAAAAGTACCTATCCATCACTGGTCATGTTTACACGCCTGCCTATATCCTCTCGTCGAAAAAACACTTCGACAAACAGCCCGCTGACGTCCGTAAAGTCCTAAATAGCTGTGCCGCATCGACGCAGACGTTTGTATATCGGAAAGCCGCAGCACTTGAGACGGAGCTATTGGATGTTATCAAGGCAGCCGGTGTTCAGGTGAATACAGCGGATAACGCAGCATTCGTCAGGGGATCCAAGCCGGTCTACGACGAGTTTGCCTCGTCTGTGGAAGGTGGCGCTGAATTAGTGAAGCGAGTTCAAAGCCTTGCTAACTGATAACTCAATATAAAATAACAGAGCGGCCCATTCGGGCCGTTCATTATAATTAACTCAGGAGTGTCTTGTGGGTCGGTTCGCAAAGGCTGTCGATCAGTTGCTGGTATGGTTCATTTTGTTTCAGATGATCGCGTTGACCGCTGTCGTTATTTTCGCGGTTTTGGCTCGACTTACCGGAAATTCGTTATCCTGGTATGACGAGATAGCCGCGATTCAACTGGCTTGGCTGACGTATTACGGTGGCGCCTATGCGGCTTTGCACCGGCGTCACATAGGATTTGATTCGGTATTACTGTCCATTCCAATGCCTTTTCGAGGCTGGGCTGTAATATTCGCTGAAGCTGTAGTTATTGGATTCTTTGTATTATTAGCCTACACAGGGCTTGAAGTCCTTGTCGTCCTTGAGGGTGAATATCTGGTGTCGCTTACTTGGATACCCATTCAACTAACTCAGTCTGTGATCCCAATTGGTGGGACCTTATTTGTGGTTTGTGAAGTTTTAAGCTTCCCTAACTACTATCGTAAATGTTGTGCGGGGATTTCATTAGAGCACGCTGAGATCGAGGAAGAAGTCGAGACAGAGCTGGCTAAAGCTGGAGTGAAATCATGATCGTTTTAATAATGTTTTTGATTCTCCTTGCGTTAATTTGTCTAAACGTTCCGATCGCTGTCGGCCTTGCTGTCGCCGCAATTTTTGGAGTCGGCGTGTCGGAGGGCTTGGATAGTATTGTGACTTTGGCACTCGACATGTATGACGGATCGACCAAATTCTCATTAATCGCAATCCCGATGTTTGTTTTGGCTGGTGCCATTATGAATGCCGGTGGGATCACCGATAAACTCATCAATTTTGTGAATGCCATCATTGGTTTTGTTCGCGGTGGACTTGCGATGGTTAACATCGGTGTGAGTCTTTTCTTCGCGGAAATCTCAGGGTCGGCTGTTGCTGACGTGGCGGCGCTCGGTTCGGTATTAATCCCGCAGATGAAAAAACGGGGTTACTCTGCACCATTGGCGGCGGCCGTGACCTCTTCGTCTGCCTCTTTGGCCATTATTATCCCACCATCCATTCCGATGATTCTTTACGCCACCTCTGCGGGAACGTCTGTGGAACAATTGTTCGTCGCCGGGATTATTCCAGGGCTAATGGGGGCCTTTGGTCTCATGGGAATGGCCTATTATTTTGCGCGTCGATATAACTTGCCCAAGGAAGATGCATTCGAGTTCCGCCGTCTTTGGATCACCTTGGTCGATGCATTGCCTGCATTTACCCTACCCGTGGTGATTTTGGGAGGTATTTTTGGCGGTTTCGTGACTGCGACTGAGGCTGCAGGATTGGCTGTGGTTGCAGCCTTGGTTGTGAGTGCGTGGTACTCCAAAATGGATTTCGGGCATCTCAAACGCGCGATGATCGACGGTGGTGTTCAGACGGCCGTCGTGATGTTACTCGTCGCTGCCTCTGTCGTGATGGGCGGCTTCTTAACCCGCGCACAGATCCCACAAGATTTTGCTCGTTGGATCTTGGATATCACGACTAATCAATGGGTCATTTTGGCTATTTTGAACGTCTTTTTCTTAGTGATTGGTTTCTTTTTGCACTCAGCAGCAGCGATTATCTTAGTCGTTCCTATTGTGATTCCTTTGATTCAAGCAGCCGGCATCGATCCGATTCATTTCGGCTTGGTGGTCACTTTGAACCTCGCGCTGGGTCAGCAGACACCGCCGGTCGCCAGTGTGTTGATTACCTCCTGTGCCGTGGCCCGCGCAAATATTTGGGATGTCTCGAAAATTAACATTTATTTCATCGCGGTCTTGTTTGCGGTACTGATGTTATGTACCTATGTCCCGAGTATTCCAATGTACTTGGTTGATGTGATTTATCGGTCGTAGTCGTGGCAGATTTCATCATTACCCATGATGGCGGTATCGTGGAGTACCGCCTCACTCGACCCGAGTCGAGAAATTCACTGACGTTTGCTATGTATCAGGCGCTTGAAGATTTGTGCCGGGATCCTGGGGGCGCCAACGTCATCGTATTGACCGCTGAGGGCGATAAAGCCTTTGCTTCCGGGACTGATATTTCTAACTTCAAGGATTTCGATTCGGCCCAAGACGCCATCGATTATGAATCCATGATTGGTCGTGTGATCGATGCTGTGCAAACCGCAGCGGTTCCCGTCATCGCGTCCCTTCATGGGATTGTTGCTGGCGGTGGCGCCGCCATCGCGGCAGCAGCGGATATTCGACTAGCGACGCCAGATACTCGCTTTGGAATGCCAATTGCTCGCACGCTCGGTAACTGTCTTTCCGTAGCGAATCTCAATCGACTGGTTCATTTACTTGGCGAATCTCGCACACGGTATCTGTTGTTAACGGCTGAGTTTCTCGATTTACAGCCGTTGATGGATTCAGGCTTCGTGAGTGAAGTGATGGATGATCCTGAAGCTTGTGATGAGCGTGCCCGGGCGCTTGCGCGTCATTTGACGACACTGGCTCCTTTAACGGTGTCAGCAACCCGAGAAGGGTTGTCACGTCTGTCAGATCGGCCGATCCCTGAGGATGTTGATTTAATTCAGCGGTGTTATTTAAGCGACGATTTTGCCGAAGGAATTGACGCATTTTTCGCGAAACGAAAAGCGAATTGGATGGGTCGATGAGTGATCTGCCAAAACCTCTGTCTGGAATGCGTGTGATCGAACTCGCGCATATTATGGCAGGCCCACTTTGCGGCATGATGCTTGCCGATATGGGTGCTGAAGTCATCAAAGTTGAAAAAATCGACGGCGGCGATGACGCAAGACGGATGGTGCCACCGCAGGTTGGTGATGAATCTGCCGCATTTTTGATGATGAATCGGAATAAACGCGGGGTCGCGCTCGATTTAAAATCGGATGACGGGAGGGCCATTCTCAAGGATTTGTTGAAGAATGCTGATTGCGTCATTGAAAACTTTCGCCATGACACGATGGAGCGTTTAGGCCTGTCCTATGACGAACTGACAGCGATCAATCCCGGTTTGATCTATGTGGAAATTTCAGGATATGGAAGGACAGGCCCCTATCGCGAACGAGCAGGCTTTGATTTGGTCGCACAAGGAGCCTCGGGTTTGATGAGTATTACAGGGCCTGGCCAGGATGATGGGCCTGTGAAGGTGGGTGCCCCTGTAACGGACATTACGGCGGGGATCCTTGCGGCGATGGGAGCCGCGGCTGCTTATGCTGGAAAGCAAAAAACTGGTCTTGGTACACGAGTCGATACCTCGCTGTTTGAAGCCGGCATCACCCACACCTATTGGCAATCGGCCATTGCACTAGCCACTGGTCAGTCGCCGACTGCGCTTGGATCTGCGCATCCGCTCAATGCCCCCTATCAAGCGTTCCCAACAGCGGATGGCTATATCAATATTGGCGCTGCCAATCAGCGCAACTGGCTACGATTATTGGACGTGATCGGTGCGCCGGAACTCAATGAAGATCCGCGGTTTGCATCCAACGCAGATCGAATGGCGCATCTTGAAGCGTTGGTTGGTGTATTAAACGGTTATTTTCGTACCCAAACCTCAGAAGTTTGGCTTGATCTACTGGACCAAGCGGGTGTTCCTGCGGGACCTATTTTGTCGATTGGTGAGATGCTTGAACACCCTCAGGCGATCGCGCGTGACATGGTGGTGGAGACGGCCCATGAACACTTGGGTCCAGTGAAAGGGCTTGGGATGGCTGTGAAATTTCATGGCACTGAAACTGTCAAATCAAAACCACCTCCGACGCACGGTCAGCATTCGCGAGATGTCCTTTCTGAGCTTGGGTATTCAGACAACCAGATCGAAGCGCTTTTTACTCGTGGCGTCATTCACGCGTCTTAGAGATTCAATTCAAGCCATTGGCTGGTGAATAACTCTTGGTTAGTTGACATAACCTCTGAAGTTTTCGGCTGTGGGATGACTTGTCACCTGAGTGAATGGTTGCCGTTGAACTAAAGCCGTTTCTTTTCCGGGATGAGCCCTTCAGGTGCATAGCGAAGGGTCAGAAGAAGAATCAATCCAACCGTCATCAATCGCATGTGTGCAGCCCCTTCCAGTAAATGAGCCCGGATGACGCTTTGTGGATCCATTCCAGCAGTAAGCGTCTCAATCAGCCACAGTCCAATAGGCTCTGCTTCGATCCAAAAGAACCAAATAAAGAAGCCCCCAAGGACTGCACCCCAGTTATTACCAGACCCTCCAATGATCACCATCACCCAAATGAGGAACGTGAACCGAAGGGGATTATAGCCAACAGGTGTGAACTGACCGTCGAGGGTGGTTAACATGGCACCGGCAAGACCTATGACCGCTGAGCCCAAAATGAAGACTCGCAAATGCTGCCATGTGACGTCTTTTCCCATGGCGGCAGCGGCTGTTTCGTTATCGCGGATCGCGCGCATCATCCGACCCCAAGGTGATTTCAGCGCGGTTTCTGATAACCACAACAACACACCAATGACCGCAATAAATAAGAGTGCGTAACAAATTTTGACAAACATTGCTGAGGCGTCGTCAACCGGTAAACCGAGAGCCAAAGCCCATTCTTGGAACCATTGGGCTTGTTGCAGGTCGATCTCATAGGGGACCGGCCGTGGGAGCCCATTGACGTTTTTCACCCCTCGGGTCAACCATTCTTCGTTTTTGATAAAGAAAATGATGATTTCGCTGATCCCAAGCGTCGCTATGGCCAAATAATCGGATCGCAACCCTAGGGCAATTTTACCGATGACAAAGGCAACACCTGCAGCAAATAGGGCGCCCACTGGCCAAGCCACTACGATTGGCAGACCGAGCCCGCCTAAATATCCGGTCACTGATGGGTCGATGGCTTCAATCGCGTCAACGCCCGGATCAAAAAATAATCGAAGGAGGGTGTAACCCACCACGATAATGCCGGCAATGATCCAGTATCGGAATCTTGTCAGATGCTTGATCGATGACCAGGCCATTAAGCAGGCAACCACGGTCCCAACGGTGATCAAAAGACCCAGTAAGATACCAAAGCCTCCGGCCTGCCATGCCTCTGATACAGGAGGCATCGAGACCAGTACGCCGGCTAACCCACCTAAAGCCGCAAAACCCATCACCCCGACGTTAAAGAGCCCAGCATAGCCCCATTGGATATTGACGCCGAGTGACATGATCGCACTGATTAAACACAGGTTTAGGATGGTCAGAGCCACCGACGGGCTCTGGATTACCGCGACTAAGATCAAAAGTCCGGCCATCAAGCCAAATAGAATCTGATTGCGATACTGCGAGTAGAGGGCATGCATCAGATGGTCTTCCCGCTAAACAACCCGGTGGGTTTGATAATTAATACGATGACCAAAATGATGAAGGACACGGCAATTTTATAATCGGTTCCTAAAATTTGAACCAATGAATCGAGCTCTAAGGTTTCAGGCCCTAAATATAAAATGATCTTTTTATAGGCAAATGTCAGGATGAGTTCACTGAACGCAATGACATAACCCCCGGCGATGGCACCCACGGGATTGCCCACTCCGCCGACGATCGCAGATGCGAAAATGGGCAACAACAATTGCATGTAGACAAAGGGTTTGAAGCTTTTATCCAGGCCATAGAGTGTTCCGGCAATGGTTGCGAGTGCTGCAACTAAAATCCAAGTGATCATCACCACGCGATCAGGATTAATTCCTGATAGTAAAGCGAGGTTTTCATTGTCTGAATAGGCTCGCATGGATTTGCCTGTCCGCGTGTGATTTAAAAACCAGAACATCGCAGCGACGATGATCACCGCGGTGATGATGGTTACGGCTTGGGTCATTCTCAGTGATAGCCCTTCATCCAGACCAGTCATTTGTTTGAATTCACGCGCTTTCAGAATAAAACGCGTGCCATCAAAGAAGATTTGGTCGCCTGGACCAATCATGAAGCGGATCAAGCCGCCCATGAAGAACATGACCCCAATGGAGACAATCAAAAATATTACCGGATTGGCTTTACGCTCCCGATGGTAACGATAGACAAATCGATCGATCAGTAGTGTCAGTAACACGGTGACAGCAATGCCGACGGGAATGGCTAACAGCGCGGTCGGTAATGGCTGAATGCTGATCCCTACTGCTTGCAGCCCCCAGGTCACTAGAATGGTGATCATCGCACCAAAGGCCATAGTTTCCCCGTGCGCGAAGTTTGAAAAACGAAGGACACCGTAGACGAGTGTGACGCCGAGTGCGCCAAGCGCGAGTTGAGAGCCATAGGTCAAGCCCGGAATGATCAGGAAGTTGCCGAGCACAGAAAGGGCATTGAGCACATCGACCATCCCTAGCCTCCTAAAAACGCTTTGCGAACTTCTGGGTTGGCGAGTAACGCTTCACCCGTATCTGTAAATCGATTATGCCCTTGCACCAGTACATAGCCTTTATCAGCAATTTCGAGTGCTTGTTTGGCATTTTGCTCAACCATCAAGATCGCAACATCGAGTCGAGCGATTTCGATAATTCGGTCAAACAGCTCATCCATGACGATTGGTGAGACGCCAGCGGTTGGCTCATCAAGCATTAAGACTTTTGGGTGTGTCATCAGTGCACGGCCAACTGCTACTTGCTGTCGTTGACCACCGGAGAGCTCGCCTGCAGGCTGTTTTCTTTTCTCTTTTAAGATCGGAAATAGATCATAGACCTGACTGATAGAATCACTGATGGAATCGGTTCGGATGAATGCACCCATCTCCAGGTTTTCTTCAACGGTCATGGAGGTAAAGACATTGTGAGTTTGTGGCACAAACCCCATGCCTTTGACCACACGTTCTTCGGGTTTTAATGCGGTGACATCTGAGCCGTCGAACAAAATCCGACCTTTTCGTAACGGCAGCATGCCAAAAACGGCCTTCATCGCGGTTGATTTACCGGCACCGTTGGGTCCAACGATGACGGCAATTTCGCCTTTTTCGACGCCAATGGAACAGTCATGGAGAATGTCTGCTGCTCCATATCCGCCTGTCATGTGTTCGCCGAGTAAAAAGCTCATCTTATTTCTTATGCTTCAATCCAGTCCCGAGATAGGCTTCGATCACTTGGTCGTTATTTTTCACTTCGTCAATTGTGCCCTCCGCTAAGACCGCACCTTCGGCCATACAAATCACAGGGTCACAGAGTCGCGCAACGAATTCCATGTCATGTTCGATCAAGCAAAACGTATAGTTTCGTTCTTGATTGAGCTTGATGATGGCATCTCCAATTTTGTGCAGTAACGTGCGGTTAACGCCCGCACCGACTTCGTCAAGAAACACGATTTTGGCATCAACCATCATGGTCCGACCGAGTTCTAGTAATTTTTTTTGGCCGCCAGAGAGGTTTCCAGCAAATTCATCGGCGACATGTTCAATTTCCAAAAATTCGATGACCTCATCAGCTTTGGCTCGAACTTCTTCTTCGTTTGCTCGCACAAGACTTGGCTGAAACCAGGTATTCAACAAGCTTTCGCCGGCTTGATTGGGCGGAACCATCATCAAGTTGTCGCGTACGGTTAGCGTTTTGAATTCATGGGCGAGTTGGAAGGTTCTCAATACGCCTTTGTGGAACAACTCATGAGGTTTGAGTCCGGTGATGTCTTCGCCATCCAAGAAGACTCGCCCCGCCGTTGGTTGGTAAAGACCGGCGATGACGTTGAATAGCGTTGTCTTTCCAGCACCATTAGGTCCGATCAGGCCGGTGATCGAGCCTGGACGAATGGTGAGGCTCGCTCCGTTAACAGCATGAACTCCGCCGAAGCGCTTGTGTAAATTTTCGACAACTATCATGAACTTATTTAACAAAAAAGCGGCGCAGAGAGTAACCCTACGCCGCCCTTGAAGCAACGACTAGCGGTAGCGAACCGTTGTATTTTTGCCGTCTTTGACGAGGATTTCTCGATAACTACCAGCAGACTCACCGGCACCGATCAGTTCAACAGCGGTTGCACCGACATAGTCGATCTCACCACCGTCCTTTAGGATTTGAAGACCCTTTGCGAGTTCACCAGGAAGAATTGGTGTACCGGGTGCATTGGCAACATCAAAGATTTTTGCTTTGACAGCATTGCTGTCAGTTGAGTTTGCAGCCTGCATCGCCAAAAGCGTTAGCGCAGCGGCATCATAGGCTTCAGGCGAGTATGGACCTGCGTCAAACCCGTCTTTCTTCGCCAAATCAGCATAGATTTGAGCGCCGTTGGAATCGGTGCCAGGGACAGTCCCGATCGAGCCGTTTAAGTCTGGGCCAATGGCCTTGACAAGACTTTCGCCGATCATGGCGTCTGGTAGGAAAAATTGATCAAAAGCACCGGCATCGAGAGATGATTGAATAATTCCCTTGCCGCCTTGGTCTAAGTAACCAACCACCACGAGGATATCACCACCTGCTTGGGCGAGTGCCCCAACTTCGGCGCCATAGTCGCCTTTGCCATCTTCGTGAGGCGTGTTAATCGTGACTTTACCGCCGGCTGCTTCAAAGTTTGACTGAATTGAGTCAGCAAGACCTTTACCATAATCGTTGTTGGTGTAGGTCATCGCAATCGACTGAATGCCTTTCTCTTGAAGCACCTCTGAAATCACTTGTCCTTGGCGTGCATCAGACGGTGAGGCACGGAAGAAGAGGTCGTTGTCTTCCAAGGTTGATAACGCAGGTGAGGTTGCGGATGGCGAAAACAGCAACACACCCTTCGGCATGGCGACGTTTTGTAGAATTGAAATGGTGGCTCCAGAGCAAAGGGCACCAATGATGGCATCCACTTTATCAGAGGCAATCACTCGTTCTGCGGCGGCAGCTGCGGCTGAGGCATCGACGCAAGTCGAATCTGCTCGGACGTGACTGACGGTTGCACTATCCAGTAACAGCTTCGATGCAGAGACTTCTTTCATGGCAAGTTCCGCGCCGCGAGCCATGGATTCAGCAAGTGACTCCGCAGGACCTGTAAAGCCAAGAACGACACCGAGCTTAACGGATTTCGCATGACCACCGGCCAATGCAAAGGAGGATGCAAAAATGGCGGCGGTCGCCATCGCAAGTGCAGTTTTTTTCATAATTTTCTCCGTAGGGACCTAATCTTCAGAAGGCTACATACTGACTGTATGGGTTTTTCCGCCGTTTTTCGAGTCAGACGCTTTCATTGGATCAAAAAAAGCCCGGCCAACGGCCGGGCGATTCAGTAGGAGTGATCGATTATACAAAGTCGTCGATGAGCGAGCCCTGTGTTTCAGGATCGATTTCGTCCACACGATAATTGTAGTTGGGATGATCTGAGCCCATGGCAATGGCTGCTCCTTTTTTAATCGCAACAATCATCTCAGCGGTGAATTCAAAGCGGGAGAAATGAACGGAACTTGTTTTCTCCGCACTTGAACGCTCGAGATCTTCATCAGCAATGGCATAGACACGATCAAATCCTTGGATCTGAACGTAGGTTCTATTTTCAATGTTGACGAGCTCGGCGAGTTTCACTTTACGCTCGTCTTCGTCTGGGAATTCAATCATCTGTGTGCACTTCAGATTGGTTCCGTCAGGGATCAATGGATTGTAGGCTTCAAGCTCATCCATGATTCCCTCTTCTTCAAACGTTTTTTCAATGCGAAGCATTTCCTGAATCTGATAGCGAATGGTTGCTTCGTTCTCGAATTGCAATGTCATGTTGGGTCCAACAAACACACTGCGAATTCGTTTTAAGCGCATGGCTTCAGCCCGAATTTCGGGTCGCTGCTTTGCGTAGTCTTCTAACGACAGCAGCGAGGTACGTTCAATTTTTGTCATAGTGACTCCTCATTTAGTCCATAGGCTTTAGCGACCAAAGACAACGGGTGCGCTAAGGCCGGCTCATTGCCGTGATTTTCGCGGATACCCTGAGCAATGTGATGTCCACCAAGCGGACAATCACTGGAAATGTAGTCAGGGTTCTGATCATTCATTGCTCTGAAGACCGGCTTCCCGATTTTCATCGATGTCTCATGGAATTCTTGTTTCACTCCATAAGTACCGGCGTGGCCAGAGCAACGCTCGGTCGTTTTCACTTCTGTGTCTGGAATTAACTTCAAAAATTCTTCAGTTTTCTTTCCGATATTCTGTACACGACCATGACAAGGTGCCTGGTAGGACACATGACCGAGACCGTGTTTAAACTCAGTACTCATCAGGCCATCTTTGATTCGTGAAATAAAGTAATCAAAGGGGTCCCAGAACGCGGCCTTCACCGTCTGGACATCCTCATCATCTGGGTACATTAGCGGCAACTCTTGCTTGAACATCAGGGTGCATGAGGGAACTCCTGCCAAGATGGCATAGCCTTCACGAGCGAGTTTGGCCAGATGTGGAATATTGACTCGCTTGAGTCGATCGACGGCTTCCAGATCACCTTGCTCTAACTTCGGCATGCCACAACAGACTTCCTTTTCAGCAACTACCCAAGGAATGTTGTTGTGTTCGAGCACCTTAATCATATCGGTACCGATGCCTGGCTCGTTGTAATTGATGTAGCAGGTTGCAAAGATCGCGACTTTACCCGGGGTGCGATCACCATCCTTCACATCGACGGCTTTGGACTGCTTGATCATTTGACGTAATTTCTTAGGCGCAAACTCAGGCAGCCAAGCATTCTCGTGGACGCCAAGCACGCTTTGGACGGCCTTACGCACGGGTTTCCAGTGGTTCACGGTATTAATCGTTTCAGTGATGACTGGAATGCCGGCAAGTTTTCCGAGTCCATCGGTATCGGACAGGATTTTATCGCGCGTCGGCATGCCGTCTTTCTGATGCTTCACGGCTTTGGCTTGTAGCATCAGATGGGGGAAATCAACATTAAATGAATGCGGTGGAACGTAAGGACATTTCGCCATATAGCACATGTCGCACAAATAGCACTCGTCCACGACTTTCACGTAGTCTTCTTTAGCGACACCATCCACTTCCATTGTTTCGCTGTCATCGATCAGATCGAAGAGCGTTGGGAACGAGTTACACAAACTCAGACAGCGCCGACATCCGTGGCAGATGTCAAAGACACGCTCAAGTTCGGCGTTGAGTTTCTCTTCGTCGTAGTACTCGGGGTTTTTCCAATCAATTGGGTGGCGCGTTGGCGCTTCTAAATTGCCTTCGCGTTTCGTTTCCGTCGCCATTCTTTTCTCCATGGGGGATGAAAACCAGGGACGGACCCCTGGTTTTCGTGCGAATTAAGCTTCTGCTTTGTACGCGTCCAGAGTTTTCTGGAATTTGTTTGCGTGGCTACGCTCTGCTTTTGCAAGAGTTTCGAACCAATCAGCGATTTCGTCGAAGCCTTCTTCACGTGCAGCTTTCGCCATGCCTGGATACATGTCTGTGTACTCATGAGTTTCACCTGCAATAGCAGACTCAAGTGCTTCAGCAACGTTTCCAGCAGCCAGACCAGTTTCGGGATCACCTGAACCACCCTGGATGAGGTATTCCATGTGGCCGTGTGCGTGGCCAGTCTCACCTTCGGCAGTGTTACGGAATACGTTAGCAACTTCAGGAGCGCCTTCGATGTCCGCCATGTTTGCGAAGTAGAGGTAACGACGGTTAGCTTTTGACTCACCAGCGAAGGCAGCCTTCAAGCTCTCTTCAGTTTTTGTACCTTTTAATTGCATGCAGTTTCTCCTTTATAGAGTCATGCGTTTTTCACAGTAATGTGGCACCGAATTACCGGTGTCGAAGTGAAGTATGGGGACGGGTGTAATTTAATTCCAAGTGTATTTGTCAATAACTTCGATTTATTTTTACTATGGTGGTTTTCGCGTGATGGTTGTTGGATGGAATGCAGTGTATCAGTTGATTCTGGCGATGCGCGGATGACTCAAAACCCGTTACACTGCAGGCATGCAATTAAACTCTCCCCAACAACAAGCCGTCACTGCGCCTGAGTCTCATTTGCTGGTCATCGCCGGTGCCGGCTCGGGAAAAACCCGCGTCTTGGTTGAGCGAATGGCTTTTCTGATGCGTGATCAAGGTTTGTCGCCACATG